>Ga0307410_10000936_pt1 | contig 12518 bp, 6 predicted proteins | sample 322Ometagenome_3_FD_203707 | JGI IMG/M metagenome (GOLD analysis project Ga0307410, IMG submission 203707) | Maize rhizosphere microbial communities from greenhouse at UC Davis, California, United States - 322HYB-O-3 | ecosystem: Host-associated > Plants > Roots > Rhizosphere > Soil | place...
CACCTCGTCGTGCGAGAACGGCAGGATGAAGTTCTCGGTGAAGGCATAGAGCATCGAGAACGTGATCTGGCCGTGGTGCCAGCGGCGGTGAATCGGATCCTCGCGCATGTACGCGAGCATGTCGTGCATCCACCCCATGTTCCACTTGTAGGTGAAGCCGAGACCACCGACATACACCGGCCGGCTGACCGCGGGCCAGGCGGTCGATTCCTCCGCGACGGTCACCGTTCCGAGGACGCGCCCGTGCGTGATCGTGTTCAACTGCTTCAGGAAGTCGACCGCCTCGAGGTTCTCGCGGCCGCCGAACTGGTTCGGGATCCACTGTCCTTCGTTGCGGGAGTAATCCAGGTACAGCATCGAGGCGACGGCGTCCACGCGAAGGCCGTCGATGTGGAACTCGTCCAGCCAGTAGAGCGCGTTGCTCAGGAGGAACGTGCGGACTTCGTTGCGCCCGTAGTTGAAGATCAGCGTGCCCCAGTCCTGGTGCTCGCCCTTCCGCGGGTCGGCGTGCTCGAAGAGCGCGGTGCCGTCGAACTGGCCGAGGCCGTGCCGATCCTTGGGAAAGTGTCCCGGCACCCAATCGAGCAGCACGCCGATGCCGTGGCGGTGGCACTCGTCGACGAAGAACTTGAAGTCATCAGGCGTGCCGAAGCGGCTCGTCGGCGCGAAGAAGCCGATCACCTGATAGCCCCACGAGCCGAGGAACGGGTGCTCCATGATGGGCATCAGTTCGATGTGCGTGTAGCCCATCTCGCGCACGTACGGCACGAGCGTCTCGGCCATCTCGCGGTAGCTCTGGAACCGGTTGCCCGCTTCCGGCACGCGCCGCCATGAGCCAAGGTGCACCTCATAGATCGCCATCGGGCGGTCGCGCCAGGCCGTGCACGCGGTGCGGTCGCGGACCCAGTCCTGATCGCGCCACTGGTAGGTGGTGTCGGTCGAGATGATCGACGCGGTGTTCGGCGGAACCTCGAAGCGCTGTGCGTACGGGTCGGCCTTGTGCAGCAGGTGGCCGCCTGTCGTGCGCACTTCGAACTTGTAGCAGGTCCCGTCGGGCAGGTCCGGGATGAACAGCTCCCAGATCCCGTTCGGAAAGAGCTTGCGCATCGGGTGGACGCGGCCGTCCCAATGATTGAAATCGCCGATGACGCTCACGCGCTGCGCGTTCGGGGCCCACACGGCCAAGTGCACCCCGCGCGTGGTGCCGACGGTCATGCAGTGCGATCCGAGCTTCTCCCACGCGCGGTAGTGCGTGCCTTCCGCGAGCAGGTGGAGATCGAAGGCGGTGAGGACCTGCCCGTAGCGGTATGGATCGTCGAGCTCCTGAGACCGCCCGCCGGGTTCGGTCACCCGCAGCCGGTACTCGAAGTCGCGCGCCGCGCCGCCCTCGAGTGGAACGGTGGCCTCGAACAGGCCGTCGGTGTGCCGGCGCGACATCGAAATCGCGTGCCGGCCAGGCAGGCGGATCAGCTCGACGTGCGATGCCGCCGGCTGCATCGTCCGGATGACCATCGCCGGCGCGCCGCGCTCCGTCGTCTCGTGGGGTCCGAGGGAAGCAAAGGGATCGTCACTCTGGCCGCGGGCTACTGCGTCGAGTGCAGCGTCCTCGGCTGTATGCATCGCGCCTGGCATGCGTAGATTGTACCGCCGCCCGCGCGCCTGCATCGTTGAGTCGGTGGTATTCTTCCCCATCATCGAAGCCCTTGTGTTCGTACTGTCGTTCGTCGGTGCCGCGTCCGTGGGCCAGGCAGGCGAGCGGAAAGGAGACGCGGCCGTGGCAACTGGAACGTACGCGGTGTTCACGACGTCGGAAGGCACGTTCACGGCGAAGCTCTTCGACGCCGAAGCGCCCAAGACGGTCGAGAACTTCGTCGGACTCGCCGAAGGCACGAAGGAGTGGAGCGATCCGCGCAGCAACAAGAAGGTGAAGCAGCGGTACTACGACGGGATCGTCTTTCACCGCGTCATCGACGGGTTCATGATTCAGGGCGGCGACCCGCTCGGCCAGGGCATCGGCGGGCCGGGCTACACGTTCGCGGACGAGTTCCACCCGCGGCTCCGCCACAACAAGGCGGGCATTCTCTCCATGGCGAACCGCGGCCCGAACACCAACGGCGGCCAGTTCTTCATCACGCTCGGGCCGACGCCACACCTCGACGATCGCCACTCGATCTTTGGCGAGGTCGTCGACGGCATGGACGTGGTAAAGAAGATCGGCAGCACCCCCACCGACGCGCGCGACCGTCCGCTCAAGGAGGTCGTGATCACCTCGGTGAAGATCGAACGCCGCTGAGCCGAGATCCCGCCGATCGCGCGACCCGCTGCCTCGAGCAGATCACGAGCGGCAACCAGGGAGCCGTCGCGGACCTGATGCCGCTCGTCTATGACGAGTTGCGCAGGGTCGCCGCGCGCTACATCGGCCGCGAGCGTCCGGGACAGACGCTCCAGGCGACGGCGCTCGTCAACGAAGCCTTCGTGCGGCTCGTGAACGAGAAGGCGCGTGGGTTCCAGAACCGCGCCCACTTCGTTGCGATCGCCGCCCTGTCGATGCGCCAGATCCTCGTGCAGCGTGCCCGCGCTCGACACGCGGCGAAGCGAGGCGGCGCCGCCCAGCGCATCACCCTGGACGACGCCGTGCTCTCGGACGCGAAGGGGGGCATCGGCCGCCCCGGAGAGATCGACGTCGTCGTACTCGACGACGCGCTGACCCGCCTCGCCGCGCTCGATCCGACGCAGGCGCGCATCGTGGAACTGCGGTATTTCGGCGGCTTGACCATCGAGGAGACCGCGGAAGCGCTCCACAGTTCACCCGCAACGGTCAAACGCGAGTGGGCGATGGCGCGCGCGTGGCTGAAGCGGGAGCTCGAGTGAACCGGGCAGACTGGGAACGCCTCAAGCCGCTCTTTCACGGCGCGCTGGAGCAGCCGCCGCCGCAACGCCCCGACTGGCTCCGCGCGCAGTGTGAGGACGAGGCGGTCCGCCGCGAGGTGCTGGCGCTGCTCCACTCCCACGAGACGGCGGGTGACTTCCTCGAAGCGCCGGCGACGTTCGACCCCGCCGACGCGGCCGCGCAGGACGTGTGGCAGATCGGAGCCTACGCCATTCGCGGGGAGCTCGGGCGCGGCGGCATGGGGGTCGTCTACCTGGCCGAGGACATCCGCCTCGGGCGCACCGTGGCGCTCAAGGCGCTGCCCGCCACCTTCGCCAACGATCCGCAGCGCCGCGAGCGGCTCCGCCGCGAAGCGCGCGCCGCGGCTGCCCTCACCCACCCGGGCATCGCGATCGTGTACGCGCTCGAGGAGATCGACGGCGAGCTCTACATCGCGTCCGAGCACGTGCGCGGTCGCACGCTGCGGGCCGAACTTGCCGAAGGTCCGCTCGGAGCCGCGCGTGCGCACGCGACGGCCATCGAGATCGTCCGCGCGCTCTGCGCCGCGCACGAGGCCGGAATCGTGCACCGCGATCTCAAGCCGGAGAACATTCTGAGAACGGACGAGGGCGGAATCAAGATCCTCGACTTCGGGATCGCGCAGTTCACGGACCACACGCTCACGCAGCTCACGGCGGCTGGCGCCGTGATGGGCACTCCGGCGTACATGGCGCCCGAGCAGCTGGTGGGTCCTGACGTGGACTTCCGCGCGGATCTCTATGCCGTCGGCGTGCTGATCGTCGAGATGGCCACCGGCCGCCATCCGTTCGCGACCGGCGACGGTCCTCGCGCGCCGATGCCCGAGGCGCTGCGCGCGATTGCCGACCGGTGCCTGGCACGCGATCCGCGGGACCGTTATCCGTCCACACGCGAGTTGCTGGCGGCGCTCGAAGCCGCGTACCGCGCAGCGCCCGCGAGCACCGACGAGCGCACGGCCGCGAGCGTCGAGCCAGCGCAGCCGGCGGCGCGCTTCACACCCCTGTGGTGGTGGGAATTCCACCAGGCGGTCGCCGCACTGATCTACTGGCTCATGGCGATCCCCGCCTGGAGCGCGCGCGGCCTGATCGGAGGCGCTACCGGCCGCACGGTCTTCTTCGTCACCCTGGCGGCGATCATCGTGTCGGCGAACCTTCGTCTGCACCTCTGGTTCACGTCGCGCTTCTATCCTGGCGAGCTGCGCTGGGTGCGGCGCCGCACGGCGCGCTGGGTCACCGTGGCCGACTGGGTGTTCTGCCTCGCGCTCGTCGCGGCGGGTCTTCTCGTCGGCGACACAGGCGGCGAACTGGCCACGGTGCTCATCTCTGTCGGTGTGGGCACTGCCGTCGTGTTTCTCGTCGTGGAGCCGGTCACCGAACGGGCGGCGTTCCGCGACGGGAGGTAACCGACGGGGACGGAGACGGCGCTTGGCGCAAGCTGCCGACCCGGGCCGCCCGGTAACCTGAACGGCTGAGTCGTAACATACGACGCCACCTGCCCGAGTTCCCCCCCAACCTGCAGCCAGAGTGGCGGCCGCCCTTCGCATTTTCTCGAAAACCGCGCGGTTTCCACGTCGCGGCGGGCTGGCACGCCGCATGGACTGCGCCGATGGCGAGCTTATGTCCACGCTGGTGTCCGCTACGCCGCGCCGAGGGGCGATCCTGGTCGTCGAGGATCGAGAAGACGTCCGCCAGGGACTCGCGCAGCTGCTCGAGTTCCATGGGTTCCTGGTCGCGGAGGCGGGCGACGGCGAGTCGGCACTCGAGCAGCTCGCCAAGAGCGACGCGGGTGTCGCGCTGATGCTGCTGGACCTGATGCTCCCGGGCGCCGTGAGCGGACGCGACATCCGTGGGCGCATGCTGCAGACGCCGGCGCACGCCGACATCCCCACCATCATCGTGACCGCGTCAGAAGTGGACGCGCCGGGGCGGGCGGGTCTATGCCCGACGGCATGGCTGGAGAAGCCATTCCGCTTCGACGAACTGCTTCAACTCGTGCGCCGGTTCGTCGTGCCTGAAGTCCCCGCGCTCGCGGCGGACTGAATCGCGCGCGCCGGTAGCTGCATCGGCCAATGCGGCCTATCGGGTCTGGTCGGGGGACCGATACCCCATGCAGGCCCGTGCAGACGCTCCCCGATTCTGCCTCCGCTCACGAACGTCTTCGGGCGGGCGCCCGTCCTCCCGCTAAACAGGCGTCCGTGCCGCAATCGTCGGTCGCCTGCCCATACTGCCGCCGTCCGATGGCCACACGCCCCGACGGCAGCTTCTCCTGCGCGCGCTGCGGCGAGTTTCCGAACTACGGACGTCTCCATACCACGCCGCCGCGGTAATCCTCCGCCAGCCCGCTCAGGGTCCGGGCTGGAAGTCAGGACCCTTGCGCGGAGGTCCGACGTGACAAGTGGTGTGTATCAACTGAAGCAGTAGCGCGCACAACAGCCTCGAGTGCGATTCGCCGGCCGCTGCATCGGAGCGGCCGGTCCCGTCTTGGAAAGGACACGCCTCTAGAAGGTCAGGCGGCCGCCGACGCGCAGCAGCCGACCCATGACGATGGCCGACGGTCGCCCGAGCGACGGACCGATGGTCGTGACGGCGCTGGTCACCGCATTGTTGTTGAATACGTTGTACAGGTCGACGGTCGGCTCGATTCGCGTGCCGCCGAACCGGAACGCCTTGGCGACGCGCAGGTCGACGAGGTTCACCCACGGGTACCTGAACTCCCCGCGCTCGGCTACCTGCACGTTCTGCGTCACCTGCGTCAGCCCGGGCACCACGCCGGTCGTGACCACGAACGTGCGCTGCTGCGGAAGCCCCGACGACTCCCGGATCGATCCCGAGAGCTGCACGTCGGCCGGCAGCTGGTAGCTGAACCCGGCGCGAATCTGATACGGCGAGTCGAACCCGACGGCGCCCTGGTTGTTGATCCGCAGGTTCGGGTTGTTCAAGTCGCCGCTGTCCTGATCGCCGAAGTCACGCCCGATCGTCAGGCCGCCGAACACCGTCGCGCGCGACAACCGCGTGTTCACCTGGAACTCGACTCCGTTGTACACGTGCTTCAAGTCGGGGATCGTCTTGAGCACGTTGCGCACCTGGCCGCGCGTCGCTGGATCCTGGTTGTAGACCGTGAGCGGCTGCGACGTGAGCGGGTTCGTAATGGTCACCGGCGCGTACGACGACGCCGGTACCGCGTCGTTCACCGTGGTGTACAGGTCGGTGAACCGGCGGCCGTAGTAGCCGACGCTCACCGACGTGCGGCTGCCGATCTGCCGCTGGACCATCACCGTGTATTCCCACTGATGCGGACGCTTGAGATCGGCGTCGACCGCGCCCAGCGTCGGGTTGAGCGATCCGGTGCACCGGGCGAACGCGATCTCGTCCTCCTGCGCGAACAGATCGCGGTTGCCATCGGACCAGGGGCACGTCTGAAAGGCGATGTTGCGTCCGTTCAGCGGCTGCACGAGGGTGATTCCCTCCTGCCGGTCGTAGCGGCTCACGCCTCCCTTGATGGCCGTCTCGCCATCGCCAAAGACGTCCCAGGAGAACCCGAGGCGCGGCGACACCGTGTTCCAATCGACGATCCGCTCCTGCGCCGCGTACTCGCGAGCGGGGACCCAGCGGCCCGCGGGCGCGCTCTGCGCGGGGATGGACATCACGAACCGCTCGTAGCGCAGCCCGAGGTTGAACGTCCAGCGCTCCATCCGCAACGAATCCTGGACGTAGAGGCCGGCGTTGGTGCCCTCCTCCTTGTGGCCGCTCGGCGTGTTCACCAGCCGCACCGAATTCGGCACGCCGTTGCTCACGATCTGGACGATGCTGCCGCGCGTGGTGAAGAGCTCCTGCGACCAGCCGGTCCTGACCTGCGTGCCCACCTTGAACGTATGCGCACCCGAGGCGTACGTCAGGTTGCCGGCGTAGGTGTACATCCGCGCGGTGTTGTTGTCCTGCCGCGGCGACACGCCGCTGAACACCGACCGGATCTGGTCGAACGTTGCGACGGCATCCGGCGCCGCGTCGGGCTGGAACTTCAGGTCGTAGTTGACCGGCAGCGTGAACACCGACGCCTCGGCGAGGAGTCGGCTGCTCATCGTCGACGTCCACTTCGCCTCGCCGATGTAGTTGAGCCAGTTGTTCTGCACGACCGCGGAGATCGGGTCGTTGATGCTGGCGCCGATCCAGTTGTTCGGTCGATGGCCGCGCCACTTGAAGCCCCGATCGTAGTGGAGCGCGATCTTGTCGCGCCGGCTCACCTGCGCCGTGACGCGCAGCGTCGCATCGGTGAGCCGCTGGTCGTCGATCGCCTGCTCGCCGGTGGACGTGAAGGTGTTGCCGAGGAAGTTGTAGGCGGCCCACCGCCGGAACGTCGTGAAGAACCACAGCCGATCGGTCATCACCGGGCCGCCGAGCGTCAGGTTCACGTCGTAGACCTTGTCGACGCGGTTCTGCGCGCGGAACCCGAGCGCGACGAGGTCGTCGCTCAAGTTGTCGCTCTGCATCGCGCTGTTCGCGCCGGTGGCGAAGATCGAGCCGCGGAACTGGTTGCCGCCGTCGCGCGGGATCATGTTGATCTGGACGCCGCCGACCGGGGCCTCCGCCGGCAGCGAGCTTGTCTGGTAGCTGATCTCGTCCATCAGGCCGTCGTTGAAGTAGAAGCCTGTCTGGTTGCCGCCGAAGCCGATGTGCTGGATCTGAACGCCGTCGACCATGAACACGTTGTCGTTGTTCGACGAGCCGTGCACCTGCAGCGTCGGCTGCTGCATGATCTGCGTGCCGCCGACATCGGGCGTGGACGTCGTCACGCCCGCAATCAGCTGCCCGACCGCGAACGGATCCTTGCCCGTCGGAATCGTGTCCAGCACTTCGCGGTTCATCACCGACTGCGCCACCGAGTTGCGCACATCGACGAGCGGAACATCGCCGGTGACGGTAATCGTCTCCTGCACCTCGCCCAGCGCGAGTTCCGCGTCGACCGTTGCGGTGAACGACGCCGGCAGCCGGATCGCCTGCCGCCGCACGGTGCGGAAGCCGGGCAGCGTGAAGGTCACCGCATATTCGCCGGGGCGAAGGTCGATGATCTGGTACTGGCCGTTCGCGTCGGTGACGGCGCTCCGCGTTCCGCCGATGAGCGATGGGCTCGACGTCTCGACGGTCACGCCCGGCAGCACGCCGCCAGACGCGTCGCGCACGGTGCCGGCAATGGCGCTCGCCATCTGCGCGACCGCGGGAGCCGCGCTCACCGTGCAGAGCGCGACCAGCAATGAAATCCTCAACGCGCGGTTCACCGGCATCACACCCTCCTCGTCGCGGCGCGCCCTCGCCGCCGCGGAACACCGCACCCTGTCGAAACCGCACTATGCCGCCGCCGCCGGCGACTCTTGCACAGATTTGTGCGAAACTCTGCGGACCTGCCGCGGCCGGCGGCCGGGCTACAGATCAGCCGGCGCGGCGCCGATACGCGGGTATCCCTTCAAGATCGGAGTCGGCCATGTTCGACCGCGAGAAACCACCTGCCCCTGCTCCCGCTGTCCCCAGCCGCCCCAGCGTCGAAGAACGCCGCATGGTCGCGTGGGTGGGAAAGTCGGTCATCTTCAAGGGCGACCTGATCAGCTCGGAAGACATGACCATCGACGGACGCGTGGAAGGCACCATCGAGGTCCGCGATCATAGCCTCGTGATCGGTCCTGACGCCGACATCCGCGCCGACATCGTCGCCCGGACGGTCACCATCCACGGCGCGGTTACCGGCACGATCACCGCAAACGACAAGGTGGACATCCGCGACACGGGCGTGGTGGAAGGCGACATCCTGTCGCCGCGGCTGGCGATGGCGGACGGCGCGGTGCTGCGCGGGCGGGTCGAAGCCGGACGCGCGGCGACGCAGACGCCCGCCGGGCACCGTCAGACGACGACGGTCTAGCCGAGAGCGGTCTGGATGTGGGTGGGCGCTCCGGCTATGGCTGGAGCGCGACGCTCACGATAACCGTGGCCGTGGCGGTGCCGCCCTGGCCATCGGCGACGGAGTAGGTGAAGGTGTCCGCGCCCGCGAACCCTTCATTCGCCGTGTAGAGGATCTTTCCCGCGTCGGGTCCGTCGAGGACCGGCTGCGTGGTGCCGTTTGCGGCCGTGCCCGCGCCTGCCAGCACGATCCGGTCGCCGTCCTCATCGTGATCGTTCGCGAGCACATCCAGCACGATCGGAACGGCTCCCATCACCGAAGCCATATCGTTGGCGGCCACCGGCGCGTCGTTGACGGCCGTCACCAAGACGCTGATCGTCGCCGCCGCGGTGCCGCCGTGCCCGTCGTCAATCGTGTAGGTGAAGCTATCAGCGCCGAAGAACTCGGGCTGCGGGATGTAGGTTATCTTGCCGGCGTCCCCGCCGGCCGCGACAAGGGTGGCGGTGCCGTGCGCGGGCTGCGAGAGACCGATGACGGTCAAGGTCTCGCCTGCATCCGCTCCGGCGGCATCATTTCCGAGAACGTCGACCACGGCCACGCCGTCCTCGAGGACGGCGACCGAGTCGCCCACCGCCACCGGATTGTCGTTGACCGGTGTAATCGTGACGCTGAGGACCGCCGTCGCAGTCCCGCCTTGCCCGTCGCCGACGGTGTAGCTGACGGTGTCGCGACCCGAGAAGTTCGCGTTCGGTGTGTAGCGCACGCTGGCGCCGTCCACGATCGCCGCTGTGCCGTTGGCCGGTGTCGCCACCGCCGTGACCGTCAGCGCGTCGCCGTCCCGGTCGCTGTCGTTTCCGCGGACGTTGACGAGGACCGCCGTATCTTCCGCCGTGGTCGCCTCGTCATCAACGGCGTTCGGCGCGTCGTTGGCCGCCGAAATCGTCATGGTGACGCGGGCTGTCGCCGTGCCGCCGTTGCCGTCGTCGATCGTGTAGGTAAACGCGTCGGCGCCTGAATAATCGGCGTCCGGCGTGTAGGTGACTTTCCCCGCGTCCGCGCCGCTCGCGACCACCGTTGCGGTGCCGTGGGCCGGCTTCGAAACGGCGGTCAGGGTCAGCGTCTCGCCGGCGTCAGCCTCGGCGCTGTCATTCGACAACACGTTCACGAGCGCAACGCCGTCTTCCGCCACCGACGCGGCATCGTCAGCTGCCGTCGGCGCGTCGTTGACCGGGTTCACCGTGACACCCACTGTCGCCGTCGCCGTCCCGCCATGACCGTCGCCGATCGTGTAGCTGAAGCTGTCGTGGCCGGCGAAGTCGGGGTTCGGCGTGTAGCGCACCCGGTTGGTCGCGGGCTCTTCGGTAACCAGCGTCGCGGTTCCGTTTGCCGGCGTCCCGACGACCGTGATCGTCACCGCATCGTCGTCCACGTCGCTGTCGTTGACGAGCACGTCGATCGTCACCGCGCTGTCTTCCGCGATCGTCACGGCATCGGCGCGCGCGATCGGAGCATCGTTCACGCTCGTAACCGACACCGCGACGGTCGCGGTCGCCGTGCCGCCGTTGCCGTCCGCGATGGTGTAGCTGAACGTGTCCTGGCCGACGTAGTCGGTATGCGGCGTGTAGCTCACCCTGCCTGCATCCGCGCCGGTGGCGACGATCGCGGCGGAGCCGTGCGCGGGCTGCGTGACGGCGGTTACGGTGAGCGCCTCGCCCGCGTCAGGTGCGCTGCTGTCGTTGCCGAGGACGTTGATCACGGCGGCACCCGCGTCCTCCGCTATCGACGCCGTGTCCGCCGCCGCCAGCGGGTCGTCGTTCACGGCGCTCACGGTGATCGAGACGACTGCCGTTGCCGTCCCGCCGCGGCCGTCCGCGATCGTGTAGCTCACCGTGTCCTGACCAACGAAATTGGCGTTCGGCGTGTAGCGCAGCCGGCCGGCGTTGACTTCGCCCTCCAGGAGGGCCACGGCTCCGTTCGCCGGCGTGCCGACTGCGGTGACCACGATGGCGTCGCCGTCCACGTCGACGTCGTTCGCAAGCACGTCGATCGTAGCGCTCGAGTCTTCGGCGGTGGTCGCGGCGTCGCCTCGCGCCTGGGGCGCGTCGTTCACGTCGGCGACGGACACGGCAACGCTGGCCACGGCCTCACCGCCATTGCCGTCGGTGATGGTGTAGGTGAAGACGTCGTCGCCGACGTAATCGGCGTGCGGCGCGTAGCTCACCTTGCCCGCATCCGCGCCGGAGGCAATCAACGCCGCGGTGCCGTGCGCCGGCTGCGTGACGGACGCGACGCTCAAGGTCTCGTCGGCGTCCGGTCCCGTCGTGTCGTTGGCGAGCACGTTGATGACAGCGATGCCGTCTTCGGCGAGCGACGCGGTATCGGCCGCGGCAATCGGATCGTCGTTGACGGGTGTGACGGTCACCTCCAGGATCGCTGTCGCCGTCCCGCCGTGCCCGTCGCCCACCGTGTAGCTCACGCTGTCGCGACCGACGAAATTCGCCCTCGGCGTGTAGCGCACGCGGCCGGCGTCGGGCTCGGTCGTCAGTACGGCGGCGGTGCCGTTGGCCGGCGTGCCGACGGAGCTGACGACGATCGCGTCGCTGTCCGCGTCGGTGTCGTTCGCGCGGACGTCGACGGTGACCGCTGTGTCCTCGGCGGTCGTTGCCGCGTCACCGGCCGCGACCGGCGCGTCGTTGGCCGGCGACACCGCCACGCTGACCGTCCCCGTCGCCGTGGCGCTGTGTCCGTCGCCAATGGTGTACGTGAAGCTGTCGGCGCCCGCGAAGTTCGGTGACGGCGTGTACGTGATGCGGCCCGCGTCCGGCCCGCCGACGACCAGGGTCGCGAGCCCATGGGCCGGCTGGGTGACCGACGTCACGGTCACGGTGTCGCCGTCCGGATCGCGATCGTTCGACAGCACGTCGATAGTGATCGTGCTGTCCTCGCCGAGCGCCGTGCTGTCCGCCACGGCCACCGGCGCATCGTTCACAGCGGTGACCGTCAGCGTCACGACGGCGGTCCCCGAGGCGGCACCGTCGCCCGCCGTGTACGTGAAGCTGTCGGCGCCGGCGTAGTTCGCGTTCGGCAGGTAGCGGATCCGCCCCGCGTCGGCGCCGCTCGTGATCATCGACACTGTCCCATTTGCGGCGGGAGTGACGCCCGTGACCGTCAGCATGTCGCCGTCCGGGTCGGTGTCATTGGCCAGCACGTTGATGACGACCGCCGTGTCTTCCTGGACGGTGGCGCTGTCCTCGACGAGCACCGGCACGTCGTTCACGCTGGTGACGGTGACCATGACGACGGCGGGCGCCGTGAGCATGCCGTCGCTCACCACATACGCGAAGCTGTCGATGCCGGAGAAGTTCGGCCGCGGCTTGTAGACGACACGGCCCGCGTTCGCGCCGTCGGTCGCGATCACTGCGGTGCCATTTGCCGGCTGCAGCACCGACGACACCTTGAGCGCATCGCCGTTGGCGTCGGTGTCGTTGGCCAGCACATCGACGGCGATGGGCGCGTCTTCGCTCGTCGTAACCAGATCGTTCGAGGCGACGGGGCCGGCGTTTGCGGCGCTGGAGGTGGAGCTCGATCCGCGTCCGCGCAGCGCTTCGAACAGGTCGACGCGGCCGGCGCCGAGCGTCAACTGCTGCTTCCGCACCGCGCCATGGCGGATGAACTCCGCGGCCTCGATCGGCGTCATGGTCGGCGTCGCCTGGTGCAGCAGCGA
>Ga0307410_10000937_pt1 | contig 12506 bp, 17 predicted proteins | sample 322Ometagenome_3_FD_203707 | JGI IMG/M metagenome (GOLD analysis project Ga0307410, IMG submission 203707) | Maize rhizosphere microbial communities from greenhouse at UC Davis, California, United States - 322HYB-O-3 | ecosystem: Host-associated > Plants > Roots > Rhizosphere > Soil | place...
CTCGACGCCCGGCAGCATGAAATTCTCGGGATGCCCCGCGCAGGGGCTGGATAGCTGGCGGAAATTCCGAATCTCGTCGATCGTCGGATGCGCATGGCCGGTGAGGTGCAGCAGCGCGTAAATCAGCATCGATCCATGGCCGGCCGACAGGACGAAGCGGTCGCGGTCCGGCCAGTGCGGATCGGCCGGATCATATTTGAGATGCTTGGTGAACAGCGCGGTCGCGGCGTCGGCCATGCCCATCGGCATGCCCGGGTGGCCGCTATTGGCTGCTTCGACGGCATCCATCGCCAGGGCGCGAATGGCATTGGCGAGTCGGCGTTGGGTGGCCATCAAATCTCCATGGGTCGGCCGTGGCTCTAGGATTCGGCTGGCCGATGGTTTGGTGCCTATTGTCGCAGGCCAGCGTGGCGTCAACCTTGTGCCCCGCTTGCGGACCGCAATCATTCTGCTACGCCTTGTGAGCCATGAGCAGTAAGCCGTTCGAAGAAGCCGTGGATCGCGTGGAACGAGCCCTCCTGCGGATCGAACGCGCGGTCGAGCGCGAGACCATGGTCCAAGGCCGCGATGACCAGCTTCGCACCCGCGTTACCGAGGCGCTGGGCGAGCTGGATTCCATCATCCGTGAGGCCGGCCGCTGATGGCGGAGGTCGAGCTGATTATCGCCGGCCGGCCCTATCGAGTTGCCTGCCGCAATGGCGAAGAGGAAACATTGAGGCAGGCGGGCGCGCTGGTCGACGCCAAAAGCCGCGAGGCATTGGCCGGGCTCGGCACATTGAGCGAATCGCGCCAGCTGCTATTTGCCGCCTTGTTGCTTGCGGACCAGATCGTCGACGGGCGCGAGTTTGAAGTTCCCAAAGGCCCGGACGACGAACTCGTCCAGCGCACCAACAAATTGGCCGAACGGCTCGAATCATTAGCCGACCGGCTTGAGCAAAACGGAACGGATCACTAAATAGGCGGTGACGGGCACTGCCTCGTACGAGCGTTAACGAAAATCCCTGAGGCGATATCGATCCGAAAGGGAGCTGTCCCTGCCCGGGCCAATTGGGTCTCCAAGGGGTCCGAAGCACACGGCGCCCACCTGACGTTTTGGCGTCAGAGGATTTTAGGGCAAACGGCTATGGCGGTCCCGTCACACGCACTTCTTCCCGGCGACAAGCTCTCGCTCCGCCGGCTCGCCCGCGAGCGTCGCAGCGAGTTTGTCCAGTCGCTCAGTCGCGAGGACCGAACCGGGTTGGAGCAACGACTGGCGGACGTCCTCGCGCCATTGCTAGTCAAATCGCGAATCGCCGGCGGATATTGCCCGCTGCCGCCTGAGATAAGCCCCTTTCCGGCGCTGGAGGCCGCGGCCGCCCGTGGCACCATCGTCGCCTACCCTGCCTTTGCCGACCACCAAAGCCCGTTCCGCTTTCTCGCCGGAGATCCGGACGAAGCGGGCCCCTGGGCCTGTTTCCAGCCCTCGCTCGACGCGCCAGAGGTCTTTCCGGACCTCGCGCTGGTGCCGTTGGTGGCAATTGACCGAAAGGGCACCCGGCTCGGCCAGGGCAAGGGGCATTACGACCGCGTGCTGGGCTCTCTCCGCGAACATGGCGCCTTGCTGATCGGTATTGGCTGGGAGGTCCAGCTGCTCGATACGGAAATCCCGACCGATCCATGGGACGTGCATCTTGACGGCTTTGCATCGCCCGCGGGACTGGAGATGTTCAGATGAACCGGTCGCAGCAGCCCAGCTGGCGCAAGCCGGCGGGCATTTTCGCGATCCTCGGGCTGATCGCCATCTGGGCCGTATCGGTGGTGTCGCTCGCCGGAACGGTTGGCAAATGGCCTGTCCTGTTACAGGCCGGTTTCTACCTGATTGCTGGAATTGCTTGGGTTTTTCCACTAAAGCCCCTGCTCCGCTGGATGGAGACCGGTCGTTTCGGGGCCTGAATCACTCCATTCGTCGAAGGTTCATTGAAACCACTGTATTGGAGGACCAGTTCACCGCCTCCCGAATATGCAGAGCACGATTACCTTCCAGCCCTTGAGGCCCTGGCTCACGCACCCGCGCGAGACCGTCGCCGGCGGCCTGTTGGCGGCGATCGGTTTGATCGTGGTTGCCGGGTCTAGTGGCGCGACGCCGCTTCTGCCCGAATTCGCACAACAGGCCGAGGTGCCGGACGCACGCCCATTGGCCAAACCGTTGCCGAACCAGATCCGTAACCTCGCTCCCGAAACGGCGCTCGAGGTCAACGCTCAAATTCCGATCGCCGACGGGCCGAATCCCGCCGCAAAGCCGTTTGCCTTGGCGAGGGCCTCGGCCGAAACGCGCGCACGCGCCCTCGAATGCCTGACCAGCGCCATCTATTATGAAGCGGCGCAGGAGCCGACCGACGGCCAGCGCGCCGTGGCTCAGGTGGTTCTGAACCGGGTGAAGCACCCCGCCTTCCCCAATAGCGTGTGCAGCGTGGTCTACGAAGGCTCGACCCGGGCGACTGGATGTCAGTTCACCTTCACCTGCGACGGCTCGATGCGCTTCGCACCGATCGCTTCCTTGTGGAATAGAGCTCGCAAAGTGGCGGAGGACGCGCTCAACGGTAGTGTCTTCGCGCCTGCCGGCTACGCCACCCATTACCACGCCAATTATGTCGTCCCCTACTGGGCCTCGAGCCTGGTCAAGACCAGCGTCCAGGGCGCCCACATCTTCTATCGCTGGTCGGGCGGCTGGGGCCGTCCGAACGCCTTCACCGACCGCTGGTCCGGCCTCGAGGGCAGCCCTGCCGCGCTTCGCCTGGCCGCTCTCAATGCGCCGCGACCAGCCGCGACCGAAGAGGTGAAGATCGCCGAACTCAGCGCCGTCGAAAAGCTCAGGGAATCCGGTGCCAAGGTGATCGAGGGCAAGGACGGCCGTGTCCGCCTGCTCTTCACCCCGGAGGCGCGCGAGGCGGTCGAGAAGGTCAAGGTCGTGCCTTATGTCGAGCGCAGTTCCGCATCGGAAAACCTGCGCTTCGCCCTCGATGGCGGCGGCGCGGCCCAAAGCCCTTTTGGGCGGCAACCGGAGGGGGCGGGGAACGAGGCGGAGACCTCGACCGCGCGATAGACGCGGCCAATAGAGGCGGGATCGGCCGATTCCAGGAAAAGTGAGGAATGGCGCGAGTGACGGGGCTCGAACCCGCGACCTCCGGCGTGACAGGCCGGCGCTCTAACCAACTGAGCTACACCCGCGTTTTGGGCAGGGCGGCCAACTAGGTCAGGCCCCCCACCCTGTCAACAAGGTTGGTCCGTTTTTTCAGGCCTCTTTTTCTTCGTCCTCGCCGACGTGGGTCAGAGTGCCCTCTTCGAACAGGAAGCCGGCTATGTCCGGGGTTCCTGCGGCAGCGAAGATCGTCTTGAAGATGATGAGCAGCGGGACTGCGAGCAGCGCTCCGGTCGTGCCCCACACCCATGCCCAGAAGGACAGAGAAACCAGGATCAGCAGGGGGTTGATGGTCAGTCGGTGACCGATCACCAGCGGCGTGATGATGTTTGCCTCGATGAGGTGCAGGCCGATGAACACCAGCGGCGGGAGCATCGCCGCCCAAGGGTCGACAAAGGTCATCAATCCACCCAGTGCGAGCAATAGGGCCGCCACGATCGGGCCGATGTAGGGAATATAGTTAAGAACGGCGACGATGCCGCCCCACATCACCGGCGAATCCATGCCCAGCAGCCACAGGATCAAGGCGGTCAGTGCCCCGAGGCAGACGTTGATGACGGTGATCGTGCCGATGTAGGTCGAAGTCGCGTCGACGGTCTGCTGGATCACCCGTGCCGTGGTCAGCGCTCCCTCGAAGCTGCCTCGGCTGACGATGGTCCGCTTGCGCATCCCGGTCCAGCCGGCGAGGAAGAAGTAGATCACCAGCAGGGCGAAGAACAGCTGCACGGCGGCGTGCGGCGCCGAGGCGGTAATGATACCCAGCATCGAATTGGGGGTCTCGACCCGAACGGTGCGCGCCTCGTTTGCCTCGAAAGAGATTTGCGCCGCCGTCTTGTCGATGAATTTTTCCAGGTTGGAATAGAGGTCGATCAGCGGCGCCAGCGCCTCCGTTACCCGGTCGATCCGCTGCGGGATGAGCACGACCCAGTCGATTGCCGGATAGACGATCGCCGCCAGCGCGAAGATGGCGATGGCCAGGAACACCATCACGCACAGCAATGCTGCGAATTTGGACGGCACACCGCGCCGCTCGAACCATTCCAGCATCGGCACCAGGGCAATCGCAACCACCAGTGCCGCCGTGACCGGGAGGAAGAACTCTGCGCCGGCCCTCAGGGCGAACGGCAGCGCGATGATCAGGCCGACTCCCCCCATCAGAGTCAGCGACGCAAGCAGCCGGACGCGCTTTACCTGCAGCGCCTCCATGTCGGGCGCTTGCGAATCGGCCGGTTTCCCTGTTCGCGCATCCATGGCCGCGCATCTTAATCAAGATCGTGCCGGCCGCTAGGTGAGCATGAAGAAGGCCCTGTCACGCGGACAGAGCCTTTTCTGCTGGTGCCCCCGGTCCGGGTCGAACGGACACTCCTTTTGGGAACTCGATTTTGAGTCGAGCGCGTCTACCAATTCCGCCACGGGGGCCCGTGAGCGAGCGCGCTGGCTAGACGATAGCCAGCGCGCTCGCAAGCACTGCGATCAGGAGAAAACCGCTTCCAGATTTTCCTGCTCGCCATACGGATCCGGCCCATAACGGTTGGGCCCTTTGGTGCCCGGCAGGACGGAGAAAACGAACACCAGGATCGCCATTGCCAGTCCCAACAGCAAGAAAATGCTCGCAACGCCAAGCCCCGTCATATTGAACGGATTTGCGGGGTCGGCGGCGCCGCTCATGATCGCCGGGAACATCAGCGCGAAACCGATGGCATAGGGCAGGATCGGCGCCAGCAGCCACCACCCGGTCCGATCGATATCGTGAAGGCGGCGGACGCCGACCGCAATCATCGGGATGATCAGGGCGAGATAGAGAATGCCGAGCAGTCCGAAAATCTCGCTAATGCTCGTGAGGATATTGAGCACTACGGCCAAAACGATGTAGCCCAAATAGAACCACCAATATTCGGCACGCGGAGCGCGGCCCGAAAATTGCGCATATTTTCTGAGCGGCAACATCGCCCACTCAACCGGTGATCTTTCAGTAGCCATAGTCCCTCCCCTTTTTAAGGCCCAGGCAGACTATCGCTGCCGCCAATATTGGCAATCCGCAAATTCGTCGCCGCTTCGCTCGCAATCACCCGGCGAACGAAAAGGCCTTCGGGCTCGCGCCATATTTGTTGGGAATGCACGGGGTTTTCAGTTCCTTGGCGCTTGGCGGCGATAGCTGAGGGCTTCGGCCACATGGATCCGGCCGACCTGCTCCGACCGCGCGAGATCGGCGATGGTGCGCGCGACACGGAGTACCCGGTGGAAGCCGCGGGCCGACAGACGCATCGCGGCGGCGGCGTCCGCCAGCAGCTTGCGCCCCGGATCGTCGGGCGTCGCCACCGCGTCGAGCAGCTCGCCGTCGGCTTCGGCGTTGGTGCGAACCCCATTGCCGTTGTAGCGGCGACTCTGAATGGCCCGAGCCGCCGCCACTCTCTTGGCCACCTCCGCGCTGCCTTCGGCCGGCGGCGGCAGGGTGAGATCGGCCGCGCTCACACCCTGCACGTCCACGTGCAGGTCGATTCGGTCGAGCAGCGGGCCCGACACCTTGGCCTGATAGTCGGCCGCGCAGCGCGGCGCCCGGGAGCAGGCCAGCGCCGGGTCGCCCAGGTGGCCACAGCGGCACGGGTTCATCGCCGCAACCATCTGCACCCGCGCCGGGAAGGTTACATGCATATTGGCCCGCGCGACGCTGACCCGACCCGTCTCCAGCGGCTGGCGCAGCGAATCCAGCACCGGCCGCTGGAATTCGGGCAGCTCGTCGAGAAACAGCACTCCAAGATGCGCGAGGCTGATCTCTCCCGGCCGGACTTTGAGTCCGCCACCGACCAGCGCCGGCATCGAGGCGCTATGATGCGGCGATCGGAAGGGGCGGCGGCGCCTGAGCCGCCCGCCTTCCAGTTCGCCGGCGACGCTGGCGACCATCGACACTTCCAGCGCCTCGGTCGGCTCGAGCGGCGGGAGGATGCCGGGCAGGCAGGAAGCGAGCAACGACTTGCCTGCCCCCGGAGGTCCGCTCATCAGCAGGTTGTGCCCGCCGGCGGCCGCGATCTCGAGGGCCCGCTTGGCGACCTCCTGGCCCTTGACCTGCTTCAGGTCAGGCCCTCCAACCAGCGGCTCAGCCTCGCCCGGTGGCGGCGGCCGGAGCAGCTGCGTCCCTTTGAGATGGGCCAGCAGCGCCAACAGATCGGGCGCGGCCAGCACCTCGATATTGCCGGCCCACGCCGCCTCGCTGCCCTGGCTGGCCGGGCAGATCAGGCCCATCCCCTGGCCGCTGGCATGAAGCGCGGCGAGCAGGACGCCGGGCGAAGGAGCGATGCGGCCGTCGAGACCGAGCTCCCCGACCGCCACGTAATGCGACAGGCTCTCCGCATCGACCGCGCCGATCGCCGCCAGCAGGCACAAGGCTATCGGCAGGTCGAAATGAGCGCCTTCCTTGGGCAGGTCGGCCGGGGACAGGTTGACGGTGATGACCTTGGGCGGAAGCGCAAGGCCGATCGACGACAGCGCCGCCCGCACCCGCTGGCGGCTCTCGGCAACCGCCTTGTCCGGCAGCCCGACGATGTGAAAGGCCGACAGGCCGGTGGAAAGCTGGGCCTGGACTTCGACCGCACGGGCCTCGAGTCCCAAGTAAGCCACGGTGGATACGGTGGCGACCATCAGCGGCCGCCCTTCGCGTCACGCAACGAACCTACGCGCAGAATTCCCCCTAGCTCGGCAAGCCGACCCTAGACGGTTGGCGATTGGCTAGGCAAGCGCTCTCGACTTAACGGTCGATTCCGTCCGGACGATCCGGCAGGGGAAGCACGGGCGAGGCGGTGTCGATTACGGGGATGTACCTCACCGCGCCGGCAAGCATCCAAGTGCCGCGATTGGCAGCCCCGAATTCGATCACATAGTCATCCCGGCCGACATAATTCGTCAGCGTCATCGTCTCCCTGGTGTAGAAATCGATATTGACCAGCCACGCGAGCAGTTCGCGCGGCTTGAGCGTTTCGGGTGCTAGATAGTCAACGTAGCGGTGGTTGCTTGTCAGGAGGCGTTTGGGTTCGCTGGCGTTAAGCGGTCGATCCACCCAGGCACATCGCCCCTTGCCCAAGTTGCGTCCTCGCAAACCGGCAGCAGCGCGGCTCGGCACGATGATGATTTCGACGGAAGCAGTCTGAATTCCAGATGTGCGAAATTCAAGCGGTCCGCGACAATAGAGCGTTGCCGATTCCTGACCAAGTGCCGGGCTCGCCATAACCAGGCTTGAGGATGCAACAACAAATCCGAGGGCGCATTTCGATAACATCCATCCTCTCCTTCACTCGACGGAAACCGAAGCCCGACTCAAATGCCGCACAGTTCGACAATAGTTCGTCGGCATCTTGATGCCTTGTACTGGCTTAAGCGACCACCCAAATTCCGGCTGATGTGGAAGCGTGAGCAGTGGAAGGCGTTTATCGACCTGCCCTGGGTCGAATGGAGCTTGTTCGCCCTCGGCGTCATTCTGATCATCCTGTCGCCTCTCGCCGGCGTTATTCCCGGCCCGGGAGGCATATTTGTCTTCGCCATTGGCCTGGCGCTGGTGCTGAAGACCAGCATGTGGGCTAAGCGGCGGTACGTTCACTTCAAGCGGTGGCAGCCCAAAGCGGGACGCTGGGCCGACTGGGGACTTCGCCGCCGAAGCGCTCGCCGGCGGGAGGAAGCTCGGAAGGAACGGGAAGCTCTGGGCTGCCCTCCCCCGGCAGACGAGCTGGACGAGGGCCCCATTGCGTCCGCCATTCCGGGCCCTCCCGTTCACCAGCCGGAGCTGCCGGGCGACCCCGAGGACCCCAATCGGCGTTGACTTTGGCGAGGCCCCGGACTATCGGCGCCCGCAACCACGGCCGCTTCGGCGGCCCTTTTTCATTCGAATCTGAGGCAATGAGCGATGAAGCGCACTTTCCAGCCGAGCAATCTGGTCCGCAAGCGGCGGCACGGGTTCCGCAGCCGCATGGCGACGGTCGGCGGCCGCAAGGTGCTGAACGCGCGCCGCGCCCGCGGCCGCAAGAAGCTCAGCGCCTAGCCACGCTCCAGAAGCGCTCGGATTTCCTCGCCGCCAATAGCGGCAAGCGAGCCCCTATGCCCGGCTTCGTCCTCCTGGTCCGCCCTCGCGAGGATGGCGACCCGACGATGCGCGTCGGCTTCACGGTAACGAAGAAGATCGGCGGCGCCGTGGTCCGCAACCGGATGAAGCGCCGCTTCCGCGCCCTCGCTCGCGAGGCGCTGCCCGAACATGGCATTCCGGGTGCCGACCATGTCCTGATCGGCCGCGCCGGCGGGATCGACCGCGACTATGCCAGCCTCGCCGCCGAGCTGAAGCGCGCCCTGAAAAAGATCGCCGGGGCATGATCGCGCGGCTGCTCATCATGCTGACCCGAGGGTGGCAACTTGGGCCGAGCAAGATCTTGCCGCCAAGCTGCCGTTACCAGCCGAGCTGTTCGGCCTATGCGATCACCGCCCTTCAACGCTATGGCGCGGCCAAAGGGGGCTGGCTGGCCCTCAAGCGAATCATGAGTTGCCATCCCTGGGGCGGACAGGGCCCCGACCCCGTCCCCTGATTTCAAGGACCGTTGAGTGAACGATAACCGCAACATGCTCCTCGCCATCGTGCTGAGCGCGCTCGTGCTGATCGGCTGGAGCTTCCTGTCCGAGAAGTTCCTGCCGACCGCCGGCCCACAGACACAGCAGGTCGAGGATGGCAAGGTGAAGGCCGCGCCGGCTCCGCAAGCGGCACCCGCCGCCGACGCGACGCAGCCGATCCGTCCGCGCGAAGTGGTCCTGGGGGAAACTCCTCGCGTAAAAGTTGAAACGCCGAGGCTCGAAGGCTCGATCAACCTCCGGGGAGCTCGGTTCGACGACCTCGTTCTGGTGCGGCAGCGCGAAACTATCGATCCCAACTCGCCGCCGGTGCGCCTCCTCTCCCCGGCCGGCACGAAAGACAATTATTTCGCTCAGTTCGGCTGGAGCGGCCAAGGAGTGGCGACGCCGGACGCCAACAGCCTCTGGACCGCCAGCGCCCCGGTGCTCGCGCCCGGAAAGCCGGTGACGCTCAGCTGGACCAATCCGACCGGCCAGAAATTCGAGCTGATCGTCTCGGTCGACGACGGCTATATGTTCACCGTCAAGCAGCGGGTGGTGAACGGCGGGACCGCTGCCGTAGGGCTGCGCGCCTTCGCACTGGCAAGCCGCGCCAACAAGGCTCCCGATGCGTCAAGCTGGACTCAGCACATCGGTCCCAACAGCTTCCTGGGAGGCAAGGCCAATTACGACGTTGATTGGGAAACGCTCGATGAGAATAAGGCGGGGGTCACAGTCGACAGTCGCGGCGGCTGGCTCGGTTTCACCGACAAATATTGGCTGACAGCCCTGATTCCGGCCAGCGGCGCGCCGGTCGAGGCCAGTTTCCGCAAGAGCGCCAGCGGCGCCTATCAGGCCGACTATGCCGGAACGCCCTTCCTGGTGGCTCCCGGCCAAGCGGTGAGCACGGAAGCCCATTTCTTCTCGGGCGCGAAGGAGAAGCGACTCCTCGACCGCTACGAGAACGAAGGTGTCACGAGCCTCTCCAAGTCGATCGACTGGGGCTGGTTCGAATGGTTCATGCGGCCGATCTTCAACCTCCTGAACTGGCTGTTCGGAGTGCTCGGCAATTTCGGGCTGGCGATCATCGCCCTGACGATCATCGTTCGCACCATCCTGTTCCCCATCGCCGACAAGCAATTCAGGTCGATGGCCGGCATGCGCAAGGTTCAGCCGAAGATGAAGGCGTTGCAGGAGCGCTACAAGGACGACAAGCCGAAGCTGCAGCAGGAGATGCTGAAGCTTTACCAGGAAGAGAAGATCAACCCGGCCGCGGGCTGCCTGCCGATCCTGCTTCAGATCCCGATCTTCTACGCACTCTACAAGGTGCTGCTGGTCAGCGTCGAAATGCGCCACCAGCCCTTCTACCTGTGGATCAAGGACCTGTCGGCGCCCGATCCGCTGACGCCGGTCAACTTGTTCGGCCTGCTCCCGTTCACGCCTCCGGGGTTCCTGGCGATCGGCGTGCTGCCGATCCTGCTCGGCATCACCATGTGGATCCAGTTCAAGCTCAACCCGCAGCAGCCGGACCCGGTCCAGGCGCAGATCTTCTCGATCATGCCCTGGGTATTGATGTTCATCATGGCGCCGTTCGCGGCCGGGCTGCAGCTTTACTGGGTGACCAACAACATATTGTCGATCGGGCAGCAGGCGTGGCTCTACAAGCGCTACGACATGCACCTGTCCGACACCCACCCGATCAAGACGTGATCCGGTGGACGATCAACCGGACATTGCGGAACAGGCGCGCAAGCTCTTCTCGGGGCCGATCGACTTCTTGAAGTCGGCCCCGAAGCTTGAGCATTTGCCGGCGCCATCGGTGCCCGAGATCGCGTTCGCCGGCCGCTCCAACGTCGGCAAAAGTTCACTGATCAACGCAGCCACCAACCGCAGCAAGCTGGCACGCGCATCGAACACGCCAGGCCGTACGCAGGAACTCAACTATTTCGACGTTGGCCAGCCGCTTGTCTTTAGGCTGGTCGACATGCCGGGCTATGGTTTCGCCGAAGCACCGCGGGACATGGTCAAGCGCTGGCGCTTTCTGATCAACGATTACCTCCGTGGACGGGCTGTGCTGAAGCGAGCACTGGTCCTGGTCGACGCGCGTCACGGCCTCAAGGAGGTCGATCGCGACGTGATGAAAATGCTCGACGATGCAGCCGTCAGCTATCACCTCGTGCTGACCAAGGCGGACAAGGTCAAGCCGACCGACCTGGCACGAACAATCGAGGAGATCCGCGTTGAGGCGGCCAGGCATCCGGCTGCCCACCCCCTCATTCTGCCGACCTCCAGCGAAACCGGCGCGGGGATTGCCGAGTTAAGAACCGCAATCCTGGAGGCGGCACTCACGTGAAACTCATTATCGGGAACCGCGCCTACTCCAGCTGGTCGATGCGCGGCTGGCTGGCGCTGAAGCATGCCGGCCTCGAGTTCGAGGAGCTGGTGGTGCCGATGTTCGACGAGGCCTGGGAGCAGCGCCGCGAGGGCGATGAATTTGCTCCCTCGCTCGGCAAGGTGCCGATCCTGTGGGACGGCGACACGGTGATATGGGATAGCCTCGCAATCGTCGAATATTGCGCCGACCGCGTCGGGCGCGAGCGTTTCTGGCCGGAAGACGAGGCTGCCCGCGGCATGGCTCGGTCGATGGCCGCGGAAATGCACAGCAGCTTCTCTGCGTTGCGGCGGGAGCTGCCAATGAACGTGCGCCGAAACTTCGGACCGGTCGAACTGTCGGTGGAGGTCGAGGCGGACATCGACCGAATCCTCAACCTTTGGGCCCAGGCCCGCGCCCGCTTCGGAGGGACCTGCGAATATCTGTTCTGCAACTGGAGCGCGGTGGACATCATGTTCGCTCCGGTAGTGACGCGATTCGTCACTTATGGCGTGCGGGTCCCGCCCTTCGCAGCTGCTTATATGGAGGCGGTGCTCCACCGTGCCGACGTGGTCGAATGGATCGAGCTGGCGCAGGACGAGCCCTGGGTAATCGAGGAATATGAAGCGGCGCCGGCTGCCTAGGGTCGCTTTGGATATTCGGTGCCGTCGCGCCGGCAGAATCGGCCGTCATCGGTAAAGATCATGTCGATGTCGCTATAGCCCCCGCCGGTTCGCGGCCCGGCGCTGATCGCGACGAAGGTGCACGGCTGGTCCGACCGATTGATCAAGTGGTGGCCGTTGGTGCTTCCCTTCGCCCAGCCCAGAATGTCGCCGGGATTGACCTCCGATTCGCCGTCATCCTCTACCAGCACCGCCCTTCCCGACAGCATGATTACCAGCTCATCTTCGCCATCGTGCCAATGCCGCTGGCTCGACCAGGCCCCCGGTTCCAGCGTGACGTGACTGGCACCCATCTCCGTGAAACCGGCGAGCGGTGCGATCCGCTTCCACCAGCGGCCCTGGACTTCCTTGTGGAACGGCTCCGGGTAGCCCGTGGCGTTGGACGGAGCGATTGGGTCAAGATCGACTTTCGGCATGGCAAGCAGCTTGCTACGCCCTTGTCATGACATCGTCCATCGACCCGGTTGAACTCGCCGCCCGCCTCATCGCCTGTCCCAGCATCACGCCCGCCAATGGCCAGGTGTTCGACAAATTGGAGGGCGAGCTTCGCGTTCTTGGCTTCGACGTCCACCGCTGGGTGATGGGCAATGCGCCCGACGGACCGACCGAGAATATGGTGGCGACCCGCGGCTCGGGCTCACCCCATTTCGGCTTTGCCGGTCACCTCGATGTCGTCCCGCCGGGCGACGGCTGG
>Ga0307410_10000938_pt1 | contig 12506 bp, 12 predicted proteins | sample 322Ometagenome_3_FD_203707 | JGI IMG/M metagenome (GOLD analysis project Ga0307410, IMG submission 203707) | Maize rhizosphere microbial communities from greenhouse at UC Davis, California, United States - 322HYB-O-3 | ecosystem: Host-associated > Plants > Roots > Rhizosphere > Soil | place...
CTGGGCTTTCAACCAACGATATATTCATCATGTCGATTGACTGGACGATTACAGTCACTACCCGCACGTCGAGTGAACGTGCCCCATTCCGACCAGCACCAGGCAAGTCGCACGGAAAGAGCCGGCTTCTTCTACGGCATCGCCGCCTACGGCCTGTGGGGCGTCATGCCGATCTATTTCAAATGGCTCCAGGCGGTGCCATCGATCGACATTGTTGCCCACCGGGTCGTCTGGTCGCTGGCGGCGCTGGTCATTTTCGTGACTCTGGCGAGGGCATGGGACCAGGTTCGCAGCGCCATCGCCAACCGCAAGACTTTGGCGATCCTGTTCCTGACGTCACTGCTGATCGGCACCAACTGGCTGCTTTACGTCTATGCGATCAACAGCGGACACATCCTTGCCGGAAGCCTGGGCTATTATCTCAACCCGCTGGCCAATATCCTCCTCGGCCGCTTCATCCTGAAAGAGCGGCTGTCCCGGCTTCAATGGCTCGCGGTTGCCATCGCGGCAGGCGGCACCGCGGTCCTCGCCGCGGGTGCGCTGGGCACCTTGTGGCTCAGCCTCATGCTTTGCTTCAGCTTCGCAACCTACGGCCTTCTCCGGAAAATCATCTCGGTGGATTCTCTGGCCGGCTTGACGGTCGAAACGATCGTGCTTTTTCCTGTAGCGCTTCTGTGGCTCCTGCTCGGCGGCGCGGAGGGGCGCGCCTTCCTTGGCGCCGGCGGGACCGAAACCGCGCTGCTGATGACGGCCGGCATTGTCACGACCGTCCCGCTACTCTGCTTTACCGCAGCGGCGCGCCGCCTTGCCTATTCGACGGTCGGGATGCTTCAGTTCATTGCCCCGACGCTGCAATTTGCCTTGGCGGTTGTGGTGTATGGCGAAGCCTTTACCCGGGCCCATGCGGTCGCCTTCGGCTGCATATGGACGGCGCTGATTCTCTACGTCGTCTCGATGGCGCGCTCGCTACGGGCGCGGCGTCAGGCGCCCTCTTGCGAACAGGCCGAAGCCTGACTCTGTCGCGGCCCTGCATTTGCTGGTAAGCAGCCGACGATGCTGAACGTCGTCTCGCTGCTGATCGGCCTAGTCGCGCTGCTGTGTGCGGCGATTGCCTTCATCCCTCTGCTTGGCTGGGCCAACTGGCTGATCATCCCGCTGGCGGTGGTCGGAGCGGGCATCGGCGCCATGTCGTCGAGCAACACCGGCCGCAATCTGAACTTGTTCGTGATCGTCGTCGGGATCATCCGGCTGATGCTGGGCGGCGGGATCATTTGAGCCGCGATCCACGGATCGACGCCTATATCGCGAAGGCCGCGCCCTTCGCCCGGCCCATCCTCGAACATGTCCGCGAACGGGTCCATGCCTGCGTCTCCGACGTCGAGGAGGCGATGAAGTGGAGCGCTCCCGGCTTCACCCTCGACGGCAAAATCCTGTTGATGATGGCCGCCTTCAAGCAGCATGCGGCGCTCAATTTCTGGCGGGGGCAGGAAATTGGGGACGGTAGCCAGAAGGCCGGTGCGATGGGCCAATTCGGCCGCCTGACGACGGTAAGCGACCTGCCGCCGGACGAGGAACTGGACGCGCTCATCAAGGAGGCGGCGGCGCTCTCCGCATCGACGCCCGCACCGCGCAGGACCAAGCATGAGCCCAAGCAGGCTCCCGAAATGCACCCGGACTTCGCAGCAGCGCTCGCAAAGGCGCCCAAGGCTAAAGCGATGCTCGACGGGTTTCCGCCGTCGGCCCAGCGCGATTATCTGGAATGGATTTCAGAGGCCAAGCAGGACGCGACCCGAGCCACGCGCATCGCCACCGCCGTGGAGTGGCTCGAAGAAGGCAAGCGGCGGCACTGGAAATATCAGAATTGCTGAAGGCTCAGCGCGTCTTCACATAGCGCCCCGGCGCATCCTCGATCGGTTTGAACTTGCCTTCGCCCGGAACCCGCGCGCCATCCGCCTTGACCGTTTTCGACCCAAGGCCTTTGAGCCAATCGATCCAGTCAGGCCACCAGCTTCCCCTGTGCTCGGTCGCTCCGGCGACGAACTCGTCGAGCGTGGCAGCGGGCTCGTCGTTCGTCCAATATTGATATTTGCCAGCCGCTGGCGGGTTCACCACGCCTGCAATATGGCCTGACCCGGCCAGCACGAAGCGCTTCGGACCTTTCAGCACCCGCGTCAGCTTCCAGACACTCGGGCTCGGTGCGATATGATCGTCGCGGCCGGCCTGGATGTAGGCCGGAACCTCGATCTTCGTGAGGTCGATGGGAACGCCCTTCACCTCGATCGCGCCCGGGTCCATCATCAGATTCTGCCGATAGAGCCGCTCGAGATAGTCATGATGCCAACCGCCCGGCAGGTTTGTGACGTCGCCGTTCCAGTGGAGCAGGTCGAAGGGCGGCGGGTCGTTGCCCATCAGGTAGTTGTTGACGACATAATTCCAAATGAGGTCGCGCCCGCGCAGCAGGTTGAAGGTCGCCGCCATCACCCGCCCGTCGAGCACTCCGCTCTCGGCGGTGAGCTTGTCCAGCGTCGCCATCGTCTCGTCGCCAAGGAACAGCTTCAGGTCGCCGGCATCCTCGAAATCGACCTGCGCGGTGAAGAAGGTGGCGCTAGCGACCTTCCCTGCTTCGCCCTTGGCCGCGAGATAGGCCAGCGTCGCGGCCAGGGTGGTCCCGGCGACGCAATAGCCGATGGTGTGAACGGCCTCGACGCCCAGCACATCGCGGATGGCGTCGATCGCCTCGACCTGAGCCGCGACATAGTCGTCCATGCCGATGTCGCGGATGCTCTCGTCGGCGGATTTCCAGCTGACCATGAACAGGCTGACGCCCTGGTCGACCGTCCATTTGACGAAGCTTTTCTCCGGCGTGAGGTCTAGGATGTAGAAGCGGTTGATCCACGGCGGGAAGATGACCAGCGGCGTTTCCAGCACTTCCTCGGTCGTCGGCGCATAGTGGATCAGCTGGAACAGCCGCGTTTCGTAAATCACCTTGCCCGGCGTCGTCGCCAGGTTTCTCCCCAGCTCAAAGGCGCCTTCGGGGCTCTGCGTCACCTGACCCTTGGATATGTCGGCGAGCATGTTGCGAAGCCCGGCCAGCAGGTTCTCGCCCTTGGTCTCGATCGTCCGCTTCATCACTTCGGGGTTGGTCGCCATGAAATTGGCGGGGCTCATTGCATCGACAAAGCCCTTGGTGGCGAAGCGGAGGCGGTTACGCGCCGCCTCGTCCAGCCCCTCGATCTCGTCGACCGTGCCGAGCAATTTCTCGCTGATGGCGAGATAGCTCTGGCGCACCGTGTCGAAGAGCGGATTTTCCTGCCATTCGGGCGAGCCGAAGCGCCGGTCCTTTTTCTCCGCCGCTCGCGAATATTGCCCGAGCATGTCGCTCCACGCTTCCAGACCCTTCGACCAGGCTTCCGCCCCCGCGCTCATCCACTGCATCGGATCGCCCGCATTGGCGGGAGGCTGGCTCAGCCCGAACCCCGGCATATGGCTCGCCTTGCCCAGGTTGTCGGCCCAGGCCTCCATGATCATCTGGTTGGCGCGCGCCATGACCAGCGCCCAATGCTGCCAGTCCTCCATGCCGGGGATGGTGGTCGTCGTCTCGTCGCTCATCGGCCATCCCATACTCGTCATTGCGGGCGAATGCGAAGCAATCCATAGGCGAAACGAATGACCCCGCCGCAAATCCTCCCCGATGCGCTTGTGCTGCTCGACTATGTCGGCATCGGCGTATTCGCCGTGTCGGGCGCGCTTCTCGCGGCGGAGAAGAAGCAGACGCTGGTCACTTTCATCTTTTTCGCTGTCGTGACGGGCGTGGGGGGCGGAACGCTGCGCGATCTGCTGATCGGCGCGCCCGTCTTCTGGGTAGGAACCAATGCGACGCTGCTGATCTGCATCGGTGCGGCGCTCGGCGTGTGGACGCTGTCGAGGAAGGTCATGGCCGAGAAGGCACTCCTGTGGTTCGACGCCGTGGGGATCGCTGCCTATGCAACTTATGGCGCCGCCAAAGCCCTAAATTACGGAGTAGCGCCGGTCCCGGCCTTTGCCATGGGGGTGATGACGGCCTGCGTCGGCGGAATCATTCGCGACGTGCTGGCCGGCGAGCCGTCGATCTTGATGAGGCCGGAGCTTTATGTCACCGCCGCCGCGCTCGCTTCGGGGCTGTTTGTAATCCTCGCCATTGCCGGCGCTCCTGTGACGCTGGCCGCGCTGGTGGCCGGCCTGACGGGCTTCGCATTGCGGGGTGCAGCCATTGCTCGCGGGATCAGCCTACCGGCCTACAACCGCTAACTTGCCGCACTGCACAATTGCCGCCATGACGCCGGCATGTCCGACGAATTCTACCGAATCCAGCGCCTGCCGCCCTATGTCTTCGCCGAAGTGAACGCGATAAAGGCGGCAGCACGATCTCGCGGGGAAGACATCGTCGATCTCGGCATGGGCAATCCCGACGGCGCCCCGCCCAAGCACGTCATCGACAAGCTGGCGGAAGTCGCCGCCAAGCCGACCGCCCACCGCTATTCCGCGTCGAAGGGTATTCCCGGCCTCCGCAAGGCCCAAGCCGCCTATTACAAGCGCCGCTTCAACGTCGATCTCGATCCCGACAGCGAGGTGATCGTCACACTGGGCAGCAAGGAGGGCCTCGCCAATCTCGCCCAGGCGATCACGGCGCCGGGCGATGTCGTCCTGACGCCCAATCCCAGCTATCCGATCCACCATTTCGGCTTCATCATCGCCGGCGCCGCGATCCGCTCGATCCCCGCCGTGCCGGGCCCGGACTTCTTCGATCGGCTGGAAAGTGCGATGCGCTATACGGTGCCCCGCCCGAAGGTGCTGGTGATCGGCTATCCCAGCAATCCGACCGCGGAGGTCGTCGATCTCGCATTTTACGAAAGGCTGGTCGCCTTCGCGCGCGAGGCGGGGCTGATCGTCATTTCCGACCTTGCCTATGCCGAGATCTACTTCGGCGACACGCCCACCCCGTCGATCCTCCAGGTGGAAGGCGCGAAGGACGTCGCGGTCGAGTTTACCTCGATGAGCAAGACCTACTCCATGGCAGGTTGGCGTATGGGCTTCGCGGTCGGCAATGCCCGGCTGATCGGCGCGCTGACCCGGGTGAAGTCCTATCTGGACTATGGCGCCTTCACGCCGATCCAGGCCGCCGCCTGCGCGGCCCTCAACGGGCCGCAGGACATCATCGATTTCAACCGCGCGCTCTACAAGGGCCGCCGCGACGTGATGGTCGAGAGCTTCAGCCGCGCCGGCTGGGACATCCCCGTCCCGCAAGCCAGTATGTTCGCTTGGGCACCGATCCCGGAAGCGTTCCGGCAGCTCGGAAGCATCGAGTTCGCCAAACGGCTGCTGACCGAAGCCCATGTGGCGGTCGCTCCCGGCGTGGGCTTCGGCGAGGAAGGCGAAGGCTATGTCCGCCTTGCCCTCGTCGAGAACGAACAGCGCCTCCGGCAAGCGGCCCGCGGGATAAAGAAGATGCTGGCCACCGTTTAACGGATCCAGCCGGTTATCGCCCACTGGACGGTTTGGAACGTTCAGTGGTGCCGGGTGTTTAACGCCGACCGCTTGTGCCCGGGCCTTGCCTCATGCACTTGATCGGCAAGGGAATATCGAGCGTGGGGTTTGGGATGCTGAAGCTTCGTACATTTGTCGCGGTGGGCGCTTTATCCGTTCTGGCTGCCTGTTCGACCACTCCTCCGCCGGCACCGCGCATCGCGACTCCGAAATATATTCCCCCGGCGACCAATTATCGCTGGACCAACGGCTTCTCCGCGTCGGGCTTCGAGGCGATGCACGCCATGCTCGGTCGAAGCTCGCTTCGTCCCGGCGAATTCCACTGGTCGCCGAACGTTCCGGTCGATGGCGATGTCGCGATCACAGTCGATATCGCCAACCAGATTGCGTTCGTCTTCAAGGGGTCGCAGCTGATCGGCGTCACCAATGTGTCGACCGGCAAGAAGGGCCACCCGACCCCGCTCGGCTTCTGGACGATCAACTGGAAGAAGCCGAAGTATTTCAGCCGCAAATATGACAATGCGCCGATGCCGTGGATCCAGAATATCGACGACAAGGGCATCGCGTTCCACGGTGGCAATACGCCCGGCTATGCCGCCAGCCACGGCTGCATCCGCCTGCCGATGGCCTTCGCCAAGCATCTCTACACGCTGACCAAGCCCGGCAATAAGGTCGTCATCGAAGGCTAGTCGCATCGGGGCAAAAGTTGCGGCATACGGGGCCGCATGTCCGTGCCATCCATCCTGCCGCACACGCCAGGCCTGACCCAGCTCGCGCAGATCATCCAGCTTGCTGTGGCGCCGGTGTTTTTGCTCGCTGGGCTTGGGGCGTTCCTCAACGCCTGCGTTGGGCGGCTTGCCAGGATCGTCGACCGAATCCGAACCCTCGAACCACGCATTCTTGCCAGCCGTGGGGAGGACCATGACCGGATGCTGGACGAGGTCCGGCTGCTCGACCGCCGAAGCCGGATCGTCAGCAGCGCGATTTTCACAACCGTGTTGGCGGCCACCATCATCTCGGCGGTTGTCGTCTTGCTGTTCATGGCCTTCCTCACCGGCTACCGGTTCGGGACGGCCATCGCGCTTCTGTTCATCGCCGCCATGATTTGCACGGGGCTTGGCTTCACCATCTTCCTCCATGAAACCCGCCTCGGCATTCGCGCCATCCAGGTTCGCGCCCATATTCTGGAGCATCAGGCCGACGAGGACAGTTGACCTTCCGCAATGGGCGTTGCCGAATTGGCGACAGGCACCTATCGGCTGCTCAACGATTCATTTCCCGAAAGCTCGCTCATGGTCACTGCCAGCCATCTTCTCGACCGCGTCCTCGTCCTCGAAATGGTTCGAGTGACGGAAGCCGCCGCGATTGCCGCTTCGAAGTGGACCGGCCGCGGTGACAACGACGCCGCCGACGCCGCCGCTGTCGAGGCGATGCGCGCAGCGTTGAACGAGCTGCCGATGGACGGCACCGTCGTCATCGGCGAGGGCGAGCGCGACGAGGCGCCGATGCTATTCATCGGGGAAAAGGTCGGTAGCGCCCAGGGCGAAGGCCCCGCGATCGACATCGCGCTCGATCCGCTGGAAGGCACCACCATCACCGCCAAGGCCGGCCCCAACGCTCTGGCCGTTCTCGCGATCGCGGAGCAGGGCTGCCTGCTCAACGCACCCGACGTCTACATGGACAAAATCGCGATCGGGCCGGGCTATCCCGAAGGCACGATCAGCCTCGACAAGTCGCCGACCGAGAACGTCCGCGCACTTGCCGCCGCGAAGAATGTGGAAGTCGGCGAGATCATCGCCTGCGTGCTCGACCGTCCGCGTCATGTGAAGCTGATTGAGGAACTTCGCGGCCTCGGCTGCGGCATCATGCTGATCCCCGACGGCGACGTTGCCGGCGTCATCGCCACGACGGACCCGGACACGACGGTCGATATCTACATGGGCTCGGGTGGCGCCCCCGAAGGCGTGCTGGCCGCGGCGGCGCTGCGCTGCGTCGGCGGGCAGATCCAGGGCCGCCTCCTGTTCCGCAACGACGACGAGCGCGCCCGTGCCCATCGCTGGGGCATCGAGGACCTGAACCGCATCTACACGCTGGAAGACATGGCGAGCGGCGACTGCATCTTTGCCGCAACCGGCGTCACCGACGGGTCGCTGCTCAAGGGCGTGAAGCGCCGCAAGGGCGGCTGCATCGAGACCGAAAGCATCGTCATGCGCGCCAGCAGCGGCACCGTTCGCCGGGTCAGCACCGACCACCACAAGGGCATCGTCTGACCACTTGTAGCGATTCGCGCTCGCTGTATTATCGCCGCATGACAGTCGATGTGATCCCGGCCGACTTGCAGCGGGTCGAGCCCTCTTATCGGAACGCGCTCAGGATGCAGGCGGCGGTCTTCTGGATACCGGTCTTCCTGGCGGCGCTGGTGGCCGACCGGTTGCTACTGGCGGACACGCCGGTCGGCAGCCTTTTGCCCGTCTTGGTCGGGTTGATCGGGCTTAGCGGAATTACAGTCGCGCCCGACCGAATCTATCGCCGCCTCGGCTATGCTCTGGATGGACGGCTTCTGCGCACGGTGCGCGGCTGGCTGTTCCATACCGACACGGTCGTCCCGTTCGTCCGCGTGCAGCATATCGACGTGACCCGTGGGCCCGTCGACAAGATGTTCGGCACGGCGAGCTTGGTCGTCCATACCGCCGGTACGCATAACAGCGTCGTCGTCTTGCCAGGCTTGTCGCCGGAGCGCGCAGCCGAAATCCGCGACGCCATCCGGGTCGAAATCGCGGACGCCGAGTGAGCGAGGCAATTGCCCTTCCGCTGACTGACGATGCGCTAGGCCCGCCGGAGCGGCTGCACCCGCTCTACCTACTGACCGGCCTCGGAAAATCGGTGAAAGGAGCTTGGGGCCTGCTTGCGGGCGCGGCGGTGCTCGGGGCACAGGGGCGCTGGGCGCTCGTGATCGGGCTCGCGCTCGCAATTACCATGGCCTCGATCATCGGTCTGCTGATCAAATGGCTGAAGCTCGAATATCGCGTCGGCCGCGACGAAATCCGGATCGACAGCGGATTTCTGTCGCGAACCAGCCGCGCCATTCCCTTCGACCGGGTGACCGATGTCGACCTGGAGCAGGGGCCGATCCACCGCCTGTTCGGCCTGGCCAGAGTGCGGCTCGAAACCGGCGCGTCGGCCGGTTCTAAGGAAGAAGATGGCGTCCTCGATACCATTTCGTTGGAGCGGGCCGAGACGCTACGCGAACATATCCGCGCCCGTCGTCGCGGTGAGAAAGCAGCGCCGATCGCCCAAGCATCCGCCGAGGCGCCGCCGCTCTTCGCTATGGACAATCAGCGCGTAGCGACTGCAGGCCTATTTAATTTCTCACTCGCCGTCATCGCCGGCCTGTTCGGCGTCAGCCAGACGTTCGGTGACGTGCTCGGCTTCGATCCATTCGAACGCAGCTTCTGGATCGGCATCCTGGATCGCGCCGGACCGCTGCAAGCGCTGGTCATGGCTCATCAGATCGTCGCCGTGCTGGCCGGATCGGTCGTTCTCATCCTCCTCGGGATCGGCACCGGCCTCGTCCGAACGGCGCTCCGCGAATATGGCTTCCGCCTGGACCGGACCGAAACCGGCCTTCGCCGCCGGCGCGGCTTGCTGACGCTGACCGATGTCACCATTCCGGCCAAACGGGTGCAGGCCGCGATCCTGGCGAACGGGCCGATCCGTGGCCTGTTTGGCTGGTGGACGCTCAAACTGCAGAGCCTGGCGATGGACGGCAAGAAGGGCGACCATGTCATCGCGCCGCTTGCACATGAGCCGGAAGCGGTGGCGATCTTGGACTCCTTCGGTTGGCCGGTTGCGCCGGCAGCTGACGCATGGCGGCGGGTGAGCCGGGCCTATATCGCATCCTATGCGGCCGCGATCGGCCCTCCGGGAATGTTCGCATTGGCCGTGTCTTTCCTGGGCGCAGCCGGCCTAAGCGTGATCGCAGCCGTTCCAGTACTTGGGATCGTCGCAGTCTTCTGGACCCTTGCCGTTCCCGCGCTGGTTGCGATCCGTTGGATGAGCTGGCGCCATACGCGTTACGCGCTCGAAGGCGATACGCTGTTCGTGGAAACCGGATGGTGGCGCCACCGCCGGCGGATCCTTCCGCTGCGCAAGATCCAGAGCGTCGATCTTGCCGAGAATTTCTGGAGCCGAGCTTTCGGCATCTGCACACTGCGGCTCGGTGTCGCGGGTGGTGGCGGCTTCGCCGACCATCATGTTCCGGCGCTTTCCCATCAAGAAGCGCAATCGCTCCGCGCCCGGCTATTGAGCGTATGACCAGTGAGTTCGCCTGCGGGGTCGAGCGCAGCCTGTCGGGCCAGCCCTGGCGGTGGCGGCGCAACGGCGGCGACGACCTCCAGCGCGACCTGGTCGACCAGCTACTGCTGGCGAGGGGAATCGACGAGGCCGATCTCGCGCGTAACCGGACGCCGACGATCCGCGACTTCCTGCCCGATCCGTCGGTCTTCGCCGACATGGACAAGGCCGCGGCGCGACTGGCCGCCGCCGTCGAAGGCGGCGAGACCGTCGCGATCTTCGGCGACTATGACGTCGACGGAGCGACGTCGGCGGCGCTGCTGACGCTCCTGCTACGCAGGCTCGGCAGCGAGCCGATGATCTACATCCCCGACCGGCTGATGGAGGGCTATGGCCCTTCCGGCGCCGCGCTGATCGAACTCAAGAATCGCGGCGCGACGCTCGCGGTAACAGTGGATTGCGGCGCGCAGGCGTTCGAAGCGCTCGACGAGGCGGCTGCGGCCGGCCTCGATGTTATCGTCTGCGATCACCACCAATGCGCGGCGAGGCTGCCGACCGCGCATTCCGTGATCAATCCCAACCGACTGGACGAAAGCGAGACAGGTGCGGCTCACGGTCACGTCGCCGCCGTCGGCATGGCCTTCCTGCTCGGCGTGGCCCTGCTCCGCGAGTTGAGGAAACGCGGCACCTTTGGCGACCGGGCCGAGCCGAAGATTATCGACCTGCTCGACATCGTCGCGCTTGGAACGGTCGCGGACGTGGCACGCCTGAAAACGCTCAACCGCGCCTTTGTGACGCAGGGTCTGAAGGTCATGGCCGAGCGCCGCAACATCGGCCTCGTCGCGTTGGCCGAAGCCGCGCGGCTGGTGAAGCCTCCTACGGCCCGAGACCTCGGCTTCGCGCTCGGACCCCGGATCAACGCCGGCGGGCGCGTGGGCAAGTCCGACCTCGGTGTCCGGCTGCTCACCTCCAACGATCCGGAAGAAGCCCTCACCATCGCCGCCGAGCTCGATCGCTTGAACCAAGAGCGCCGGGCCATCGAAATGCTTGTGACCGAGCAAGCTACCGAAGCCGCCGAGGCCCAGTTCGATGCGCCGCTAATCCTCGTATCCGGTCACGGCTGGCATCCCGGAGTCATCGGCATCGTGGCCAGCCGATTGAAGGAACGATTCGGCCGTCCAGCGATCGTCATCGCCGAGGAAGATGACGGCATCGGCAAGGGCTCGGGCCGTTCGATTTCCGGCGTCGACCTCGGCGCAGCGGTGCTTGCCGCCAAGGACAGCGGGCTGCTCATCGCGGGTGGAGGTCACGCGATGGCGGCCGGATTGACCGTCGCACCGCGCGGGGTCGAGCCTCTTCGCGCTTTCCTTCACCTGCGGATAGCGGCCGATGTGAAGGCAGCACGAGGCAATCGCTCGCTCCTCCTTGATGCCTTACTGGCGCCGGGCGGCGTGGCAGCGGGCTTGTGTGATGCACTCGACGCGGCAGGTCCCTACGGCGCCGGCTGGCCAGCGCCGCGCGTTGCCGCAGGTCCGGCGCGCCTTATGCGGCCGGGAATCGTAGGCAATGGCCATGTCCGGGCGATCGCGGTTGGCGACGATGGCAAGTCGTTCAAGCTGATCGCCTTTCGCGCCGCCGAGACGGAGTTGGGCCAAGCGATCCTGTGCTCGCCCGCCGACCGGCGCTGGTGGCTGGCCGGGACGATCAAGCGCGACGAGTGGAACGGCGGAAATGCGGCGGAAATGCACCTGGAAGACGCCTCGCCCGCTTGACCGCCTCGCCTCCATCCCCTAGTCGCGCCCGCACCACGCACGTGGCCCCTTCGTCTAGCGGTTAGGACGCGGCCCTTTCACGGCTGAAACACGGGTTCGATTCCCGTAGGGGTCACCACCACTTGCTCAAATCCCTTCCAAATCTGGGATTTCTGCAACTAACGTTGTCTCAATCGATCGCATCAGGTCTCACCAAGTCTCACCCTATTTGCGGGTATTTGGCGGGTATCGATGTGAAGCGTTGAGGGTATCGCGTAATGAACGATTTACAGTGCAAGAATGCCAAGCCTCGGAACAAGGCTTGGGGCGCAATTTGATGAGACGGGATAGGCCTCAATGTCGCGACTAATCGCCACGGGCGCGCTTCGCGCAACCGCTGCACGCGCCCGCTTTGCGGTCGCGAGGCTCGGCGGGTGGCGAAGTGCAGGCGGCACGCCAAACGACCGGCGAACGCGCGGGCGAAAAAGGCGCTCCAGGTGCATCAAAATGAGCCTGCGGCGTCCCTCTCTAAATTCCCTCTGTCGGTGACTGCATCAAAAGCTGCACCAAAAGCACGGGGGCGAGGCGCGGGGGCAAGTGCGGCGCGCTGAAAGTGGCTTGAACTTTGAAGTCCGCTTCAGACCCATTGCGGACATAAGCTGTCTTCATGGAGATCGGGGACGACAATCTCCGATATAGCCGAGCGCTCAACGGAAATGGTGGCGGGTGCTAGCCGCCTGCCCTTACCGGCTTCCAAATTTAGTCTGATAAAGCCCGACGCGGGCAGCCAACTGACTCATCGATGGGCGACATTGAGGACTGCTGCCCTCAAATGGCTTTCCAGTGCTGCCTCAGCAATGGCTAGCGCGGCGATCCCATCCTGAAACCCAACCAACGGGTTCGCCCCGCCCAATATTTCGGCGAAATGGCTCATCTCTT
>Ga0307410_10000939_pt1 | contig 12502 bp, 23 predicted proteins | sample 322Ometagenome_3_FD_203707 | JGI IMG/M metagenome (GOLD analysis project Ga0307410, IMG submission 203707) | Maize rhizosphere microbial communities from greenhouse at UC Davis, California, United States - 322HYB-O-3 | ecosystem: Host-associated > Plants > Roots > Rhizosphere > Soil | place...
AAACTGAATCCCAGAAATGAAAACCACGGAGCCCAACCAGGCGCTAGAGCCAACGACCCTATCTGTCACGTTCCGTGCTCCGAGCCGCACGGACCGCGCCAGCTAGGGTCGCGGCTCATCTTGAACGGTAGGCAAATCGATCCGATTTCGGAATCAAAGAGCGCATATCGAGACTGATTCGGAACGAAAGGCGCATGAAATTCGGAGATTCAAACCAAATACAGATCGCAAGCGTGGAAGCCACGGGGCGAAGCCTTCTCATATCGCTCGATTCCGAACCGTTTCGAACCTGCGGAACCGCCCCGAACCGATTCCAAACCATCCAAACAACCAAACCTACGGCTGCGTATATCTCTAGTTCTCGAATGAATACGGAGCCTACCCAGTCGATGGAGCCAACGACCCTATCTGTCACGTTCCGTGCTCCGAGCCGCACGGACCGCGCCAGCTAGGGTCGTGGCTCATCTTTAACGTTCGGCAAAATGGACGATCAACTACCCAAGCTCGAAGACTTCAGGGCGATCGAAGCCGAGCCCGAATTACCGGAGCCTTGGTGGAAGAGATACTATTCCTATATATTTTTTATCGCCCTATGCACTGGCCTCTTCGCAGGAGAAGAGCTTCTGCGCAATACAGGCGTCATCGGAAAGAAACCATACCACCTGCACAGCCCGACATATACTATCGCCGAAAGTAATGAAATTGTTTATCGCCAGACCAAGATCGGCGCAGTATTCGGATTCGCAGTGTCGATTATTGCCTGCTTCTCGATGGAGAAATACAGGAAAAAATGAAAACCACGGAGCCGAACCAGGCGCTAGAGCCAACGACCCTATCTGTCACGTTCTGTGCTCCGAGCCGCACAGATCGCGCCAGCTAGGGTCGCGGCTCATCTTTAACGTTAGGCAGAATTATGAACCAGCCAATAGACTTCGATGTGCCACCGAGAGACTGGGGTGACCTCGGTTGGTTTTTTGACGGCGTCCTGATCTTTAATTCGCCGGCGGTCCAAAAGGTGCCACGCACCCGTTGGGAATGCGACTGGGCACAGATTCGTGACAATGACGATCTAGCCGAAGCATTGCAGGTCGCGGAGCGTCCCCATTTGCCCGAGATAGAAGCGGCGGTTTCCGTTCTAGCATTATCAGTAGACCCAGATTTATCCGGATTCACCCCAGACGCGTTGGGTTTTTTAGGAATACGAGCTGAGGCGTGCGCTGCGTTCTTGAGAATGGTAAGCGTCCAGGGCACTACTTTATTTCCTCCTCCCGCTGCGTCATGGAGCCAGTGCATCCAGTGGATGCTAGTGCACTGGTGGAGCGAGCACGGATATGCATATACTGCTGACATGTGGATTAGTGATAGACACCAGAAATGAAAACGGAGCCTAACCATGCGCTAGAGCCAACGACCCTATCTGTCACGTTCTGTGCTCCGAGCCGCACAGATCGCGCCAGCTAGGGTCGCGGCTCATCTTTAACGGTTCGGCAAAATGAATACACCCGCTCGATACTCCAAGGCCGATAAAGATGGCGTCGCCCTTAAAGTTGGCGATTGGGTGCGCATAGTTGGTGTGCCCGATTTGTCTGATATGGCACCGGAGCCCCGAACAGAATGTGAGCCGATTTTTAAGTCTCTTGTAGGAAAGTATAAACGGATTATATATTTTGATGCGGACGGTTTTGTTGAAATTCAATTCCGCATTCCCGGTGAGGTTGGTTGCGGGAGCCATACTGTGTGGCTTGAGCCAACTTTACTTAGAAAGAAAAACAGAAGATGAAAACCACGGAGCCGAACCAGTCGCCAGAGCCAACGACCACAGCTGTCACGGATCGTGCTCCGAGCAGCACGCTCCGCGCCAGCTGCGGTCGTGGCTCATCTTGAACGTTCGGCAAAAAAGAATATGAATTCGCTAGCCATACCGCCAATCGCAGAAAAATCGGCCGATTCGATTGAGTTATTACGTTTGTGGGCCGTGCGTGGCGCCGGACAGCAAATTATATTGCGTCACGACGCATGGAAAGATCCCGCTGCGTGGGGATTGGCACTCGCAGACATCGCTCGCCATGTTGCGCGTGCGCACGCCCAAGAAGGAAAAAATGAAGAAGAGATATTTCAGCGGATTCTTACTGGCTTCCGTATAGAGATCGAATCACCGACCGACAAACCAACCGGAAAGACGGAATGAAAACCACGGAGCCGAACCATGCGCTGGAGCCAACGACCATAGCTGTCACGGCCTGTGCTCCGAGCCGCACAGGCCGCGCCAGCTATGGTCGCGGCTCATCTTGAACGTTGGGCAAAACGATGAAAACCATTGGGCTTACGATTTTGGGTTTGGCGCTTCTTACTGGCTGCACGAGCTATCCTTCAGCCAAAGCCGTTCGTGTATTAGATGAGAATGGCGCACCGGTCGAAAACGCAGAAATACAGCTGACTTACGCCGTAATACATACAGTGCCGATTTGGACCGCAGGCCCCACCGACAGAAATGGATATGCTCCATTGCATAGCTCTTACGAAGTTCGGAAGTCATCACATGCATCGGTTACCACAAAAGATGAAATCACTGGATTTGATTATGAAAGACTTGGATTGGTGAGGGACGGAGTGATTACTTTATCGACTTGGCGCGGCTATAAAACCAGAACACCGGAAAGCGAAGGCTCGGGATCTCTTGCAGTTCCAAGTATATATTTATCGAAAGAACAGAAATGAAAACCACGGAGCCCAACCACGCGCTAGAGCCAACGACCACAGCTGTCACGGATCGTGCTCCGAGCAGCACGCTCCGCGCCAGCTGCGGTCGCGGCTCATCTTAAACGTTAGGCAAAAAATACAAAATGCCGTATCCTATACACAAGGTTGCCTCACTTACTATCGAAGTTGTCACCGGCGAAACGTGCTATCCGAACGAAAATGGATTTTCATCCATTCACGCATCGACAAAGCCAACGTCACTAGAACAGATTGATAGCCTTCTCGAAGCCCGCCGAACCAGAACCCCGATTACGCTGCGGTGCGCTATGATGGATACCACAGGACGAATTACGAACGTATTGGAGAAGGACGGAAAGAAGGAGTTTATCCAGTCGATTGACGATATTATATATCGGAACCCCTTACGGAAATCAGAATGAAAACCACGGAGCCTAACCAGTCGCTAGAGCCAACGACCCTATCCGTCACGCTCTGTGCTCCGAGCCGCACAGATCGCGCCAGCTAGGGTCGCGGCTCATCTTTAACGTTCGGCACGGTTACGATAGCGAGTGATGGCAGGAAATCGTTTATATTTTGATAGTGGTCGCCGGTATTTTGGAAGCGACGGGGCGAAGCTATCGTTAGGAGTATTATTCTATTTTTTGGTCTTCGGGAATATTTCAGTATTCAGCTCTTATTCATATTTCGACTTACCACGGCCTGAAGCCCCGTATTCCACGATTTTGATTTTATTATCGATTCCAGTATTCAGCTTCGACCGCCTTTCGACTTACTTTGGTTATTGTCGCCAGACTTCTAAATCCGTCCCGCATTTTATGTTTTTCACCACGGAGCCGAACCAGGCGCTAGAGCCAACGACCCTATCTGTCACGCTCTGTGCTCCGAGCCGCACAGACCGCGCCAGCTAGGGTCGCGGCTCATCTTTAACGTTAGGCAAAACAAAGCATGCCCATCACATTCGACATAGATTTCTGGAAATTCACGCTACCTTTGCTTGGTGCCGTTGCGGCATGGTTTATAAACGAACGGAGAAAGAGAGCATGGGCGGAATATGAACGGAAAGAGCAAAACTACCGAGAACTAATAAAAGCGCTGAAGGGGTTTTACGATAGTCACTCGATAAGTGAGCGAAAAGTCCTGAAGAATCAGTTTATAGACCAGTTGAATTTATGCTGGCTTTATTCTCCCGATATCGTGATTAAAACTGCTTATGGATTTTTAGACACGGTTCATACGTCCGTGATAAAATCAGAAAAGGAGAAAGAGGAAGCGCTTGGCCTCCTTATACTAGAGATCAGAAAAGACCTGATTTTCAGAAGAATTACGCGAAAGACGAAATTAAATCCGAGTGACTTCCGAAATCTCACATCAACATAAAGCGGAGCCTAACCAGGCGCTAGAGCCAACGACCACAGCTGTCACGGAAAGTGCTCCGAGCCGCACTTTCCGCGCCAGCTGCGGTCGCGGCTCATCTTGAACGTTCGGCAAATAAACACATGAAATCGCTGCTTATCGTATTCGCATTCCTCTCCCTCGGAATGGTTCTCGCTGTGCTAGCGACTGAGCGAAAAGTTGCCGCAGCGCGCGCGAAAGGTGTTTATCCAAGCAAAGGAAACGAGAGCCAATCAGATGTTATACGATTAGTTCGGGCTGGCGAAAAAACATTAGCGATTCGCTGTTATCGAACACTGCACAAAGTCGGATTAAAGGAAGCAAAAGATGCGATCGAAAGATTATAAACGGAGCCGAACCACGCGCCAGAGCCAACGACCCTATCTGTCACGTTCCGTGCTCCGAGCCGCACGGACCGCGCCAGCTAGGGTCGTGGCTCATCTTTAACGTTAGGCAAAAATCTAAAATGCCCCCATTTCACGAAATCGATACCCAGATAACGACCGCATTGAATGCCCTCGAACATCTGGCCCCGAAAATAGAATTCTCATATGCATGCGAACTCACAGACCAATCAAATATACGCCAGCATGACTATGCCGGTTTATACAAAATAGAAATCAAGAAGAAGGGTGAATTCACCCGGTTTGAAGACTGGTTCGAGTGGTTTCAGAAGGAATGGGAGTTAGATGAATATCGAAAAGAATTCACCCCAAATACCAGAAAGAAGCGTGTGGTCACCCACACGATTTTACCCGATTGGGTTCCATTATACATTGGAAAGGCCCGGAATATCTCCAAGCGCGTTTCCCAGCATATAAATATCGATATTAAAAAGCCGACGACAGCCCTAAAATTAAAATCGAGAAAGAATATGGGAAATCAAGAATTTCGGCTTAGCACGCTTAGAGTTTCCGTGAAGAATTATGATTCGATTGTGCCCCAGTTAGAACGAATTATGCGTGATCGCTACAACCCCATCCTTGGAAGGCAATAAAACGGAGCCTAACCATGCGCTAGAGCCAACGACCCTATCTGTCACGTTCTGTGCTCCGAGCCGCACAGATCGCGCCAGCTAGGGTCGCGGCTCATCTTTAACGTTAGCCAAAAAATTTATGCCAATACAAATAGCCGAAGTCACCCTAGGATCATTCTATACTACCGAAACCCATCAGCTCCGAAAAATAACGGGCATAAAGAAATTCGATGATGGGAGCGAGCGAATCGAATATCTAGCCAAGAGCGACAAGATACCAAATAGGGAATTTCACCCTGGATCTACTTTGAAGAATCCACCCACCAGAGCTACATTCGCGAATGATTGCGACAAGAGATTGAATGATGCAGAAGTGGCCTCTCGGCGAGCCAACGGTATCATTCTATCGAAAGAATAAAACGGAGGCTAACCAGGCGCTAGAGCCAACGACCATGGCTGTCACGCTTCGTGCTCCGAGCCGCACGAAGCGCGCCAGCCACGGTCGTGGCTCATCTTTAACGTTCGGCAAAAACATGAAATCGCTGGCCATAGTTATACTCTGTTTAGTGTTCAGCGGATGCCTGAGCTACAGGCCAGATCAAAGAGTTGTCGGTCGTTTTCAGGCTGTTTCCGGCGAGGTGATCGATATTCGTTCCGATGGCGCCATCCTCTTCGTTAGCGAAAAGAAAGATGAGCTGGTTGGCTTAGTATCCATAAGTAAGGAAGATCCCCTTTCTATTCATGTGGTTGGTCCCGATATATCTAGACTTGTGGGCACGAAGATTATCTTTTCTGCCGATAGAAGTAGTATCGCTGTCGCTTGGCCCGACTGGCAGAAAGCCAAAAATGGCATCGATAGACCCACTGAATTTCAGAATAAATGAAAACCACGGAGCCGAACCAGGCGCTAGAGCCAACGACCATGGCTGTCACGCTTCGTGCTCCGAGCCGCACGAAGCGCGCCAGCCACGGTCGCGGCTCATCTTGAACGTTCGGCATAAAAAATGAAAACACGAGACGAAGGATTAACCGTGTGGCGTTATGTTATATGGGCTCCACACACTTTCTTCACGGGCGTATTCGGCTTATTCATTTTAGCGCTTGGATATGGAGCATTTTATCTGAACCCGCCGAAAGGTCGAACCCAGGATGAGACCATTATATTCCTGCTGGCTTATTCCGGAACTGGATTTCTTATTATATGGCTACCTATCGCAATACATAAGATGGCACTACTGCGCTTACACCAGAGAAGAGCGAAAAGCCTAGCGGAAGAACTGAAAAAGATACACGGAACCCAAACAGAATGAAAACGGAGCCGAACCAGGCGCTAGAGCCAACGACCCTATCTGTCACGTTCTGTGCTCCGAGCCGCACAGAACGCGCCAGCTAGGGTCGCGGCTCATCTTTAACGTTCGGCAAAAATAGATATGAAATCGAAAATTATAATTGGGGTGTTCTTATTAGCATCTGCAGCGATCTGCCATGCCCAGCTAACACTGGATCCGTCCCTTCCCCTTCTTTCTCCAATTGATTCGGGTGGGGGTTCTAATCCAGCCGGGATTTGGTTTGCTACGGGAACCGATAATTCCGGTTTCGAATTTATTGACGATCATACTGTCTCTTTACATGCTGCACCGCCCCCACCGGATCGAGGGCTTGGAGTTGTGGGAATTTTTCATGCGACCTATTTAAATTCAATTATATCGGGCGTTTCTTTTGATTGGTCTCTTGTTAATAATGATCCCGGGAGTTCGATTGATGGTTATTTAGTTGAAGCCAGTTATTTTAGCGGCAGTATGTATGATGATAATCTAAAGACTTTAATGTTTTCGGGACCAGTTGGAAGTCTTGTGTCTGGTAGTGTTATGCTTGGGGATTTAAGCCTGAGTGAATTCACTTTTGGTTTGTCTGCTGTAAATGGTTCGAGTGATTTATTGATCACGAATTTAAGTTTCACTGTAATACCTGAATCGTCCTCATGTTGTCTGGTATTATCTTTAATTATTTTATCTATTGCTATTTACAGACGAAAGTCTCGAATCTGAGCCAGAATTTATAGCGCATGAATATCTCTGGAGCCAGAGCTCAAACTACGGAGCCGAACCAGGCGCTAGAGCCAACGACCCTATCTGTCACGTTCTGTGCTCCGAGCCGCACAGACCGCGCCAGCTAGGGTCGCGGCTCATCTTTAACGTTCGGCAAAAACAAAATGAATCCAGACCCTAGCCTCACTCGCATACTAAGCCCTGATCATTCCATAGAAGTCGGCACCTCAAGCTGGGACGAAGGCGAGACATCGATACGATCACGTTATGATGGTCCTACTGGTCGCTTTAGTCCGCATGGATCTAGCGAGCTTCCACTTTATGATCTTCGCCCGATTCTCGAAGTCGCAGGCCAGAACGATCTTTTATCATCTGCTGATTGTGCAGCGATTATAGAGGCCTTAGCAGCATCTATACGTCGGCAATCCTGAAATGAAAACGGAGCCGAACCAGGCGCTAGAGCCAACGAACCTAGCTGTCACGATCTGTGCTCCGAGCCGCACAGATCGCGCCAGCTAGGTTCGCGGCTCATCTTTAACGTTCGGCAAATCGGAAAAAACCCGCCATGCGAAATATAACCCGGATATTTAATGAGGTTGAGGCTGGCGTCTGGCTCACAATAGCCATCGGATTCTTGATTTGTAGCTTTAAAGCCGCAGGTGAACGACAGAAAATCGGAATCATTTGCTTCGTTGCGTTCCTGATCTTCGGAATTTCGGACATTATCGAAAGCAGGACTGGCGCATGGTGGAGACCTTTATGGCTTCTGGCCATGAAGATCCCCTGCGTGATTACGTTTATCTACTGTTATCTAAAGTATAGACGCATACAAAAAGCCACAGAGCCGAACCAGGCGCTAGAGCCAACGACCCTATCTGTCACGTCCTGTGCTCCGAGCCGCACAGGCCGCGCCAGCTAGGGTCGTGGCTCATCTTGAACGTTCGGCATATACGATCCATTTCGGAATGAATCTTCGGGAGATATACACGCAGCGGATTGATTCTCAGCAGACGCGCGCATTCGCGCGCGCCTGCTCCGTCCGGCATGCGAAGAGTCGCCCGACCGAAATATATAGTATGCGATCATCCGAGCGCCACGCAGCGAGGTTCCGGCTCCGCCTACACCTCGCAGCGTCGCGCTCTCGTCCGGCCAGCGAACGCCCATCGATCCAAACCCACGCGTAAGAATCATTATTCAGAGCCTTTTAGTGGAAGCGAATCACCGAGACTTATTCGCCCCAAACCATTCCAAACCAAAACCACGCGCATGAATCCCATCAACCCACCAGAAACTCAGACCACAGAGCCGAACCATGCGCTGGAGCCAACGACCATGGCTGTCACGGATCGTGCTCCGAGCAGCACGCTCCGCGCCAGCCACGGTCGCGGCTCATCTTGAACGTTGGGCAAAAACATGAAAATTATCGGCCTTACATTTTTAGGTTTAGCGTTTCTGACTGGTTGCACAAATTATCCATCGGTTAATGCCGTCCGTGTGTTAGATGAGAATGGCGCACCGATCGAAGATGCAGGCATACGACTTACTTATGGGATCGTATATACGGTGCCTATCTGGACCGCAGGCCCCACGGATAGAAGTGGCTACGCCCCGCTGGTGAGCTCTTACGAAGTCCGAGATTCATCGCATGCATCAGTTATCACAAAAAATGAAATCATTGAATTTGACTATGAAAGACTTGGGTTGGTAAGGGACGGAGTGCTTACTTTATCGGCTTGGCGAGGTTATAAAACCCGAATACCGGAAAGCGAAGGCTCGGACACCTTGGCAGTTCCGAGTGTATATTTATCGAAAGAGAAGAAATGAAAACCACGGAGCCCAACCAGGCGCCAGAGCCAACGACCCTAGCTGTCACGTTCCGTGCTCCGAGCCGCACGGACCGCGCCAGCTAGGGTCGTGGCTCATCTTTAACGTTAGGCAAAATATGATTAAAGCATCGAAAGCATATGCCATTCTAAAAGTTGGCCCTCGAAAGTTCATGGAGGAATTCGTGACCGAAGGCCGGATTTATATGAATACTCTTAAGTATTTTAAAGATCTTGAGTCGAAAGATGCGCTCCGCTCAGATAAAAGCGAAGGACTTACAGCATCCTACCCTGCTCACAAAATGCGCATACATGTCGGGGGCCATGAAATAAAGAATCTTACTGGGCAGGTCCGTTTTGGCCATCCAGAGCACGAGAAAATTGCTATTTTTAGCATGTATGCTCTAACCGAACTGAACCTTGATGCTATTATTGATGATCGTGTTCTTGGGTTTGGAGATACCACGGTAGTAATCACAAAAGCCGATGAATTCATGGATCGAATAAGGCAGGAATGCGAAAAAAGAAATTGGTTATACCAAACGGACTTGGTCACATATGTGCATAAGGACACCCATGAAGGCGACATGGGCGTGTTCCGGAAGTATTCCGATCTATCCTACCAGAGTGAGTTTCGGATTGCCGTAAAATCGGGGCGAAGCGGCCCAATTGATGATTTTTATATTGGAGATATTTCAGACATTGTTCAGTTCTGCGACAGCGCGACAGTAAAAAGTCAGTTCAATATAATAAAAGATGCCTAACCAGGCGCTAGAGCCAACGACCACAGCTGTCACGGAATGTGCTCCGAGCCGCACATTCCGCGCCAGCTGCGGCCGTGGCTCATCTTGAACGTTGGGCAAAATGAAAAAACGCATCGCTGCATTTGTCGCTCTATTTGTCTGCTTGCTGGGCGCGTGGATTTATATCGTTACGCCTAGCGAAAGAGCGGCGCGTGCAAAAGTGAATCAAGGGGTTTTCGATGCCATAAAGAAAGATTCAAAATGGAATATGAAATCCCCAATGTTATATGGGTATTTTTTTATCAGTGAGCATGAAGCACCACTCAAGGCGTTGAGATTTATTCTACGAATTTGCGGCCACAGATTTGTCGATATTTGGAAAGACCAAAAATCAGAAAAATATTGGCTACATGTAGAGAAGATTCAGGTGCAGAATCTCGATTCGATTTCCACGAAAGACGTTAGATTGAAGAGACTCGGTGAGGTCATGTTTTTATCAGAGTATGACGGCTGGGATGTCGGACCTGATTTAACCAAGGCAGAAAAATGAATATTCGGAAGATTAGCATTCGGGAAGTCTTGGCGTATTGCGGCGACATGGCCCAGCAAATCGATGGATTACCCGATGGCGCACAGATAAAGATTGTCGTAAAAGAATGAAAACCACGGAGCCCAACCAGTCGCTAGAGCCAACGACCCTATCTGTCACGCCCTGTGCTCCGAGCAGCACAGGCCGCGCCAGACAGGGTCGCGGCTCATCTTGAACGTTCGGCATATCAGAATCCAAAACCATGCTAGATATAATGCCCCAAGTCATCGGCTGGATATTAGGAGCGTTTTGGATTTGGATGTTGATCGACTGTGTTCGCAACGAAGAAGACAAAGACGAAAGAACGTCGTGGTTCATCGTGCTTATGATTTTAAACATATTTATTGCCCCAATTTATTATTTCAGAGCCTACCGCCCACGAAATCGGAAATAAGAATTGGCGAAGTAAAGTCAGTCAGGCGCGCAGGAGCGCGAAGAATACCCCAAACACAAAAGAACCGAAAAGAAGTGATGGGGCGAAGCCATCGCTAATTGGAATTACGAATATCAGAATTGGCGCATGAATATCGCAGATTATACAACCCAAACCACGGAGCCGAACCAGGCGCTAGAGCCAACGACCATGGCTGTCACGCTTCATGCTCCGAGCCGCATGAAGCGCGCCAGCCACGGTCGCGGCTCATCTTGAACGTTCGGCAAAAATAAACCAATCAAACCAATATATGACGACTTAAGCCAATGGAGCGATGGATGCGGGTTCGACTCCCGCGCTGCATTCCGAACTCATGTCAGACCTGACCGTAGAGACAGACGAAAGTCTGGAGATTGCCTTGGAAATCGAAACCTCAGCCGAAAGGAATAATATGAAAGTAGGAACTAAAGTGACGTTTAGCAGTAAACTCAAAGCCCAGATGAAAGTAGCGTTAGTGATGATAATCGTGGGTCTGCTTGGGTTCGGTGCAGGGCCGGTTGCCTCCATTGGCTTAAGTCTTTGTGTATGATATTCGGAATGAAAACCACGGAGCCGAACCAGGCGCTAGAGCCAACGATCTTCGCTGTCACGACTCGTGCTCCGAGCAGCACGAGCCGCGCCAGCGAAGATCGCGGCTCATCTTGAACGTTGGGCAAAATGAAGACCATCCTCTCCGCTCTTATTCTCATAGTCGCCTGCGGATGCACTTCGTCGCACAGCGGTCCAAAATATACGGCCTTAATCCGAGATAAAAGCGTGCGAAACGAACTAGTAATTCTCGAATCACAGAGAATACCAAGCGTCCGATTTTCTGCGGTCACGCTAGGTAGAGTTTGTGCTACGTTGTCTGCCTACGATGTTGATCCCGAAGAATTTCAAAATTCGGCTATTCTTGAATCATCGAGTCCAAAATTTGGAGATAGAATCGTAAATCTTGAGATAAAGAATGCGACCCTCGCAGAGATATATGATCGTATTTGCGAATCCACAGATGCGATTTGGTGGGTCGATCACCATATCCATATCGCACCAAAAACACCGTAGAAACGAAAACCACGGAGCCCAACCAGTCGCTAGAGCCAACGACCCTATCTGTCACGTTCTGTGCTCCGAGCCGCACAGGCCGCGCCAGCTAGGGTCGTGGCTCATCTTTAACGTTCGGCAAAATGAAATTCAAATTCCGTTATTTTTTTGCCGTCATATTAGTTCTCAGTGTGCCACTGATCATTGGATTTTTTGCTGGTCGATTATATCAAGATGCTCGGCACGGTTATCACTTCGAGGTCCGCCAAGAAGAAAAATTCAAATTCGGAGAATCCGAGCTTAGGTGGAGATATGCTACCGACACGGTTGGCCCCACTTTCATGGACCCCGGAACCACCATTATCGAATACGAAGGCCGAACATTATATAAAGCAAGGCGAGGCTTTCAGGAAAGTTTCCCGTTCGCCCAGAACATCCAGATTTCCGGCAATTCGATTTATTGGAATGACGGCGAATACGCATTTCACCTTGCGATTACAGCTCGAACCCAAAATAGAGAATGAAAACCACGGAGCCGAACCAGTCGCTAGAGCCAACGACCATGGCTGTCACGCTTCGTGCTCCGAGCCGCACGAAGCGCGCCAGCCACGGTCGCGGCTCATCTTGAACGTTCGGCCTATTCGATCCATTTCGGAATGATTCTTCGAGAGATATACACGCAGCGGATTGATTCTCAGCAGACGCGCGCATTCGCGCGCGCCTGCTCCGTCCGGCATGCGAAGAGTCGCCCGAC
>Ga0307410_10000940_pt1 | contig 12498 bp, 10 predicted proteins | sample 322Ometagenome_3_FD_203707 | JGI IMG/M metagenome (GOLD analysis project Ga0307410, IMG submission 203707) | Maize rhizosphere microbial communities from greenhouse at UC Davis, California, United States - 322HYB-O-3 | ecosystem: Host-associated > Plants > Roots > Rhizosphere > Soil | place...
ATCGGCGGACGCGGCCTAGGCCTGAGCCTCGTCCGCTTCCTCGGCTTCCTGGGCTGGCTGATCATCTTCGCCCGTCTCCTCTGCGTTGTTGGTGTCGCCCGAGTAAGCTTCAGCGGCGTCGCTCTCGGATTCGGGTCCGGACGTGCTTTCAGTCTCGTGGGGAGCGTCGTCACCCTTTTCCGCTGGAGCATCCGTTTCACCGGCGGTGACCTCCGCCTCTACCAGATCATTCTCTTCGCCGGAGTCGTCAGCAGCCGTATCTTTCGTTTCTCCGCTGTCGTCTTCTTTTGCTGCGACCACTGATTTCGCTGCCGAAAGTATTCCTTCAGCCTCATCGAATGTCAGGTCAAGAGCCTCGACCAGATCGTCGATCGACATGGCAGCGAGTTTCTCGACGTCATCGACACCCTTGCCGGCGAGTATTTCCGCCTGGTTCGGGTTCACGCCCTCAAGTGCAGTAAGGGGAACGGCCTCCCCGGACGCCATCATCTTGCCCATCTGAAGAGCGATCTCCTTCTTCAGCACTTCTTCACTCACGATGTCGATGTCCCAACCGACGAGACGCGTCGCGAGGCGCACATTTTGTCCCTTTTTGCCGATCGCAAGGCTTAGCTGATCTTCACCGACGATCACGTGCATCTTTCGTTTCTCAATATCCGTGATGCGCACCTGCGACACTTTCGCCGGCGAAAGTGCGTTCGCCGCGAACACCGAGGGCTCATCCGACCATTCGATGATGTCGATCTTCTCGCCTCGAAGCTCTTTGATGATCGACTGCACGCGTGACCCCTTCATACCGACGCAGGCACCGACCGGGTCGACGTCACGTTCATTAGATGAGACCGCGATCTTTGCGCGATCGCCGGGTTCGCGTACGGCGGATTTGATCACGACGGTCTCGTCATAGATCTCCGGAACTTCCATTTCGAACAGCCGCTTCACAAGATCAGACGAGGCACGCGAAAGCTTGATCTGCTGACCCTTCTGGTCCTTGGAAACGTCGGTGATAACCACGCGGATCCGCTCGCCCTGGTTCCACATCTCGCCGCGTGACTGCTCTTTTCGGGTGATGACGCCTTCGAGGTTGTTGCCGAGGTCGATGATGATGTCGCCGCGTTCGAAACGCTTGACGGTTCCGTTGATAAGCTCGCCCTTTCGGTCGATGTACTCGTCGTAGACCTTTTCGCGAATGGCCTCGCGAACCTTTTGAACGAGTATCTGCTTTGCCGTCTGGGCTGCGATGCGGCCCATTTCTTCGCGGTTCAGTGGGATCAGAAGCATATCGCCAAGCTCGATCTCGTCACCGGCGAGCTCTACGGCCTCTTCCATTGAAAGTTCCGCCGAAGGATTTTCCACCACCTCGACCACCGTCTTCTGCACTGAGACCTCAACCTCGCCCTCTTCCTGGTTCCACTCCACCTGAATACTGTCGCCGGTCTTGTCCTGTGCTTTGAACTGCTTGCGAGCCGCCGCTTTCACAGCGTCCTTCATCGCCTCAATAACCATTTCGCGGTCGAGGCCCTGCTCGCTGCAAAGCATGTCGATACTCTGTTGGATCGATGATGTCATATCAAAACTCTTTTCGATTTAACGTGCCCTTTCGAGGCTACTTTTTGTTCAGCTCCCGCCCGATGTCCACCTTCAAATTCGCCTTGGCGACCGATGCGTAAGGGATGGTCACGGTTCCGACCGTGCGGTCGTCGAATACGATGTCACCGTCGAGAACGCTTACGATCGCGCCGTTCAAGGATTTTGGCCCTTCGAAATCGGGTTTCATTTTCACCTTTGCGAGGTTCCCGGCGAATCTCTCAAAATCTGCAAGACTGTAGAGCTCTCGGTCGAGGCCCGGCGACGAAACCTCAAGCACGTACGTGCCGGGCATAAAATCGTCGGCGTCCATTTCCGCCTCGATCGAACGCGACACTTTCGAGCAATCCTCGATGGTGATGCCGCCCTCCTTGTCCGCAAAAACACGAACGACCTGGTTTCTTTTCGTACCCGCCAATTCGAGATGAACAAATTCGACACCGTTATCCGCCGCCGCTTTTTGAGCGATCGCCCTAATTCGTTCGTCTATCGACCGAGACTCCATTTAACCTGAAACCAAAATAAAAAGTGGGCACGAAACCCACTCGACACCGTTCGCATCGTCGCAAACTGTTAGTTTACCCGACAATCGCCGGTTTTAGCAAGTATTGAAATGGTTATAGATGCTGTCGGATGGTGCCTGACCGCTCGCGCAGTTCAGAAAGCCTTTTATCGATAAGGTCAAGCTTCTTCGATTCCGGTTTCCCGGCAAATTCCTCGAGCATTATTATCAGTTCCTTCGCGTCGAGCAGGAGCCGATTAGAATGTTTTTCTACCTCGTTTACCTTGTCCGGAGAGGAAGAAAGCACCCGCTTAGCTTCTTTCGCTCCCCAATGAGTAATCCGTACAACATACTTTCGGCCCGATTCAGTTATCCAGCCTTCGTCCAGGAGGTTCTTGGAAATGCCGTCGATATTCGAGTAAAAACCTTCTTTTTTGAGAAGATCGACCAGATCGACATCAAAACTGTCTTTGCCGCCGCTGATCTCAAAGATCCTTACCAAGATCTTATGAAATACGTTCATATCGATTATCGGTTTGCGTTGCTGAACAATTGTGAAGCTAAAAAGGCTGCTCCCAGAATCCCGGCGTCATCGCCCAGTTCGGAACGCATAAGCTTAACACGTTCTGCGGGGTGCGGAAACGCCCTTCTCTTGATCTCAGATTCCAAATGTTCAATGAAAAGCGCCCACCCGGCAGATACTCCGCCGCCCACGACGATAGCCTCGGGATTCAGGACATTTACCAGCGCGCCCAGCGCGACACCGAGATACGTGCCGGAAAGCCGAAACACCTCGAGCGATAGACGGTCCCCCCCGATTCCGGCCTCATAAACCTCAAGCGGCGTCAGTTCAAGATTCGAACGAAGCGAGGTTTCGGGAAACTGCCCCATTAGCTCCTTCGCGATGCGTACGATCGCGGTCGCTGAAGCATATTGCTCAACGCACCCGCGGCTTCCGCATCCGCACGGGTAACCTTCCGGTTCGACCGCGATATGGCCTATCTCCCCCGCGGTACCGTCGACGCCGCGAAGCAAAATACCGTCGATTATTATCCCGCCGCCGACACCCGTACCTAACGTAACGTGTATGGAATTTCGGACGCCGCGGGACGCCCCCTTCCAGCTTTCGCCCACGGCCGCGGCATTCGCGTCGTTCTCAAGAATCACGGGGATGCCGAGATCTTCCGTGAACCTCTTTGCGAACGTTAAACCGTTGAGTTCAGCTAGATTAGGCGAACGTAGAATTATCCCTTCGCTCGAATTGACGATCGCGGGGACGGCGGCGCCAAAAGCCGCAAAGTGGCGATCGGCGCCGAGTTCGGCCTTACAATCCTCAATCACCGAATGGATCGCGGCGACGATGTCTTCCTGGCTGCCGGTGGACGGGGTGCCCATTCGGTTCCGAAAGATGATTGTACCGTCCGCATCGACCGCGGCCATCCTCAGATTTGTGCCGCCAAGATCGGCCGCGAGAAAGACATTTTCCATTTAGGATCCGGAATTCAATGTCTACTGTTTAGGAGGACGCTGCGCTTCGGGTACATTTTTATAGACGTCTTCGTATTTCGCGAAGCCGTCCTTGATCACCGTATTCATAAGATTGTCTTTGTCCACGACGGTCACTTCGAGGAGAATCGCCGGGATCTCCTTCCCGAGGGTCTCATTCCGGAAGGGCGTGGTGGCCAAAGGCTCTTTTCTTGCAAGCTTAATGGCGGCCTCGACCGCCTGGCTGGCGAGCGGGATGATCGGCTTGTAAACGGTCATCGTCTGCGTTCCCTCGGCGATGCGCTGCAGGCCGTCAAGGGCCGCGTCCTGGCCGGTCACAAGTATTTTTCCGGCTAAACCCTTCTTTTCCAGTGCCGAAACCACTCCACCGGCCATCCCGTCGTTCGAGACAACAAAGGCCTTTATATTGTCAGAATTCTGCGTAAGCGCATTTTCCGCCATCTTGAGGGCCTCTTCAGGTTTCCAATCTGGTGTAAAGTTGTCGGCCACGATCTTTATCTTTCCGCTGTCGATCGATGGCTTCAGAACATCGAGCTGTTCTTTCTTCATGATCACGGCGTTGTTATCAGTGCCGGCGCCGTAGACCATGACGTAATTTCCCTCCGGTACCTTTTGCAGTGCATATTCCGCGATCTTACGCCCGATCACGGGAACCTGGTGGGAGATATATAGATCGATCTTGTCGGAATTGATGAGCCGGTCGTAGCTGATTACCGGGACACCCTTTGCCTTCGCCTTTTCAACCATCGAGGCGGCCTGGGTCGCGTCGTGCGGTGCGATCACGAGGGCATCGACCCCTTGCGTTAAAAGGTTATCAACATCGTTGGCCTGTTTGTCTGCCTTATTGTCCGCTACCGTGATCACGCACTCGACGTCCATTTTTTTACAATGCGCCTCAAACGCATCCCGGTCGCGAACCCACCGCTCCTCTTTGAGCGTATCCATAGCGAACCCGATCTTGAGCTTCTTGTTGCCGACAGCCGGCGCGTTGTTTGTGGACGCCGTATTTTGCTGGCCGCCGGTGCAGCTCATGCAGAATATCGCCGCCAAAACGAATAATAAGGCCTTGATTTTCATTGAAAGAATCTCCTCCGGACGAACGAGTTTCACAAATTAAAGCAAAAAAAAGGCTTTCGGGCAAAGAGAGCCCCGACGGGGTAAGATCAAAATACTGTAAAACCGCAAAAAACCTTTGCCGAAGCCGCAAACTGTGATATAAATCCAGTACCGAATATAAAAGTTTTATTGAACTGCTCGGGACAATAAAATCTTTAGAATGGAACATTTAGAGGTAGAAATTGTTGACACCGCCTCTTTATTCGTGTAAAAGATTGAATGACCTGGTAATTCAAAGCTATCCACCAGGCATTCCGCCGGAACCGAGATTTTGGTTGCGTGCAAATGCTAGTCATAAAAATTTAACTGGATATCAGTTGCTCTTCAGCCGGTGCGGTTGAAGAATTGAGAAAGGAATTGTTTTAGGAGGAGATCAACTCAGATGCTCGGCAAAAATATTCTTCGCAAATCTGTATGCACGCTCGCGACGTTCGCGGTGTTGTGCGTTTACTCGACGTGGGTGCTCGCTCTGCCGAATACACTCACCGGTGAGATCACCGTTTCCGGCCAGGTGACGGTTAACGGCCAGACGGCCGTCTCGAATTCGACGATAGTGTCGGGCAGCACGATCGCCACAGGCGCAGGATCGAGCGCGATCGTCAGCCTTGGCAAGACCGGGCGCATTGAGGTTCTCGCTAACTCGAAGATCGTTATCAATTTTTCAGAGAACAGCATCGTGGGCACACTTTCGTCCGGCCAGGCACGGGTTGCGAATGCAGCAGGTGTTGCGGCAACGGTGTCCACGAAAGATGCGACCGTGATTGCGGACGCGGGACAGGCGAACAACTTCCTGGTTGAAGTCGAATGTTCGCATACACACCTTGACGCGACCACCGGGATGGTGACGATGCGTGAAGGTACCAACGATCGCCAGGTCGCAGCAGGCACCTCGGCGACCGCGGGTAATCTTGCCCAGACGGGTTGCCAGCCCTGTCTGCGTCCTGATTCTGCCCCGCCGCTTCGTTTCGGATTTCCCTGGTGGTTGTTCCTGGTCGCCGGCGGAATCGTCGTGACGACTATCCTGATCCCTGGCGACAACGAGCCTTGCGAAGATGACGACTGCGATGTTATCGTCGTGAGCCCGACGAAGCCGGTGGTTACGCAATCGCCGACGGCTGCAGGCCAATAAGGTAGACTGACTGGTCTATAACATTCCGATTTTGTAAAATTGTGCGGGTCATGTTGATTTCAATATGGCCCGCATTCGTTTTTATAGAGGAGTAGATTCCTAAATTAACCTCATTTTTACATTCATAAACTATGCAAATTGCAGTTATCGGTACAGGGTATGTAGGTTTGGTCTCGGGCGCTTGTTTCGCCGAATTTGGCATTCACGTCACTTGCGTAGACGTGGACGAAGAAAAGATAAATAAGCTTAACAACAATATCATCCCCATCTACGAACCTGGCCTGGATCAGGTTGTTGAAAAGAACGTGAATGCCGGCCGGCTCGAATTCACCACAGATCTCAAGTCCGCCGTTGAGAAATCAAAAGTAGTATTTTTCGCCGTCGGCACGCCGCCCAAGGAAGACGGCTCGCCCGACATGAGCTATTACCAGCAGGCCGCGGAAGACGTGGCGGGTGCGATCAATGACTACAAGGTTTTGGTAACAAAATCTACGGTGCCGGTAGGGACCGGTAAATGGCTGAAGAGTTTTGTCGCGGAGCGGCTTACGAATGGGGCAACATTCGGGGTCGCGTCCAACCCGGAATTTTTGCGCGAAGGAGCTGCGATACAAGATTTCATGCGCCCCGACCGTGTCGTGATCGGCAGCAACGAACCGGAAGCCATAGAAGTGATGAAGGAGCTTTACCGTCCGTTATATCTGATCGAAACGCCGATCGTGATCACCTCTCTGGAGGCGGCGGAGCTGATCAAATACGCGGCGAACGCCTTCCTTGCAACGAAGATCACCTTCATCAACGAGGTAGCCAACCTCTGCGACGCAATCGGTTGCGATGTTCACGACGTGGCGCGCGGGATGGGTATGGACAACCGTATCGGCCGCAAATTCCTCCACCCGGGCCCCGGCTACGGCGGTTCATGTTTTCCCAAGGACACCAGAGCACTTACGACCGTGGCGGATCAATTCGGGGTTGAAACCCGCATCGTGGACGCGGTGATCGAGGCGAACGAATTTCAGCGTCAGGCGATGATCCCGAAGATCGAAAAACTCGTCGGTGGGCTGGATGGTAAAAAGATCGGCATGCTCGGTCTTTCGTTCAAACCGGAGACCGACGACATGCGCGAATCGCCAGCGATCGAGATCGTGCGCGAGTTGATCAAGCGTGGTGCGTCCGTCTGCGCTTTTGACCCTGTTGCGATGGAGGAGTCCAAGCATTATATTCAGGGTATCGAATATGCGCCCGACGAATACGACGCATTAAGGGACGCGGACGCACTCGTTATCGTGACGGAATGGAACCAGTTCCGTTCGCTCGATCTCGAAAAGGTGAAATCGCTTTTGAAAGCTCCTAAGATCGCGGATCTTCGTAATATTTACGAGCCTGAGGACATGCGTGAACTCGGATTCGAATACGTCGGCGTCGGACGCTAGAATGATGCACGGGAGGGCCGGACAGTTTGGAACCCGGCCCCTTATTCGATCCTCCCTCGTTCTGTTCTCTTCTTAAACCTTTATGCCAATCACCTCGAAGGTGCTCGTTACGGGCGGCGCCGGGTTCATCGGTTCAAATTTGGCTGACGAACTAATTCGCCGCGGTGCTAAGACCGTTATCCTTGACAACCTGGTCACGGGTTTTCGGGAAAACCTTGATGAGATCAGTGGCGACTTCGATTTTATCGAGGCTGATGTCGCCGATCCTATTTCAGTCAGAAAGGCGGTTGACGGCTGCGAGATCGTTTTTCATCAGGCCGCATTGCCTAGCGTCCCGCGTTCGGTGGCCAACCCGCTGGAGACGCACGACGCGTGCGTGAACGGCACTTTCAATTTGCTGACGGCCGCCCGGGACGCAGGCGTGAAGAGATTCATTTACGCCGCGTCCAGTTCCGCATACGGCGATCAGGAAACATTGCCGAAGGTAGAGAACATGTGCCCGGAACCGCTCTCCCCCTACGCGGCCGCGAAACTCGCGGGTGAGTATTACTGCCGGGTATTCTCGCAGGTTTACGGCCTCGACACTTTGTCGCTGCGCTACTTCAATGTCTTCGGACCGCGGCAAAATCCCTCGTCCCAGTACTCGGGGGTTATTTCCCGCTTCATCGACGCGTTCATGAGCGGCGGAAACCCTCTGATTTTTGGAGACGGCGAGCAGTCGCGCGATTTTACGTATATCGACAATGTCGTTGACGCGAATCTGAAAGCAATCGAAGCGACTGGGGGGATCGGCGATGTGATGAACATCGCTAACGGCGAGCGTATCTCACTGATCGAGCTGGTCGAGGTTATGAAACGTGTGACCGGACGGCACGACCTGGAGATCGATTTTCAGCCGGAACGCAAAGGCGATGTGAAACACTCACAGGCGGACAACTCGCGGGCGAAGGAATGGCTCGGCTACGAAAAACTTGTCGGCTTGGAAGAAGGATTAAAAAAGACCATCGATTGGTGGAAATCTAGCCGATTTTCAGATTTGGGTTCGAAGCTTCGAGCGGGAACGCAGGTGTGAATTCTCTAACCGAAGTTAATACTGACGGCCCTCAGTTACCGCCGAACACGGCATCATCGATCGGCGAATTGATCAGAATTTCCTTGGCTTTGAAATTGGCATAGGCCGTCAATTGACCCAGATCAAAACGCTGCGAGTATTTTTCCGGGATCGTGATACCGTCAACGATACGAAATTTATCGACGTCGATAGAGGTGGTGAATTTTCGCCCGTTCATCTCATAGGCGGACTCGTAGCTCTTGATAAGACTTGTTTTTTCGTCGATGTAAAAATCGGTGTAGAACCCGTCCGGGGCCGTCAGCCTGAAACCTTTGCCTTTCTTCTTTTTTTCCTCCGGCAGTGAACCTACAACAAAACCGGCATCGCCCATACGCGGCAGCAGCGGAAATCCGAGGCTTGTAACGGGCGGAAGCGTGATGCCGTTGATAGACGAGACGGTATTCGTGCCGTCGAACGTCTGCTTTAGCGATTGGAAAGGAGTTTGGATATCCAGAATGTACTTGTCGCCGGAGATAACAGTCGAAAAGCCGCCCGGCAACGCTTGAGTTTGGACGGTTACGTCGACACCGCCTCTGATGACGAGAGTTTTGATCGTTTTCAATTTCGCGCCACCGTGCGCCTCGAATGCCGCTTTTGATAAAGTTACGGCTTCAGAGGCCGAATTGCCGCCGGTCTTGCCGATTCCGACTGATGGCTGTGCCGCGATCCCCAGAAACAAAAGAACTGCAAATGCGAAACTGCCAATTAACTTCATCCGTGCCCCTCTAGGAAAATGAAAAGAGCGAGTTTCCGAGGACACCCGCTCTTTTTGTCAACGTTCAATTGTAAACGATTTCGCCGTTACCAGCTAAACCGTGCCTGCAGCTCAACGCGGCGATTTGCCGCACTGCCTCCGCCGCCCCCGCCGCCGCCAAAGCCGCCGAAGAAGCCGCCCGCCGTGGACGTATATTCGCCGAATCGTCCGGATGCAAGGTTTCCGACCGGGGCACCAAAATTCACCTTATTGAAAAGGTTGTTGAAGTTGATGCTGAGGTTCAGATTGTAGGGCTTGCGTTCGCCGCCGCCTCCGAAAAAGCCACCGCCCCCGCCGCCCATGACCACCTGACGGCCGCCTCCGCCAGGACCGCCGGCACCCCCGCGATTGCCTCCGCCGCCTCCGCGATTACCGCCCCTCTGACCGCCTGTATTAGCTGCGGATGATCCGCCTTCGGACTTGCCGAACCCGAAGGTTTTGCTGACACGCAGATTTACATTTATGAACTGCGGGGCACGCCCGAAGTTTCGCGGAATTATCGCGTTCGGATCAAATTCCGAAACGTCGCAATAGGAATAGGTCAACCCTAGTTCATCGCAACGTGCTCCGAGCTCGCCGAACGTCGGGCGTTCCGTGAACTGCAGGTCACCGTTCAGATCGATGCCGCGGGTAATATTGAACGCACGGCCCGAATTATAGTTAACGAACGGGCTCAGCGATATGCCCCAGGGCATGTTGAAATTCCCCCCGACCACGATGTTGTGCCGGATGTCGAAGGACGAGCGCCCACGTTCGTCGGAAAGGTCGTACGAGTACGCCGGGAAGCTTCCCGAACCGTCGGAGTCGCCTTTAGCGAATCCAAGGCTGTAGTTGCCAAAGATCGAAAAATTTGGATTGAAGTTCGATCTCAGGTTGAAGTTGAAACGATTCTGATCGACACTTCCGGTCGACTCGTACTGATAGATGTTGCCCTCATTCGGGAACGGCCGGGGAGCATTGTTGCAATTTACCTGTTCGGGACATATCGGGGCATTGATGTTGCGAATGCGCAGGAAGTTATCCGTTCGCGATGTAACGAATGTGAACGCCGCCATCGTTCTCGCCGGCAGTTGTCGCTCGATGCTGATCGCCCCCTGATAGGTGACCGGAACTTTCAGGTCCGGTGAGATCTGCCGGATCGTGTTCGACTGGGGCAGTGCGAGAAGTATGTCTTCCACCGAAGGAAGGTTGGTCACACCGCCTACCGTGAAGATCGGCTGCTGAAGCAACTGGATCGCCGCCGCTCGCCGGATCGGGTCCGGATCATTTGCGCTGACCACAAGATTTATTTGCTCGGAACCGTTGAAGCGAAGTGCCTGCAGGGTCAGGTTTTCGCTGAATCGATCGTAGAACACGCCGAATCCCCCGCGGATGACCGTCTTCGGAGCACGAGCACCGCCAGCGCCCGGCGACCAGGCAACTGCGAAGCGCGGAGCGAAATTGGTGTTGTTGCTGACGTTCGTCTGGTTCTCGTAACGCAGCCCGGCGCTGAGGGTCAGGCCCGGATTTATACGCCAGTCGTCGGTCACGAAGATCCCGTAATCGGTCCGGGTTACCTTCTGTTCCGGATTGCCGGTATTGACGGAATACTGTGTCGGTGCGTACCTCGGATCATCGATTCCGAGGATGTTCCCACGATACTGATCCAAGGGTCCGACACGCGGGGATATCACTACACATCCGTTTTCACCGACGACAGGACAGCCCGCCGGGCTTCTGACCTCGGAGATCCCGGAAAACGAAAAGGTTCCGCCAAAGCCATTCTCTGACCTGTCGGTGATGCTCAGACGCCTGAGTCGGAGACCAAATTTTATCGAGTGCTCGCTGTTCTTGCCGAGCGAGGTGGTCGTGTAGTTCTGAAGTTCCCAAGTGCGATTATTGTTAAAACTCTCGCCGATCTGAGCACCACCGCCGGAGAAAGCATCCGAGACGATTATCCCGGGGATCGAGTTATCGCCCAACTGATTCCGCATATCCCAGTTGTACTCGAAACGCGTTTCGTTGACAGTCTTGGGGTTGATGATCATCGTCTCGGTGAGGCGAAATTCGTGTCCCGTGTTGTCGGTTTCGTAAGCCCGCGACGGAAGCGTCAAAGTGCCGAGTCCCTGGTTGTCGGATGTGCCCCGCGAATAGCTGTACCTGGCTACGAGCGTGTTGTTGTCGTTTATGGCGTAATCGATACGCGGGCTGAAAGAGAAACGCTTCGTGGGCTGGCGAAAATCCTGCTGGAAGGGGATCGCGTTCAAATTCGCATCGAGGATCAAGGCGTTCACGACCGTGTTGTTATCAACGTCGCGGTTATTGATATCGAGGAAATAGGACGCCTTGCCCTTCACGATCGGTCCCGATATGTTGCCGCCAAAAAATCGTGTCTGGCTGGGAGCCCGGTTGATCGAAAACGGATTTCGGGAATTCAGGCTCTCGTCGTTGAAATTGAAGAATGCGTTCCCGCGGAATTTGTCTGCACCCGGTTTCGTGAGGATCTCAATTCGGCCGAATCCCAGACGGTCGTATTCGGCTGAGAAGGGGTTCTGGTTGATGCGAACTTCGCGGATGGCTTCCTTGGGCGGAAGTCGGCCGCCGGTGAAACCGTCGATGTAGATCTGTCCGCCGTTGGGTCCCGCCGATGCCCCCGCAAGCGCCTGAAAAGCGGCTTCGAGTTCGTCAGGATCATCCGGCAATGCGTCAAGTTCCTTTTCGCCCAAAACGGTTGCCCCGGCATTGTTCGTCGGGTCGGTCGAAACGGAATTGCCCTGGGACACTTCCACTTGTTCCTCGACCACCTCGACGGTGAGCGGCACCGTCAATTCAGATCGCTCGCCAGCGGTCACGGCAACTTCGGTGTTTTCGTAAAGCGCGAAGTTCGCGGCTTTTACCTTAACCGTGTAAGTGCCCGGGGAAAGCCCCGTCACCGCATATTCGCCGCGCTGATTGCTCTGGGCGGTTTTTTCCTTGCCGTCGGCGGCAACGACCGTGACGGTCGCCCCGACCACAACAGCGCCCAGCGTGTCTTGTACCTGACCGCCGATGCTCCCCGCTCCTTGCGCAAAGGCCGCGGGGCTCAGGCCCAGAGCTAGGGCCACGGTCAAAATGGTGAGTTTCAAAAGTTTCATCGTATTAGTCCCGTTTCTAAACGGCGGCTCACGAAATATCTCGTGAACTCGCCGAAGTTTTTATAAGTAATTAAAAATCAAATCCGTCGAGGCCTGGGATGGTAAAAGTTTGCCCGCCGCCCCGTCGTCCGCCGGCGGCCGCGGCCTGCATTTGCGCCGCCTGAAGAAAAGGACCGACGCCCGCCAATAATTTAATTGCGTTGATACGCTGCGGGTTTCCGCTTTTCGAACTCGAAACGGCGATCACGTC
>Ga0307410_10000941_pt1 | contig 12482 bp, 15 predicted proteins | sample 322Ometagenome_3_FD_203707 | JGI IMG/M metagenome (GOLD analysis project Ga0307410, IMG submission 203707) | Maize rhizosphere microbial communities from greenhouse at UC Davis, California, United States - 322HYB-O-3 | ecosystem: Host-associated > Plants > Roots > Rhizosphere > Soil | place...
GCTGGACGTTGACCCCGAAGTGGGCCGCCGCCGCAGGACCGCCGGCGAGGCTGCCGAAGACCGGCTGGAATCTGAAGCTGACGAATTCCATGTGCGGATCCGGGACGCCTTCCTGGAACTGGCGGCCAGCCGTGCCGGTTCCTACCTCGTGCTTCCTGCGCACCTTCCCGTCGATGACCTGTCCGCGCAGATCCTCCAGCGCGTGGACGCCCTGCTGGCCGCCGCGGAAGCGGGCAGCGCATGACCGTATGGGAAGACCTGCAGGGCCAGCCCGCCGTCGTCGAACAATTGCGCCAGGCCGCCAGTGGTGAAAACCTGACGCATGCGTGGCTTTTTACCGGCCCGCCGGGATCCGGCCGTTCGAATGCGGCCAAAGCTTTTGCGGCGGCGTTGAACTGCGACCAGGAGGATGTGACCCGGCGCGGTTGCGGGCAGTGCCCCGCATGCCTGACCATCCTGGGCGAAACCCACTCGGACGTCACGTTCGTCCGGACTGAAAAAGTGACCATCACCATTGATGAGGCCCGGGATCTGGTGGCTACAGCGGGCAACCGGCCATCAGCCGGGCGTTGGCGGATTATCGTGGTGGAGGATGCGGACCGGATGGCCGAGCGGACCACGAACGTCCTCCTGAAGGCCATCGAGGAGCCAACACCGCGGACGGTGTGGATGCTGTGCGCGCCGTCCCCCGCCGATGTCCTGGTGACCATCCGCTCGCGTTGCCGCAGCGTTGCGCTGCGCCTGCCGCCCGCCGCTGATGTGGCTGCCCTGCTGGTAAAGCGCGACGGCGTGGAGCCGGCCTTGGCGGAGCGTGCAGCCCGGGCGGCGCAAAGCCATGTGGGCATTGCCCGGCGGCTTGCGCGCGATCCTGCGGCCCGGGAGCGCCGGCTGGAGACGGTGAGGTTCCCGCTGGGACTGCGCGGGGTCACCGCGGCCGTGATGATGGCGGAAAAGCTGGTTAAAATTGCCACCGCCGAGGCCACCAGTTCCAACGAGGAACGCGACGCCGCCGAGAAGGCCGCGTTGCTGGCCACGCTTGGAGCACCGGAGTCAGGTACGCTCCCGCCGGCCATGCGGAGCCAGGTGAAGCAACTGGAGGAAGACCAGAAGCGCCGTGCCAAACGGTCCGTCACCGACTCCCTGGACCGTACCCTCACAGACCTGCTGTCCTTCTACCGGGATGTGATGATTATCCAGCTCGGGAATGCTGTGGAGCTCGTAAACGTTGAGCTCAGGGGTGAATTGGAGGAGTTCGCCAGCCGGTCCACTCCAGAAGCCACACTTGCCCGGATGGACGCCATCAACAAAGCCCGTGAACGCATCACCACCACCAACGTTGCCCCGCTGTTGACCATTGAGTCCATGGCAGCCAGCCTGATCTAGCCCCTTCAAGGAGACCCGATGACTGCCCGCCCCCTGCCCGTACGCCCCGCATCCTGGGTGATTGCAGTACGTGCCGCCGGGGCCATGGCCCTTGCCATGGTCCTGGCGAGCTGCAGCCTCCTGAACGGCGGCGACAGCAACCAGGAGGCGGCCACGGCGAAAGCCGACCCCTCGATTGTTGCGTCCGCTCCGGCCGGGCTTGAGCAGTTCTACTCGCAGGAAGTGGTGTGGGAGCCGTGCGAAAACAGCTTCCAGTGCGCCAAGGTCGAAGTGCCCATGGACTACGGCAATCCCGGCGGCGAAACTATCGAACTGGCGGCGCTGCGGGCCCCCAGCACGGGTAACAAAACAGGCAGCCTGCTCGTCAACCCCGGTGGACCCGGGGCGTCCGGTTACGACTTCATCAAGGACGCGTCAGGAACGCACTTTTCGCAGGCGGTGCGCAACGCCTACGATCTGGTGGGCTTCGACCCCCGGGGCGTGAAGCGCTCCGCTCCCGTGGCCTGCATGACGGACGCCGAGCGCGACGCGGCCCGGGCAAAAACTTACGTTTACGAGACGGATGCCGGCCTGGCGGAAGTGCTGGCGGACAGTAAGGCCATCGCGGCCAAGTGCTCCGAGCAGACCGGGCCCGTGCTGGCCCACATCGATACCGTGAGTTCCGCAAAGGACCTGGACATCCTCCGCGCCGTGGTCAATGACGCAAAGCTGAACTACCTCGGATACTCCTACGGCACCTTCCTGGGCTCCACCTATGCTTCGCTGTTCCCGGACAACGTGGGCCGCATGGTGCTGGACGGAGCCCTGGATCCGTCCATCAGCAACGAGGAGCTGACCCGGGGTCAGGCGCGCGCTTTTGAAAAGTCCATCCGGGCTTATGTTGAGAGCTGCCTGAAGCAGGACGGGTGCCCGCTGAGCGGAAATGCCGATTCCGGAGTGCAGCAGATCCGCGACCTTATCAACGCCGTACAACAGACGCCCCGGACGGCCAAGGACGGCCGGGTGGTCAATGCCACCATGTTCGTCAGCGGCCTGATTACCCCGCTCTACAACGATCAGAGCTGGCCTGCACTCACGCAGGCCCTCGATGCGGCCATGGCAGGGGACGTGAGCCTGATGCTGCGGCTCGCGGACCTGGGCGCTGACCGCGCCTCCAACGGTACGTATAGCTCCAACTCAACGTTCGCGTTCAACGCCATCAACTGCCTGGACTACCCCATGGAGTCCGATACGGCAGCGATGCGGGCCGAACAGCAGCAGCTGATGCAGGACTCGCCCACTTTCGGGTACTTTTTCGCCTACGGCGGCACCAACTGTGCCGACTGGCCGTACAAGAACGTCCGCACCCCGGCACCCGTGGAGTACACGGGCGTTGCCCCGATCGTGGTCATCGGTACTACGGGCGACCCCGCCACACCGGTTGAGTGGGCCGCATCTCTCCGGAAGCAGCTGGGCAATGCCTCCCTGCTGACCTGGAACGGCGAAGGCCACACTGCCTACGGGCGCTCCAACAGCTGCATCGAGGACCCTGTTGACCGCTATCTGGTGACCGGCCAGGTCCCCGCCGACAACACGGTGTGCTGAAGGCCTCAGCCCTTCACCCCCGGCCATTTTGACCCGGGCGCGGGGACTCTATTACAGTTGACTCTTGCATGACGGCCCGGTTCTTCCGGGCAGGCATGCGGTGCTTCCTTAGCTCAGTCGGTAGAGCGTTTCACTCGTAATGAAAAGGTCATCAGTTCGATTCTGATAGGAAGCTCGGGATAAACCCCGGACAGCCCCTGATTTTAGGGGTTTCCGGGGTTTTTCGCTGGTTAAGCCGGTGGTCATGCCTGAGGGCAGGGCACACTTATGGCACACTTTGATCTCCTTCCAAATACTTCTGGCTCTTAGAGTTGCGATTCTAGCCATCACGGAGAAGCTCCTGCCGAAGGCTATGGTGAGGATATGAGCCTCACCGAATGGGCTGACGACCTCGCCTACACCCTCAAGAATTCAGGTCACGGCATGGAGCAGATAACTTTGGCGTCGGTCGAAGACCCCAAAAGTGACGAGCTCGTCCTGGATACCGCTCGCAGAACTGCAGCGCTTGCGGGATCGCCAGTCATCGAGATCTCAGCGGAGGATCTGCGACGAGCGGAGCCACTTCCAAGGCACGGCTACCTGATCATCAGGGCAGGGTCGGGCCAGCTGGCTCCCGAAGTACCAGGAGCCGTGGCGGCGTTTCAGCACTTGGTCGGCGAAGATCTGCAGGTGGCACTACTGGTCTTGGGCGCACCGAAAGTCATCCAGGCACTACGGCAAGAGCCTGCGCTTGGGTGGCTCAGTCGAACATTTCCTTTAGACGTACTTAGTTCCCAGTAGAGGGCGGTGGCCACGGCATGGGCGGCCAGCCAGCTCCGGCATCGAGCGGGAGCTTGGACTACGGAACATGAGAGGATGCTTCGGGGCTTGAGGCGTCGGATTCCTGCTTCGGTGGCAGGATCAAATCCACCACGTCGACTCCCAAGACGCCGGCTATATCCCACAAACGCTCGTACGCGACGCTCTTCCGTCCCCACTCGATGCCGATGACCATGTTCCGGCTAAATCCGCCTTCCAGCGCCAGGGCCTCTTGGCTAAGGCCGCGCTCAAGGCGAAGGTGGCGGATTCTGGCGCCCACCTCACGACGTCGGGCCGCCCAGCGGTCGAGTACGTCTTCGGGGGTTTGGCTTGGTCTAACTGGCACACTCAATGTCATTGGAAGAAGACACGAATGTCTGCTCTACTAGTGGCACATACCTAATGGAGTTTCATCACACTCTGAGTCGAAGAGGAGAAGGAAAAGAGCAATGGCGATAGCAGTGATCCTCGATTTAGCAGTCACGATTACTCTCGGCGACATGAAACACTTCCTGAGCCTCGCCCCTGAGGATATGTCGGACGATGACGAAATTCTTTGCCTGCCTGACTTCAAGACCGGCCATCCGTACTACTTGGCCATTCCTACGCCAGCACCTTCTTCGTCCCCCATTGACCCGGTCACGTCACCGGCTAAAAGCTTTGGCGAGCCGTGAGTCAGGGCCTGACGAATGACGATAAGGGCGCCTATCTAGTCACTACCGCAACAGGCAGCCACTACGTCCTGGACCTGGATAACAGGACGGCAAGCCGGCAGATGGCGGCCACTGCCCCGCTCGTCGATTTCCTGGAGGTAGGCTTTTCGCGTCTCCGTCGAGATGGCGAGACCCTCGAACTGCTGATGGTCGAGAATTGCAGGGTTGGCGAACCCGCAAAACTTTGGCTACAAGTTAGGAACGATGCAGTAGTGACGCTGCGCACCACCTCCCAGGTTGTCCAAATCGAGCGTCTGGTGGCCGCCAATGGATGACGCATTGATTGGAGGATTCGGCGACTGGCATGGAGACATCCAATGGGCCAGGCTCGCCATCAACTCTGCAAAAAGGGAGGGAGTTTCCACCATTCTCCACGTTGGTGACTGGGGGCTTGACTGGCCCGGCCCCAAGCGCGGGTTGCAGGACACGCGGCTGAGCAAAGCCCTAGTCGCGAATGATCAGGTCCTTGTGCTGTCTCCTGGTAACCACGATTACCTCGAAAACATTAGCAAGCTGCCCGTCGATGATGACGGGCTGATCACTTGGCGCAGCAACTTCAAGATCCTTCCCAAAGGAGGCCGCACGGTTATTGCCGGCCTTACCGAGGGAGGCTTAGGTGGCGCATACTCTGTCGACCAAGAGTGGAGAACCAAGGGTCGCAACTGGTGGAGCGACGAGGAGCCCACCGTCGAGCAGGCGGAACGTCTCATTGCCGACGGTCCCGTGGACATCCTGATTACCCATGACGCCCCAATGGGCGTGAATATAACCTCACAGTTCGACCTTCCGGACAACGTTCGCGAGAAGGCGGACTGGACAAGACTCCTGCTTGCTGAGGTTGTACGGAAACTACAGCCTTCAAACCTCATCTGCGGACACCACCACCAGCGCCTGTCAGGGGACATTACCCATTCAGGGGGAAATGCCACCCGAGTGGATGTACTGGGTAAGGAGCATGACCGCGATGGCAACGGCGTAATCCTCAGGCCCGGCAGCTCCGGGATCCAACTGGAGCCGCTTCACATCCGGGGCGATCGCCCGGGCGATTGAAGCTTGATCCGCTGCCCCTGCGCCATTCCGGCCAGGACGGCATACCACAACGGGACAACAACGCCCTTTCACCACGAGCCGACCGGGCCCAAGGCACCGGCTGTCCTCATGGAGGACGGTTTGTCGGAAGCGCTCAGGAAGGGAACCTGCTTGATCACAGGTAACTTCCTGGCACGGGCGGCGGCGCAGGCCCCGCGGGGTACCGGCAGGCCTTGGACCCAAAACCGCGAGTAGCCTTGGACGCCATCGGCCTTCTCTTTGGACGTACCCGGGAAGCCCAGGCTGCGCGCTCGTATTCGCCCACGGCCAGCTGGCCGGGGACATCAGAGAGCCGGCCGTGACGGGGCCATCTGGGCCGAGATCTGCTTGACGGCAAAGCTGAACCGGCACGAGGCTATGGGCCTGGTGTCAGACAAGGGGGCAGCGCCTGCGCTCGTGCCGGCCGATCAGCCAGGGGACGGATCGCAGCTGATGAGCTTCCAGGAGGACGCCAAGCTCGCTGGCATTTCCGAGATGGCGGGGTACAAGAGGATCCGCCAGGGAGAGCTGATGTACACCTGCAACGCGAGTAGTCGGAAGAGGATAATCGTCGCTGGGAGGGACACAGGGAAAGGGGGTCGGAGATCCGACCCCCTTTCTTCTTGTCTAAGCCGGGCCTACGTTCGCCTGCCCGCACTGCCCGCACTGCCCGCAGACCGCAACGGCTTCATCGTCGCTACCGTCAACCGACACCACGAGATGCTCTGCCTGACACTTCTCACAGGTCCTACGAGGGGTCGGCGCATTGTCCTTATCTTCGAGCTTCGCGTCACCAAGAAAGACCGCTGCAGCGGCTCCGACGATGACCACGCCGGCGACGACGTTGCCCACCATCGCCAGTCTGGAATTTCCGCCCGCGATGCCTTTGCCTCCCATCAGTTCCGGACCGCCACCGATCGCTGCCCGTGCTGCCCTGTCAGCGACAGCCCCGGCGAGTTCCCTGATGGCCTTGCCTGTCCCGGCAGTCCCATTGTTTTTGAAACCCCACAGGACTGCCCCCTCGACGACATCGCCAAGCTTGTTCAGTCATTACGGCCACCTTCACTTCAAATCCCGAGCGTGACATGCGGTGGCGGCCGTGTCTTCGGCGGTCCCGCTACAGCCCTGCTCCTGGGCCGCGGGATCAATGTATCAACTGCCAAGGAAGCGGAGCATCCTGGTGCTTGGCACCCTGCTCAAGAGAGCCGTCGCCCGGTTCACGTAACAGGGGCGGCATCGCCACCGTTCCGCTACTCTCTGCTCATGGACCAGCAGTCACTTCTCAGCCCCAGCGGATCCTGGCAGACCCTCGACTACCTCAGCATCATCTCCAAGGAACGGGCAGGCCGGGTAGATGTCTTGGCAATCGAAAGTGGGCTGGTGAGCATCGATGGCGGAAAACCACAGAAGGGTTGCTTCGTCGTCTTCGATAACGCCTACGGCTTCTACTTCGGTATGCGGCCATTCATTGGCGTACTGAAATGGGACGCGCACCCAAGCGACTTTTGCATCCCCATCCGCAAAGTCAAAGCCCTGCACGTAAGTGGCGCCACCAAAGAAACGGCTCCACAGTATGCCTATGACCCGCGCCTCAATGTGCAAACCGGTCAGCCGTTCGTGCTGGTGACCTCCAAGAAGCGCGGTGCAATTCAATTCGGACCCAACACGGCCAAGACTTTCACCGCCACGGGAGTAATGGCCTCACAGATCCTGGCCGGCCAGCGGAGCGTCTATTCAGACCACGTCCGGGGCAAAGTCGCGGAGCCTGTGAGCCGTCCGATGGAGGACGGCACAGGAACCTTCATTGGCCACCGCCCCGATGACGTCCTGCGGATGGCGAGCCGCTACTTTCCTCAGAGGGCCACATACGACGTCGGCATGGAGAGTTACGTCCTGCCCTGCCGGCGAAGGTTGACGAGGGACCCGATATTCCCGGCTACCTTATTTTTGACCAAGGCAACTGTGGCTTCTTCGAACCGGATGACATTGAGGCGCCAGCTTCACGCGAACGCTCTCCTTTGATCGGAACGGTTCGAAAGATCGCAGCTTGCATGGCTGTGGCACCGAATGGTGTCGCTCTGAGGCCATCCAACAAGGCGCTGTCAGTATTCACGGCGGACGACTCGAACACTATCTGGATGCAGCTGAACGGTGACTTTTATGCAGAACTCGTCGTTGACTACAGCACCCTAGACAAAGCAGACAGACATGCCACCCTCTCCCTCCTGGAGGGAATCCTGGAGCAGATCAGCACGAATGGCGACCTGCTTGAGTACGACCTGTCGGGTCTCGATTAGAAACGCCCCCTGAACCCCATGACCAAACCAAGCCGGAGGCGATCGTCCTCTGGGACATGGACGGCGTCTCGTTCAAGTGGATGAAGGGACTGAACCGCGTCCTCCTCGAACTGGACCCGGACTTCCCGATTGTTGACGCCGCACTGCAGCTCAGCTTCGACATCCTGGGCGGGCCGGGCCATGACCCCGAACTCGTCCGCACGGCCATGAACTACCCTGGCCTGTATCGCCATCTTGAGCCGATGGAGTACGCCGTCGAGGCGGCCCACGAGATGGAAGCCGAGGGCATGGAAGTGCTCTATTGCTCATCCCCTTCGTGACCCACCTGACCTGCGCGAGCGAGAAGCACAGCTCGATCAGAGAGCATTGCGGAGACCGCTGGGTGCCCCGAACCGTCCTCACGAACGACAAGACGTTCGTCCACGGCGACATCCTCATCGACGACCCCCGGCCAGCAGAGGTGCCCACACCCCCTCCTGGAAGCAGCTCGTTTTCGACCGTCCGTACAACCGGCATCTCGATCTGCCCCGGATGAGCGACTGGCGAAACTGGCGCGAAGCGGTCTATCCACTGCTGGAGTCGACCGGGACTGCCCCGGCTTTTGTTGACTCGGGGTCTTAGGCCGCTGTGAGCGCGGTCCGGTTGATTGTTTCATATTCGATGGGCGTGAGTTTTCCCAGCCGTCTTTGCCGTCGCCGGCGGTGGTAGGTTCTTTCGATCCAGGTTGTGATGGCCAGCCGGAGGTCCTGTCTGGTGAGCCACCGCTGACGGTCTAGGACGTTCTTTTGCAGCAGCGAGAAGAACGATTCCATTGCGGCGTTGTCGGCGCACGCGCCGGCCCTGCCCATCGAGCCGGTGAGCCCGTGGTGACGGAGTGAATCGACGAACCGGCGTGACCGGAATTGTGAACCGCGATCTGAGTGCACCACGGTCCCTGCCGGGCGGCGTGCCCGGACTGCGTTCTCCAGTGCGGCGACGGCCAGTGAGGACTTCATCCGCGAGTCCATCGAGTACCCGACGGTCGTTCCGGAATAGACGTCCTTCACCGCGCAGAGGTAGAGCTTTTCCTCGGCAGTGGGGTGCTCGGTGATGTCGGTCAGCCACAGCTCGTTCGCCGCTGCGGCGGTGAAGTCCCGCTCCACGAGATCGTCGTGGACCGGCGGCCCAGGTCTCCGGTTCAGGCCCCGTTTCTTGGAGAACACCGACCAGATGCCGTGATCCCTGCACAGGCGCTGCACCCTGTTTTCTCCCGCCGTGATGCCCTTCTCCGGGAGCTCGTCGGCGATGAAGCGGTACCCGAACGCCGGGTCCTCGGCGTGGATGTCCCGGGCGGCGTTGACGAGGTGCGCACCGGTCCAGTCCCGTTCGGTCACCGGACTGGCTCGCCACCGGTAATAGCCTTGCTTACTGAATCCCAACACCCTGCAGGTCACCGCCACGGGAACACCGTCGGCGGCAAGATCCGTGACCAGCGGGTAGATCATTTTGGGTTGATGTCCCTCGCCAGATAGGCAGCAGCCCGGCGGAGAATCTCGTTCTCCTGCTCCAACAGGCGGTTTCGCTTCTTCAGCTCGCGCATCTCGGCCGACTCCGTCGCCGCCGGACTGGTCCCGGATTCCTTACGTTCGGCGATGGCAATCCAGCGCTTGAGCGTCATGACTGACAGCCCGAAATCCTTCGCAATCTGCGTCAAAGGCGCCTCGCCCTTGCGGGCCACATCAATAACATCCTGGCGGAACTCCGCCCCATAAGCCGTGGGCATGGTCAACATCCTTCCACGAGCACAAGCTCGCTAGGTCAAGGAGTCAACAAAACCGGGGGCAGTCCCGGGGGTGTGTCAAGAAGCCTCGAGACTTTGTGAGACTCTACGGTGAGACAGGTTTGGTGAGACACTTCTGGCCCAGAAATGCCGGGTTTTCGGGGGTTGGGTCCAGGTCTTATCAAGCTAGAGTTTGTGAGACGGCGTAGAGCGTGTTCGTCCGCGCACAAACGCATGTCCCTGTGTAGGTCGACGGTGGGCTCCCTTATCACCCGTCGAGCCCCAGAATCACCCGCCCCGCCATCCGTCCTCACCTATCCATAGGCCCGATCGGTTAGACGTAGGTCAGTGTCATGGTCACCGAGGAAACGGTGAAGGTGCTGCCTGGGTCGGCTACCACAACGAATTGCTCGCTGCTGTTGCCGTCCGCGATGACCGGCAGGAACGACGGGTCATCAACACAAAGTGTGCGTGCCACGGTCGGTTCAGTGGATCCGTTGAAGAAGCCAGGACCGGAGTCCGGATCAAGGCCGTCCGGAGTGATAGTAAGCCCCTCGCCGGGATCCAGTAAATCATCCGCGAAGATGAACGTCCAACAGACACGTTCAAGTGTGCCCGATGCTATTTGCTTAGCCTTCAACGTGAGCGAGTTGCTCTCAGTGACGTGAGGATTACCGCTCAGCTTTAGTTCCTGCGTCCGCTCAGTGGCAGCCGCGGCTGGCGCTGCAGAAGAAACTCCGAGCCCGAGGATCGCCGCTGCCGTCCAAAGCTTGCGCGTCATGGTGGTCATTGTAAGTTTCCTTTTGGTCATGTAGGCGCACGCCTACGAGTTTCAGTCGAAATTGTGGATTAACGTGCCGTCGGCGCAGATGCGGCAGCTGGCACCGAGATGCCTCCGGGTGGCCGGCGATATGTTCCCGCAACGGGGCGTCCCGGAATTGTTGGGGGACGCTCCGTAACTAGGTCTGGTGCTACCCGGCTTTTCATGGGGATCTCCTAGTGGAGGGTGGGAGGTCCCATCGATGATGGGACAGGATTATCGGGACAAATCCCTAATCGCGGGGCTGACGAAGCTAAGCCCATTCCCCGCCGGCTTTGCGCGAGCATCCGGTGCGTGACTGACCACTCATGGCTTTGCGGCTTTCCGCCTGTACCACCAAGAATATTTCGGAGCCTCCGCCGGTCCCATACGCACTTATGCGTACACGGGGTACGGCCGTCCTGCTGGTGTAGACAAGCATTTTCTTGTATCGCCAGAGGGCATACACATCTAAAATGCTGGCGTGGAGCGTAACGATGCGCAGTACCGCAAGTGGCTGGAGCTCGTTGGAGAAATCCTTCAACTGCCGCCTGGTCCGTCCTTGCGATACGAGAAGCAACTCCTGGAGCTCTTCACGGAGTCCTTCGACGGTGCCTGCTCCACACGAAACCATGTGAAACATGACTGGGATAACCGCGTCATCGACTGCTGGCCGCCGAAGTTCATTCCCGACGAGCCGCCTGGGGACTTCGACTACCGGCACCAACCGCTCTTGCGTTGGTATGCGTCCACTGGCCAGAGAGACCCACAATCCATCGGGCGCATTCCTGAAGCTCTGGCAAGCAAAAGCATCAAGGAGGCCTGGCACGAGATGGCGCGGCCCTGGAACGTGAATCATCAGCTATCCATCCCGCTGCAATTGCGCGGAAACGACCTACACTCTTACCTCGTTCAACGACCTGACGACTTCACCGAGCAAGAGTTCGACTTGGCATCACTGCTTCAACCAGTCCTGACGGGCCTGGCGGCGCACCTCAGGCTTGCGTCGTGCAATGCCTCAGCTATTACGGAAGCCTCCACAAATGAGTTGACGCTTCGCGAGATGGCCATCCTGGCCTTACTGAGCAAGGGGTTGACGGCGGAGAGTCTGGCCAGGCAGCTCAACATCTCGCCGCGCACGGCAGGGAAACACCTGGAACACATCTACCGCAAGCTCGATGTGGGCGACCGACTCATGGCCGTTCACAGGGCATACCAATTGGGTCTGCTGACACCACCTAACAGCCTCGTCGATGGCAGGGACACCAGCTTGCTGTAGTCCGCATGCTCTCGGCGCTGGTACACCCGCAGCTACCTACAACCCTTTGGGTTCCGCCAGCAAGAGGTCCCCTTTGCCGCAGCTTTCTCAGCCTCGCCCTCGTCGTAATATCTGTCCCGCCTGCCTGAGGCAGTTGCGCCGCACCAACGGGTACGCTTTGATCGCTCCATGACGAGCGCTTGGGTGTACGACCTGCGGGGCAAGGAAGTTGTCTTCACGGGCGCGATTCCGGACTACAGCGAGGCGGAGTTGACGGCGATTGCTGTCAACAGCCTGGGAGCTTCCCGCGTGAAGGACGATGTCGCCAAGTACAGCACGGACGTCCTGGTGCGCGGTTACAGCGGGCGGTGGAAATTCGGAAGCTATGGCAAGAAGGAAAAGCAGGTCGCGGAAATGCAACGGGCGGGCCACCATATCAAGATCATTGACGCCGAGGGCTTTTTCGGTCTCCGCTCCAGCCTTGCTGCCCCAGCACTCACGCCCAACGTGCCCGATGCCCCTGCCCGCGCCAAGGCCACCGAAGGCGGAGCGGTAGGTGCCCCGTACCGGGCAGGCGCTTTTTCCGGGCCCCTGCAGGGCGACGGTGAGCACCACCGGGATCCGGACACTATGGAACGCGGACTCAAAGCGCATTCGTCGACGCAGGACAAGCTCGCGGAGCTGATCGGGCTGCATGGGCTCACACCGCTGTCCCCGTTCGACAAGACCTGCAACTTCGATCTGGCTTGGGCATGTGATGACGGCTCCGTGGGCGTCGCCGAGGTCAAGAGCATCACTGAAGGGAACGAGGCCTTCCAGGTCA
>Ga0307410_10000942_pt1 | contig 12481 bp, 13 predicted proteins | sample 322Ometagenome_3_FD_203707 | JGI IMG/M metagenome (GOLD analysis project Ga0307410, IMG submission 203707) | Maize rhizosphere microbial communities from greenhouse at UC Davis, California, United States - 322HYB-O-3 | ecosystem: Host-associated > Plants > Roots > Rhizosphere > Soil | place...
TAAAACAGGATCATCAATACAATATTTTGAATCAGGTCCTCCTCCTGTTGAAACAGGTTGAATCACAGGATTGGATTCTGCACCACAAATCTGCACATTAGCTGTAGCAAAAGTATAGTTAGACTCTACCACAGTATTCGTGGCGCCACTACCCATACTACCGTTTGTTCTATGACCAACATAACCAAATTTTGATTCACAACTTTTAACGATCATCGAGGTATGTCCGCCCGTTTCAACAGCTAAAATATCTTCACTGCCGGTTAAACCACCAGGCATTCCCGGATCACTTGCACCTGTTCCTCTCCCTAGCAAAGAGTTATTACTATTTCCAAATGCAAATAGCTTTTTATTGTTATTAATTACATTAACAGCACCATACTGACTATCATGTTCTTGAGGGCTAAACCATTTAATATCTGCCATCACATCGGTCGCAACATTAGAATATCTGGGCTGAACCCATCCTAACCTGTCGGTAGTAGACCAGTCCCCTAGCTCTTTAGTAGAATTTTCGCCTACTCCATATAAATTGCCATCCGTCATTAAAACGTAGTACGCTTTTGAATTACTGGCTCCTGTTGCGCCAATCATTTTTGGAGCAACAGAACTTGGTAATGTCATTTTTATCGCTGTAGTCTGGCTTGCTATTTTTGCCGAATTATCCCCCAATAACACATTATTTCCCCACACATATATTGTTCCGTCAGACTTTAATGCCATCAGGCCATCAACGCTTCCTCTACAAGCTACAACATCAGTCAAAAACGGGTTTCCTGCATCAGAAGTTTTAACTCTATACCATGTAGTAGCAGAGTTAGCTGCTACTCCGTTACCTCGCACACTTGCTGTTTGCGAAATCACCCACACATCTCCTCCACATGTTGTAATTGCTACGGTTTTAGCCGTTACAAACAACATCTTTACATCTGCCGGAGCAACTCCTGTTGGCAGACCTGTACTGTTTCCTCCAATTGTTAGTTTCTGAAAAGCTGGACCTGAAGTAAGAGAATTATCGAGAACAACGCCTCCTGTAGCCCACGCATATAAACCGTCTGTAGCCAAAACAATTCCCTGAACGTTGTATTGGGATGTACTACCCAAACCAACTTTTAGTGGAGTGCCTGTTAAAGCCGGAAAATTTGCTGCATTTAAAGTTATGGGTGTAAATAAATTTGTATTTCCAGCGTTGGAAAGATATTCTCCCCAAACCTGAAAAGAACCGTCTGAAGTTCTAACAACTGTCGAGTGCCAACTTGAAACAAAGTTGTCATACTCTATTGTTGCTGCATTATTATTTGATGCTGATCCGAAATTGGATAAATCCGTATTGGAACAACCTGCAACCGGTGTAGCGCATTGAGCATTAGATGCCTCAATGGATACAAAAAAAACAACCAGTATATAGATTGTATTTTTTAAGTTCGGTATTTTTTTTAAAGTAAAGTAGTTTTTTATCATAAGTGTATACTATTTTATTTTCTGAGGGAGATTATAGGTCTTTGCTTCATTATTGAAATCATAAAAATCAAACATTAAATACGCTTCATTATTGATAATTCCTGACACTTTATATTTCAATATCTGAGTTTTCTTATTTAAGAAAATCTCTTTTTCGACCGGTTCTGAAACCAGTAAAACCCCAATTCCGGCAACTGACATTTGCGGAGCGGGTAATTTTATAATCGAATTATCTTTTGAAGTAATTTCTACCGGAACACTAATTATCAAATCTGTGTAGTTTTTTCCTTTTGCAAGATTCTCTGAAAATTTAATTTTTGAAAAATCAAAGGATAATTTGACAGCTTCTACCTTAATGCGGAGTCTTTCTGCAAACATCGCATGATCACATTCTCCCTCGTGTTTTTTATTTTCCTGAAAATTTATATCATAAATACCTGGCTCGGGAAACTTATAATTATTAATATCATTACCACTCAAAAAAGTACTGATATTGCTTTTAGAATTTGTAATTCTCCAGGTCACTGCCGAATCAATGTTGCCAAAATCAATTTTTTCGCCAAAAGAAATCGTCTTGTAAAATTGTTCAGGCTGAAGGCTGAAATTGTTTTGGGCTGTCGATTTGTAACTAAAAAACAAGCTGTACAATAAAAAATAAATGAGAAGTTTTTCGTTTTTAAAACTGAATGATTTCCAGTAATTAGTCGTCGTCATAAAATGAAAATTTAGTTTGTTCTAGCTATTTGCTAATCGGGGGCGAAAGTAGCATTTACGTAAACCTTAAATAAGCCTGATTCTTTACCAATTACGCAATAAGAAAAATATTTTGCACCGAAATAAAACATAAAAAGCTCATTTACAACTAATTAAATAAAACACATTTATCATGTTGTTTAATAAAGAATAGGGCTGATTAATGACTTTGGAGAACTCAAAACGAATCTGTAGCCTTAGATTGCTAAATAATAATGACTCTTACGAACTGAAAATTAAATGGAAAAAGGAAAATAAAACAGCAAAAGATAATTGGACAACAAATGATATTTTTTAATTGTTGCCCGATCCGGTCCTATCACAAATTGGTATCGACTATAGGAAAAAAGCCACCCATTCAATTTTAACTAAAATTATTTTTAACTTAAAGATTTAATCTTGTTAATAAACTATAGAATTGATTGACTTGTCATAATTTTGTCTAACTTAGAAATATCATTTTTATCGCTAAGTCTTAATCAAAATCGGTGTACTTTAAAAAATGAGTTTCAAAATAAAAAAATCAGAAAATCTGATAAAAAATTATTACAGTAAATAACTTTGCTTGTATTAGTCTCCACCCGTTAATTTCCATTACTTATCTATATGCACCTAAAATCTTTTCTATTATTTATTATTGTTGTTATTTCAAATCAGCTCAATTACTCGCAAAACTCAAAATACGACAAGATTTTTGCTGAAACCGCTCAGGTTTTATTAAGTTCTAACCCAAAAAAAGCTTTAAGTAATACCGATTATCTCTACAGAATTTCAAAAAATAATCTGGAAAGAATGAAAGCCTGCATGCTGAAGGCCACTCTTCTGCGCCAGTATGGTCTGCGTAATGACGCAATTGCAACTTTAAAACGTGCAGACAGTTTAGGAATGCTTGACAGGAACTATACTATGCAGGCCAGAATAAATGGTTTCTTATCTACCCTGTATCGGGAAAATGAAATTTACAGTATTGGGAAAACTCATTTGCAAAAAGCAGTTGCTATAAGCAGAAAAATAGAAGATAAAAATGAAAGGTATAAGTTCCTTGGAAATTTATCGCAGGAAATAGCCTATTACGAGATGTATGCTTTAAACTATTCAAAAGCAATTTCAAATCTTAAAGCAGGAAATCAATCCTTCAAAAAAGCCGGTTCCAGCATTGATGTTAATTTTCAGACAGCTGTTAACGACGAGCTTATTGCAAAAAATTATCTTTTAATGAAAAATGTCGATTCAGCATTGATCTATTATGAAAAGGCATCTAAAGAACTTGAAGCGTCTCAATCACCAAACAGTCCTTTGAAAGGCTTTATATATAATGGCTTTGGAAACGTCTATAATGCAACAGGCAACTATAATAAGGCATTGCTGCAGTACCAAAAAGCAGAGAAGATAGCAGAAGAATCCAATTTTTTTGCACTAAAGCAGGAGGTATATACTTCTTTACTTGAGCTTTATAAAAAAACGGATAACAAAAAGTACATTGCTTATAATGAAATGAATATAAAACTGAATAAGGATGATGAATACAATCGTAAAATTATTGCAGATGATTTAATTAAGACTCTTCGCAAAAAACAAGCAGACACCCAATCTAGTTATCGTAAGAGTACGGCTTTTATTATTGGTATTTGTGTTTTTGTTGTTTTACTTACAATAGGCATTTACATCTTTAGAAGAAAACAGGATTATAAAAAATTTAAAAATTTTATCGATAAAAGTGCATTAGCCCTTTCAAATGACGAAGAAAATCAGGAAGAAGAATACAAAGAAGTAGCACTGAAAAAAGAGGCTAAGGAATATATGCCAGAAGCGACAGAAATTAGTATTCTAAAAGGCCTTCAAGAACTCAAAAAATCACATTATTACCTCAACAAGGATATATCTTTAAATTCTGTTGCTGCAGAACTCAATATAAACCAACGTTATTTATCGTATGTTATTAATAAACATAAGTCAAAAGATTTTGCCGGCTATATAAATGAATTACGAATAAATTACATTATAGATAGATTAAAAAATGATGATAGCTATTTAAAATATAAGATAAGTTATCTTGCTGATCAATGTGGTTTCTCGTCACATAGCAGATTTACGATAACTTTTAAAAAAGTAACCGGTGTTTCTCCATTAAACTTTATTACATACCTTCAAAAAGAACGTGAAGAACGTAAATAGATCTTTGCATATAGTAATCTTTCCAACAATATAATATGTTTCTTCTGGTACTTAGATATGTTTTCAGGAATTTTCCTTGCAGCATCGCCCATGTTTTTTAGACTTTACGATATAGTACATAAAGAGTTGAAAGTAAATAAAATGAATTTAAAAAAATAGCTTCCATTTGGCAGCTATTTTTTTTTGATAGATATTAAACTTTTGTAAGTTTTGTAAGATATTATATAAACTACATTTTTTTAAAATATGCAAATTTGAACTTTAGCTATTAACCATAAACCGATTTAGAATCGATACAAATGAAGACTTGCTCAGGATGTTAGATATTTTTCTTCGGTTATATAAGAGAAGAGCCTTTAGTAAAAGAAAGAATTATGGTAAGTGCAATGAACACAAAGTAAAATAATAATTTAAACTTATAATTATGCATATAATTAATACAAAAATCCATGCTTATATAGATTATACTGTGGCAGCCATTTTAATTGCTGCAGCCTTCCTTTTAAATTTTCAATCAGAAAACGTACCAAACACAGTTATGTATGCTGTTGGTGCCTGGTCACTATTTTACAGCCTATTTACAAAATATAAATTAGGACTGATAAAAATAATTCCGATAAAAATCCATTTCATGCTCGATACTGTATCCGGAATCTTTCTGGCTACTTCGCCATGGCTTTTGGGTTTTAGCGACAAGGTATTTCTGCCACACTTGGCATTAGGACTTATTATAATTGGAGCTGCAATAATAACAAGTATAAAACCAAAATGGCATCACAGTACCAATTTAAAATTACGCAATCGTGAACCTTTAAAATAGAATTGTAACAGACAAAATGACTTTAATACATTTATTGTAAACCGAAAATTATATGGAAAATTTATCAAACTATCTTGGACAAAATATTGACCGCAAACGTATTGTTATTACCGGCGGCACAACAGGAATTGGAAAAGCAACTGCACAACTCCTGGCTTCACTTGGAGGACAGATCTTTATTTTTGGACGGGACAAAGATGATTTCGATCAGGCTATCGATTCAATTAACGCTCAGGCACAAGGCAAAGTTTATGGTATTACAGCTGATATTACACTAAAAGAAGATATTGAGCTTATCTGGAAGGAAATTGACAATACTCTTGGAGGAATTGATATTCTGATTAATAATGCCGCTTTACCTGCAAACGGAATTACAGAAGAAGAGTATGAAAATATTAAATATATTCTTGAAACCAACGTCCTTGGGTATATATCCTTTACTAAAGAAGCGGTGTCAAGAATGAAAACCCAGCGCGAAGGCCATATTGTAAACATTGGGTCGATGAGTGCCGAAACACACGAAGAAACAGGAACTGTTTATGTGGCAACAAAATCTGCCATAAGAGGATTCAGTGCTGCGTTGCGAAAAGAAGTAAACGAACTTGGGATAAAAGTTTCTCTTATCGAACCCGGCGCCGTGACCAGCGATATGCAGCCTGCACCAAAAGAAGAACAGCGCAAACAAATTGAAAAAATGGAAATGCTCGAAGCTGAGGATATCGCTATGAGTGTTTTATTCTGCCTTTCACAGCCAAAACGCTCCGACATTGTGAGCCTGCAGGTTAGGCCACACTTACAGGTAATTTAAACGGTATGAGTAATACAAAAGAAATATTAGCAAGTATAGGCAACAGAGAGTATCCGCTTCCTGAGAAAAAATGGAAATATTTTCAGCAGTGGCATGACACTATCTTTTTTCATTGGGAAGTTCCTGTTTATTTTTTACGGGAACATATCCCAAAGGAAATTGAATTGGATACTTTCAATAATATGGCGTGGGTTTCTCTTGTTGCTTTTGAAGTAAGAAAAATGAGGTTAAGAAATATGCCTTCTCTGCCTTATGTTTCTAATTTTCACGAGATAAACCTGCGCACCTATGTGATTAAAGACGGAAAGCCCGGAATTTATATGTTTTCAATAGAAACAGATAAATTAATTGAAGTTTTACTCACACGGGTTTTCATTGGGCTCCCGTATAAAAAATCTAAAATAACACGCACTTCAAAAAAAATATTTTCTCAAAACAAATCCCTAAACCAGCGGCTTGATATTACAATTGGAAAAACACGGCCAATAAAGGAAAAGACGCCTTTAGATTTCTGGCTAACAGAAAGGCATTGTTTATACGAAACATGTAGCGATGAAATCTGCAGATTTGATATTCACCACAAAGAATGGGAGCTTAAAAATTTAAGTGCTACCATAAATGATATCTCATACAATGCGGGGCAATACAGCGTAAGCACTTTTCCTGATAAAATTCAATATGCTGAAAAGCTGGATGTGCTTTTATGGGGAAAGGAAAAAGCTTGATATCTATATTCTCTATGTACTGAATACAGCAATTGTATAATACCTGTAAATTATGTAAGCAAAGTGATTTTTTTTGTAAGAAAATAACCAATCCTCCAAATACTTTTACACCCATAAAGAGAATTAATCTTTATATAACCCTTTACAAATAAATTACTTAATCACTAGTATCATGATAAACAATTTGAAGAATGCGCAAAAAAATACTCTACCAAAAGAAGATTTGACAGCTAATAACGGGCCGCAATATTATGATATGATTGTGTTTTGTCACCTAAGATGGCAGTTTGTGTATCAGCGCCCCCAGCACCTTATTAGCAGATTGGCATCTAACATGAAAGTTCTATTTATTGAGGAGCCACTTCCTGCCAATCAGGATGGCACCCTGCCTGGAAATCTAATGGTTATAAGTGAGCAACTTCATGTTTTACAACCGTTTGTAAAAGACATCGAATCAATAATAGATATTCTGCATGCTTATATAAAAAACAAAACGATACCCGTTGGATGGTTTTACTCAGCTTCATTTGCTCCTTTATTGGAACAAATCAATTTTGAAACTATAGTATATGATTGCATGGATGAACTTTCCTTATTTAAAGGTGCTTCGGTCCATCTTATCAATCAGGAAAAATATCTTATGGCCCATGCTGAAATTGTTTTTACTGGCGGAAAATCATTGTATGAAGCTAAAAAACAACTGCACTCAAATGTATATTGCTTTCCAAGTTCTGTAGACCAGGAACATTTTGCGCAAGCTTCAAAAGAAATTCCTGTAGCAGAGGATATTAGCAATATATTAAAACCAATTGTGGGTTATTACGGTGTCATTGATGAACGCATTGATTTAGATTTACTTCACAAATGTGCCAAAAAACTCCAAAATGTTTCTTTTGTAATGATTGGCCCTTTGGCTAAAATTGAAAATACTGACCTTCCGAAAGAAAACAATATTCATTATTTGGGAATGAAATCCTATGATGAACTTCCTAATTACTTAAAAGCTTTTGATATTGCCATGATGCCGTTTGCCTTAAATGATGCTACAAAATACATAAGCCCGACCAAGACCTTAGAATATATGGCAGCGGGAAAACCCATTATTTCTACCAAAATTACAGATGTAGTGCGCGATTATAGTGAGAGTATTGCCTTAATAGAAAACGAAAGTGAATTTTGTGATGCCATAGAAACTTTGCTTGCAAAAGATCATATCCAAATGCAAATGGAATACAAAAAAATCCTGGAAAAAACCTCTTGGGATTCAACGGCTGATAAAATGGAATCAATCATTAAAAAATTTGCAAAATGAAACAAATAGACATTTTAATTATCGGTGCCGGAATCTCTGGTGCTGTACTTGCAGAACGGTACGCCTCGATTGGAAAAAAAGTTTTAATTATAGAGAAACGCAGTCATATTGCAGGAAACTGTTATGATTATATTGATGAAAACGGCATTTTAGTATCTAAATATGGAGCACATATATTTCATACCAATGAAGAAGAGGTCTGGAAATATGTCAACCAATTCTCTGACTGGTATAAGTGGGAGCATAAAGTAATTGCCAGAGTTGATGGCAAAACAGTGCCGGTTCCTGTAAATATTACAACTGTAAATAAGTTATTTGGTACTCAGATTTCTAACGAAGAAGAAATGAAAACCTGGCTTGAAGAACACCGCTCACCTATTGCCTCACCTTCAAATGGTGAAGAAGCTGTTTTGAGTCGTGTGGGTCCTTTTTTGTACGAAAAAATGTTTAAATATTATACCAAAAAACAATGGGATAAATATCCTTCCGAACTTGATGCCTCGGTTTTAGAACGAATTCCGGTTAGAACCAATGATGATGATCGTTATTTTTCTGATACCTATCAGGCATTACCAAAAGGCGGTTATACGCAATTATTTGAAAAAATTCTGGATCATCCAAACATTGAAGTTTTACTGGAAACAGATTATTTTGATGTAAAAGATAAGTATAGAGGCTATGAAAAGTTGTTTTATACCGGGCCTATAGACCGTTTTTTTGAGTTTAAACATAGTCTTTTTGAAAAACTCGAATACCGCTCCATCAACTTTGTAAGTGAAACAATCGATGCCGAATTCTTTCAGGAAAACTCTGTTGTAAATTATCCGGGAACAGAAGTTGATTTTACGAGAATTATAGAATACAAACATTTTGGAAATCAAAAATCAGCTAAAACCACTGTGGTAAAAGAATTTACTGTAGACCAGGGAGAGCCATATTATCCGGTTCCTAACCCTCGCAATCAGGAGATTTATGCACGCTATAAAGAAGAAGCCGACAAACTTGTCGATGTTCATTTTGTAGGAAGACTGGCCAACTATAAATATTTTAATATGGATCAGGCTTTTAAAAATGCATTGGATCTCTTTAATAAATTAGAAAATAAAATTATTTATAAAACAGCTGTTTAGATGGATCTATTTACTACTTTTTTCATGGGAGGTTACGAATGTGCGGATCATATTAACCGCTCTGGCGAAAGAATTAATCTTTTGAAAGAAACTCAGCATGATATTCGCTTTTCTGACGATTATGAAGCTTTGGCCGGCATTGGTATAAAAACCGTTCGCGAAGGTATTTGCTGGAGTGTTGTAGAGAAATCTCTAGGAGTTTTTGACTTTTCTGGTATTCTCAACCGAATGAAGGCAGCAGAAAAATTCGGGATTCAGCAAATTTGGGATTTGATCCATTTTGGCTATCCGGACGGAATTTATCCCACGCATCCTCATTTTTGCAATCGTTTTGAAAAATTATGCGAGGCTTTTACCTTGTTTTATAATCAACATTCAAAACAGGATTTGTTTGTTGTTCCCATCAACGAAATAAGTTTTTTATCCTGGCACTCCGGTGATGTAAGAGGTACGGTTCCTTTTGCAGTGAACAGTGGCTGGGATATTAAATATCATTTGTGCAAGGCTGCCATCTTAGGTATAAAAAAAATAAAAGAAATAGATCCTGAAAGCCATATTATTATAGTCGAACCTTTGGTGAGAGTTCATCCTTCGGGTCCCGAAACTGTACATGAAGCTATTGCCATAAACGAAAATCAATATCAGGCAATGGATATTATTGCCGGAAGAATGTGTCCCGAACTCGGCGGTTCTGAAGAGCTTCTGGAAATTCTGGGATTTAATTATTATTGGAACTGCCAATGGGAAGTAAGCGGGAAACCGCTCGACTGGCCAGATAATCAACAATGTAGAATTCCATTCTCAGAATTACTGCAAGAAGTTTATAAACGCTATCAAAAACCTGTATTAGTTTCAGAAACAGGACATTTTGGATCCGGACGTATTGAGTGGCTAAATGAAATCACTTCTGAATGTTTATTAGCCCAAAAAAATGGAGTTGATTTAAAAGGAATCTGTATTTATCCTGTAACGGACAGACCAGATTGGGATGATCTGACAAAATACTGTGACTGTGGCATCTGGGATCTTGATGAAAACAGCAACCGGATTCCGCATCAGCCTTACATTGATGCTTTGGTGAATGCGCAGCCCAGTTTCAGGAAAAGCTTTTTTAATCAATTTGTTGATTTTTTTAAATAACGTTTAATTAAAAATTTGTAAAATGGAATTAACAAAAACAATAACCGGGATTACATTTAGTGCATTTGATTTATTGCATGCAGGTCATGTAAAAATGCTCGAAGAAGCAAAATTACATTGTAATTATTTAATTGCAGGCCTGCAGACGGACCCAACAATTGACAGACCTGAAAAAAATAAACCAACACAATCTGTAGTTGAAAGATATATACAACTCAAAGCCTGCAAGTTTGTAGATGAAATTATTCCTTATACCACAGAGCAGGATCTTCAGGACATCCTTCAGTCATTTGCAATCGATATTCGAATTATTGGAGAAGAATACAAAAACACCAATTTTACCGGACGTGATTATTGCGAAAAAATGGGCATAAAACTCATTTATAACAAACGCAACCACCGTTTTTCCAGCAGCGGACTACGAAAAGAAGTTTACAAACGTGAATGCTTAAAATTAGTTTAATATGATACATCCAGATACAGAAGTACGCTTTATAAGCAAAGAAAAAGGTTACGGTGTTGTAGCTACAAAATTAATTCCGAGAGGAACAATAACCTGGGTTCAGGACGATCTCGATCAGGTTTTCAGCAAAGAAAAAGCCGAGAACCTCAGTCCATATATGAAAAAATATCTGGACACTTACTCTTTTACCAATAAAAATGGCGAAATGGTTTTGTGCTGGGATAACGGCAAATTTGTAAATCATAGCTTTAAACCAAGTTGTTTTAGTACACCTTATGATTTTGAAATTGCGATAAGAGATATTCATCCAGGGGAAGAACTTACAGATGATTACGGTTACCTGAATGTTGAAAAACCATTTCATGTTATTGATGAGGATACTGTTAGGAAAACCGTTTATCCGGATGACATTCTTACTTTTCATGAAGAATGGGATGCCTTGATCAGGGAAAATGCTCCGGAAGTTCTAAAAGTTCCGCAATCTTTAAGAGTACTTATTTCAAAAAAAACATGGGATGATTTTGTAAGTGCTGTTTATCATCCCGCTTTAATGAAATCAATACTTGAATGTCATTATCAACAAAATAGTTCTGTAAAAAGCGCCTCTTAGTTTTAGATCAATAGTTTAACTAAAGTTTATTTTATGCCTTCAGAAATTGTTACAAAATGTAGTAAAACAATAGCCGCTAAACAATGGAATATTGCTTTTGCTGAAAGCGCAACCGCAGGAAGAATGGCTGCCGAATTTTCTATGACCGAGAAATCAGGAGATATATTGCGTGGCGGAATTGTTTGTTATGAAATATTTGTAAAGGAGCAGATTTTAAATGTTCCTCATAGTATTATTGAAAAATGCACTCCCGAATCTGCCGATGTGACCAAAATATTGGCACAGCAAACATTAAAGATATTCAATTCCAAAATTGCTGTCGCCATTACGGGACTTACAACTTCGGGCGGCAGCGAAACCGAAGAAAAACCTGTTGGTACGATGTTTATTCATATTATAACTCCAAATGATAAAATAAGTCACAGGGAAGTTTTTAAAGGCTCACCCGAAGAAATTATTTTACAGGCAATTGATAAAACAGCAAAGCTGATTATAGAAAGTATTGCCAAACTGAAATAAAAAAACCTGTAATCTTTAAATATGAGATTACAGGTTTAAAAACATGACAATAATTCTAAAAAGAAAATGCTATTCTTCATCTCCCTCTTCTTCCGAAGCCTCAAAGTTGATGTTGTTATAGGCAACTTCAGTTAAAAGGGTATCCGCTTGTTTTTCTTCGTCTAAAGTTTGCTGTAATAATTGCAGTGCTTCATTCTCACCCAGTGTCTCCGCAAATGCGGCAAGTGTGCCATAAGTAGCAATTTCATAATGTTCAATTTTTTGCGATGCACCAATAATTCCTGCATCACGTACAGGACCTTGCTGCGTTTCTTCCATTATGCTCTCACCTTCTTTAATCAGGCCTTCCATTGCTTCACACTTTTTTGCCGTAGCTTTTTCTTTAATCAATTCAAAAACCTGCTCTAATCTGCTTACTTGTTCTTCCGTAACCTTAAGATGATCGTTAATTGTATTTATAAGATCTTCAGAAGTAGCATTTTTAGCCATTTTTGGCAGTGCTTTTGTCAACGCTTTCTCTGCCCAGTAGATATCTTTTAAAGATTCTATAAATAATTCTCTAAGT
>Ga0307410_10000944_pt1 | contig 12474 bp, 8 predicted proteins | sample 322Ometagenome_3_FD_203707 | JGI IMG/M metagenome (GOLD analysis project Ga0307410, IMG submission 203707) | Maize rhizosphere microbial communities from greenhouse at UC Davis, California, United States - 322HYB-O-3 | ecosystem: Host-associated > Plants > Roots > Rhizosphere > Soil | place...
AAGAAAGGTGATTGACTTGGATCCCAACAATCTTCCTGCCCGCCGGCTGCTTGGGCAGGCGTATCGCCGCCTTGGTGACCAGGAAAACGCGATGAAGTTCGCCACGTCCGCCGCCGATATTGAGCCAGAGCCTCGCCCCGACATCGTAGGAGATTTTCTGGTGCCGGATTGGCAGGACCAGTCGGCCCGATAGCCGTCATCCATTCCGAAGAATTTCAATTCCTGAAGGTTCGCACCCCCGTCCCCACAGTGATTCACCTTGAATTCACATGGTAAGTCCTTCCGCGGTCGCTGAGTCTTGTGTTTTGTTTAAGAACCCAGATCCGTCAAGTAGAACGGGCTGCGATTTTTTGGAACCTTCGATGCGCGCATTGAAATCTTCTTCCCTTTGTATCCCTCGAACTTCCCTGCGGCGCATTCGCGTCTGCCTGCCTTTTCTCCTTCTCCTGGGATCGGCCACAGCGACCGCGGCAAGTAAGCGGGACACCAGTTGGCAATTGGGTCCGTTCGTCCGGCCTCCCGACGCCACTCCGATTATTACCCCACGAAAGGACACACTCTTTCATGGTTCTCATCCGTCGACGCCAGTTCGCTGGGAGTCGCTGCATACGTTTAATCCGGGCGCGATTGTCCGAGACGGAAAGATCTACGTGCTCTACCGGGCAGAAGACGATTCGGGGCAGATGAAGATCGGAGGACACACTTCGCGGATAGGGTTGGCCGTCAGTGAAGACGGAATTCATTTCCGGCGCGAGCCCAACCCAGTGTTGTACCCGGCCGATGACGACCAGAAGGAGAGAGAGTGGCCGGGTGGCTGCGAGGATCCACGGGTGGTTGAGGCGGAAGACGGCAGCTACGTTGTCGCCTACACACAGTGGAATCACAGCCGGTACGATGCGGGCATCGCGACATCCGAGGACCTGCGCAAATGGAAGAAGCACGGCCCAGCATTCGCCAAAGCCTACAACGGAAAGTACAAGAATCTGCAGTACAAGTCCATGGGCATCGTCACAAGTTTGCAGGACGGTCGCTTGAAGGCAACCAAGGTCAACGGCAAATACCTGATGTACTGGGGCGAAGGAACAATCTACCTTGCTACTTCTAAAAATCTTATCGATTGGGATCCAGTCGAAGATAAGAATGGAAAACTAATTCCTGTTCTCAAACGTCGTCCCAATTTCTTCGACAGCAAGTTTCCTGAGGTCGGTCCTCCCCCGATTCAGACGGAACGTGGGATTCTCGTCATTTACAACGGAAAGAATGCAAGCCGGAATCGAGACAAGAATCTGGCTCCGGGTTCTTATTCCGTGGGCCAAGCCCTGTTTTCTGCCGAGAATCCCGCGCTTTTATTGCGCCGGGTAGACCAACCAGTATTCAAGCCGGAGTTGCCGTGGGAGCGCTCGGGACAATACGTAACCGGGACTACGTTCGTCCAGGGGTTAGTGTATTTCCGGGGCAAGTGGTTCCTGTACTATGGCTGCGCTGATTCTCTGGTTGGAGTAGCGATCAGCGATCATCCCGCGATGTGATCCCAGTTTCCCATGCTCAAGAAATGTCCCCGCTCGCTTGGCATGCTTCGCAGATTCACATTATTCGCAGTTTGCCTGTTGCTCGCAGCCACGCTTACGAATTCGTCGGCGCGCACTGAAACCGGCATGCAGTTGAAGATCGCGGGTGATGCACGCAACGGATTCACCGTCTCGATCCTTTACCAAGGACAGGCTCTTTCGAGTTCCGATGATGCTGGAGAATTTTCTGCCCGCTTTCAGAATGGATCGCGCGAGCTCGATGTTCGGCTAGATAACTGGAAAGCAACATCGTGGTCCGGCAATGAAGAGCACATTACGTTGCTGGGACGCACTCAATTGCAAGACTTGAAGACCGAGCTATCGGTGCGCGTCGATTACGAAGTCGTGTCTCATCACGTTGTACGCAAGCAGATTCAACTCCATCAAGTTGACGCTCACCTCCTTTACTACCAGCTCACGAATTCGCTAAAACCCAATTCCACGCCCGCCAAGCTCTGGTCGTTCGATCAGCCGGATTGCAAGGGCGGACCTCTGCATGAGTATTTTCCGGCGGTAGGTTATCGCACAAAAGCCGGCGTCACCGTTGGACTTCTTACGGATGCGGGCTATCGGAACGGATGGAATCGCGTAATTCGGCGCGACAATGCCGAATTCATTAAACCGGCTCCAGGTGAGATTTCAGACGTAAATCTCAACTACGTCTCTGACGCAGCTCGCAAATCCAACGGTCAACCAGAAGTAAGCCAGACATTCGGAGAACTGCTAGTACAAGACCGCATTCCCGGCCAGTCTGTGGCTCTGCCTGCGCTTACGACGTGGAGCAGGCAAGGTGTAGCGTCGATCAAATCGACTGATGCTAGTACGACGTTCAACATCGCCAATCCCAAAGATGGACTGATCACTCCCCTTCCGCTGCGCGGTGGAGAAGTCTACGAACTCAGCTTTGAGTACCGCTCCCAATCGGCATTCGCCGCCCGCTTTTGGGATGTGAACGATCAACTGAACATGCTCAAAGACCTGACTTTGTACAACGACGCGGTTCCTTCGTCGGCTGGTCAGTGGGTGACGTTCAGCACGCGTACTTATATTCCGGCACTTCAGGGAAGCAGCGCTGCACTCATCCTCGGCAACATCGGAGATTCCGCTACTATCGCCAAGGGTCCCATCGAAATTCGTAAACTCTCATTGACGCGAGTTCACTCACACCTCCAACCGTATCACCGTTTGGAGATGGATAAGCCTGAACAGAAGACGGTCTTCATCTTCGCTGATGAGAGCTTGGCCGATAACATTCGCGGTTACCGGCTGGCAAGCGAGTTGTATCTCGCAGATGCTCTTGGCTTCCGTGGAAGCGATCCTGAAAAGGTGATCTACGCGAATACCATGATGCTGACATGGACGGCAGAGCCGCACGTCCCACGGCCGATTCTGGCGCCGAGCATTTTTTATAGCGCAGCGGGCGAAATGTATTTTCGGGACAGTTTCTTCGCCATTAGCGGAACAAACAATCGTGAACTGAACGAAAGTATCTTCGATCTATGGGGCGCAAATCAGGGATCCGACGGAGTGATTGGAACTCTCGTCAACGCCAATCGCGGACATATCGAGCGTAAATCGAACGACTCGACCCCGCTCTGGCTCCTCTGGGCCCTCAAAAACCGTCAACGCTTCCGCACTCAACTTCCGGCGGAGAAGATCAGGAAGGCCGCACAGTATTGCCTCCGCATTTATGATCCACAGCGCAATGGCATCTGCCATGCCCAGTTCATGATTGGTCAGAACGATGTGATGGAATTCCCTGATGGAACGACCGATATCGCGTCGAATCAGGGCATGTGGGCGGTCACCTTGCGGGTCATCAAAGAGTTGGCCATCCCCGGAGTGAGCGACCAGATCACCGAGGACCACATTGCGAAAGCCGAAAAAGCTTACCGCAGCTATTACGATCCATCCCTTAAGCGGATCCGTCCTGCGCGCTCCGTCGCAGACGCCATAGGTTTCGACGAGATATGGCCTGAGTTCTTGTCGCTCTGGACCTTCAATCGCAAGATCCTCACCGACGAGATGGTCCAGAACCATCTCGACGCCATTCCGGTAATGCTTCCCCGAAGTGATGCTCCGCATCCCGAACTTGGCGGAACTGTTCGTCCCATCCTGGTTGGCCTCACAGATCAAGAACCAGGCTGGCGCTATTTCAGCGATACTTGGCATCCGATGGTCGGCAATCAACACGCCGCGCGTTATAAGCAACACGAGATGGACGGCATTTACTACAACGGTGGTAGTTGGATGCGTATCGAGATCTGTGGCTATGTAGCCGGTAAACTACACGGCTGGAAGAAAGCCGACGCGTCCATCCAAAATCGCCTTTGGGCTGAAATCAACATTGATCGCGACTTCCCGACTAGTCAGGAATATTTGGCGACCGATCCCGCCAATCGCAATTTCGGATTCCATCGCGTGTTCGCCTGGAACTCATTCATCTTCCAGGCCATGGAGTTGGCTGGTTTGCGCCGACCGGAGATGACACCGGCACCATAACGGCGTCCCTAGCTAATAAAGGAGTTCTTGATGACAATTCCGGATAAGTCTTGGGCGTTCTCGAAGCGCACGTTTATCAAGCTCTCCACGGCGACACTTCTGGCCCCTCTGTTCGCGCGGCTCCATGCCTGGGCATCGGATAGCAAACTCACCAACTGGGCTGGCAACATCGACTACCGTACCGAGCGTCTGTACACAGCCAATACCGTCGCGCAAGTCAAGCAGTTTGTCACCAAACGCGGCAAGTTCAAGGTCCTCGGAACAAGACATTGCTTCAATCGGATTGCAGATAGCGCTGACGAGTTCTTATCAATCAAGACGATGAGTGATGTGCTTGCCCTCGATCCTAAAGCGCGTACCGTGACGGTGAATGGAGGGATAAGCTACGGGCAACTATGCCCCTATCTCGACACAAGAGGATTTGCCCTCCACAACCTTGCGTCGTTGCCACATATTTCCGTCGCAGGAGCGTGTAGTACTGCTACTCACGGATCAGGTGAGCAGAATGGAAACCTTGCCACTGCCGTTTCAGGCCTTGAGATCGTAACCCCAAATGGCGATGTGGTATCGCTTTCTCGCAAGGACGGTGAAACATTCAATGGAGCAGTCGTAGGGTTGGGGGCGTTGGGTGTAATCACAAGGGTCACATTGGATATTCAGCCGACCTACAGAATGAAGCAGTACGTTTACCAGAATCTTCCGTTCAGCGAATTGAGAGACAATTTTGATGCGATCGAATCGAGTGCGTACAGCGTGAGCCTCTTCACCGATTGGGAGAAACAGCGCGTGAACGAGGTTTGGCTCAAGTGCCGCACCGACCGGGGCCGCCAGTTTGAAGGCAGGCCCGAGTTTTTCGGCGCCAGCCGAGCAACTAGAAATGTCCACCCCATCATTGAACTCTCCGCTGAGAATTGTACCGAGCAAATGGGTGTGCCTGGTCCATGGTATGAGCGCCTTCCGCACTTCCGCATGGGCTTTACGCCCAGCGCCGGGAAGGAACTCCAGGCTGAATACTTCGTACCTCGCAAGCATGCTGTCGAAGCAATTCTCGCCGTCGAGCGACTCCACACCCAGGTGTCGCCCCACCTCATGATTACCGAAATCCGCTCGATCGCCGCCGACAACCTGTGGATGAGCCCTTGCTACAAGCAACCGAGCGTCTCCATTCACTTCACGTGGAAGCCAGACTGGCCTGCGGTCAGTAGGTTGCTCCCGGTCATTGAAAAGGAGTTGGCGCCGTACAATGCGCGTCCGCATTGGGGGAAGCTGTTCACCATCTCGCCGGCCAGGTTGAGATCCCTTTACGAAAAGCTGCCTGAATTTGTTGAGTTGAGCGGGAAGTTTGATCCTAATGGCAAGTTGCGAAACGAATTTCTCAACACAAACATCTTTATGGCTTAGTTGGCGAGGGGGGCCGCGGATCAATTGCTTGCTCGGTGAGTGGTCCGGTTGATCGTCGGACTGGCGTTCCACTTCCTTCTCTAAGTTCGTTGAAGGTATCGATGTTGGCTTTGAAAACCTCGGTCAGCCCGCTCGGCCACCTGACCTCTACGCTGTCTATCTTGGTCGCATCGCCAAGGCCGAAATGTACGCGCATATCGTTATTCGAGTTGTAGCTCGAACCGCTACGCACTTCATCGACTAAAGATCGTTTGTCGATTCGGACCGTGATCTTTGCTCCCAGGCCATCGCGGTTTGACTTGGTACCAATCGTTCTAAACGCAACCCAATGGTTCGAATTCTTCATTTCGTTCACCAGCAGCGATACGGGGGCGTTCATGTTCGCGATGACCGCTGACATGCGGCCATCATTCCAGAAATCTGCCAATGCAAGTCCACGCCCAGAAAAGCGGTCTTGAAAAGCGGGACCGGCTGCACTACCGACATCCGCAAACTTTCCGTTAGCGAGATTTCGATAAAGCAGACGCGGTTGTTCGTAGGTGCTGCCGAGTTGCTGCCGGTCGACTTCCGGATATACATGCCCGTTCACAACGATGATGTCGGGCCACGAGTCATTGTCGAAATCAACGAACATCGTGCCCCATCCAAGGTACTGCGTATTGAATCCGAGTCCAGCAGCAAACGTCATATCTGAAAACGTTCCGTTACCGTGGTTCTGGTACAACGTCGACGTGTCGTCGGAGAAGTTCGTTTTAAAAATATCGAATCTGCCGTCACCGTTATAGTCGCCGACCGTAGATCCCATTCCCGCCTGCTCGCGACCATCTTCATTCAGCGCTACTCCCGCGCTGATGCCTACGTCGGTGAACGTTCCGTTCCGATTGTTGCGGTAGAGGATTGAGGGAGTGGAATCGCAGGCCATGTAGATATCAGGCCAGCCATCGTCGTCATGATCCAAAGGCGAAACCGACAGGCAGTAGTGCCCCGTGGTCTTATCGAACCCTGCCTTCAGGCTGACATCCTGAAACTTGCCATTCCCGAGGTTGTGAAAGAGCACGTTTCGTGCGGCTTTCAAGCCACGCGGTCCGCACATCACCGGCACGCCCTTCCAAGTGCACGTAACAGTTTCGCCCGGCTTCGGTGCCGTCGCCAGATCGAAGTCCACGTAGTTCGCGACCGCAAGGTCTGCCTTCCCGTCGCGATCATAGTCAACAAAAGCACAACCTGCGCCCCAGTCGTGCCCGGAGCCGCCAACGCCTGCCTTGTCCGTCACATCCGCGAACTTACCGTTGCCTAGATTGTGAAAGAGATGGTTCTTCCCGAAGTAAGTTACATACAGATCGTCGAAACCATCATTGTCGTAGTCGCCGACACAGGCACCCTGACCCCACCCGCTCAGACCGACTCCAGCTTTCTCCGTAAGATCCGTAAACGCACCATCGTGATTGTTACGAAACAGCTTGCTTGTGGCAACGCCCGACTTGGTGTCCAGCGTCGTTCCATTAACGAAATAAATATCGGGATAACCATCATTGTCATAGTCGATAATCGCAACCCCAGTACCAGTGGTTTCGATAATGTACTTCTTCTCCGCCTTGCCTCCGAAAGTGATCGACAACTTGATCCCGGACTCTTCCGCGACATCAACGAAATGGGCCACGAGATTGGTGGGACTCTGGGCGACAGCGCTGGCAAGTGAGAGTAGAAGGAAGCTGAGCCTGAAGATAACCATGAGGATCATGGGAGTATTCACGGCAGCCCCGAAAACAGTCAAGTACTTAGGGGGTTCTCAAAGGTAGTGCGTACAGTTCAAAGGCGAGCCACCGCAGGATGCCGCCTAGCAATTGGCAGCATTTCCTTTGGAGAAGAAGTGAAAAGTGTCTACCGTTCCGTCTACAGTGAATGACGCGTTAACAGATGTGCAGATTGCAACTTATTGAAGAGGTTGGAGGCGCGGGTCGGAATCGAACCGACGCATAAAGGTTTTGCAGTTCAGGTTGTCAAATCTAAATAGTTGATTTTATTGGGCGTTTCTGTCGGAGAACCGTCCGTAAGTTGTTGATCTTTTCCTGAATTAGACGCCTATTGGCAGCCAAATGGCAGACAGTAATGAGTAAATGAGTATATCGCCATACGAAGTGCAGTGAGTCATCGCTCCAGCACGCAACTTCACGCTACTTTGCAGCCTCCACTGTGCCTGCTTGCCAATGTTCAGTCCAGCCAATTTAGTCTTCTTGATAGCTCACTCACCGGCTTCCTGATTGCGAGCGACCTCGAACTTCTTTGTCAGGCGGCACTTCCTCCATCCTTGGGGACCTACTCAGTCGATCCTCCTGAGAAGATTACAGCGTGTCGGCAGTCAACATTCATTGAGCTCAGCCTCAAGCAGTTCCACGTGCTTACGCTGCCTTTCAAGAAGATCCCGCAAATATCGTTTCACCCTCCGTTGCTCCGCGGCTGTCATGTCGGCAATCCCAGTATGGAACACTGGCTCATGCTCTTCGATCTGATGTAACTTCCGCCTTGCTGTTGCAAGTTCTGTACGCTTCGACATCGCCATGAGTTGTTTGGCCTCAATCGCTTAGGGGATTTATTGCGGTCTTAAGCTCATTCATTCGCGAATGTTACGTGCCGCGATGCTGTCACTTCTTCGTTCCCGATCTTATCTCGTAGTAACGAAGCGCACGCATGAACACTTCCTTGTCGACCGGCTGTCGAGAGTCGTCGAGCATCGTGGAGACACCCGGAGTGTCTCCGAGTTCCGAGCTCTTCCAAGGAACGATGACCAGCGACTTGGGTGCGTCTTGATTACCCAAGATGGACATGCCGAGTGCCTTTCCGCCGGGAACGGACACCAACGTCGCACCCCAGCCTGTTTGGGTCTGAACCACTTCGCTCTGTTCCCTCGCAATCTCCGCTGTTGTTTGAACAGCTGACTGGATTGTGTAGGTCGTTTTCTGCGTCCCCGCGGTATTGACGGCATTTTCGGTTTTGGCCCTGTCGCCGGCCAGAGCCATGCCGGTCGCAAGTAGCAGTAATAGTAAGTGTCGGCTCATGGCTTCTCCTTTTGGCGTTCGCGGTTGCGAACATCGGCAATCCATTTGGAGACGTCAGGATCATTTGGAACAAGTCGACTGTACGCTTTGTAGTGTTCGAGAGCGCATGGATAATCTCCGATATACAAGTCGCACAGAATGGCTAGGTTTTTGTGGGCGTAATGAAAATTCGCAACCTGCTTCAGCGCCGCCTCATAGCTTGCGCGCGCCTCGACGAACTCGCCCTTGCGCCGCTGCACCTGTCCGAGTTCATCGTAAGCGGCGGGGTGCTGTGGATTAGATTCCACTGCTCTACGGAGACTGGCCTCGGCTCGGTCGAGGTCACCGACTCGTGCGTATGCAATGCCGAGATTAATGTGGGCCGCCGTCAATGCAGGCGCACGTTCCGTGACCTTGATTAGCAAAGGAATAGCCTCGCCGTGCTGCTTCTGCCCCAGCATGTGCACAGCTGCCTGGTAGTCGGCGCGAACTTCCTCCGTTAGATCTATGTATTGGGTGATCGTGACGGCACCTGCGTCCCGCTGCACATCTACGAACGCAACGGTCGGGATCGCCGGCGGCTGCGTGATTGGAGGTACAACAGTGGCCCTACGCCGCGCAGCAGGTTCGCAGCCCAGGGCTAGGAACAGGGACAACGAGAACATTCCGCAGCAGATCGCTTTCATGACGCGCGTTCTAATGGGAAGCTCCATGTTTCACCACTCCTTCATCCACCTTTTGCGTTGCCGGTTGCAGCGTGGATTCCGGCTCGGCTGGCGTCGTGTCGGTATTCCCCGTGGTTGACCCCGTGACCTGCGACGACGGAGATCGGTAGACATATGTGTCGATCGCAGCCAGGAAGCCGCTGCTTGTTTCGGGTTTTGCATAGCGGCCCGGCATCAGCTCTGTGAGCCTTTCAAGGCTCCTCTTGGTCCACTGATTGAAGACTCCGGCCCGCAGCATTTCCATGTTCTTTTCGTGTACGCCGATGGCTTTTTCCTCGAACGGGAACGCTTGCTCATCGAGGGCCTGTTCATACTCTTTCAGCTCTGCAGGGTTCAGATCGGTGGGTCGCTCCGACTCCACGAGAGAGTGACTAAAATCGAAGTAGGTCTCAGCCATGTAAAAAGTTGCGGCCGCCGTAACATCGGCGATTTCGTAATCGACCAGTCGGCCCATGGCCTCCATCGTGGCGTCCATTCGTTCCTGCTTCTCCTTCAAGCTGGTTTCGAACGGTTGTCGCAGCTTCACGGCTACGAAACCCTGGTAAAGCTGTTCCGCGAGGATCAGCGCTGAACGTGCTGCCAGCGTCCGGGTGCGAGTTGTTCTTTCTGATCCAGCCTCTGCATCGATGCGTACGATTTGCTTCAGCTCCTGCTGATAGTGCGGCTCGTCACTAGTAGCCTTGTAGATTTCGGCGATCTTGGAGCGTGTCTCGAGAGCAGTGTCGAGTGGGCGAGGAAACTCGTTGGCGTAACGTACGTACACATCCAACGCGCGATCGCGAGCATTGGCTTTGTCGTAGAGGTCGCCTGCGACGAGCAGCGACTCACTACGTAGAGCGGGATCACTAGACTTCGAAGCGATGCTGTCATATTCCGCAGCGGCGTTCGACCACTGACCGTTCTCCCGGTAAGCGTAGGCAATCTGCTTGTCGGCCTCGAGCCGCAGTTTGTGATCCGGGAAACTCTTGCGGAACGCTTCAAGAACGTTCACTGCGGCCGTCCAGTCCTGCAGTCGAATCAGAGCGGCGCCAGCATCGTACTCGGCTCCTGCACGAATGCTAGACGTAGGGGCGGCCGTGCGAATCCTTAGGAAGTGCTCGGCCGCTGAGCGATAATCCTGCGCCTGGTTCGCAAGTTCACCCTGCTTGTAGATTGAGGCGGCAAGATTGTCGACGAATCCCGAGCGCGATTCATCGCCTTCCGGCGTGACCGTCAAGACCTGTGCGTAAGCGCGCTCGGCCTGCGGGTACTCGGAGAGTTCGAACGACCCGTGACCTAACACGATCCATGCGGACCGACGGATGCCTGCGTCGGCATTGGGATAATGCTCGATAACGCGCTGGGCTGCCTCGACTGCCGGACGATAGTCTTTCATTTCGTACATGTCATCGGCGGCCGCGCCCAAGACTTCCGCGGCGTGTTCGTGTTCTGGAAATGTGTTAGCGAATTTCAGCGAGCTCGCGATAGTGTTCCGCTTGACGGCATCCTGTTGCTCGCCGCCAGCAGCCTTCAGTTCCTCTCGGTAAGCGTAAACCGCGGCGTAACCCGCATCTGCCGAGCGAGCGTGCTGCGGATATTCATAGGCCGTACGCTCGTATTCCTTGGCAGCTTCGCCGAAGTCATGATTCTCGAGCAGGAGATCCGCCAACTGATAGTTGATCGCAGGCGACTCCGCGTCTTTTGGGAACGAACTGAGATACTCGCCGTACCATCGACGGGCTTCCTGATAATTCGCAAGCTTCTGCGCCGGAGCGGACGCGCTTTGATACTCCGCGTGATAGTGCCTGGCAAGGTCCTTCAGGTTCGTCCTGAGATAAGCGAGCACCTGCGGCGACTCTTCAGGTTTGAAGTGTTGCCAGTATTCGGACTGCAATCCGTACTTGGACGCGAATTCACGCTTCGACTCTAGAACGAGCTTTGGGAAACCTCCTTTTGTGAACGTCTCAATCACGCGCATGCTGAAGTGCGGCGCAGCACGATGGAGCGGATAAAGCGCGACGAAAGTCTTGTAGGTCCGCGCTGCGTCCTGATATCGCAACTCGGTCATGTAGTGCTCACCAAGATTGGTGTAAACGCGATCCTCGTAGGAGCGGGTTCCGAAGGTCGAATAGTATTTGCGGACTGCGTCCGGCCCGCCAAGATTGCTGAAGCTGAGACTGATGACTCGGAACGTGTCCGCGACGCGGCGTTCGTCCTCTTCAGCGTGCGTCTGATCGAAGTCGTACCCGACAGACACCTTGTAGTCGAGCAGGGCCATATACTTCTCCAGGGCTTCTTCATAGAGGTCCTGCTTGTAGAACGTCCACCCGAGCTTGTAGAGCGCGAGTTCGTAGTACGAAGAGTGAGGGCCCAAGGCCACTGCCGCGGAATAGCCGTTCTCGGCATCGCGGTACCGCCGGCGCGTGAAGAAGTATTCTCCGCGTCTGAACTGCACTTCGTCGAAGTGTTCCGAATGTGGATTCTCGCGAATCAGACGCTCCATTGTGTCGATGGCTTCTTCGGTACGGCCAAGTTCGTCGTACGCTCTAGCTTTTTGATACAGAACCTTGTCTCTGTGTTCGTAGTTCGGATACTCGGTGAGAAGTCGGTCATAGAGGGCGATTGCCTCGAGTGGGCCTTTCGGGTCGCCGCCTGCGCGTACTACGTCGGTCTGGGAAGTAGCGCCATCAGTGCTCGCCACGCTCGTGCCTTCCGCCGTCGTTCGCCGTTCGAAGTCCTGTATTGACTCCCTCGGGCCAGTACCGCCAACCTTTGGCTCCGGATTTAGCTGGTTCGCCTTTGCACTCACAATTGCCTCGGCAGGGTGCGGAGCGGCCATCTCGCGCGGCTTGGATTCTCCGGTGCGTATTCCGAATTGCTTCTCGATTTGCAGGTCCGCAAGACGCCGCATTGCCTCGGGAGTCATCGTGGTTTGCGGTGTCTCATCGACGAATTTCCGGTAGTGTTGCAGAGCTTGATCGAGTCCCTGCTCTACCTTTGCTTCCTGCACGTCCGGGCGCACATCGTGGAGCTCGGCCAGCGTTCCACCTGTCTTCTTAGCACGCGCAGCGCAGCCGACCGCAAAAACAAGAGCGAGCAGTGTCGGAATGGTTAGGCGACGCATCATTTTCCTCCCGCCTCCGACTGGGCTCGTGCGGCACGATCGTAACTGGCAGCGACGCCATAGCGCGCTTCAGTCTGCTGAGCCACCAGGCGCTTTCGCCGAGCTTCGAGTTGGTTGATGGCAACGACTTCGATCATGTG
>Ga0307410_10000945_pt1 | contig 12472 bp, 11 predicted proteins | sample 322Ometagenome_3_FD_203707 | JGI IMG/M metagenome (GOLD analysis project Ga0307410, IMG submission 203707) | Maize rhizosphere microbial communities from greenhouse at UC Davis, California, United States - 322HYB-O-3 | ecosystem: Host-associated > Plants > Roots > Rhizosphere > Soil | place...
TTACCGGCTGGGCCACTCTCGATTCTCACACGCCTCCTCCTGACGGTGGCAAAGATTTACTGCACGCGATGTGCGAGCGGATGGTCCATCGTGGCCCTGATTCTGAAGGACTGTTCGTCACGAGCGGCGTCGCACTCGGGATGCGCCGGCTCGCAATCATCGATCTGGTAACAGGTGAACAACCGGTATTCAACGAAGACAAGTCAGTCACCGTAGTTCTCAACGGCGAGATCTACAACTATCGCGAACTGCGCGCGGATCTCGAAAGGCGCGGACACGCGTTTCGCAGCGCTTCGGATACAGAAGTGTTGCCGCATCTTTACGAAGAGTACGGCGACAACATGGTTCGCGAACTTAACGGCATGTTCGCGTTCGCCTTATGGGACGGTCGCAAGCGCCGTTTGCTGATCGCGCGCGATCGTTTTGGTGAGAAGCCGCTGTACTGGGGCGTCTTCGACAACACGCTACTTTTTGCTTCCGAGCCTAAAGTTTTGTTGGCCCATCCGGCTGTCAAACCGGCACTCAACCTGCAAGCGCTGCGACAGTATTTATCATTCGACTACGTGCCGGCGCCGCTCTCGATCTACGAGGGCATCAACAAACTTCCGGCCGCACACAAGCTCACACTCGAGAATGGTCGCGTAAATGTCGAGAGGTATTGGCGACTCAGTTACAAAACCACCGAACCAGTACCGACCGAGAACGACGCCGCGCAACACCTGCGTGAGTTGATGGCTGACGCGGTACGCATGCGTTTGGTTTCAGACGTGCCACTCGGCGTTCTTCTTTCCGGAGGCGTCGATTCATCGAGCATTGCCGCACTCGCTGTCGCCGCATCATCCGAAGCCGTCAAGACGTTTTCAATCTCATTTGCTGAAGCTTCGTTTGACGAGTCGGCGTACGCGCGGAGCGTGGCGAAGTTTCTCGGCACGGATCATCACGAAGAACGTTTGAGTGCAAACCTCGCGGCGAATCTTGTCAGCGAGATTGGCGCGTGGATGGATGAACCGTTCAGCGATCCGTCGCTGGTGCCGACATATCTCTTATCTCGCTTCACTCGAAAGCACGTGACGGTGGCGCTCGGTGGCGACGGCGGTGACGAACTCTTTGCGGGATACCCGATGTATGCCGGCTTGCGCTGGGCGGAGTTTTACAAACGCGTGCCGTCTGCGCTGCGCTCCGGCATCGTTGAGCCGCTCGTAAGACTGTTGCCCGTCAAGACGAAAAATCTATCGTTTGATTACAAAGCGGCGCGATTTATCACCGGAGCAAAGTACGACACGGTCGCGCGTCATCACGTTTGGTTCGGATCTTTCACGCCGGAAGAGCAGTTGGAATTGCTGACGCCTGAGGCTCTCGCGGTAAGCGATAGCGAGATCTACGCACAGGCTCGTGAGATGGCCGCTGAATGTGACAATGAAGATCTGGTCACGCAGATGCAGAGCGTCGACACGCGTATGTATCTCGCAGAAGACATCCTGACGAAAGTCGATCGTGCAAGCATGGCGGTATCGCTGGAAGTGCGCGCGCCGTTTCTCGATCCGCGCGTGGCGGAGTTTGCGGCGTCGCTGCCTTGTAATTACAAACTGCGCGGACACAAGACGAAATACATTCTGAAGAAGGCGGTGAAGGAACTGTTGCCGCCGTTTGTGACGCGACGCGGTAAGAAAGGTTTTGGCGTGCCGGTGGCGGAGTGGTTGAAGGAAAAATTGCGGCCACTCGCGCGCGATCTTTTGTCGCCGGAACGCGTGCGCCGGGCGGGTGTGTTCAATCCCACTTTCGTTGCGCGTTTGCAGGACGAACATGAGCGCGGTGTCGCCAATCATCGCAAGTTGCTCTGGACGCTTTTGATGTTCGAGCTATGGCACGAGAGTTTTGTGGAAACGCCGCGACGGATCGAGACTTCTGTCGGAAGCAGGGAAGGTTGATCCTGTTTCAGACTGCCTACGACGAACTCTTCTCCTGGTGCCGCACGCGTGACTTTGCCGGACACGATCCTTTCGATGCGCTGAACAGCCGTTTATTTCAAACGACTCCGCTGGCCCAATCGCGCAACGCTCGCTTTATCTGGACTCAACTCGTCAAACGATCTCCAGTTGATGTTCGCCCGGTTGTGCGTGTGCCCGCGGAGCGCAATGCGAAGGGAGTTGCTCTGTTTGCGCTCGCGCTGCTTGCGAATTACCGCCGCGTAAAAACGGAAGAGGCGCGGCAGCAGGCGAGGGCAATGTTGGCGGCGTTGTTGTCGATGAAGATCGATGGCTACAGTGGCGCCGCGTGGGGTTACAACTTCGATTGGCAAAGCCGAAATTTCTTTGCGCCGAGGGAGTTGCCGACGATTGTGGCGACGGCGTTTGCGGCGCGAGCGCTTGTTGAAGGCGATTTACATGAAGAGGCGCGAAGTGTTTGTGAGTTTATAAAAAAAGATTTGCCGAGAAGCGTCGATAACGAGACTGAGGTTTGCTTTAGTTACGCGCCAAACAGCAACACACGCGTTTTCAACGCGAGCTTACTGGCGGCTGAGGTGCTCGCAAGCACCGGAGAACCCGAGCTGTTGGATTTGGCGGAACGTGCGACCCGTTATGTCGTTAACAATCAGCGGCCGGATGGTTCATGGTATTACGGCGCCGATCCAAAACAGTCGTGGATCGATAATTTCCACACCGCCTACATACTCTTTTCACTACAACGCATAATCAACTCGACTTCATTCGGCGCCGAGTTTCAACCGGCACTGGAGCGCGGTTACGAGTATTGGAAAAACAACTTCTTTCTTGCCGACGGGTGGCCGAAGTACTACCATGACGACCCTTATCCCGCGGATGCGCACGCAGCCGCCAGCGCAATCGTTACTTTCCTTGAATGTCGCGGTCTCGACAGAGATGCATTGACGATGGCCCAGAAAGTCGCGACGTGGACGATTCAGCACCTGCGAGACAGGCGCGGTTTCTTTTATTATCAACGACGACGTTTCTATACGATTCGCAAACCGTACATGCGCTGGACCGAAGCATGGATGCTTTATGCGCTGTCGCGTTTGCTCGAAGAACAGCAATGCCAATCGCAGCAGACGTAAAACTCGGTCGCGACGTGCGCATCTTTCAACCGGATCTGGTCAACCTTTACGGTTGTTCGATTGGACCAGAGACGAAGATCGGCGCGTTTGTCGAGATTCAAAAGAATGCGAGCATCGGCGCGCGTTGTAAGATCTCATCGCATACGTTTGTGTGCGAAGGCGTGACGATTGAAGACGAATGCTTTGTTGGACATGGCGTGATGTTTACCAACGACATTTATCCGAGCGCCGTCAATGTTGACGGCACTCCGCAAACTGAAAGCGATTGGCAAGTGGTGAGGACTACGGTGAAACGGCGAGTAAGTATCGGCAGTAATGCGACGATCATCGCCGGCATCACGATCGGCGAAGGCGCATTGATCGGAGCGGGCGCGGTCGTTACTAAAGACGTGCCCGACTTTGCTATCGTCGCCGGTGTGCCGGCGCGCGTGATTGGAGACGTTCGTAAAAAGCGATGATTAGAGTTGGTGTAATCGGCTACGGCTATTGGGGTCCGAACCTGGTGCGTAACTTCATGGCTGCACCTGGCTCGGCGGTCACGAGTGTCTGCGACCTGCGCCCGGAGCGCCTCTCGTCGTTGGGAAAACTTTATCCGGGTGTGAAGATGTGCAGTAATTCGTGTGAGCTGATCAACGATCCACAGATCGACGCGGTGATTATCGCGACTCCCGTTTCGTCACACTTCGAACTCGCGATGGCGGCGTTAAAGGCGGGCAAGCACGTGCTGGTTGAAAAACCACTCGCCGCAAAATCGGACGACGCTCGCAAGCTCGTCGACGAAGCCGCCGCACGAAAGCTCGTGTTATTGGTAGACCACACGTTTGTTTACACCGACGCAGTGCGAAAGATTCGCGAGCTGATCGCGTCAGGACAACTGGGCGAGATCTATTACTACGACGCGGTGCGCGTTAACCTCGGACTCTTTCAACACGACGTGAACGTCATCTGGGATCTTGCCATTCACGATCTGTCGATCATGGATTGTGTTTTGCCGTCGAAGCCGGTCGCGATCTCAGCCACCGGCATCAGTCACGTGCCGGGCCAGCCGGAAAATGTCGCTTACATCACGCTGTTCTTCGCAAGCGCGCAGATCGCGCACGTGCACGTGAACTGGTTGACGCCCGTAAAAGTGCGGCACACGTTGATCGGCGGCAGCGAGAAGATGATCCTCTACGACGATCTCGAGCCCAGTGAAAAACTGAAGGTCTACGACAAGGGCATCAACATTACGCCGGGCCGCCCGGAAGACGTTTACAAGCTGCTGGTCAGCTATCGTTCGGGCGATATGTGGGCGCCGCGGCTCGACAACAGCGAGGCGCTGCAAACCGAAGCGCTGCATTTCATTGACTGCATCGAAAATAACAAGCAGCCGGAGACGGATGGACCAGCAGGACTGCGCCTCGTGAATATGATCGAAGCGGCCGAAATATCTTTGCGCGATCGCGGCAGGTTGGTCGAGATTCAGTGGTGACTACGAATGCGTCTCTGGATCGATCTTGCCAACTCTCCTCACGTTCCGTTTTTCAAAGCACTAGCCGAACGCTTCAAAGCGCAGGGACATGAGATAGAGATCACGGCGCGCGAGTTTGCGGAGACGATTCCGTTGGCCCAGGCCGCGGGATTTGCGCTGCAGGTTGTCGGTGTTCATGCCGGGCGTGCGGTGTCTGCGAAAGCCGGGAGTTTGGTGAGTAGAGCCTGGGCGTTGCGGAAATGGGCGCGCGGGCGTGGGTTCGATTTCGCGATCAGTCACAATTCGTATTCACAAATCCTGGCGGCGCGTGCGTTGCGAATTAAGACTGTGACGCTGATGGATTACGAACATCAGCCGGCAAATCACCTTGCGTTTCGTTTTGCGTCGCGCATCATCGTGCCGGCGAGTTTTCCTGGGGCAAGTTTGAGGCGTTACGGAGCGCGAGTGGGAAAGGTGCGGCGTTATCACGGCACGAAGGAGGATGTTTACCTTGCGGACTTCCAGCCGGATGCTTCGTTTGCGGCGGAGTTGTGTGAGCTTGGTGTCAAACCGGATAATGTGCTGGTCCTGATGCGGCCGCCTGCGCACGACGCGTTGTATCACCGTTTTCAGAACACGTTGTTTGATGAGGCGTTGACGATGCTGGCGGCGAAAGAAAACGTGCAGGTGATATTACTGCCACGCAACGAGTCACAGCGCGCGGCGTATGCAGGTAAACATGTAATCATTCCAGTGAGGCCGTTAGATGGAGCGAATTTGATAGCAGCGAGTGATCTGGTAATCAGTGCGGGTGGAACGATCAATCGCGAGGCGGCGGCGTTGGGTGTGCCCGCCGCAAGCATTTACGCGGGTAAGTGGGCCGCGGTTGATGAAGGACTGGTTAACGAGGGACGCTTGCGAAGAATTGCGAGCGCTGCGGATCTGAGGAGTCTCGCGACCGAGAAGAAGCGAACCGCAAGCCCGCGAAGGTCGCGCGAAGTTATTGATGAAGTCGTGAGACTTATATTCGAGTGACTGAGTGCAAGCAGAACGAACACGACAATCGATGATCGATCCGAGCGTGGTGCGTGTTCCCGGACGCGCGCCGAGCTGGATTGTGCCTACGGTGAAGGTGGCGCTCGTAATTGCTGACGCTGTGATCGCGGTGTCCTCCTTCATGCTTGCCTTCTATGTTCGTGAAGGAGCTTCAGTCTGGAGCGCGCGCTTTGCGCCGTATGCAGCATTGCTGGTCTTTGTGGTTGCGATCAGGTTGCTGAGTTTTCGTTACTACGATCTCTACCGCGTTCGCGGTGAGTTCTCGTTTGTCGACGACGCCATTCGCTTATTCAAGGCTGCCGCGATCGGTTCATTACTGATCGTCGCGGCGGCGTTTTTGTATCGCGGCGGTTTTCAGTTTCGCGCGTTCTCGTACGCGCGCAGCGTTTTTGTCGCTGACTTTTTCTTCCTGCTGATCGGCGCCGCTGCACTGCGTCTCATCATGCGATCGGTGCAGACTTTTGTGCGCAGCCGGCAGATCAACTTGATTCCGACGCTCGTAGTCGGCCGCGGTCCGGAAGCATCTTTGTTTATTCGAGAAATGCGCGAGCGCCCGTCGCTTGGCTATCGTGTTATCGGAGTTGTCGATACCAAAGCTATTGACACGCAACTGTCCTACGAAGACGTTCCCGTAATCGGCACGCTCGAATCGTTGCCGGAAGTGATTCGCGACTCCGGTGCAAACGAGGTGATCATTGCCGACCCGCAGGTGAATGGCGATGCGTTGTTTGAAGTGATGATGCGTTGCGGTCGTCGACGCGGCGTTGAGTTTCGGATCGCGCCGAGTCTGTTCAACTGCCTGCCGCGCAAGACCGAGATCGATCAGATCGGCGTACTGCCGATGATCCGTCTCTTTCGTGAGCCACTATCCAGCAGCGCGCGAATCTTGAAGCGCACTTTCGATCTGACCTTCGCAGCGCTCGCGATCTTATTGCTTCTGCCGCTGTGGCTGTTGGTTGCGCTGCTCATCAAACTCGACTCGAAAGGCCCGGTGTTTTATACGCAGGAGCGCGTCGGCATGGATGGGCGGCTGTTTCTGCTCTACAAGTTTCGCACGATGCAGGCCAACGCCGATGCCGAGCTTCATCGCGAATACCAGCGCGCGTTTATCGCCGGGCGCGCGGAGGCAAACCTCGGGAACGAAACCAAGCCGACTTACAAACTGCTCGCAGACCCGCGTATCACGCGCATCGGAAAGATTCTGCGCCGCACCAGTCTTGATGAAGTGCCGCAGTTGCTGAACGTCTTGTCGGGTGACATGAGCCTGGTTGGACCACGGCCACCGATTCCTTACGAAGTCGAAGCTTATGAGTTATGGCATCGCAAACGACTCGACATGAAGCCTGGGTTAACGGGGCTGTGGCAAGTCTCGGGACGCAATCGTTTGCCGTTTGAAGAGATGGTGCGGCTCGATCTGTATTACATTGAAAACTGGTCGTTGCTACTCGATCTGGAAATCATTCTGCGCACCGGCTTCGTGATGCTCGCCGGCGAAGGCCACTGATTAGCCGTCACAGCGGGGGCAAGCCCCTCTTCCTGACTTGTTCACTTCCTACGCGTTCATTCCTCTTTAATGATTCAGAACCGTAGCTAGAACAAGTCAGGAAGAGGGGCTTGCCCCCGCTGTGACGGGTCATTTATTGTGCCAGGCCAGCCAGAGCGACTTCGAGCAGAAGTATCTTCTTGATCCCTTTGTAGAGTGGTTCGATTTCGCAATTCTCGGTCAGGGCGTGTGAATCGCTGCATGGACCAGCCCCGGTCGAGATCGAGGTGATGCCCTGCAACAGCGCAGCGCTCGAGTTGTTGGAACCGGCGTTCCCGATCGGCGGATCGAAGCCCATCGCGCGATGCACCGCTTCCGCGATTTTGACGAGGTTCGACTCGCGATTACCTGGCAGCACCGCTGCAGGCGATGTCGATATCACATCCGTTTTCACAGTCACTCCCGCACGCTTCGCTTCTTCGTCGAGAATCGTCGCGATCTTCTTTTCCAGATCCGCAATAACGTCGTTACTCGTCGAACGCAGGTCAACAGTGAACCACGCATCCGAAGCCTTTGCATTTACCACTTCCGAACCCCCGAGCATACCAATGTTCAGATTTGACGACGGATTCGTTGGAACTTTCAGCTCGTAAATACGTGCGATTGCATGTGCGAGCGGCAACGTTGCGGAGTACGGTGGAGTACGCGAACGCGTGTGACCTCCTGGTCCAATAAAGTGATGGCGATACCAATTGATTCCGATGCCCGCGTAAGTGAAGCCTTCATAGCCACCGTCGAGCGCGATGTAGTAATCGACCTTGCCTTTGTTATCTTTCGTATACTGCTTCGCGCCGGTCATGCCTTCTTCTTCGTCAGTAGTGAAGAGGAAAACGAGGTCGCCCTTGGTTTTGATCTTAGCCGCGTCGAGCGCGCGGATCGTTGCTAGCAAGGCTTCGATATTGCGCGTGTCGTCGCCGATGCCGGGAGCATAAACACGGCCTTCGCGAACAGTTGCTTTGATCTTCAGCCCGGGTTTGAAGACTGTGTCCATGTGAGCGTCGAAGACAGTGACTGGACCACCGCCAGTACCTTTGCGAGTGGCGATTAGATTGCCGGCGGAGTCGTAGCGGATATCGAGCTTGTGTTTGCGCAGCAGGCTTTCGATAAATTTGGCGCGTTCCTGTTCCTGTTTGGACGGCGCGTTAATCTCGGTGATGGCGATCCATTCGCGTAGTATCTCGTCGCGAGTTGTGTCGATGTGACTGAAGGCGGCCTGGACGCGCGCATCGTCCTGAATCGATTTCACATGGTCCGCAGGCGAGAGTGTTTGCGAGGAAGCAACGGTAGACAGCATTAAGATTAACAGGATTAAGCGCATTGAATTCCCTGGTTGAATGGAATAGAAGACCGTCAGCATTCTAATATGCCGCCTATGCAGATTTCGACTGCGCTTGAGAGAGCTACTATTGGCTGTCTCTTTCTCATCGCCTTGTTTGCGCCCCATTCGATCGCGGTGACGCAGGCGGCGTGGTTGTTGGGAATGGTGCTTTGGGCCGCGCGTTTCGCGGTCTACCCGAAGCCCACTCTGTCTCGCTCCCCCGTTGATTACGCCCTCCTCGGATTCTTCGTGCTCAGCGGAATTTCGGGAATCTTTTCTTACACGCCGTTCATGTCGATCGGAAAGATGCGCGCGGCGAGTCTGTTCACGATTGTTTATCTCGTGGCCCAGAACGTGCGCTCGTTGCGAATGGTCCGACTACTCGCGTTGACGTTGATCGGATCGTGCATGATCAATGTTTTTCTGACGGCGGGACAATTGGCAATCGGCAAAGGCGTAAAGGTGCAGGGTGTCACGACCGAAAGTCCTTTAGCGAAAGCGGTGTTTCGCACGAGGACAGTAAACAAACCAGCACCAGTCGTGAACGACGACACGATCTGGCAGGTTGATGGACAACCGGTCGGCAGTCCGGAAGAACTCGCGGCAGCGCTCGCTGCGGGAACCTCACCAGCGAAAGTCAGGATCTATCGGGTTGAATGGACACCGGAGCTCGAGGTGCCCCGTGGACAGTTATTGCAGGGAACGAATAGCCTGGACCAACTCGGTATCAGTGGTTGGTCACGCGGACGTGATTGGCGCGCCACCGGATTCTACAATCACTGGGTCACTTACTCCGAAGTGCTGCAACTGATCGCCTCACTAGCACTCGGTATCTTTCTCGCCCTCAAACGAAAGAAAAACGCCACTGGCATCCTGCTGCTCGTTGCAATCGCCGGACTCGTGTTTGCACTCGGCATGACTGTCACGCGTGCTTCGTGGATTGGTTTCGCCGTCGCCGCCGCGGCGATGCTGCTGCTCACTTCTTCACGTCGCACGATCCTCCTCGTCGCCGCTTGTGCCTTGCCACTCGTGCTCGCGAGTGTCGTGTTGTTACAGCAGAAACGCAGCATTCGCTTCTTCGACAAGTCGGACCAATCGACGAGCTGGCGCGAGACGGTTTGGCAGGAAGGATTCACGCTGCTGATCAGCAAACCGCGTCATCTTATCTTTGGCGTCGGTATCGATTCGATTAAAGGACACTGGCGCGAGTGGGGTTTATTTGACAACGGCCGCCAACCGATCGGTCACATGCACTCCAACCTGTTGCAGATCGCGCTGGAGCGAGGACTGCCGGCGTTGATCGTCTGGCTAATCTTGTTAGGCGTTTACGTTCGTATGCTGTGGCGAATTCAGCGACGCGCCGGCACTGAGGATTTCGCGCGCGGAATCGCCGTCGGAGCACTTGGCGGGACGATCGGATTCTTCACGAGCGGCCTGGTCCATTACAACTGGGGCGACTCAGAAGTAGTGACTGTGTTCTATTTCATTATGGGTTTGTGTTTGGTAGTTGAATGGACCAATCAACGGACCACCTATTCAAGTGTCCGGATGTGATGGGTGCTGGTAGCGCTCGATGTCCTCCCCATCGTATGAGCCGGTGTGAGCACAACTCGAACACTCAACGATATAAGTTGCTTTGATCTTCGCTTCGCCACGCGAGAGGTCGGCGAAGAGAATCTCTTTTTCGTGGCAGTGTTCGCAGGTAAAGCGAAGATACCACTGTCCGGGGGTAAGGGTATGCATGCAGTTCGTCCTCGAAAGTCGAATTCACTAATGGGCGAGAGGAACGGGGCGCTACAAATGTGCCTGCTCTTATAATGCGAGACGGCTTTAGGCGTCAAGAAAAAATAGGCCCAACCGACAGGGCAATGTGACCTATTTCCCCCCGACTGAAACAATTCGTTGGATTATCTTCGGATCGTCGGGCAGCAGGCCCGATTTGGGCAGCCGCGGAGTGAGCGTGATCCAATTGCGGTCCATCGCAAACACTTTGCGGAAGAGCGGCAGCGACTCCTCGAGCCGGCCCATGTTGACCAGCGCCACCGCGTGCCAGTAGATCATCTCGGCATTATCCGGCACGAGCTTTTCCGCCGCGCCGTACTCACGCAGTGCGCCTTCGTTGTCTTTCTTTTCAACTGCCAGGTCGCCGGCGTTCATGTGGTTATACGCACGCTGCAACTTCACTAAACGACGAAGCTCGAGCAAAGGCTCCGGGCTGTCGTCGACGCGTAGATCGAAGGTCCGATCCTTCCACGCCTGGCCCGTTGGCTTGCCGGTTACCACGATCAGCGCCGCTGACTGCCGGCCGCGAATGTCGCCGCCCGCTGCCTGCGCCGCGTCGAGCGCAGCCAGCATACGTTCGGCCAGATCTCCTTTCGCAGTCTCAAAAGCGCGCGCCATTGCCGGCCAAACTTTATCGTTGAGCATCAAGTTAGCCTGCACGGAAAAGTCTTTACCAACGATGTGGCCGGCCGCTTGAATATCGTTCTTTCCTGTCCACGCATCGACACGTCCCTGCGCGTCGATCATCGCGACCTGGCGAACTTCGCGTCCTTCGTCTTTCGCGAGCAGTTCCTTGAGCGCGTCGGGCGCGCTCTTCCCACTTCGCATCAAATCGAGACCGTTCTTCCCATAACTCGGATCGACAAACGATTGCGTCGCGACGGCGCCAACACCCGCTTCAGCCCACGCCACTATTGAACCAACTGAAAACCAGTGTGATTGTACGGCCACTCCGAGCTCACCTGTCGCCGGATCGCGCGCGACGATCGAGAAAGTATGTACAGGCCGCGCAGGAATTACAGGTTTGTCTGAAGCGATTCCCGTAACGCTTACATTTGAAACGATGAAGGTGAGCAGTAAGAGAAGAATTATACTAGCGCGCATAGTTTTCCTCACGAGACAAACGGATAGAACGGTGTGTTACGAAAGATCCAGAACGAGAGAATGACGAAGAAGATTCCGTAAATGTACGACGCCGGCAACACGTTGTGCCGCGGCACTCCGCCGCGCATCACGATGACGCTGTAGCGAAGCAAGGCAAACAACAAAAAAGGTATCGCGAGCAGCAGGAGTGGATTCAGTTCGAAAGCTGCTAAGAAGTGACCGTGCAGCACCTGGTGCATCGCCCTGGTGCTGCCGCATCCAGGGCAAGTGAGCCCGGTTAACAAACGAAAGATACAGGGAGGAAAGAAACCTGACTTGCCAGGCTCAAAGAGAAAAAGGTAAGCAGCGCCTGCCAGTAATAACGACCAGATTGCGATGACAGTAGAGCGCCGGTACATTCATCTGTGGTTAAACTAGAACCAGCCCTTCTTATTCTGGATGTAAGTCCTCACAAACTCTTCGTCAGACTTGGTGAGATAAATAATCCCTTCGATGATGCTGAGAATACTCGACGTGCCGCAAGTCACGATGCCGATGCAGAGTTGAATGATCCCTTCGGTGGTGTAACCGAGAACGAATTTGTGTACTCCCAGCCATCCGACCAGAATCGCACAGATACCGGCGACGATCTTCTTGTCGGCTCCCAACGCTTTCCAGTCCGTCATCGCACCCGGATTAACGGACTGCATCGGTTGATAGCCGGTGTTAACGGCATTGAGTGGCGCCTGGCAGGTCGTGCAGTACTGCGCCGTTTCATCGTTGATGGCTCCGCATTTTGTGCAGTATCTGGTCATCTTCTTCCGAACCCTCTATTAACAAACCTCAGCCGCAAAGTATCTCAGGAGTTGCTGAGAATACTTAGACCAACAATTCCAAAGGTGACGAGCATGTAACCACCCCAAAGAACGACGCCGAGAGCGATGAAGATGATACTGAAAAGTTTCGCCTTCTTCGCCGCGTCCAGCGCTCCGGCCACATCGCCGGCAGCCACTTTTCCGTTCACCTGAGCTGCGAAAATAATGCTGATGATTCCCAACGGAAAACAGCAGAGCGCCGAAATGATCGCGGGGATCAAGTAGTTTGGCACTTTGTCGGGTGTGCCCGACGGGGGCGGGGGAGTCCATTCTTGGTCCATTCAGTTTCTCC
>Ga0307410_10000946_pt1 | contig 12467 bp, 6 predicted proteins | sample 322Ometagenome_3_FD_203707 | JGI IMG/M metagenome (GOLD analysis project Ga0307410, IMG submission 203707) | Maize rhizosphere microbial communities from greenhouse at UC Davis, California, United States - 322HYB-O-3 | ecosystem: Host-associated > Plants > Roots > Rhizosphere > Soil | place...
CCCGCGGTCCGGCTGCCGCGAGCGCACAGTGAGCATGGGACCGCAGAAAGGTCCGGTGACCACCGCGACGACCGAGGACAGCGCCGCGAAGAAACCCGGCCGCGCCAGCCGCGCGTTCGCGATCTGCAGCGCGGGGATCGCCGTTCTCGCGCTCGTCGCGTACGCGGCGTTCGAAGCGGGACTCGAGCGCGCCCGCAAGGCGATGCCGGAGACCGCGGTCACTTCCAGTGCGCCGGGCGCTGCACCTCCCGGGACGAACGCTTCGTCTGTGTTGAACGTGGGCGACGTCGATCCGTCCACCGGAAAGCGCGTGTTGTACTGGCACGACCCGATGGTGCCCGGGCAGAAGTTCGACAAGCCCGGCAAGTCGCCCTTCATGGATATGGAGCTCGTTCCTGTCTATGCCGATGATGAGTCGGGGGCGGCCGGGGTCGCGATCGATCCGCGCTTGCAGCAGAACCTCGGCATACGCACAGCCAAGGCCACTGCCGGCTCGCTTTCGAGCACGATCTCGGCGGTGGGCAACGTCGCGTACAACGAGCGCGACGTCGTCGTTGTGCAGGCTCGCGGCAACGGATTTGTCGAGAAGCTTTTCGTACGGGCCGAGCTCGATCGCGTGCGCAAGGGCCAGCCGCTGGCGGAGATCTACGTTCCCGAATGGGTCGCTGCACAGGAAGAATACCTGTCGACAAAGCGGCTCCGCACCGAGGTCGACGCGCTCGCCCTCGGCGGCCTGACCGACGCCGCGGCGCAACGGATGCGGCTCGCCGGCATGACCGAGCGGCAGATCCGCGAGGTCGAGTCCAAGGGCGCCGTGCAGCAGCGATTCACGATCACGTCGCCGATCGACGGCGTCGTCGGCGAACTCTCCACGCGTGAAGGGATGACCGTGGCGACGGGCGCGCCGCTCTTTCGGCTGAACGGCCTGGCGACCGTTTGGGTAAACGCCGAAGTGCCCGAAGCCGTCGCGGCCGACGTTCGTCCCGGCGACCCAGTCGAGGCGATCGCGCCCGGCCTTCCCGGGTCCGTATTCACGGGGCGCGTGAGCGCGATCCTGCCCGCAGTCAATCCGACTACGCGAACGCTCAAAGCCCGCATCGAGGTCACCAACGCGGGCGGCCACCTCGTTCCCGGCATGTTCGCGACCATCGAGTTCACGCCGACGCGCCGCAAGGACAGCGTGCTCGTGCCGAGCGAGGCCGTGATTCGGACTGGCAGCCGCACGATCGTCGTCGTCGCACAGGGGGAAGGGCGGTTTGCGCCGGTCGACGTGGAGACGGGCATCGAAAGCGATGGCCGGACGGAGATCCGGAAGGGCATTCGGCCCGGCGAGAGCGTGGTCGTGTCCGGGCAGTTCCTCGTCGATTCCGAAGCGAACCTGAAGGCTGCGCTAACGCGCATGCGTGAGATGCCGGAGAACGCTGCGACCGACATGAGTGGCGCCATGGGCGGTGAGCACGGCATGGGCGGTGAGCACGGCATGGGCGGTGAGCACGGCATGGGCGGCGAGCACGGCATGGAGAAACGGCACGACGCGCACGCGGGCCACGGCACGCCACGCGGCACCGAGTGAACGCGTGATCGCACGGCTCATCCGCTGGTCGATCGACAACCGGCTGCTCGTGCTGCTCGTCACGCTGCTTCTCGCGGCGTGGGGCATCGTTTCCCTCGTGCGCACGCCGCTCGACGCGATCCCTGATCTCTCCGACGTGCAGGTGACGATCCGCACGACGTTCCCGGGGCAGGCACCGCAGATCGTGGAGCAGCAGGTGACGTATCCGCTCGCGACAACGATGCTCTCGGTACCCGGCGCGAGATCCGTTCGTGGATATTCCATGTTCGGCGACTCGTTCGTGCACGTCCTTTTCGCGGACGGCACCGATCTCTACTGGGCGCGCTCGCGCGTGCTCGAATACCTGAACCAGGTGCAGTCGAGGCTTCCGGCACACGCGAAGCCTTCGCTCGGCCCGGACGCGACGGGCGTCGGCTGGATCTACGAATACGCGCTCGTCGACCGCACCGGGCACACCGATCTGTCGCAGCTTCGTGCGCTGCAGGACTGGTTCCTCAAGTACGAACTCAAGACGGTGCCGAACGTCGCCGAGGTGGCGAGCGTCGGCGGCATGGTGCGGCAATACCAGATCGTCCTCGATCCCGATCGGCTGCGCGCCTACAACATCCCGCACGGCAAGGTGATCGATGCGGTGCAGCACGCGAATCAGGAAACGGGCGGCTCGATCGTCGAGCTCGGCGAAGCGGAGTACATGGTGCGGGCCTCCGGCTACCTGCGCTCGCTCGACGATTTCAGGCGCATTCCGCTCGCCGTCAGCGAGGCCGGCGTGCCGGTCAAGCTCGGCGACGTCGCGCGTGTCCAGGTCGGGCCCGAGATGCGCCGCGGCATCGCCGAGCTCGACGGCGAAGGCGAGGTGGCAGGCGCGATCGTCGTCATGCGCTCGGGCGCGAACGCGCTCGAGACGATCGACGCGGTCAAGGCGAAGCTCGCGTCGCTTGCGAGCGCGCTGCCGCCGGGTGTCGAAGTCGTGACGACCTACGACCGCTCGAGCCTCATCCACCGCGCGGTCGACAACCTCGGCAAGGCCCTCGCCGAGGAGTTCGCCGTCGTGGCCCTCGTGTGCCTCGTGTTCCTGCTTCACCTGCGCTCCGCGCTCGTCGCGATCGTGTCGCTCCCGGTCGGCGTCGCGATCGCGTTCATCGTCATGCGACAGCAAGGGATCAACGCGAACATCATGTCGCTCGGCGGCATCGCGATCGCGATCGGCGCGATGGTCGACGCGGCCGTCGTGATGATCGAGAACGCGCACAAGCATATCGAGGCGTGGCAGCGGGCGCACGCCGGCGCGCGCCCCGATCCGCGCACGCGCTGGCAGCTGATCGCGAACGCGTCGGTGGAAGTCGGTCCCGCGCTCTTCTTCTCGTTGCTCATCATCACGCTTTCGTTCGTCCCGGTCTTCACGCTCGAGGCGCAGGAGGGGCGCCTGTTCTCGCCCCTCGCATACACGAAAACCTACGCGATGGCCGTTGCCGCCGGGCTCTCCGTGACGCTCGTTCCGGTGCTCATGGGGTACTTCATTCGCGGGCGCATCCCCGGCGAGATGGGCAACCCGCTGAACCGCCTGCTCGTCGGCGGTTATCGACGCGCACTGCGAGTTGTTCTGCGCGCGCCGCTGGCGACGCTCGCCGTGGCGGTCGTGATCGCGGCTTCGGCGCTTTGGCCGGCAAGCCGCATCGGCGGCGAGTTCATGCCGCCGCTTGACGAGGGCGATCTCTTGTACATGCCGTCGGCAATGCCCGGCATCTCACCGGGCAAGATGAGCGAGGTGCTGCAGCAGACCGATCGCCTCATTCGAACGGTGCCGGAGGTCGCGCGCGTATTCGCGAAAGCGGGACGCGCCGACACCGCGACCGATCCGGCACCGCTCGAGATGATCGAGACGGTGATCCAGTTCAAGCCGCGCGACGAATGGCGTGCCGGGATGACACCCGAGAAGCTCGTCGAGGAACTCGACCGCACCGTCCGCGTCCCGGGACTCTCCAACGTATGGCTGCCGCCCGTGCGCGCGCGGATCGACATGCTCGCGACCGGCGTCAAGAGCCCCGTCGGCGTGAAGGTCGCCGGCGACGATGTCCGCAAGATCGACCGCGTGCTCGCCGAGATCGAGCACGTCGCGAGGCAGGTCCCCGGCGTCACTTCCGCGTTCGCCGAGCGGCTGGCCGGTGGCCGCTACATCGACGTGCAGATCGATCGCGCGGCCGCGGCACGCTACGGCCTGAACGTGAGCGACGTACAGAGCGTCGTGTCGGCGGCGATCGGCGGCGACAACATCGGCGAAACGGTCGAGGGCTTGCAGCGCTTTCCAATCAACGTTCGCTATCCGCGCGACGTACGCGATTCGGTCGAGTCGCTGCGACGGCTGCCGATGCTGAGCGAGCGCGGCGCACAGCTTCGCCTGGGCGACGTCGCGCAGATCGCGGTGACGGACGGACCTTCGATGCTGAAGAGCGAGAACGGCCGCCTTTCCGGGTGGGTGTACGTCGATCTTCGCGGCCGTGACCTCAGTTCCGCGGTACGCGACCTGCAGCGCGCCGTCATCGACCACGTCAAGGCGCCGACCGGCTATTCGATCTCCTGGTCGGGGCAGTTCGAATATCTCGAGCGCGCGACGCAACGGCTGCGAATCGTCGTGCCGGCCGTGCTCGCAACGGTGTTCGTGCTGCTCGTTGTCGTGTTCCGCCGCCCCGACGATGCGCTGATCATCATGGGGACGCTGCCGTTCGCGCTCGTCGGCGGGCTGTGGCTCATGGACTTTCTCGGCTACGACATGTCGATCGCTTCGGCGGTCGGCTTCATCGCGCTCGCCGGCGTCGCCTCCGAGATCGGCGTCGTCATGCTCATGTACATCAACCATGCGATCGACGCGCGCAGAGCGGCCGGCGCGCTCACCGGCCGGCGCGCACTGGCCGAGGCGATCGTCGACGGTGCGGCGCTGCGCGTGCGGCCGATCATGATGACCGCCTCCGTCGTCATCGCGGGATTGCTGCCGATCATGTGGAGCGACGGCACAGGGTCCGAGGTGATGCGCCGCATCGCGGCGCCGATGGTGGGCGGGATGATGACCGCGCTCGTCCTGTCGATGTTCGTCGTGCCCGCGGCGTGCCTGATCGTGCGGCGCGGGTCGATGCGAAGGCGCGAAGCGAACGCCCTCCGGGACCCGGTTGCAGACGCACAGGCGCCCGGGTAACGGCGCCGTGGAGGTGGATCCGCTAGAGGAAGCTCACCTTGCAAAGTGCGTGCGCCCTGCCGTGCGCGCAAACGAAAAAACGGCGGCCGCGCGGCCGCCGTTTCTCTTGCTACTGCTGATGCGAGCCGCGGCCTCAGTCTCCCGCGGAAACGTGCGCCTCCTCGAAGCAGTTCTTCGAGTCTTCCTTGCAGGCCCTGTCGAACGCGACGAGCGCCTTCCGGCGCGCGGCAAGCTGAACCGGCGACTTGAACGGCGCCATGATCTGGTCGAGCGAGTAGACCTTGCCGTTCTTGACGACGTAGTGCACCGCCGCGGCGTACTTGAGATCGTCGAGCGGATTGCCGTCGACAATCGTCAGATCGGCGAGCTTGCCCACTTCGATGCTTCCGAGCTCCTTGTCCTTATAGCTCATCTTCGCCGCGTTGATCGTCAGCGCCTGGAGGGCCTGGTGATTCGACATGCTGAGACCCAGGGCCATCAGGCTCGCGTGATTCTGCACGCCCGGCGGGTTGAGCGGCACGTCGGTCCCGATTGCGAACAGCGCGCCCGCTTCGATCGCCCGCGCGTCGTTGTCCGTTTGGACCTTGAGCGTCGCGAGCTGCGCCGGCGTCGGAGGATTCTGCGCGAGCAGGCCGGTGACGTACGGGATCGGCATCAGCACGTTGAAGCGCTCGCCGCTAAGAAGGATGGGACTCTTCGCCGCCATGCGGATCGACCCGAGCGTTTCCATCAGATGCACTTCGCCGGCACCGACCAGCGCATTCACGTCCTGGTAGGCGATGCTCTTGCCCGCGGACTTCGCCCAGCCGTAGCCCATCCGCTGCGTCGCCTGCAGGTGCGTGAGTCCCTGGACACCCGTCGAGTAGCCCGGGTAGAGCAGGTGCGTCCCGCTCGGAATGCCCATCTCCTGCGCGGCTGCGCCGAAACGCCGCATCGCGGGGATCGGATCGCGTACGTACGTCTTGATCCAGTCGATATCGACGGCCTTGAAGCGGGCGATTTCGCGATCGGCAACCTCCGCGCTGGGGACGGCGCGCGACATGTCGTACGACACGCGATTGCCTTCCATCAGCGGCGTCGACGTGTAGAGCCGCGGGCCGATCATGCTGCCGGCTTCGAGCGCTTCGCGCATCTCGGTGCTCGCGTAGATCGGGCCGGCCACCGACTGCACCGACGTGAACCCGTACGCGAACATCGCCGCCCATACCAGGTTGAACTGGCTACCCTGGTACACGTTCAGCGGATGGAAGTGCGGATCCCAGTAGCCGGGCAGCACCGTCTGCTGCGAGGCATCCACGAACGTCGTGTTCGGCGTGCGTGGGCGCTCCTTGTGTGGCTCGATCGCGGTGATCCTGTTGCCGTTGATGACGATGTCGACGTTGTGCCTGAGCTCCGGCGAAAGCGCATCCCACATCGCGCCCGCGTGGATGATCGTCTTGCCTTTCGGCGCATCGACCTTGTACGTCAGATCGAGCGCGACGTCCTGCTGCCCCGTGCCGTCGGCCTTGATCTTCCTGAGCTTGCCCGCCGACATGTACAGCAGCGTCTGGGAGTCGGCCTGCCATGACAGCATGTCGGCGACTTCGTCCGTGAGCGGCACGGCGGGACCCGCAGGCGAGCCATCGGCGTTCGTCGGCATGACCTTCAGCACCGATTCGCTGATGAATGCGACCTTCGTGCCGTCGGGCGACCATGCGGCCGCGCCTTCGGTACGATCGGAAATCGTTGCGGGCATCGGGCCGACCGCGTACCACGTCGCCGTCTTGGTGGCGATGTCGGCGACACGCAGCTTGTTGTAGCCCTCGCGGAAGCGCGGATTGATACGGTCGTTGTCGACGAACATCACCTTCGTGCCGTCATGCGACCAGAACGGCCGGCTCACCTGGGGCTGCGGCGACAGATGGTCGACGATCGGCGTGCGCGTGCGCGTGGCGATGTCCATCACCTCGACGAAGCCGGAACCGGTCGAATAGGCGAAGCGATCCTCGGTCGGCGAAAGCGTCGGCTGGATCATCGAAACGCTGGGGATCGCAGCGACGCGCGTGCGCGCCTTGGTGACGACGTCGATCTTGTCGACGGCGAGGCTGCCGGCGTTGTTCTTGTCGCTCGACCAGTAGACGAAGCGGCCGTCGGCGGTCCAGCGCGGATCGACGTCGCGATCGATGTCGTCGGTGAGGCGCACTGGCGCCTGGCCGATCTTCATCACCCACAGGTCGTTCAGGGCGACGAATGCGACGCTGTTGCCATCGGGCGAAATCACCGCGCCATTGATGCCCTTGACGTGCTTGGTCCCCGTCTGGCCGAGGCTTGGCCGGCTCACCGACGGCGTGAGCTTCGGCCGGCGCAGCACCTGCGTCGCGCTGAACGCGATGTCCTGCACGTTGCCGCCGCTGACGTCACGCGTGCGGATCTTGCCGTCCCCCGTATAGAGGATGCGCGACGCACTCGTGAACTGCACCGGGAACGGGAAGAGATCCTCGTCATCCGTGATCGCGGCGCCGTTGGCGATCAGGTCGCCGCCATTCTGGTAGACGAGATTCGCGCTGTCGGGCGTCCATTGCGGATAACGGCCACTGCCGAACACCTGCGGCGGCGCGCTCAGATCGGCCGGCATCGTCGCGATCGTATTGGTGCCCGTCATGAACGCGATCTTCGTGCCGTCCGGCGATACGACCGGGTTGCTTTCCGCACCTTCACCCGTCGTGAGTTGCTGCAGCGCACCGGCGAGCGTGACCGACCAGATCTTGTACTGCTTGTCGTTGCTGCGATCCGACGAGAAGACGATCTTGCTCGAATCGGGGTACCACGACGGCTCGCGGTCGTCGAACGGACCGCTCGTCAACGCATGCAGCTGCGACCCGTCGGCCCTCACCAGCCAGATTCCGTAGTTGGCCTCGGTCGAGTAGTTCTGGAACGCGATCCATTGGCCATCGGGAGACCAGGCGGGCTGCGTCGCCTCGACGTCCCATGGCGTGATCTTCGTCGCCGTGCCGCCATTCGCCGGCATGATCCACAGTCCGCCCTGCAGCGAGAGCGCCATCTTCGTGCCATCGGGCGACGGAACGACCGCCATGTTCGTGCCCTCGTGCATTTCGACCGTGATGTCCTTGAACGGAGCGGTGAGCTCGTTCTGGTTCTCCGGCCCCGCCAGGCCCAGTGCGGACGTGTTGGCCGCGAGCGCGTACGGCGCGCCGCCAATGAGCGCGGCGCTCGCCATTAGCGACATGAGGGGAGCTAGAATGATTTTGCGCTGTCGTTCATGCGATATCCGCGTTGCATCGTGCGCATTTTCCCTGCGTTCCATGCCATTTCCTCCAGTGAATCCTCTCCTGCTCGACGGCGAACGACCGCACGACACGGACCCTGACGCTGAACTGCCGCGTCATGCCGCGCTAGGCGCGTGACGATCGATGGATTTTTTTGTCAGCCGAGCAGAACGCGATCCTGGCGTTGTTGCACACGCGCGCTTGATGCGTATCGGTGCTGTCGCCGCTGCCTCCCGCAACGAGGACATCTGCTGTCGCTGTGAGGCCATTCGACACACCGCACGACCGACGATGATTCATGAGTCAGTTACCGGGTGTCTCCTCCTTGACGGTGACGATCGAATCCGGTCGATGTCGCTGTCGTTTTGTTCTTGAACAAGGTGTTCAATACAATCGACCGGCACGACGAATATAGTTGAATGCCGCGAGCAGTGTCAATTCTCTTGACAGAAAAAATCATGCGTCACTGTTGTATCGCATCGCGATGTAACGATTCGCCAGTTATCGAAGCGTGCAATCGACAGCGAACGATTCGCCGGTTGTTGCAGCGCAATCGGCGACGCTTACGAGCGATCCGATCGCCGCAAATCCTGCGGCCGGTCGACGTCGGCCAGGATGCCTGCGTCGTCGATGTCGATCGGCACGACATCGGCAGCGTTGCTTGCCACGACATTGCGCGCGCCTTCATCGCCCGTCAGCGCGACCAGCGCCGCGTAGTGGCGCCGCGAGAATCCGACCGGATGGCCGCGCTGCGCGCGCAGCGAAGGCGCGGCGATGCTTGCGCCCGCGCGGAGCGCATCGGCCACTTTCCCGATCGTCTCCGATTCGATCCACGGCATGTCCGCCAGGGCGACGACCCACGCGTCCGCGTCCGCGGTCGCGCGTACGCCGCACGCGAGGCTCGTCCCCATGCCGTCGTCCGCGCTCGCGCACTCGACGACACGCACACCCGTTGCGACCAGCAGGCGCGAGAGCGCGGCATCGCCGGGCCGGACCACCGCGACCGACTCCGGAAGCGCCGCGACGAGATGCTGCGCCGCTGCCACGCCGAGCGGCGTTCCCGCTGGCGCACCGAGCGCAGCCGTAAGCAGCGGCGCGATCAACTTGTCGCCGCCGAACCGTGCGCCGCGGCCCGCGGCAAGGAGGATGCCGACGACGCGCATCGGCTACGTGCGCCGCGTAACGGTGACCATGCTGCGGGCGCGCATCACGCCGGACAACGCTTTTACTGCGACAGCAACCGGAACCGGCCGTCGCGGATCGTGATCAGCACCCGCGCGCGCTCGTCCATGCCGTTGTGATTGGTCGGCGACATGTTGAACACGCCCTGGCAGCCGACCACTTCGCGCTCCTGCTCGAGCGCGTCGCGCAGCGCGGAGCGGAACGCCTCGGTGCCGGGCTTCGCCGTGTTGAGCGCGACGGGAATCGCGCGTTCGAGCAGGATCCCGGCATCCCACGTGTTCGCGCCGAACGTCGCCGGCTTCGTGCCGAACTGCTTTTCGTACGCGGCGATGTAGGCCTGTGCGACCTTCTTCGTCGGGTTGGTGTCGGGAATCTCGTCGATGACGAGCATCGGCCCCGCCGCGAGGATCGTGCCTTCGACCTTGTCCTTGCCGAGCTTGATGAAGTCGTCGGTCGCGACCGCGTGCGTCTGGTAGATCGTGCCCTTGAAGCCCTGCTCGCGCAGCGTCGCCTGCGGCAGTACGGCGGGACCGCCGACGGCCGCGATCAGCATCGCATCGGGCTTCGCGGCGATGAGCTTCAGCGTCTGGCCGGTCACGCTCGAATCGGTGCGGCCGTAGCGCTCGACGGCGATCACCTTCACGCCGGCCTTCTCGCCGAGCGCGCTGAAGACCTTGAGCCAGTTCTCGCCGTACGGATCGTTGAAGCCGATGAAGCCGACGGTCGCGACGCCGTTGCGCTTCATGTGCGAAAGAAGCGCGGCGGCGATCAGGTCGTCGTTCTGCGTCGTCTTGAACACCCAGCGCTTCTTCGCATCGAGCGGCTCGACGACGGCCGATGTGCCGACGGTGGCCATCATCGGCACCCTCGCCTCGGCGATCACGTCGAGGATCGCGAACGCGTTCGGCGTCGTGGACGGGCCGATCAGCGCGTCGATGTGGTGCTCCTGCACGAGCTTCTTGACGTTCTGCACGGCACGCGTCGTGTCGCCGCCGTCTTCGAGCGAAACGTATTCGACGCTCGCGCCGCCGATCGTCCGCGGCAGGATGTCGCCGGTGTTTTTCTGCGGGATGCCGATCGCGGACGTCGGTCCGGTGGCGGACACCATGAGGCCGATGCGGATCTGCGCACCGGCCGATCCGATCGCGGCCCCTGCGAGAAGGGCCGCCAATGCCATTCGAGCGAACACGTGAGCTCCTGTCGAAAACGGGTCAGGGACAAACCATCACGGGAGCCGCCGCCCGTCGCCCCTCCGGGGTTGCGGCCGCACGGCCGGCGCCGTAGAGTGTCCAAGGAGTTGCAGCGCTCGATCCGGCATTGCGACACTGCGCCGGACCGGGTCCCTCAGTGACTCGATCGACGGAGGAACACGATGCGGCGCAGACTCTATTTCATCATGCCGGACCTTCCGAGCGCGCGCAGGATGATGGACGACCTGTTGCTCGCGCGCATCGAGGAGCGCCATATCCACTTCCTCGCCCGCCGCGGGACGGCGATGGATGGCCTGCACGAGGCGAATCATCTGCAGAAGTCCGACCTGGTCCACGGCGCGCAGGTCGGACTCGCGCTTGGCGCGCTGCTCGGCGTGATCCTCGGTGCCGTCGTCGTGATGACGACAGCCACGGACGACCGCTGGCAGATTCCCATCGTCCTGGGCTCCGGACTCGCGGGCGCGATCTTCGGCGCGTGGGTCGCGAGCATGGTCGGCAGCGCGGTGCCGAACTCGCGCCTCAAGCAGTTCGAAAGCGCGATCGCGGATGGAAAGATCCTGGTGATGGCGGACGTGCCGCAGCATCGCGTGAACGAGGTGCGCGAATCGCTCGGCGCGCGCCACCCCGAGGCGGAGGATCGCGGGATCGACCCGCACATCCCCGCGTTCCCGTAAAAGGTCAGGGGCCGAAGAACTCCCTGACCTTTTCGAACCAGTTCTTCGCGCGCGGGCTGTGCGCGTCGGGATCCTCGGCGTTGATCGCCTCGAACTCGCGCAGCAGCTCCTTTTGCCGCGACGTGAGCTTCACCGGCGTCTCCAGCGCGACGTGGCAGTACAGATCGCCGACGACCGAGCCGCGCACCGGGCGGATGCCCTTGTTCTTCAGGCGAAACACCTGCCCGGTCTGCGTCTCGCTCGGGATCCGGATCTTGGCGTGGCCGTCGAGCGTGGGGATCTCGATCTCGCCGCCGAGCGCGGCCGTCGTGAAGCTGATCGGCATCTCGCAGTGGAGATCGGCGCCGTCGCGCTGGAACACCGGGTGCGGCTTCAGGTTGACGACCACGTACAAATCGCCGGGCGGCCCGCCATTGACTCCCGCCTCGCCTTCGCCGGTCAGCCGGATGCGGTCGTCCTGGTCGACGCCCGCGGGAATCTTCACCGACAGCGTCTTGTGCTTGCGCACGCGGCCGGCGCCCGCGCACGTTTCGCAGGGGCTCGCGACGACCTTGCCCGTGCCGTGACACTGCGGGCACGTCTGCTGGATCGAAAAGAATCCCTGCGACACGCGCACTTCGCCGCGGCCATGGCACGTCGGGCAGGTCTGCGGCTGCGTGCCCTGCTTGGCGCCGCTGCCATGGCATGACTCGCACGACTCCATCGTCGGGATGCGGATCTTGACCTCGCTCCCGCGTGCAGCGTCCTCGAGCGCCAACTCGAGGTTGTAGCGCAGGTCGGCACCGCGAAATACGCCGTTCCCGCGCGAGCCGCCGCGACCCTGGCCGAATATTTCGCCGAAGATGTCGCCGAACGCGTCCGCAAACCCGCCGAAGCCTTCCGCCCCGCGCGCGCCCGCCGCGCCGAAGCCCATGGAGGGATCGACGCCCGCGTGGCCGAATTGATCGTAGGCGGCGCGCTTCTTCGCGTCCGAGAGGATCTCGTAGGCTTCCTTCGCTTCCTTGAAGCTCTCCTCGGCGCCCTTTTCCGGATTGCGGTCCGGATGGTGCTTCATCGCCAGCTTGCGATAAGCCTTCTTGATGTCCTCTTCCGATGCGTCGCGGTTGACGCCGAGCACCGTGTAGTAATCACGCTTCGCCATGAATCGGAACGAGCCCCTGAAAAACCGTCATGCAACCGGCGCACCCATCCGCCGGTGAGAAAAAGCAAAAGACGCGCCGCTCGATGGGCGGCCTGGCCACGCAATCACAAAAACGGCCGCGTCGACCGGGCGCTTTCGCACCGCCGTCAACGCGGCCTCATGAAGTCCGCAAGCGATTCTACTTGCGGTCCTTGACCTCCGTGTACTCGGCATCGACGACCTTCTCATCGCCG
>Ga0307410_10000947_pt1 | contig 12455 bp, 17 predicted proteins | sample 322Ometagenome_3_FD_203707 | JGI IMG/M metagenome (GOLD analysis project Ga0307410, IMG submission 203707) | Maize rhizosphere microbial communities from greenhouse at UC Davis, California, United States - 322HYB-O-3 | ecosystem: Host-associated > Plants > Roots > Rhizosphere > Soil | place...
CCATGGCAAAGATCATCTTCCGCGACTTGCCGGCTGTTGCCAAGGTCGAACGGCAACTACACCTCCACGCCCGGGACCGCCTGCTAGACGACGAGCTCGAGGAGCTGCCGTACGTCGTCGACGACGCCTCGGTCGAGCTGTTCGGGATCACCCGGCGCGACACCTTCTACTGGGCGCTCCCGAACCCGGTCCGCGCCAGGTTCAGCCGGGCCGGGTGGGAAGAGAATTTCGACCTGCTCGGCCACTACACCCGCGATCCAAACGCGCACTGGAGCGCATTCGAACTCGATCTTCGCTGCCCCGAAGGCGGACGGCTGCACTGCCTTGAGGTGTTCGGGCGGCAGCTGGTCTGCGCGCTGAACGACCTTCACCCGCAAGCGGTGCTGGCTTTCGGGGATGGGAAGGCTTCGAAGGCGGCCTAGCGAACGAACCTCTTCTTGAGGTCGGCCTTGATCGATGCGCCGCCAAGGTGGGCGTCGACGTTGGAATAGCCTTCCTGGCGCAGCGCTTTTCGGATCTCCTCGATGCTGGTTGCTTCGTGCGCCAGCTGGAAGGCGCGTTCGATGATGTGCGGGCTTTGCATGGGAGTTCCTGTGCTTGGGAAAATTTCGCTACCGTCATAAACGACGGGCGGAGGCGGAACGTTCCTCATGCTGATTTGGGTGAAGACCGCCGCCTGGATCCCAAGCGGCGGTTCTCCGGTTCAGCAAGCGCAATTCTTGCAGGTGCACGGCTTGCAGCGGCAGCCCCCGCGCGTGTCGAGCTTGGCGGCCTGGGCTTGCTGTTCGGTCTGAGTCGTCATGTCGTTTCTCCTTGTTGTCCGGAAGCGGACAAAAGGCTTATGACGTCCGTACCATGGTACGGAATCAAGCGAAAAGTTCGGACACGATCGGCGGCCTCGCAAGGGCCGCCGGCGTCGGCGTCGAAACCGTCCGCTACTACCAGCGGATCGGCCTCTTGCCGGAGCCGGCGCGGCCGCCGGGCGAGGTGCGGCGCTACGGCGAGGACGACGTCAGGCGGCTGAGGTTCATCCGCTCCGCCCAGAGCGCGGGCTTCACGTTGGGCGAAATCAAGGAGCTGCTCGAGCTCGACGCCGCCGACGACCGCGCCCGGGCACGCGAGCTCGCCCAGGCTCGCGTTGCTGCGCTCGACGAAAAGATCGCCGAGCTGCGGGAAGCGCGTGACGCTCTCGCAGGACTCGCCACTGCCTGTGCCGGCAAGCGCCGGGGACCGTGCCCGATCCTGACGGCTTTCGACGCGTAACCGGCACGGCTGTTTTGCGCGGCCGATGAGGGTATGTCGGCCACACGACACACGCCGAGTCGAGGAGGCCCGCCGATGACCCAGACGATCGCTGCGACGGAGCAATGGTTGGAGGGAACGGGAGGGCGAATCTTCACGCGGCATTGGGAGCCGCAGGGTACGCCGAAGGCCAATCTGGTCATCTGCCACGGCGTCAATTCGCATGGCGGACAATTTGTTCGCGCAGGCGAGGAATTCGCCGCGCGCGGCTGCGCGGTGACTGCGCTGGACCTGCGCGGTCGCGGCAAGTCGGACGGCGAGCGCTTCTACATCGAGAGCATAGACGATTACGTGTCCGACCTGTCGCTGGCAGTCGAGCTCGGGCGGTCGCATCATCCGGACCTGCCCGTCTATTTGCTGGGCCATAGCGCTGGCGGCGTGACGTCCGTCACCTATGCGCTCGATCACCAGGACCGGATCGACGGCCTCATCTGCGAGAGCTTCGCCTTCCGCGTTTTTGCGCCGAACTTCGCGCTGAAACTGCTCGAAGGCGCGAGCCACGTAGCTCCGCACGCCCACGTTCTAAAGCTCAAGATGGAAGATTTCTCACGAGATCCCGAATGGGTTGCGCAGCTCAACGGTGACCCGTTGACCAAGGACGAGGTCCAGCCGGTGAGCACCGTTGCCGCCTTCGCCCGGGCCGGCGAGCGGTTCGAACGCGAATTCGGCCGGATCACCCTTCCGGTTCTGATCCTTCACGGCACCGAGGATCATGCGACGCGGCCGGATGGCAGCGAGCAATTTTTCAATGAGGCCGGCTCGGCCGACAAGACGCTGAAGCTCTACGACGGTTATTATCACGACCTGCTCAACGACCTCGGCCGTGAGCAGGTGATGGACGACATCGTGGAATGGATCGACGCGCGCCTCCCTGCGCGGGCCGACAACGCGATGCCGGGACCGGCGCTCACCGCCTAGGTACGTGATGCGACAGACCTCGACGGGACAGCCGCGGACGCCGCTGAGCCTTCGTTTCGCTGGCGTTCACCTGAGCTGAAACGGCAGTTCAGCCGAGCAACATTTGGGCCGTCCTAGCCTTCTTGCACAACGTAAGAAGGAGAGTTCAGTTGAAACGTACACTGATCCTTGCCGCCACGGCCGCTGTCGCCACGGTCGCCGCTTCGGCTCCGGCGGTTGCGCAGAGTGAGTACAATAACAGCTGGCGCACGGTCGGCTACACTAAGGTCAACGGCCGGGACGCCGATACGATTCGGGTGCCGGGCACGGCCCGCTATCGCCAGATGCGGGTCTGCGTCTTCAACGGCCCCATCGAGATGCGTGACCTCGACGTCCGCTACCGCAACGGCGCCCGGCAGGACGTGAATGTCCGTGAATTGATGCGTGCGGGCACGTGCACGCGGAACATCGACCTTGCGGGCAATCGCCGCGACGTGACCGCGGTGCGTGTCAAATATGCGCAGCATCAGCGCGGCTGGACGCGGCCGACCGTCCGCGTCCAGGTTCGCTAAACCACGTCTCGCGGGGCGGGCCGAGCGCTCGCCCCGCGAACCATTTCTTCACTATCGTGGAGGAGAAGCGAGCGAGGAGAGACTCACATGGCCGAATCCGAAGAACGTCCCGGCGGTACAGAGGAGCGCAGGCGTGGCTGCCGCGCGGCGCTGAGCCTGTCCGCGACGATGCGCGAAGGCAGCCGGTCCAAGGTGCAGGTGCGCGTGATCGATATTTCGACGCATGGGTGCCGCGTTGAATGCACGTCCGCGGTCGCGGTCGACAGCTGCGTCTGGCTGACCATCCCGGGTCTCGAGAATCAATATTGCCGCGTCGTCTGGCACTGCCAGGAGTTTGTCGGCATCGAGTTCGAGAAGCCGCTCGCGGAGGCGGTCTTCCAGAAGCTGCTTGCCGATCAGAAGCAGCTCCCGGAAAAGACCATTGCGGAGCTCCGCGATATTGCCGGGCGCGCGCACTGGCTCGCGACCCAGGCCGACATCGCGGACATCCACATCCTTGCGGAGCTTTCCCGAAAATGCGCAGTCGATGCGGTGGTCGAGGGCTTCCGCCTCAGCGAAGCGAAGCGCCCCGACGCTGCTTGAGTTTCGGCGCGGCTTTTAGGCCGCGGCGCGCGCTTCCCCGCTGAGGATCGGACCGATCCCGCCAGCTTCCTCAATACGCTTAGCGAGCGAGCCACGCGGCAGCTCCTGCTCGATCGCCCAGGCGAGCACCGCCTCGAGCTGCGCAATCGTGGAATCGTCGCACATGCCCTCGAACGCAAGCTTCACCACCGGGCGCATGGGCGCGCGGAGCTGAATCTTCAGGCCCTTGGCCTCGACCAGCTTGAGATATTCCTCGGGGCTGTCTTCGGCGTCGAGCGCGAAATCGTAAGCAGCGCCAAGACCCTCATAGAGCGCGACATTGGCGCGGAGCTTGGCTGCGCGGGCCTCGTCGGCCTTCGCGCGGACGTCGGTGAGTTTGCTCTGCAAATTACCCTCCACTGCTGAAGTTACAGGCTGCGGCTGTTCTTCCGCGGCAACTTCGGTTTGCTGGACTGGCTCGACGGGCTCCGGCGCCACCGGAGGCGCTTCCGCGACCTCGGGCTCGACCGGCTCCGGCTTTGCTTTGGGCGCGACCGGCACAGCCGGCATGACCGGCTCCACCTTGACGACCTTGGTGCCGTAGAACCCGCTCGCCTCGGCCCTCGGATCAAAAGAAAGACCCGCCGCCTGCTGCGCGGCGGGCGCGGGCGCAGCTTCGGCAACCGGCTCGTCGGCGATCTCCGCGACGGGCGCGGCTTCCTCAATGGGTTCCCCGAGCTCGAGGACTTCCTCGGCTTCGACGACCGCCTCGGCCTCTTCAATGACTTCCGGCTCAATGACTTCCGGCTCAATGGCCTCCGGCGTTTCAACCGCCTCGGCTTCGACGACGGGCTCCGCCTCGATAACCGCCTCCGGCTCTTCGACCGGCTCGGGTTGCGGTTCCGTTGCCTCGACGGCCTGCTCGGCGGCTTGCACTTCAGCCTCGGCGCTTGGGGTGACGCCCGGCCCGAAGCTTACGAATGCGTAGACATAATCCACCCAGGCACCAGCGGCGCTGAATGGAAGAAGCGTCACCCAACAGCGGCTCGGCTGGCCATTGTTGAGAAACTCGTCCTCGAATGCGAGGAAGTTGCGCGATACGGCGACGATGGCCAGCTTGCGCGCGACGCTCGACAGGAGTGAGGGGCGCGGCGCGTGGGCAATCCGATCGACCTCGACCCCTTGCTTCAGCCGCTCGCCGCAATGACGGATCTCGGCGTCCTCGCCGCCGCCGATCAGTTCCAGCAGGAGCGAGCTCGGTGCGGCATCGGAGATTTCGAGCGGATCTAGGTCGCGGAGCGGCGGAAGCTCGCGGTTGGCGCGAATCGACAGCCAGTAATCGAGCACGGCCTCGTGATTCTTCCGGTCGGCCGGATCGATCGTCTTGAATGCGTCCAGCAAAGCCGCCGCCTCCGCCGTTTGACCGGCCGCTGCCATGCCTGACGTGGGCGCCCCCATCTCGTGCCTCCGTTCGAATATCCGAAGGCCCTTGTGCGCCGCGTCCTCTTAGAATTGGTTAAAGCCGAAAAGACCGCTTCGCCCGCGAGAGCGAAGAAAGGGCGCCTGGTGAGAGGCGCCCCGTCCAGCGCGTGTCCTTCGCCGGGCCTAGTAAGCGTTCGTCGAGGCGTTGCCGGTGGTGTTGCCGGTCGCATTCATGTCCGCGTTGCCACTGGCATTTATGTCCATGTTGCCGGCGTTCACGTCGGTCGTGGCGTTCATGTCGGTCATGCCGGCATTCATGTCGGTGGCATTCAAATCGGTCATGCCGGCATTCATGTCGGCGTTCATGTCGGTGTTGTTGGCGCTGTCGTTGCTGCCGCACGCCGCGAGCGCTGCAAAGGCGGTCGCAATCGCAAGCTTGCTGATGATGTTCATGGGCGTTCCTCTCCGTCGCTGAACGAGCGCGATAGCGATTGTGCGCCGAAACGGTTCCTACTGCTGAAACAGGGGCTTAGCTGTTCGCGGGCGCGCGGGCGCCTATTTGAGCGCTTTGACAGCCGCGAGCGTGCGCGCGACGTGCTGGCTCCAGTCGAGGTCATCGTGGACCATCGCAATTCTGCCGTCGCGCCCGATAACGTAAGAGGTGCGCGCTGTCAGGCCGGGCATCTTCTTGAGCGCGACGTCATAGGCCCGAATCGTCGGCGGCTTGGCAGTCGCGACGGCGAATGCACTGCGGCATTCCTCGACGGAGAACTTGCGCAGCGTGCCGATATCGTCCGCGGACATGCCGATCACCTGGGCGCCGGCCTTCCGGAATTCCGGCATGGCCTCGCTGAAGGCGCGCGCCTCTAGCGTGCAGCCCTGCGTGAAAGCCTTGGGGAAGAAGTAGAGGACGACCGGCCCTTTTCGCAGTTGCTCGTGCAGGTCCAGCCTGAACGTCTTTCCGCCGATCGCCCCGACCGTCCTGATCTCCGGCGCGCGGGCCCCGACCGGCAAAGCCGCCATCGCCGAACAGGGCAAGGCAACGGCCACAAGAGCGATCAGAAGGTTGCGCATCGCGAGTCTCCCTCAGGAAACGGTTACCGCGATTGCTGTAGGAGCGCGAGGGTGTGCTCGTCCGGGGCGCGGAAGAAGGCTTGGAGGGCGCGGTCGAAAAGATCGGTCAGTGCGACCTCGGAAAACAGAGTGAGGCAGGAACGCAGCTTCATCGCATCCACGCTGCCAAAGATTTCCTCCGCCGTCCGCCTGTCCGACCATGCCCATGCGGCTTCCGTGGCCTGTGTCAGCCGCGGTTCGAGGATCGGATGCTCGAGATAGGCCTGCGCCTCCTCGTAGGAGCGGATACCGAAATATTGGGCTGTGGCGCTTCGGCCAAGGCCGGCGAGCTGAGGGAAGACGAACCACATCCAGTGGCTCTGCTTCCGGCCGGCGCGGATTTCACTGAGCGCCTGGTTGAAGACGCCGTCCTGGGCATCGATGAAGCGCTGCAGGTGAAAGGGATCGGGACTGGCCACGCCGGCATGATGCGCCCGGCGCGGCCGGCGGGGAAGCCGCCGGCGCCTATTGCTTGGGCGCCAGCAGTCCGGTCAGCACGTAGAACAGGATCATCACGGGGCCCGTGATCAAAGTCGCGGCAATAAAGCCGAGGCGGATCAAAGTGGCGTCGAACCCGGTGTAGTCCGCGAGACCCGAAGCGACGCCCATGATCTTCGCGTCGCTGCGGTTGATGAGAAAACGTCCGTTCATTTCTGTGTCCTTGGAAACGAGAGGCTTCAGGCGATCGGCAGCGAAGTGGCGGCCGAAACGAGCAGAAGCGCGGAGATGAAGGCACCTGCGAAGACAGTGGCTGACTCACGGGCGGAATTCAAAGAAGCGAACATTGGTAATCCCCTTGATCGTTGGCGACCCGACCATCGGGCCACGCAATCATCAATGCATGGGGCGTGCCAATTGGAATTTGTCTTTGTTTTTCAGTGATCGAGCGATGCGCACGGTGAAATTTGCCAGCGCAGGTCACTTAGGGTTGGGAGAAATTACCAACCGTCGAATTAGCTCGACGTGAAATCTCCGCCGTTCGGGTGAAGGATCTGGCCGATCATGTAGCTGGAGTCCTCGCAGGCGAGGAACAGGAAGGACGGCGCGACTTCGTTCGGCTGGCCTGGGCGGCCCATCGGCGTGTCCTTGCCGAACTCGGGGATCTCCTCCGGCTTCTGCCCGCCGAACGGGTTCAAGGGCGTCCAGATCGGCCCCGGCGCAACGCCGTTTACGCGGATGCCCTGCTTGATCAAGTTCTTGGACAATGAGCGCGTGAAGGCGGTGATCGCGCCCTTCGTAGCGCTATAGTCGAGAAGTTGCGGCGAGCCCTTGTACATCGTCACCGACGTGCAGTTGATGATCGCCGAGCCTTCCTTGAGGTGCGGCAGCGCGGCCTGCGCCATGAAGAAATAGCCGAAGATGTTGGTCTGGAACGTCCGCTTGAGCTGGTCCTCGGTGATGTCGCGGATGTCCTCGTCCGGGTGCTGCTCGCCCGCATTGTTGACGAGGATGTCGAGCCGGCCGAGTTCGTCCACCGTCTGCTTCACCGCGCGCTCGCAGAACTGCTTGTCGCCCACGTCGCCAGCAATCGTGATCGCGCGGCGGCCTTCCTTCTCGACGATCTCTTTCGTCTTCGCGGCATCGTCATGTTCGCAGAGGTAAAGGATCGCGACGTCCGCGCCTTCGCGGGCGTATAGCGCCGCGACCGCGCGGCCGATGCCGCTGTCCGCGCCGGTGATCAGAGCGACCTTGCCCTTCAACCGGTCGGAGCCTTTATACTTCGGCTCCCAGTCGGGCTTGGGCTCGAGCTTGCTCTCGTGTCCGGGAAGCCGGTCTTCGTGAATCATGGGCTCGACGACGTCGGACATGCCTTACTCCTTGGGCGCGACGCCGAGGCCCTCTCGGCCGAATTCCTCGATGGTGGCCTGGTTCTGGTCGTCCTGGTCCGGCGCCCTTTCCACAGGCGTCTTGCGGATCGCCTCGGGCTTCTCAGTCAGGCGATCGCCGTCCTTTGGGTCCTCGGACATGGCGTTGCTCTGGTTCTGCGTATTATGCGTTTCCGCCTTGTGGCTGCTTTCACCCATGATTGGATCTCCTTTGCGTCGACTAACCGCCGGACGCGCGGGCAGTTCCTATTGGCTCAGCCGTGGCGGGCGCTTGCCGGGACCGGCGTTTCGAGCGGAGCCTCGGCCGACTTGGCAGAGCCTTCGCTGCAGCGCGCGAGCAAGGTCGGATAGTCGAAGTTGGTGTTAGCCTCGAGCGCGGCAGTAGTGGCAGCGGAGCACTGCGCGGCCGACTCGTAACGCGTCTGAAGCGTCGCGACCTGCGTGCATGAAGAACCGCCGTCGGCGCAGCCGAGAATGGCGATGACGAAGTAACCGGGTCCCATTGAAACATCCTGCGAGTTTTGATTCCCAAACCGCCGATTTTTCGTTGGGTTCCAAGACTTTCTTCATGGTCGTTTGTCGCGGGCGGGCCGCGATCCTACCTTAAGAGCAATGGCCGCCGAGCAGACCAGCCAAGCACCCAAACCGAACGCCGGCTTCGCCGCCCTGTGGCGATTCCTGCCGATGCTTTGGCCGAGGGGCGAAGCTGAGCTGAAAGCGCGCGTGATCGCCGCCGTCGTGCTGGTGCTTCTGGGCAAGGCCGCGACCCTGCTGATGCCGTTCGCTTACAAGGCGGTGGTCGACGGCATGTCCTCCGACCGGCAGGTGTTTGGCGTCGTTGCCAGCCTGGTCGCGGCTTATGCGACGGCGCGCTTTGCCGGGGTCCTGTCGGACAATCTGCGCAATGCGCTCTTCGAAAAGGTCGGGCAGGACGCGGCGCGGCGGCTGGCCGGCAAGGTCTTCCGTCACGTCCACGATTTGTCTCTGCGCTTCCACCTGGAACGGCGCACCGGATCCCTGACCAAGATCGTCGAGAGGGGCACGAAGAGCATCGACATGATGCTCTATTTCCTACTCTTCAACATCGGCCCGACGATCATCGAGCTGACCGCCGCCTGCATCATCTTCTTCGTGAAGTTCGGCGCCGGGCTTGTCGGCGCGACGTTGGCGATGATCGTCGCCTACATCGCCTTCACCCGCTGGGTCACCGAATGGCGCGCGAAGCTGCAGCGCGAGATGAACGAGGTCGACAACAAGGCGATCGGCCGCGCCGTCGACAGCCTGCTGAATTACGAAACGGTCAAATATTTCGGTGCCGAGGAGCGTGAGGCCAAGCGCTACGACGAGGCCGTCGGAGCCTTTTCGCGGGCGACCGTGCGCAACGAGGTGTCGCTCGCATGGCTGAACATCGGCCAGGCGCTGATCACCAATCTGATGCTCGCCGGCGCGATGATCTTCACCGTCTGGGGGTGGAGCCAGGGCCGCTTCACGCCGGGCGACGTCGTGTTCATCAACACAATGCTTCTGCAGCTCTTCCGCCCGCTCGACATGCTCGGCTGGGTCTACCGGTCGATCCGGCAGGGGCTGATCGATATGGAGGCGATGTGGGACCTGCTCGACGCTCCGACGGAGATTACGGACCGGCCGGGCGCGGAGCCGCTCCATGTCACAAAGGGCCATATCCGTTTCGAGGACGTGCGATTCGGCTACGAGCCCGAGCGCGAGATCCTGCGCGGGCTCGACATCGACATTCCGGCCGGCACGAGCTGCGCGATCGTGGGTCCGTCAGGCGCGGGCAAGTCGACCATCGCGCGCCTGCTCTACCGATTCTACGATCCGACCGACGGGCGCATCCTGATCGACGGGCAGGACATTGCCGAGGTGCGCCAGGCGACGCTTCGCAACGCGATCGGCATCGTCCCGCAGGACACGGTGCTGTTCAACGACACGATCGGCTACAACATCGCCTATGGCCGGGAGGGCGCGTCGCAGGACGAGGTGCGGAACGCAGCCAACGGCGCCGCAATCGACCGCTTCATCGCCGCGCTTCCGGACGAATATGAATCGATGGTCGGCGAGCGCGGGCTGAAACTTTCGGGCGGCGAAAAGCAGCGCGTCGCGATCGCGCGGACCTTGCTCAAGAACCCGCCGATCCTGGTGCTCGACGAAGCAACGAGCGCACTCGATAGCCGCACCGAGCAGGCGATTCAGGAGACGCTCGACCGCGTGGCGGAAAGCCGCACCACGGTGATGATCGCCCATCGCCTGTCGACGATTGTCGATGCCGACCAGATCATCGTGCTCGACGAAGGCCGGGTGGCCGAGCGCGGCACGCACGAGGATCTGCTCGAACGCGGCGGGCTCTATGCCGAGCTGTGGCAGCGGCAGGCGGCCGAGCAGCTCGCAGAGGAGATTGCCGAAGCGGCGGAATAATGCTCCTGCGGCAGCGCATGGATTCTCCCCACGACATCCTCAAACGCATCTTCGGCTTCGATCATTTCCGCGGGGTGCAGGAGGAGGTCGTCGACCGGGTCCTGGCGGGCAAGCACACGCTCGCCGTGATGCCGACAGGGGCGGGGAAGTCGCTTTGCTACCAGCTTCCCGCGGTAGCGCGGGAGGGCACCGCTCTTGTAATCTCGCCGCTGATTGCCCTGATGCACGACCAGATCCGCAGCGCAGATGCGATCGGTCTCCGCGCGGCATCGCTGACGTCGGCGGACGCGGATCGCGAGACGACCGTGCAACGCTTCAAGAGCGGCGAGCTTGATCTGCTTTATGTCGCGCCGGAGCGGGCTACGGGCGAGGCGTTCCGGCGGCTCATGAGCCGCGTGAACCTGTCGCTGATCGCCATCGACGAGGCGCATTGCGTTAGCGAATGGGGTCACGATTTCCGGCCGGACTATCGACAGCTAAAGCCGCTCCTGGACGACAATCCCGACGTGCCCAGGCTGGCGCTAACCGCGACCGCCGACAGGCGCACGCGCGCGGACATATTGAAGCAGCTCGGCATCCCCGAGGATGGCCTGGTCATCGCCGGCTTCGACCGCGCCAACATCCGCTATCATGTGCGTCCGCGCGACGGACTCAACGCGCAGTTGAAGCTGCTGCTGGCGCAGCAGCCGGGCGCCGGGATCGTCTACGCGCCGAGCCGCGACAAAACGGAGCGGATATCTGAGCAGCTGGCCGGCACGGGGCGGTCATCCCTCCCCTACCACGCCGGTCTCGAGCCGCAGGTCCGCGCCCGCAACCAGGCGGCGTTCGTGCAGTCGGAAGACATGGTCATCGCCGCCACGGTCGCTTTCGGAATGGGAATCGACAAGCCGGACGTGCGCTTCGTCGCTCATGCCGGCATCCCGAAGTCGATCGAGGCCTATTACCAGGAAACCGGCCGCGCCGGCCGCGATGGCGAACCGGCGGAGGCGTGGCTGTTCTGGGGCGCCGAGGATTTCGCCCGCGCCCGCCAGCGCATCGAGACCGAGGTCGAGGTCGGCCGCCGGAACGAAGAGCGCGAGCGGCTCAACGCGCTCGCCGCGTTCGTCGAAGCGTCCGGCTGCCGCCGCGCCATCCTGCTTCGCCACTTCGGCGAGGACCCGCCGGAGCATTGCGGCAATTGCGACAATTGCCTTGAGCCGCCCGCGACCATCGATGCGACGGAGGTCGCACGCAAATTGCTGTCCGCCGCTTTCCGCACCGAGATGCGGTTCGGTGTCGGGCACCTCGCCGACGTCCTCGCGGGCAACGACAATGAGAAGGTGCGCAGCTTCGGCCATGACCGGCTGTCGGTGTTCGGGATTGCAACTGCCGAAGAGATGCCGCTGGTGCGGCCCGTCGCACGGGCGCTGATCGCGCGGGATGCGTTGCGCGCCGATGCCTATGGCGGCCTGAGCTTCGGCCCAGGCGCGCGGCCGATCCTGAAGGGCGAGCAGGAACTGACCATCGCCGTTCCGCCGGTCCGGAAACGCGCGAGCCGCAAGCGCCCCGATTATCCGGCGGACCCTGTGTTCGATGCGCTGCGCGAAGCTCGTCGCAAGCTCGCCGCCGATGGCGGCGTTCCGCCCTACGTCATCTTCCACGATTCTACCCTGCGCGAAATCGCCGCGCGCAAGCCGCGGAGCCTGAGCGAACTGGGCGAGGTGCAAGGCGTTGGCGCGGTAAAGCTGGAGCGCTATGGCGAAGCGATGCTGGCGGCCCTTTCGCCAACCGCTGACACCGCGCGCAAGTGAGGAGTCCAATGATCCGCCAACTCGACGACCGCACGCTGGTAAGCGGGCAGATCTCACCGCAGGACGTCGCCTCGCTCGCGCAGCAGGGCGTCACTGTCCTGGTCAATAATCGTCCCGACGGTGAGGAGCCGGACCAGCCGCTCGCGGCCGAGTTGGAAGCGGCTGCGGCGGAGGCGGGCATCGCCTACCGCTTCGTGCCTATCCAGCGGGGCATCGGCCCGTCGGATGTGGAAGCGATGCGCGAGGCGATCGGCGAGGCCGGCGACGGCAAGATGCTCGCCTTCTGCCGGTCGGGAACGCGCTCGGCACTGGTCTGTGCGCTGGCCCATCGCGAGGAAGGCGCATCGCGCGAAGAGGTGGAACGGCGGCTGAGCGAAGCCGGGTTCGACTCCGGGCCGATCGCGCACCTGCTCTAGAAAGGCGTCACGTCTCCGGCGGCGGTCTCGCCAGCACGAGGCGCGCGTCCGAGCATCGCGTTCCGATGAGGGAAGCGGCCGAAGCGTGCGATGATGTCGTGATGCGTCTTCGCGAAAGGCAGC
>Ga0307410_10000950_pt1 | contig 12438 bp, 16 predicted proteins | sample 322Ometagenome_3_FD_203707 | JGI IMG/M metagenome (GOLD analysis project Ga0307410, IMG submission 203707) | Maize rhizosphere microbial communities from greenhouse at UC Davis, California, United States - 322HYB-O-3 | ecosystem: Host-associated > Plants > Roots > Rhizosphere > Soil | place...
ATCATGGAGTCCCCGGGACTCGGTGAGAATTTCGACGAAAGTGAAACGATTCTAGATAGTTGCGCTTCGCACACAGTCGCTCTCTGGCCGTCCGTCGAAAAGCCGCCTGTCAACCCTTTCGGTTCGCGCCATCCCCGCCTAACAAAAGATCAATTCACCGATTGCCGGAGCCTCCCATGAACCGCCTCGCTCGCCATGTCCTGCTGTGCGCCTCGCTGATCGCCTCTACGGCGGCCTTCCCGCAATCGCCGGTCCAGACCCGCCAGGTCGGCACCGCGACGCTCCAGAACGTCCCGGAGATTCCCGACGAGGTGAAGGCGAGCGTCCAGCGCTATCAGAATTACCGCGAGGCGATCTTCCGCGACTGGCTGGCCGACGGCTCGATCCTGATCACCACTCGCTTCGGCGCGACCAGCCAGGTTCACCGCGTCGCCGCGCCTGGGGCTGCGCGGACCCAGGTCACCTTTTTCGACGAGCCGGTCGCCGATGCTCAGACCATCCCGGGCACAAGCCGCTTCCTGCTGCAACGCGATACCGGCGGCGACGAATGGTTCCAGATCTACGCCATGGGCCTCGCCGGTGAACCGGTCCAGCTGACCGAGGCCGGCACCCGCAACGAAAGCCTGGTGTTCAGCGAGGACGGCCGCCTCGCGGCCTGGTCGCGCGCGGTCAAGGGCAGCGGTGATCGCTCGATCGTCATCGTCGACCCCGCCGATCCGGCCTCACGCCGCATTGCATTCGAAGGCAAGGGCTCGATCGCCCCGGTCGGCATATCCGATGACCGCTCGCGCATCCTCATCCAGCGCAGCCTCTCCAACCGCGAGGACCGGCTGTCGCTGCTCGAGCTCGCCAGCGGCAAGGCCTTCGAGTTGCCCTGGACCAGCGACCCGGCGCGCTACGAGGATGCCCGCTTTTCCGCCGACGGGAACAAGGTGACGGCGATCACCGACTTGGGCAGCGACGTCCGCCGCCTCGTCGAATTCGACATCGCCTCGGGCAAGCGCACCGCCATCTCCCCCGAGCTGAAATGGGACGTCGAAGCCTATGACGCCGCGCTGGATGGAGCGATCGTCGCCTACGCCGTCAACGACGACGGCTATTCGCGCATCCACCTGCTCGACCGCGCCAGCGGCAGGAGCATGCCGGTTCCCAATCTCCCGAACGGTGTCCTCACTGGCATGAAATTCTCGCCCGACGGAGCCAGGCTCGCGGTCAGCATGTCGACCGCCACATCGGCCGGCGACGTCTGGATCTATGATCGGACGAGCAGCCAGGTCGTGCGCTGGACCGATTCCGAGCTCGGCCCGATCGACCCGGCGACCTTGTCGGAGCCGCAGCTGATCCGTTTCAAATCGTTCGACCGACTCTCGGTGCCTGCCTTCGTCTACCGCCCTGCGGGCCTGGCCGCCGGCGCGAAGACCCCGGTGGTGATCGATATTCACGGGGGCCCGGAGTCGCAGACCAGACCGCGCTGGAACCCGATCTCGCAACAGATGGCCAATGCGCTGGGCGCGACCGTCATCCTGACCAACGTCCGCGGCAGTGATGGCTACGGCAAGCGCTACCTCAACCTCGACAACGGCCCGAAGCGCGAGGACAGCGTCAAGGACATCGGCGCCCTGCTCGACTGGATCGCCGAGCAGCCCGGCCTCGATGCGAAGAAGGTTGCGGTCTACGGCCAATCCTACGGCGGCTACATGTCCCTCGCCGCGATGACCCACTATTCCGACCGGCTGGTCGGCGGCGTCGAGCGCTACGGCATCAGCGACTTCATCACGTTTCTGACGAACACCGAAAGCTACCGCCGCGACAACCGCCGAGCCGAATATGGCGACGAGCGCGACCCGAAGATGCGGGCCGTGTTCCAGCGCATCAACCCGCTCGCCAACGTATCGAGGATCAAGAAGCCGATGCTGGTCATGCAAGGCGCCAACGACCCTCGCGTCCCGAAGTCGGAAAGCGACCAGGTCGTCGCGGGGATTCGGAAGAGCGGGGTGGAGACCTGGTACGTGGTCTATGCCGACGAAGGCCACGGCTTCCTCAAGAAGCACAACAATGACCTCAGGCGCGAGGTGGAGACGGTCTTTCTGCAGAGGCTGTTCGCACAATGAGCGGTCAGCCGGTAATTCGCGACAATATTGAACGCCACCGCTTCGAGATCGACCTCGGCGATGGCGAGTTCGCTTTCGCCGCCTACAATCTCCTCCCGGGCGCGATCCGCTTCTATCATACGGTCGTCCCGGAAAGTCATGGCGGCCAGGGGCTTGGCACCGCACTGATCAAGGCCGGTCTGGCCGCGGCGCGGGAGCGCGGGCTGAAGGTCATTCCGATCTGCCCCTTCTTCCGCGCCTATCTGAAAAAGCACCCGGACGAGCAGGGCATCGTCGATCCGGAGCACCTTCACCTGCTGCACGACTAGGCGTTCGCGATTTCCCTTCCAATGTAGGAATTGATTTGCTGAGCTCGCTGCCGGCTATTTCTCATTGTCGGTCGAAGCGCGCCGTACCCCTCATATTGTTACGCCGGGCCTCTTCAATTTCGCATCCCGCCACCGCGAACATTGTGAACATTCGCCCCCCATCTTTAGTCCGTTTTGCCTTTCATCCGGGACGGGGGTAAAAGCGCCCCGCTACCAGTCGCATGACGTGGGTTCTGAGCAGCTTGCGGGCTGCTCCTCCTTCCTCTCCGCCTCTTCTAGCCTAAGGCGGATCGGCGGTCGGTCCGTCCACCGGGAAGGACCCGAACAATGCCTCAAGGAACCGTGAAATTCTTCAACGACGCGAAGGGTTTCGGCTTCATCACGCCGGACGGCGGCGGACAGGACGCCTTCGTCCATGTCACCGCGCTCGAAGCCGCCGGCCTGCGAACCCTCTCGCAGAACCAGCGCGTCGAATATGAGCTGGCGCCCGATCGCCGCGGCCGCGAAAGCGCGACCAACGTCAAGGCGCTCTAGGCCTTAGTTGGGGGCAGGTCCGGCCGTCCCGCGTGGTCGGCCGGGCCCTCGACGCCAAGGAGAAATCCAATCGCCCACTCTTCGAACCAGACCAATTTCTATCGGAACCAGGCGGAGGCCGCACGGGCGCGATGCGACGAAGCCACGCTCCAGAACGTCAAGGACAACCAGCTTCGCGCGGCAGCCGCGTGGGACGTTCTCGCTGACCGGTCGGACAAGGCCGACCGGATGCGCGCCGCCGAAGCCCTGAAGAAGGCGCAGCAGTCCGTCGAGAGTTGATCGTCGTTGCTCGACCGATGGCGACGCCCTGCGCGATTTCAATTATAACTTAAGTTGATTTTTCAATGACTAGCTGAGGGTAGACGGCGAAAAGGCCTGGACGAACGTGCCGCCCAGGCCTCCACGCGATACGCAACACAACAGGGTGGCTGAAACTCGCGTCACATAGGCCACCAAACCCATTCGTTGGAGTCGATCCGGCCGTTCATGTTCTTGTCGATCCGGGTCCACGCCGCCGCCGACCAATATTCGTCGGAACTCAGGAAACCGTCGTTGTTGGCATCGAACGCCGACCAATAATGCGTCCAATAGTCGGGGTTGTAAGTGGCCGAGCGATAGAAGCCGCCGGCCCGCCAGCAGCGCTCGAACTCGCCGCGGTCGATGCGGCCATCCTTGTCGGTATCCCAGAAGCCGTAGGCGCCTGACCGGAAGGTGTTCCACTCGTCGCCGCTGATGAAGCCGTCATTGTTGACGTCGACATATCCATAGGTTCCGCACACTGCCGCCGCCTCGGCCGCGGTCGCCGGACGCACCGGCGCCGGTTCCGTGGCGCAGCCGGCCAATGCGGCGCCGCTCGCCAGCAGCGGAATCATCATCTTGCGCATGACATCTCTCCTCACGCGCCCGCCCGCTCAGGCACCGGCATCGCCGATCGAAGGACGCTGGAGTGCCTCGTCGAGCGCACGCATCAGCGTGACCGGGGGTTGCCGGCCAATGTGCAGAAGAAACGGTTCACGGCCGATTTGGTTGCAGTTATTCGCGAAAATCCGCCAATTATGAACCCGAAACAACGAAGACGAGCATCAGCGTCCGATCACTTGTTGGTCCGCTCGCGGCCGATCTTTACCTCACCGGCCGGCCCGGCGTTATTGTCGCTGTCGCCCTCGACCGTGTTCTCACCCTCGATCAGCTCGGGATCGCCGCCCTGGCTGGTGCCGATCGATTGGCCGATGCCTGGGTTGCGCTTGAGATCTTCATCCAGCTTGGGATTGGCCATCTTATTCCCTCCCCGAGGTGCGGCCCTCGGCTTCGTCCTGGTCACGGGTGCCGGACAGGCTCTCGGCCATGCCGGGCTGTTTCGCCTGCTCGGCTTCATGCCGTTCGGTCTTGCCCTGGTTGCCGCCGTGGCGGCCGTGACTGGTCTTCATCGCTAACTCCTCGATCCGGATTGCTCGTTGGCGCGGTCTTCGCGGGTTACCTTGCCCTTCGATCCTTGCGATCCGCCGCCCCATTGCTGGGCGCGCTGCACCGGATCGCCGCCGCCCTTGGGCTCGGTCGACTTGGCGCTGCCGCTGGCCGGCTTGGTCGATTCCTTGATTTGGGTCATGACTTTACTCCTCGCCGGAAAAACTCCCGGCGAGGAGCTCGGGTTGCTCGGCTCGGCCCGCTGAATCGCGCGGCTAGGCCGACGCCCCTTCCATGGTCTTGAGCTGCGGCCTGGGGATGCCGTTCGTTTCAAACTCTGTCGTTAGCTGCCGCTTGCGCGATGCCAGTTGCTCGCCGAGAGTTTCCATGTCGAGACCTGCCTTCCGCGCCTGGGAGAACATGCCTTCCATTCGCTTCTCTTCTTCCTCGACATGATGCTCGATCTGCTCCTGCAGCACCTTCACCTTGCTGTCGTAGAATTCGTCGCTCGGTTCGCCGGCCATGATCTCCGCGATCAGCAGCTTCGCCCCGTCATGCTCGACATAGGCTTCCTTCAGCAGATCCTCTTCGACGGCCCCCTCGCAGGCCGGATAGAAAATCTCCTCCTCGATTTGCGCATGGACCGAGAGCTCGAGGCAAATTTGGGTTGCCAGCTTCTGCTTGCGTCCGTCGCCGCTTGCCTTCTCGAACTCGGCGAACAGTTCTTCGACGGTGCGGTGGTCCTGCTTGAGCAGCGCGATCGCATCCAACTGCTTGGTTTCCGCCATGATTTCATACTCCTGACTGGGTTGGCGGTTCAACGAGGGCCGATGGCACCAGTTCCTTGCTCAAGCGTATCGGTCAGCGGAAACAGGTGAACGGAGAGCAATGCAATGGACCTGCAGGGTCTTGGCTATCTGATTTCGTCGGTCAGCGTCGGCTTCCTGGGCGCGGTCGCCTGGCCGGGACCCGATGAGCCGCAATGGCATGCCTGGGCCGTGGCCCTCGGCATGGCGCTGTCGGTTCTCGGCATGGGAGTGCGCTTCCTCTCGCACCTCAAGGACAAGGCCAATATCCGGCGCGCGGCGAACAACCGGCCGCCGAAGGAGTAGCCAGCGTTAAAATTCGTCCTCGTTGGCGGCGACCTCGGTCGGCTGCCGCTTGGCCTCCGCCTCATGAAACTGGGCCAGTTGCTCGTGCAGATGGCAAATGGCCGTATCGCTCGCCTCGGCGGCCATCCTGCGGCATTGTTCGGCACGTTCGAGATGGAACGCGCGCTCGCTGTCCCCGCTCATTGCCCAACCCCTATGCTCGACGAGCCCCCGCCCGTCCAAACTGATCCATCCGCGCTCATACCACGCATGGAATGAGAATCGGAGTCGATTCAGGCCGAGTCCGGCCCGCTCCGCCGCGCCGCGAATTCGGCGGGCTCTGGAGCTGTGCCGCCGCCCTTATTCAGCTCCATCCAGTCGCGGAATTCCAGCCCGTAGAGCATGTCCATCACCTCGAACTCCAGCCCGCCGGGCTGCGAGGTGTTGCTGTTCCACAGGGCCACGACGCCGCTTTTCATCTGCGGGTCGAACAGGATCAAGGAACGGTAGCCGTCGACCCCGCCGCGGTGGCCGACGATGTGGTGGCCGGCATAGTCGTAGCTGCGCCAGCCGTAGCCATATTGCGCCTCGCCGAGTCGCTCGAGGAACTTGCGCAACCGGCCCCGCTCGCCCGGCGTCTTGACGCGCGGCTGGTGGATCTTGTCGAGCAGCTGCGGGCTCAACACCTGCGGCATCTCGCCCATTTGGGCCAGCATCCACAGCGTCAGATCCTTGATGTTGCTGTTAACCCCGCCCGCTGCAGGCACCTTGTAATAGATGTCCTTGACCGCCAGTGGCCGGCGGCCGACGCTGTGTGGACGAGCCCAGCTCTCGGCATGAACCAGGCCGTCGATCGTCACGCTCGCCGAGGTCATGCCCAGCGGCGCGAACAGCTCCCGCTCCACCGCCTCCTGGTAACGCATGCCGCTGGCACGGCCGACCATTTCGCTGGCCGCATCATAGGCGACATTCTGATAGCTCCAGCACGTCCCTGGCGGGCAGATGCTGTTGAGGGTGGCCAGCGTGCCGCGGAGGAAGGTGACGTCCTCCCCTTCCTCCAGCTTGTTGTCGAACGCGTTGCGATAGAGGCCGAGGCGGTGGCTCAGCACATCCCCGACCGTCGCCTTCAGCTCGTTGCGGCCGGGCAGGCGCAGCGAGGGCGCGACGCTGGCCACCGGCTGCTCGAAGCTGAGCTTGCCCTGCTCTTCGAGCTTGGCGACCATAGTCGCCGCCACGCCCTTCGACACCGAAGCCCAGCGGAACACCGTGTCGGCAGTGACTTTCTCGCCCGAGCCTTCGAAGGTCTCGCCATAGCCGTTGAGGAAAGTAATGCGCCCATTCTCGACGACTCCGACCGCCATGCCGACCATGTTCGGCCGGTCGGCCATTTGCCGCAGGCGGGCATCCAGCCGGGCGTAATCAATCCGACTTCGGCTGGCGGGCTCGACCGTGGCGAGGTGCGCGCTGATCCTGGCATCGGTTTCAGCCTGGCTGGCTGCAGCAGATTGCTGAGAATCACCGAATGGGCTGGCCAGCGCGAGCACGCCCACGGCCAGCGCCAAGACACCCAGACCGATCTTGAACTGTCGTTCCAATTTGAGACGCATCCTCCCCACGGCTGCTGTGCCGTGTGCGACCAAAACGCTCAACTCCCTAGAGAATCTCCATGCGCCAGAATGAGTCCCTGGAGCGCCGAACGGCGGACTATGACGCTGCCATCTGGAAAGCGTCGTCCCACTCGCCTAAGACCGCCAGCCAGGGAGAACCGATGAATTTCTTGCGGACCTTATTCTGGGTGGTGCTCGCGGTCTCTCTCGCGATCTTTGCCAACCGGAACTGGATGGACGTCACATTGAGCCTTTGGGGCGACATCCAGGCCGATGTGAAGCTGCCGTTCCTGCTGCTGCTGACCTTCCTGATCGGCTTCCTGCCGCCCTATTTCCTGATGCGCAGCCGCCTCTGGAGCCTGAAGCGCAAGCTGGCGCTAGCCGAGCGTCCGGCCATGCCGCTGCCTGCCGGACCTCAGCCCGCGGAGAGCGACGAGGCGCTGGCATGACCAGCCCGATTTATGTGGCGATCGACACGCCTGACATGGATCGGGCGCGGGCGATCGCCGCAGCGGTCAAGCGCCATGCGGGCGGATTGAAGCTCGGCCTCGAATTCTTCTGCCACAACGGCCGGCACGGGGTGATGGAGCTGGCCGAGCTTGGCCTGCCGATCTTCCTCGACCTCAAACTCCACGACATTCCAAACACCGTTGCCAAGTCGATCCAGGCGCTGGCCCCACTCACGCCCGCGGTGCTGACCGTCCATGCGGCTGGTGGACGGGCGATGCTGGAGGACGCCAAGGCCGCCGCCCCGGCCGGCACGAAGGTTGTCGCGGTGACCGTACTGACCAGCCTCGACGGCGACGACCTCGCCTCCATTGGGATCGGGTCCGACAGCCATGACCAGGTCGAGCGCCTCGCCGCTCTAGCCAGAGAGGCCGGCCTCGACGGCATCGTCTGCTCCGGAAACGAGGTCGGCGCGGCGCGCAGGAAGTGGAAGGATGGTTTCTTCGTAGTGCCCGGCATCCGGCCAATGAATTCACACGTCGCCGACCAGAAACGGGTGATGACCCCGCGGGCCGCTATCGATGCCGGCGCCTCGATCCTGGTGATCGGTCGGCCCGTGACCGGGGCGGAGGATCCGGGCATGGCGGTGAGGGAGATTGCGAGCACGCTTTAGGTGGACATGGCATTGCCGCCCGCCTACCTCGCCTTCGAACATGATGAGGTTTCGATGAGCTGGCTGAGCAGCGTCCGTAAAGGCATTCAGTCCCTGACCAAGCGGCAGACCGCCGATAATCTGTGGCACAAGTGCAAGAAGTGCGCGTCCATGGTCTTCACCAAGGAGTGGGAAGACAATCATTTTGTCTGCCCGCGTTGCGACCACCACGACCGCATCGGCCCTACTGAGCGGTTCGACGCCTTGTTCGATCGTAAGAAATATGAGGTGTTGCCGAGCGCGGAAGTGCGGGAGGACCCACTCAAGTTTCGCGACACCAAGCGCTATTCCGAGCGCATCAAGATTGCGCGGAGCTCGACCGGCGAACGCGACGCATTGATCAACGCCATCGGCAAGATCGAGGGCCATCAGGTCGTGGTCGGGGTGCAGGACTTCGCCTTCATGGGCGGATCGATGGGCATCGCGGTCGGCGCGGCCTTCGTTGCCGGCGTGGACAAGGCCGTCGCGAAAGGTTGCCCCTATGTCCTGTTCACCGCCGCCGGTGGCGCGCGGATGCAGGAAGGCATTCTTTCTCTGATGCAGATGCCGCGAACGACGGTCGCGCTCGCCCGCCTCCACGAAGCGGGACTTCCGTACATCGTAGTGCTGACCGACCCGACGACGGGCGGCGTCACCGCCAGCTATGCCATGCTCGGAGACGTACAGATCGCCGAGCCGGGCGCGTTGATCGGCTTCGCCGGCCAGCGGGTGATCGAGCAGACCATTCGCGAAAAGCTGCCCGAAGGCTTCCAGCGCTCCGAATATCTGCTTGAGCATGGAATGATCGACATGGTCGTCCATCGCCAGGCGCTGAAGGACCGGCTCGGAAGGCTGATCGACTATCTCGCGCCGAAAAAGGACAAGAAAGCGGCCTGATGAAGGAAGTGATCCGCTCGGCGGATCCGCGCGTCGCGGCACTCATTGCACGACAGGCCACGCAATTTTCGGACCGGGACCAGCTTGGCCTCGACCGGATAACGGCGCTGCTCGACAGGCTGGGCCGGCCCCAGGACGGGCTGCCGCCAGTGTTCCATGTCGCCGGCACAAATGGGAAGGGCTCGACCTGCGCCTTCCTGCGCGCCGCACTGGAAGCGGCTGGCAAATGCGTCCATTCTTTCACTAGCCCTCACCTGGTCCGCTACAATGAGCGGATCCGGATTGCTGGCGAGCTGATCGGCGACGGTCGGCTTGCCGAGTTGATGAGCCGAGTGCTCGACGCAAATGACGAGATTGGCGCCAGCCTGTTCGAAGTGAACACCGCGGTAGCCTTCCTGGCCTTCAGCGAAGCCGAGGCCGATGCTTGCATCCTGGAGGTCGGCCTCGGCGGGCGTCTCGACGCAACCAATGTCATCGAAAAACCGCTGGTCTGCGGCATCGCCAGCCTCGGGCTCGACCACCAGGCATTCCTCGGCAGGACGATAGTCAACGTAGCGGCGGAGAAGGCCGGCATCGCCAAGCCCGGCGTGCCGCTCGTGACCCAGCTCTACCCGCCGCAAAGTGCGGAGAGGATCCGCGAGATCGCCCTAGCAAGGGGGGCGATTTGGGAACCGCGCGGTCTCCACTGGGACGCGCTCGTCCGGCAGGATAAGCTGCGCTACCGCGACCGGCAGGGCGAGCTCGACCTGCCACTGCCGCGCCTGCCGGGCAAGCATCAGGCGCTCAATGCGGCGCTTGCGATCGCCATGCTTCGGCACCAAGCGTCAATTCCGATCCCGCCGGCAGCGCTCGCCGCGGCGATGGGCTGGGCGAATTGGCCGGCCAGGCTCCAGCAACTGCACCGCGGCCCCTTGTTCGACATGCTGCCGCGGGGCAGCGAGCTGTGGGTCGACGGCGGCCATAACCCGAGCGCGGCGCGGCTGGTAGCCGACTATGCCAAGAAGCATTGGCAGGACCGGCTGCCGCTGGTGCTGCTGTTCGCCAGCCTGCAAAGCAAGGACGCCGCCGGTACGCTGCGCCCGTTCAAGGGCATAGTGGGCGAGGTGCTGACATTGCCCATCGACGGCCATGACTGCCGCCCGCCACAAGACCTGGCCCACCTGGCCGAAAGCATGGGACTGCCTGCGCGGTCCCGGGCCAGCCTGTCGGATGCGATGACCGCGCTTCGCAAACCGGCAAGGGTGCTGGTGTTCGGATCGCTCTATCTGGCGGGGGAGCTGCTTTCCCTTAATGGGCCTCTGCCCGACTAGGCCCGAAGTTCCTTGAGCTTGGTCATCGCCCAGTCGTACATCGGCCCGTTTTCGGCTCGTTGATGACGGTCCATCCGCTTCAATCGGTGCTCGACTTCGTCAAGCATGCGCCGGGCATCCGACTTGCGTCCCTGTTTGAGCAGCAGGCCGGCATAACGGCAGCGGACCTCGTCGCCCGGGTAGCGGTCGACCAGATCGGCATAGATGCCTTCCGCCTCGGCGTCTCGTCCAAGGTCCCCCAGAATGCGGGCGCGGAGCAGCGCAATCCGATCCTTGTCGCTCGGAGCAGTGGGGGGCGTCACGGCGTCCAGCGTAGCCAATGCTTCCTCGTTTCGGTCAGCTAGATACTGGCACCGGGCAAGCTTTTCTCCCGTGCGATAATCGGCGCGGCCAGCGCCGATCGCGTCTCGGTACAGCGGCAACGCTTCGGCCTGGCGCCCTCGAGCGACCAGCGCATCGGCATAACGGATGCGGTTGGCCGCCGTCTGGGCCAGGTCCAGCGCATCCCGAGCCGCCCGCAACTCACGTTCGGGATCGAACTTCTCGATGATTTGCGTCTGGGCCTGGCGGACATGGCGGTTGTGCTTCATCCGCGGAAGCACCTCGATGATCACATAGGCGAGAGATCCAGCAAGCGGCAGAAACATCAGCGCCATGATCCAGAAGCGGTTTGCACCGTGGCGGAAGACATCAATGATGAGGGCGACCTGGATGGCCACCGTCAAAACCAGAAAGATCATGCGGGCTTTGTCTCCGCTGCTCCGCCATCCTCGGCCCTGGCGTCGCCTTCGCCGACGACGCCCGCAGTGCCGATCGAGCTGTCGATCAGGCCGGCGCGCATCATCAGCCAAAACAGGATGATGCCCGGTAGCGCGGCGACGGTGGTCAGCCAGTAGAAGTTGACGAAGCCGAACTCCTCGACCAGCGCACCGGCGGTGGTCCCGGTCAGCACCCGCCCGACCACGCTAGCTGCGGCTGAGATCAGCGCATATTGCGAGGCGGTGAACTGCAGATTGCAGAGGGCCGAGAAGTAGGCGACGACGACCACGCCGCCGATGCCGCTCGCGAAATTCTCGAAGCCGATGCAGGCGGCGAGGCCGTAATTGGTATGGCCGGCCATGGCGAGGAAAGCGAAAGTGGCGTTGGACACGCCCATCAGGATCAGGCTCAGCAGCACCGACCGCTTCATGCCCATCTTGGCGTAGAGCACGCCGCCGACGAAGATGCCGATCAGATAGGCCCAGAAGCCGACCCCGACGTCCCAAATGGCGATCTCGTCATTGGTGTAGCCCATGTCGTCGAGCAGCAGGCGCAGGACCAACTGGCCCAGCGTGTCGCCGATCTTGTGAAGCAGGATGAACAGCAGCACCAGGAAGGCGCCGCGACGCTTGAAGAACTCCGCGAACGGCCGCCAGATGGTATCGACGGCCTCCGAAAACCCCTTGCGCGAGGTCGGCTCCCTATGGCGCCTGGGCTCGCCAACGATCAGGCCGGTCAGCATGGCGGGGAGAGCGAACAAGGCGCAGGCGAGATAGGCAACTTCCCAGCCGACGCGGGCGGCCAGCACCAGCGCCAAGGCGCCGGCAGCGACCGAGCCGATCCTCCAGCCATATTGCGACATGCCGGAGCCGACTCCCAATTGGCGCGGCTCCAGGAGCTCGATGCGGTAGGCGTCGATCACAATATCGAAGGTTGCGCCTGCGACGCCGACCAGGATGGCCGCGATGGCCGTCTGGTAGATGTTCGCCGAGGGGTCCTGAAATGCCAGGTTGGCCACCGCGGCCATCACCAGCAGTCCGGAGAGGATCAGCCATGAGACGCGCTGGCCGAGCCGGCCGAGTAGCGGCAGCCGCACGCCGTCGACGAGCCAGGCCCAGAGGAACTTCAAATTATAGACGAGGAAGGCCAGCGCGAAGGTGGTGACGGTCGATTTGGTGATCCCGTCCTGCGCCAGCCTGGTCGTCAGGGTCGCGCCGATCATCGCATAGGGGAAGCCTGACGACACTCCGACGAAGAAGGCTGCAATCGGGGCTTTCTC
>Ga0307410_10000951_pt1 | contig 12423 bp, 8 predicted proteins | sample 322Ometagenome_3_FD_203707 | JGI IMG/M metagenome (GOLD analysis project Ga0307410, IMG submission 203707) | Maize rhizosphere microbial communities from greenhouse at UC Davis, California, United States - 322HYB-O-3 | ecosystem: Host-associated > Plants > Roots > Rhizosphere > Soil | place...
AGCGGTCGTAGCGCTGCGTAACCGTAGGTTGCGATACGGCAACGGGCTCGTAGACGACGCAGCCCGCGATCGCGAGTGCGCTGACGACGGCCAGCAAGCGCAGCACGCGCGTCGTCGCCGTTCCGCGCCGGTTCATTTGACGGGTACCGCGACCCAGCCGTCACCCGGGTCGTAGCGCGTGATCTTGCGCGCAAGCTCGGCCGTGTTCGGTCCGAGATCCTTCTGGTACACGACGCCCTCGTAATTGACGATGAACGTCATGACGCCCGTCTGCAGGTACTTCGCCGGATAGGCGATGGCGGCGAAGCCGCCGATCATGTATCCCTTGACGACGTAGTCGAGCGCACCTCCCTTCGCGTGCGATCCCTGGCCCGTGAGCATGCGGAAATAGTAGCCGTGATACGGCGTCGGCCCGCTCTTCTGCTCGTAGCCCTGCGCCGTCGCCGCCGTCATCAATTCGCCGAGCGGGCTCGGCGGCTCGCCGGCCTTCGTCGGCCAGTACAGGCCGTCGCGGCGGCCCTTCGCGCTCGCGAACTTGCGCGCGTACTCGCGCACGCCGTCGCGGTTGTGATCCGCGGCCGCGTAATCGTGCTGCGCGTCGACGATCGCGAGCATCACGTTGATGACCGAGAGCTCGTTCTCGCCGATGCGGCGCGCATTCAGCTCGTCGACGCCCGCGCTCGTGTCGAACCGCCAGCGGTCGCCGCTCTTCACGAGCGGGAACGCGAACGGAAAATCGTCGTTGCCCAGCGTGAGACTTGCGCGGCTGTCGCCGTCACGCACGATCGCGTGTTTCTCCTCGTAGGTCGCGGTAAAGCGATCTGCGCGGGCGCGGTCGGCGACCTTGTCCGGCGAGCGGATCGACTTCTCCGCCGTCGGACCGAGAACGTTCAGCATCGCGGTACTGTCGTGTGCTTTCACGGCCCGCACGAGCGCGTCGACCGCGTCCTCCGGTGACGCGAACGTGCGCTGCGCCGCGTGCGAGGCGGATGCCAGCATCAGCAAGCCGAGCGCAAGCGCCAGAAAGCGCGAAACGTGGAAGAACATGTGGGCTACCTCGTACCGTTGTGCCTGCGTGCGCGTCACGATTCCGCGCGCTCGAGAAGATTTGCAGTCGCGCGGGTTCATCGCCGGCCTCCGCCGCCGCGTCCTCCACCACCGCCTCGCCCACCTCCTCCACCGCCGCCACGCGCACCGGACGAGGAGCGCGCGCTGTTCATGCTCGACGACCCGCGGTTGCTGTAGTTGCTCGTCTGCGCTCGCGAGCCGGTATCGAACGCGGACGCGCTGCGGCCCGAGTAGTCACGGCCCGACGCGCCGCCACCCCCGCGGCTGACCGGCGACGCGCTCGAGCCGAGGTCGGGGCGGCTTCCCCCGCCGCCGCGTGCGCTGCTGCCTGCACCCGCCCCTGTGCCGCGCCCGGCGTCGCCGCGCGTCTGCTGCACGCCCCCGCCGCCGTCGCGCCCGCGATAGGCGTCGCGGCTCGCGGCATTGGACGACGCGCCGCGGTTGTACTTCTGCGCGGTGCCGCTGTCTCGGTAAGGAACGGCACCGCGGCGGTCGGAGTTGTGCTGCCAGTTGCCGTTCGAAATGTTCGTCTTGTTGAAATTGTTGTAGCGGTTCACATTGACGTTCACGTCGCCGCGACCCCAGCCGACGTTGCCCCACAGCGCACCGCCGACGATCACGCCGGCCGTGAAGCCCAGCAGTGCGCCGCCCGCGACGTATCCGGGCGGGTAGTAGTAGTACGGCGGATAGGCCGGATAGGGCCACGCGCCGTACACGACGGTCGGGTTGTACGTCGGCACGTAGACGACCTCGGGATTCGTCGGCTCGATCTTGATGATCGTCGTCGATTCGACTTTCTCGGTGATGACCTTCTGCTCTTTCGAGTCCTTGAGCGTGCCCTGCGCCGCCGCCTTGGCGCGCAGTGCCTGCGCCGTCGCCATCACGTCGGGCTCCTGCGCGAGAAAAGCGTCGCCGAGCTTCTGCGTCCAGTCGATCTTCTCGCTCATCATCGTCAGCACCTGCGGGAACACGACGATCGACTTCACCGCGGGATCCCAGGGCTGCTTCTGCAGCGCGTCCTCGAGCGCCTTGTCCTTGACTCCCGGATTGGCCTTCAACCATCGCTCCGCCATGACGATGTCGAGCGGATACGTCGACGCCATCAGCACTTGCGCGAACAGCGAGTCGGGATACAGCGCGATCGGTGCCACGAGCTGATCGAGCTCCTCCTGCGAAAACGTCTTCTGCCCCTCGGCGGGCGTGCCCCCCGGCGGGGGCGGTGCCGCGGATGATGAAGACGGCGGCGGCGGCGGTGGCGCCTGGCCCATGACCGGTGCGGGCAGCGCGATCAGCGCGATCGCCAGGGTGGCGACGAGGCGTGATGTCAGCGAGCGGCGTTCGGGTGTCTGCACGAAATTCTCCGGACTCATTTGACCGTGTAGCCACGGCCCTCGAGGCACGCGGCGCGCGCCTTCGCGTAGGCCGCGCTTTGCGATGACTGCGTCTGCTGCTGTTGCGCCGCCGCCTGCTGTTGCTGATTGCGATTGTCGCGCCGGCTTTGCCCGCGGCCGGCTACTGCGCCTGCCGCGGCGCCCGCGCCCGCGTCACCGGCGATCCCGCCGATGACGGCACCTCGCGCCGCGCCGCGCACGCCTGCGCCGGGCGTCGTACCGCTTGGCGTCGTTGGCTGCGCCGGCGCAGCGGCCTGCGGTTGCGGTTTCGAAGGGTCGACACCCGTCTGGCCCACCGCCCATTGGTGGCATTCGCCCTCATCCTTCTTCTGCTGCGCGGGCGACTGGCCCTTGGCCGGATAGACGAACTGCTGGCCTGCGACGTCGGTGACCGCGAACAGGCCGCCCAGCGCGAACGCCGCGACGCGTACGTTGCGAGAGATCATGATCGTTCCTTCCTCAGGGACCTCGATACCCGACAGCCCGCGCGTCGGCCATTTCCGGGGCGCGCGCGGGCTCCGACGCGCTGCCGATGGTGTCGCCGCGCGCGCCCTCGACGAAGCTGCCGCCCAGCGCGAGATGCAGGTTCACGCGCTGCACGAGGCGCTCCGTCTGCACGTGCAGCAGCGCCGTGCGCGCTCCGTAGAGCGCGACGTTCTGCTGCAGCACCGCACGCAAATCGCCGGAGCCGACCCGATAGCGCACTTGCGCGAGCTCGAGCGTACGTGCGTTGCTCGCGACCGACCGGGCCAGGATCGCCTCGCGCTCGTCGGCGGTGAATCCGCTCGACAGCGCCGTCTCGACTTCGGTGAGCGCGCGCAGGCCCACGCGTCCGTATTCCGCGATCGCGAGCTGCTGCTCCGCGTTGCGGATGTCGACCTGCGCCTCCAGCGCATAGCCGTTGAAGATCGGCGCGGCGAGATTGGCGCCAAGCGACAGCACGGGGTTGGCGTGGTTCTGCAGCACGAACAGCTCGCTCGAAATCGACGTCACACCCGCGGTGAGCGCGAACTTGGGCAGGCGCGCGGCCTTCGCCTCGGCCACACGGTGGAATGCGGCGGCGATGCGCCGCTCCGCGGCGATCACATCCGGCCGCCGCTCGAGAAGTTCCGAGGGCAAGCCGACGGGAACGGGACCGGGCACACGGGGCAGCGCGGCGGGAACGTCGAGCTCCGCCGCCGGATAGCGGCCCACCAGCGTTTCGAGTGCGCGCCGCGCCTGCTCGTAGCCCAGCGCGAGCTGCCGCGCGGCATCGCGCGCCGTCTCGAGGTTCGCTTCCGCGAGCGTGACGTCGTATTCGTCGCCGGCGCCCACACGCAGCCGATCGCGCGCGAGGCCGATCGCCTGCTCCGACGCGCGCACGATGTCGGCCGCGATCCCCAGCTGCAAGCGCGCTTCGACCGCAAGCATGAAGCTCTTCGCCGTCGTCGCCGCGATCGACTGCCGTGCATAGACGGCGTCGGAAACGGCCGCCTCGTACTGCTCGGCGCCGGCCGCACGCTCGGCGCGCACGCGACCCCAGATGTCGAGCTCCCAGCTTGCGAACAGACCGACGCCACTCAAGCCGGATTGATCGCCGCCGAGCTTGCCGCCGCCGCGCGCGAGCAGGTTGACCGCCGGGTAGATCGTCGCGCCGGCGAGCTTCGCGTACCCGGCCGCCTGCTCGACGCGCGCGGCCGCGACCTGCAGGTCGGCGTTGTAGCGATCGGCCTCGCGCACGAGTGCGTCGAGTTGCGGCTCGCCGAACGTCGCGAGCCATCCCGCCGCCGGCGCGCCGGCGGGCTCGCCGCGTGCCATTTTCCACGCGCCCGGCACCTCGACGTGCGGCAGCGCCAGTGCGCGGATTTCTTCTGGCTTCGGCGGCGCCTGCAACGCGCATCCCGCCATCGCCAACACGGCGGCGGAAAGCGCGAGCGGGCGTGATGGCCGCGACATCAGTGCAGCTTCAGGATCAGGTAATCGAGCTTCGCGCCGACGCGCATGATCACCTTGCGGATGATGTGGATCATCGCGCCGTGCTCGGTGTAGATCGCGCCATTGCCGACGGCGCCGGCCGGCAGGAACAGATCGGCGTCCTGCTGCGCGACGGTGAGCTTCACCGGAAAGCGGCCCGGCGGGATCGGCCCGAATCCCGTCGTCGGCAATTGCGTGCTGTTCGCGATCTGGCCCTGTCCCTGCGCCCACACGATCGAATCGACCGTCGCCTTGATGATGCGGCCCGGATACGTATTGAGCGTGAACTCCGCCTCGTTGCCGGGCTCGATCTGGTGCAGCTCGTTCTGCTGGAACAGCGCGATCACCTGGTACGTCTCCTCGACGAACGTCATCGCCGGGTTGACGGGAAACGCTGTCGTCATCGAGCCGGGACGAAGCTGCACGTTGATCGCGTAGCCCGTCGTCGGCGCGAACACCGTCGTTTGCGACAGCTCCCATTTCGCGTTCTCGAGCTGCGCCCGTATCTGCGCCACCGGCGCGTACTCGTCGTTGAACTTGCCGCTCATCCGTTGCCGGATCTGTCGCTCGCTCGCGGCCGCCTGCATCTCCGCGGCACGGGCCTGCACGGCCATGCTCCGCGCGTTGTCGAGCTGCGCCTCGAGCTCGCGCAAGTCGGTCTCCGCGCGCTCGAGCGCGAAGCGGTCGCCCGCGCCCGTCTTCACGAGCTCGCGGTTCTGGCCGACGCGCGTGCGCGCGAGCTCCAGCCTCGACTGCACCTCCCGGACTTTCGAATCCGCCTGCAGGATCGCCCCTTTCACTTCCGCAACCTTGCCGACCGACCCGGCGAGCTGCTCGTCGAGCTCGCGGGACGACGCCGACGTGTTCGCGAGCTGCGCCTCCAACGACCGCACGGCGAGCTCGTACGGCGTCGGGTCGATCTTGAACAGCACGTCCCCCTTCTTCACGAGCCGATTCGGCTCGACGGGCACGTCGACGACGCGCCCGCGCACCTGCGGTACGACGTTGATCACGTACTTCACGACGCGCACGTCCGCGGTGGACGGCGCGACGACGTTCAGCGTCAGGATGAGCGCGGTCAGCGCGACGATCGGGATGATGACGACGGTGACCTGCGTGCCGATGTTCCACGGCAGCCACTTCATCTTGATGAAGACGAACCAGACGATCAGCGAGTAGATTGCGAGGAGCAGGACTTCCATTTACGCGCCCCTGCGTCCCGTCCCGGGTGTCACCGCCGCCGGTCCTGCCGGCTCGAGCACCGGAATGTCGTCGCCGTCTGCTGCGCCAAGCGGCGGTGCGGATTTCAGCGCAGCCAGGTCCTCGTGCAAGCGCGTGAATTCGGCCGGCAGCGCGCCTCGCGCCTTCATGGCGTCGAGCTCATGCTTGACGTGCGCGAGCTCGGCTTCCACGAGCGTGCCGGCGCGCGCCTTCGCGTCAGCCTCGTGGAAGAAGTCGTCGCCCTTGTCGGTGCCGTAGGCGAGCTTGTGCGCGACCGGCTTCGTATACGCCCAAAGCCAGGCGATTGGCCACAGCAGGCCGCCGAATACGAGCGACAGCAGGCATAGCGTCTGGATCGCCTTCGTCTGCGGGTGGTGGCGCTTGTGCGCGATCTTCTCCGGCATCACGTGCACGACCCAGAACACGGTGATGCCGACGATCGGCACGAGAAACAGCACGACCCACGCCAGCACGTTCGCGGCCGCGTCGAGCGTCTCGCCATGAAGGAACGCGGCATGCGCATTGCCGCAATGAACACCGGCCCACGCCACAGGCACGATCAGGCTCGCCGGTCCTCCTCGCCGCCGAAGGGGCCGTTCGATGTTGGAACTCATGGGCTGCGGGTACTCGATAGCCGGCTGGCGTTCCGGAAGAAACTAAGGCGAGGGTGATGCGCTGCGGGGGTATGCGCGTTGCCGCCATGGTGATCACCCGTTTCGGCATCGTCTTTGCATTTCTCGACACGCGCGATCCTGCTTCGTGTCGAGAACTGCAAGGACGCAACGTGCAACGCCGACCCACAGTGATCGCCATCCGCGCGTGCGGACGGGCCGTAAGCAGCCCGACATCCCGGAGTCCAGCATGAGCAAGCCCATCAGGAACAATGCGCCCGCGCCTGCCGGCGAGACATCCCTCAGCGAATTCTTTTCCGCCGCCGAGGCGCGAAACGATCGCTGGCGCAAGCTCAATCGCATTGCCAAGGCGTTCGTCGCCGCGGATTCCGCGGCGGCCGAGGGCTTGCGCAAGGAAGCGGGCGCCGTGCTCGCCGAGCTCGCGCCGCTCGAGGAGCTGAACGGCTATCCGGGACCGTCCCTGATGAGCCAGGTGCACGAGCGGCTCGATTCGGCACAGTGGCCCGAGCTCGCGCGGCTCGTGCAGCGGATCAGCATGGCGCTGCTGTCGGCCAGTTACCGGGACGAGTCCGACGCCTGGACGTCGGAAGAGGATGGCGAGGCGCGCCTGCCGGACGTGCTGCCGCCTTCCGTGGGACGCGGGCAGGCGCGCAAGCCGTATTTCGAGATCCTGCTCGTGTCGGCCGGGGAGCGCGCGACGTGGCCGGCGCTGCGCGAGACGTTCAGCCGCCTGCGCCGCGACGACGATGCCTTCGTCTACGAGCCGGTCGTCGTCGGAACGTTCGAAGATGCCGTCCTCGCGGCGCTCGTCAACTTCAACCTGCAGTCCGTCGTCATCATCGACGGCTTTGGATTCAAGTCGCAGTACAGCGTTCCGGCGCTGCGCGAGATTCTCGCGCCACACGTCCCGGCCGATGCCTCGTCCGGCATGGCCGACATGGGGCCGGCTCTGGCGCGCGTGCTGCGCACGCTGCGGCCCGAGCTCGACCTGTTCATGGTCACCGACCAGGACGTCGGCAAGCTGGCCGGATCGGATGCGGCCGGCGAGATCCGCCGCGTGTTCTACGGCGTCGAGGAGCCGATGGAGATTCATCTCGCCGTACTCGACGGCATCAGGGATCGCTACGAGACACCGTATTTCGACAACCTGCAGAAGTACGCCGCGCGGCCGATCGGGACGTTCCACGCGCTGCCGATCGCACGCGGCAAGTCGATCTTCAAGTCGAACTGGATCCGTGACATGGGCGAGTTCTACGGGACGAACCTGTTCCTCGCCGAATCGTGCGCGACGACCGGAGGCCTCGACAGCCTGCTCGAGCCGACCGGCAACATCAAGGTTGCGCAGGACAAGGCCGCGCGCGCGCTCGGCGGCGATCGCACGTTCTTCGTCACCAACGGCACGTCGACGTCCAACAAGATCGTGCACCAGGCGCTGCTCACACCCGGTGACATCGTGCTGATCGACCGCGACTGCCACAAGTCGCACCACTACGGCCTCGTGCTGGCCGGCGCGCAACCGCTGTACATCGACGCCTACCCGCTGACGCAGTTCTCGATGTACGGCAGCCTCGCGATCCGTCCGATCAAGCAGGCACTGCTGCAGCTCAAGGCGGAAGGCAAGCTCGACCGCGCGAAGATGCTCGTGCTCACGAACTGCACGTTCGACGGCCACGTCGCAAACGTCGAGCGGACGATGCTCGAATGCCTGGCGATCAAGCCCGACCTGATCTTCCTGTGGGACGAAGCCTGGTTCGGTTACGCGCGCTTCTCGCCTTTCCTGCGGATGCGCACGGCGATGGGTGCGGCGGCGAAGCTGCGCGGCATGATGCGCGACCCCGAATACCGCAAGCGCTACGAGAAGGCGACGGCCGAAGCCGGCGACATCGACATCAAGAACAAGCGGATCCTCGACACCCCGCTTCTGCCCGATCCGGACAAGGTGCGCATCCGCGTCTACGAGACCGACTCGGTGCACAAGTCGATGTCGTCGCTGCGCCAGGGATCGATCATCGTCGTCGCGGACCAGGACTTCCACACGGCCGAGGCGGCGTTCAAGGAAGCGTTCTTCACCCACACGTCAACGTCGCCGAACCTGCAGATCATCGCCTCGCTGGACCTCGCGCGCCGCCAGATGGAGCTCGAGGGCTACGAGCTCGTGCAGCGGGCGATCCAGCTCGCGATCGAGATCAGGCGCGCGATCAACGGCCATCCGCTGATCTCGAAGTATTTCCGTTGCGCGACGCCCGTCGAGATGATTCCCGAAGAGTACCGGCGCTCCGGCTTCACCGACTACGGTGCGCCGGAGTGGACGATCGCAGACACGGCGCGCGCGCTGCGCGAGGATGAGTTCTTCCTCGACCCGACGCGGATCACGCTGCTCTGCGGCCGGGCGGGCTACGACGGCACCCAGTTCAAGGCGCTGCTCGCCAACGAGTACGACATCCAGATCAACAAGACGTCACGCAACAGCGTGCTCGTGCAGATCAACATCAACAACACGCGCAGCGACATGGCGCACCTGCTGAAGTCGCTGGCCGACATGTCGCGCGTCATCGAACGCCGGCTTGCCGACGGCGGCGAAGCGGAGCGGGAAGCGTTTGCGGCCCGCGTCAAATCGCTGGTCGACGACGTGCCCGACCTGCCCAACTTCAGCCGCTTCCACGACGCGTTCCGCGAAAGTGCCAAGAGCGCCACTGCGGAAGGCGACATGCGCTCCGCCTACTACATGGCGTACGACGCGGCGTCGTGCGAGTACCTGAAGCTCAACGACAAGCGCGTCGACGAGCGAATGAAGAACGGGCCCGAGCTCGTGTCGGCCAAGTTCGTGATCCCCTACCCGCCCGGCTTTCCGATCATGGTGCCCGGCCAGGTGGTCACGCCGGAGACGATCGCGTTCATGCGCAAGCTCGACGTCAAGGAGATCCACGGGTTCAACGCGACGAAGGGCCTCGAGCTGCTGAAGCCCGAGGCGCTGGCGAACCACCGTAGCAAGGCCGGCCAACGCTGATCGCAACGAGAATTCCATGGCGCCCATGGCGCACGGGAGAACAAGATGATCCAGTGGTTTTTCGATACGCTGAAGCAGTATCCGGAGATCGCGATATTCCTCGCGCTCGCGCTGGGCTACTACTTCGGGAAGTTCACGTTCAAGGGCATCGGGCTCGGGTCGGTGACCGCCACGTTGATCGCCGGCGTCGTAATCGGACAGATCGGGATCACGATCAATCAGCCGCTCAAGGCCTTTTCGTTTCTCATGTTCCTGTTCGCCGTCGGCTACGGCGTCGGGCCGCAATTCGTGCGCGGCATCGCGAGCACCGGCCTGCCACAGGCGGTCTTCTCCGCGGTGCAGTGCGTGTTCAGCCTGGTGGCATGCGTGGTGATCGCCAAGCTCGCCGGTTACGATCTCGGCTACGCGGCCGGATTCTATTCGGGCTCGCAAACGATCTCCGCCGCGATGGGACTTTCGACCGACGCCATCAACCGGCTGGGGCTCGCCGCCGATCAGGCGAAGGCGCTGATCGACTCGATGCCCGTCGCTTACGCGGTTACGTACATGTTCGGCACGATGGGCTCGGCAATCGTGATCGCCGTCCTCGGTCCGAAGCTGCTCGGCATCGACCTCGTCGCCGCCTGCAAGGATTACGAGGAGAAGCATGGAGGCGGCAGGAAGGAGCTTGGCGGTCCCGGCACCGGCTGGTATCGCCGGGTGCTGCGGGCTTACAAGGTACAGCCGGGGGCCAGAGTCATAGGCATGCGCGTAGCCGAAGCCGAGGCGCTGGTGCCGGAATCGCGTCTTTTCATCCTGCGCATTCGGCGCGGCGGACAGTTGATGGACGCGACTGCGGACACGGTGCTGAAGGATGGCGACGTGGTCGCGATCGGAGGCGAGCGCGAAGTCCTGCTGACGGCGCTGCAGAACGCCGCCGAGGTCGACGATCGCGAGCTGCTGGCCGTGCCGATCGAGGGTATCGACGTCCTGGTCACGAACAAGGATGTCGACGGCAAGACGCTCGCCGAGTTGGCCGCGCGCCCCGAGACGCGCGGGGTGTTCCTGCGCAAGATCACGCGCGGTGCGACCGCGACCGACATTCCGATCATGGCGGGCACCGAAATCAATCGCGGCGACCTGCTCACGCTCGTCGGCCGCACGCAGGACACCGCCGCCGCCACGAAAATGCTGGGCGTTGCCGACCGTCCGACCGACATCACCGACATGGCGTTCGTCGGTGCGGCGATCGTGATCGGTGGGCTGATCGGCGCGCTGGTCTTCAAGGTCGCCGGCGTGCCGCTGACGCTGTCGACAGCCGGCGGCGCACTCATCGCCGGGATCATCGGCGGATGGTTGCGCTCGGTGCGCCCGAGCTTCGGACGCATCCCCACGCCCACCGTCTGGTTCATGAACTCCGTCGGCCTCAACATCTTCATCGCGATCGTCGGCATTTCCGCCGGCCCCGGTTTCGTCAACGGCCTGAAGACGCAAGGGATCGGTCTCTTTCTCTGGGGCGTTGCCGCAACGACGATCCCGCTGATACTCGGCATGTTCACGGCCAAGTACCTGTTCCGCTTCCACGACGCGCTGACGCTGGGGATCGTTTCGGGGTCGCGCACGACGACGGCATCGCTCGGCCTGGTCTGCGATCAGGCGAAAAGCCAGATCCCGGCGCTCGGCTACACCGTCACCTATGCCGTGGGAAACACGCTGCTGACGATCTGGGGCATGGTCATCATCATGCTGCTTTCGTGAGTCGCGTCGCCACGCATCGAATCACGAGGAGCATCGAATGAACGACTTGAACCTCAAGCAGTACGAGAAGCTGGGCCCGTTCGAGATCAAGGACTTCCTTCAGAAGGTGGCCTCGAAGGCCGCGCTGGAGTCCTCGATGTCGTATCTGAACGCGGGGCGCGGAAACCCGAACTGGGTTGCGACGGAACCGCGCGAGGCGTTCTTCCTTCTCGGGCAGTTCGCGATCACCGAGTGCAAGCGCGTGCTCGACCTGCCGCCGGGCGTGGGCGGCATGCCGAAGGCGCCCGGCATCGCAGGCCGCCTCGAGACATGGCTTGCGAAGCACGCCGACATGCCGGGTGCGCCGGTGCTGCAGGCGATGGTGCCGTGGGCCGTGAAGAAGTTCGATTTCGATGCCGACAAGTTCGTGCACGAGCTGGTCGATTCCATCATCGGCGATCACTACCCGGTGCCGGACCGGATGCTCGTGCACAACGAGCAAATCGTCCATGAATACCTGCAGTGGGCGATGTGCGGAAGCCCGCGACCGAAAGGCAAGTTCAAGCTGTACGCGGTAGAGGGTGGAACCGCCGCGATGTGCTACATCTTCAAGTCGCTGAAGAGCAACCGGCTGATCAACCCCGGCGACACGATCGCGCTCGGCGTGCCGATCTTCACGCCGTACATCGAAATGGCGCACCTGGAGGACTACGACCTCAACTTCGTCGAGGTGCATGCGAAGCAGGACATCAAGTTCCAGTACCCGGATGACGAGCTCAAGAAGCTGCTCGACCCGAAGGTCAAGGCGTTCTTCATCGTCAACCCGGGCAACCCGTTCGCGGTGGCGCTCAATGCCGACACGATCAAAAAAATCGGCGCGGTGCTGAAAAAGCGGCCCGATCTGATCCTGCTGACCGACGACGTCTACGGCACGTTCGTGCCGGGTTTTCGTTCGCTGATGGGCGAGTTCCCGAAGAACACCATCGGCGTCTACTCGTACAGCAAGTACTTCGGCTGCACCGGATGGCGGCTCGGCACGGTCGCGGTTCACGAGGACAACATCTTCGACGAAATGATCGCGCGGCATCCGGAGCCTCTGAAGAAGGTGCTGGACAAGCGCTATGGCGGCCTTACGCTCGAGCCCCGCAAGCTCGCGTTCATCGACCGGATCGTGGCTGACAGCCGCGACGTCGCGTTGAATCACACTGCCGGGCTGTCGCTGCCGCAGCAGGTGATGATGTCGCTGTTCTCGCTCTACGAGCTGATGGACGAGAAGAAGGCCTACCAGAAGGCCTGCATCGGCATCGTCAAAAAGCGCGTCCAGGCGACGATCGAGGGGCTCGGCATCGAGGTCGGCGAGAACGACCACTTCGACTATTACTACGGCCTGATCGATTTCGAGTTCTGGGCGAAGAAGTATCTCGGCGCGGACATC
>Ga0307410_10000952_pt1 | contig 12406 bp, 9 predicted proteins | sample 322Ometagenome_3_FD_203707 | JGI IMG/M metagenome (GOLD analysis project Ga0307410, IMG submission 203707) | Maize rhizosphere microbial communities from greenhouse at UC Davis, California, United States - 322HYB-O-3 | ecosystem: Host-associated > Plants > Roots > Rhizosphere > Soil | place...
GAGCAATTCGCCGGCTGGGGAATATCGCCGCACCTCAGATCCGAAGAACAGGCTGATCCAGATGCCGCCTTCGCTGTCGACCGTCGGGCCGTCCGGCTTCCCTTCGCCGTCGTTGACCCGCACGACGAGTTGCGATGGGCCGAGAAGCCCTGCCCCCATGATCTCACAGGCCGAGATCGTGCCGCCGAGCGTATCCACCCAGTAGAGCGTGCTTCCATCCGGTGATATCGCCGGTCCGTTAGTGATTGTGATCGCAGTCAAATTTGTTCGGGTAAGCTTCCCGCGATGGAAGCAGTAAAACGCTCCCGTCGAGCTCTTCTCCGTATCGTCCATCGTCCCGAACCAGAGCCGACCCTCCCGGTCCACAACGCCGTCATTCAGGCGGTTGTCCGGGCTGCCCGGTTCGACTTCGACCAGCAGCTTGAACTTGCCCTTCTTGGGATCGAAGTGATGGAGTCCGCTTTGCAACCCGGCGATAAAGCCGCCGCTCTTGGCCGGAAATACGAAGCCGACCTGCTCCGGCGCTTCCCAGCTCTTGCCTTGGGCGGTGACGGGATCGAAGCGGTGGATCTTCTGCTTCTTGATGTCGACGAACCACAACGCCTCGTCGCGCTCGACCCAGACGGGCCCCTCGCCCAGCGTCGCGCCGACTTCCCAGACCAGATGCGCTTCTCGGCTCATGCTTCCTCCGGCTAGGCTGCGGGCTCGGCTTCCAGTTCACGTAGGCTTCGGCCCCGAGTTTCTCGCCCCGCATAGGACACCAGCGCAGCAGAAAGCACCATCGGCGCCGTCAACGCCAGTGCCGCACCGATCAATGTCGGAATGAAGCCGAGCAGGGCGAAGGCCTGCACGGCGACTCCCCCGAATTTGCTGCTCCCCGCAATCAGCCCCGTCGCGCGTCCCCGCACCCCCAGAGGATAATTCTCCGCCGCATAGGGCAGCAGAACCGCGATCATGCCGTTGGAACCGACGATCAGCAAAGCGATGATCGTGATCACCACCACCTCCGACTGCAGCATCCGATCTGGAAGCAGAGCTCCGATCAAGCCGACCAAAGTGACCAGGATGGTGCCGACCAAGGTCCATTTGCTGCTCCAGCGGGCATAAGCGACCGCCGCGATCAGGATGGCAGGCAAGGCGACCAAAGCCGAACTGGCAATGATGCCGCTGGCGAGGGCCGAGCTGTACCCGCGCGCCTGGAGATCGGAAGGCAGCCACAGGAGCAAACCGAAATTGATGAAGCTCCACGACAAAGCGGTCACGACGAGCGCAGCCGTGAGCTTGGCGTGCCGCTGGGCGGCCGGAATCGCGTCCGTCGGCAGCGCCACTGGCCTCGCCTTCGCTTCAATCCCGTATTTCCGCTTCATATCGTCGATTTCGGCGGTGCGACCCTGCTCCGCCAGGAACCGTGGCGATTCGGGAATGAAGCGGGCCAATGCCAGCAGGAAAATGCCCGTCGGAAATCCCTGCAGCCAAAGCACCCGCCATCCGAATTGTGGCTCGAACGCATGCGCCGCGGCGCTCGCTGCAAGATAACCGCCGATGAGGCCGGTTCCTCCGACAAGCACCAGCACCCAGCTACGATGCTTCGGCGGCATGATCTCGGCGAGCAAGGTGTACACGACGGGCAGCATTCCCCCCGCGGAACAGCCCATGAGGAAGCACATCAACAAGTTGAGTTCGAATGACGGCATCGCGCCGCAAATCGCTGTGGATACGAACAAAATCGTTGAAAGAAGGATTGACACGCGGCGACCGTAAATGTCGGCAAGCCATCCCCAGACGAAGGATCCGACGGTCGTCCCGGTCAAGGCGACAAAGGGCAACAGCGCCGCGGTCGATTTCTCGATGCCATATTCGTCACGCATGCCGGGTATGACGAAGCCCAGCGTGGCCGGCTTCATCACGTCGATGATGAGACCGAGAGTCAAGACGAGCAAGACTGCCGCATGCCAGCGGTTGAGAGGGGTCGTATCGGGCGCCTCGAAATTCGTGCCGGCATGCGATCCATGCGGCGTCCGATGCTTCGGGAGAGCGCCATAGATGGCAGCGGGAACGCCGAGGATGATCAGCGCCATGCCGAACCACATCTGCGCGTCCATCGGCATGCCCGCGAGATGGTTGCCCATGCTGTGCGCCATCGCCAGCATCGGCAGATGAAGCACCACGCCGAGGCTGATCGCCGCACAGGCCCCCCAAAATATCGGCGCACGCTCACCGATAATCGACGGGCGTTTGCTCCCCTTGCTAGCCATTCAATTCGTTCCGACGATCAAGGGTGAGTGCTGGCAAACGCGGCCGCGGCACCGAACAGGCCAGGCTGCGGATAAGTAATCACCTTAACGGGCATCTCGTCCATCATCCGCTCGAAGCGGCCCTTGGCGATGAAACGATCGCGGAAGCCGGAACGCGGAAGATAATCGACAAGTCGCAGGCCAAGGCCACCCGCGAGCACAACGCCCTGCGCTCCCTGCGCCAAGGCAAAATCGCCTGCCGAAGCGCCAAACACCAGGCAAAAGCGATCGAGCGCGGCGGCAACCAGTGTGTCTGTGCCCGCCAGGGCAATCGTCCACAGCTCCTTGTCGTCCATCTGGCCGAACGGGCGTTTTTCGATGGTCGCCAGCGCTTCGTAGATATTATGCAGTCCCCTGCCCGATATGAGCCGCTCCACGGAAACCCGGCGAAAATTCCCGCGAAGATATTCGAGAATCCTGTCTTCCAGCGGATCGAGCGGCGCCCAATCGATGTGGCCGCCCTCGGTCGCGATAACCTCGTAGGAGCCATCGGCCTTCTGCAGGACGCTCGCGACGCCAAGCCCCGTGCCCGGCCCAACGATGGAATTGATGCCGACGCTAGGCAGATCACGCTCCGGTCCGCACACGTGGCGATAGGCCGACTGATCGAGACCCGCGACGGCATGCCCAATCGCGGCGAAGTCGTTGACGATGACGAACTGCTCGACGCCCAGTCGCTCTTCCATGAGCGCGGGACGAATGACCCAGGGATTGTTCGTGAGCTTCAGCACGTCTCCGCCGACAGGTCCGGCAAAGGCGATCGCCAGCTCCGTGGGAAGCGGCTGATCGATCTGACGGCCGAACTCCTGCCAGGCATGTTGGAAGCTTGAGAATTCCGCCGTCTTGACCGTCACCGGCTCGCCAAGATGCACGACGCGTCCGTCCTCGATTGACGCCAGCGCGAAGCGCGCATGCGTTCCCCCGACGTCGGCTGTCGCAATCTTTCGCATCGGCACCACTCTCCCCGTTCGCTCCGAACGGGCGTTCTCGTACTAAGCTAGGGCATCAGCCGCCAGTGTCGTTCTTCAGGCAGCGTCCCTCTCGCCCTGCAGCACGTCATAGCGCGCCTGTGCTGCATGGATTTCGCCGACATTGTCGAGCGCCCATTGCGACAAAGCGCAGATCGGCCCCTGGAGAGAATGGCCAAGGTCGGTGAGCGCATAATCGACGCGCGGCGGGATCGACGGGGTCACGGCCCGGCTCACCAGCCCGTCCCGCTCGAGATTACGCAAGGTCAGCGTCAGCATGCGCTGCGAAACCGTCGGAATCTCCCGTCGCAACTCGTTGAAACGTTTGCCTCCCTCAGCAAGCGTGGAGACGACCAGGACGCTCCACTTGTCGCCGATGCGCGACAGCAGTTCGCTGATCGTCTGACAGACGGGGTTGTTCGGGTCCTTCATCCTGCGCCTCCGGTTACACCCATGTTCGTGGGCCACATTGCTGTGCGCCCGGCACAAAAAAGTGCGTTCTTGCGGGCCATTTTCTTGTGGTTACTTAGGGTGCCTCGGTAACAAATCCATACCAAGGAGGCAATAGTGACCATCTTGCATATCGACAGCAGCATCACCGGCGAAAATAGCGCGAGTCGCGCCGTTAGCGGCTCCGTCGTCGACCAGCTGAAGTCCGCTCAGTGGGGCGAGGAGATCGTCTATCGCGATCTCGCATCCGAACCGCTCTCTCACCTGACCCTTGCGGCTTTCGCCGATTCGACGGTGCTCGACGAATTCCTGGCAGCCGACACAATCGTCATCGGCGCGCCCATGTACAATTTCACCCTGCCCAGCCAGCTCAAGGCCTGGATCGACCGCATCCTCGTGGCCGGGAAGACCTTCCGCTACACGGAGAACGGCCCGGAAGGTCTCGCCAAGGGCAAGCGCGTGATCGTCGCCCTTGCTCGCGGCGGCTTCTACGACAGCGGTTCTCCCGCAGCGTCGCTGGAGCATCTCGAGAGCTATTTGCGCGGGGTCTTCAACTTCATCGGTATCGAACCGGAGTTCGTCGCGGCCGACGGCCTCAATATCAGCCCCGAACACCGGGAAGCTTCCATCAAGCAGGCGCTTGGCGAGACGATCCGCCTCGCCGCCTGACCTCAAGTAGCCTCGGCCGCTCGGTCCCGGCGGCCGAGGGCTACTTGAGGATCCATTCCGCAAGTGCATCCAGCGCTTCGCCCTCGGCATCCGCGCTGGTTCGGCCGCTTCTGGCAGCGACCTTGAACGAATGGTCGGCGTGCTCGACGACGTGAAGCGTCGCGCGGTTTTCAAGGCCGGTGACCACCGGCTTCAGAAGCTCCAAATCGGCAAGGGCATCCCGGCTGCCCGAGACGAAGAGCATCGGCACTCCAACCTCGGCGAGGTGCGCAGCTCGCTCGATCCCCGGCTTGCCTGCGGGATGAAGGGGGAAGCCGAGGAAGGCGAGGCCCTGAACGCCGGGCAAGGGCTCCGCGGCTTGCGCCTGTGACGTCATGCGCCCGCCAAAGGAACGGCCCCCTGCAAGGATCGGCAAGCCGTTAGCGACTTCAACTGCCCGCTCGGCCGCAGCACGCACCGCCGCATGGGCAAGCTTGGGAGCGTCGGGCCGCTTCGATCCCTTTTCCGAGTAGAGGAAATTGTAGCGAAGCGTCGCGATCCCGCGTGCTGCCAGCCCCTCTGCATTCGAAGCCATGCTTTTGTGGGCCATGTTCGTCCCTGCCCCGTGTGCGAAAAGGTAAAGTGCCTTCGCGTGTGGCGGCCGAAGTAGCAGCCCGGACACGCTTTCCGAGCCGACTGGAATGACGATCTTTTCAGGGTTCATGCAGGCCGAATTAGCGCATGCGGCGACAAAAGTCCGGAGACTGGTGGGCCCGGAGGGACTCGAACCCCCAACCTAGCCGTTATGAGCGGCCGGCTCTACCATTGAGCTACAGGCCCAGCCCGGTCGCACGGCGTTAGCCGCCGCCGTGGGCGGGACGCAAGCTAGCTCCTGCGGCGGGGAAGCACCAAGGCGAGCTTTTCGCCCGTCAGGCGCAGGTCGCCACCGGCAGTCTGTGCGATTCCGCGGGCCAGCTTCAGCGAAAAGCTGCTGGCAAGAACGTCGGGCTCGCCGCCGTCCCTGCCGAACAGTTGGGCGTCGCTGAGCCCGCGTAGCGCCTGCGGAAGGTTCAGCGTGACGAGGCACTGGCCAACATCGCAGTCGACCGAAATCACCAGCCGCTCGCGCTGGGCCGCGACATCGATCAGCGCCGAACAAAAGCGCCGCATGAGCCGTTCGAGGACAACTCGGTCGAGACTGCAGATCGCCGGGCTGCGCGAAGGCACGACATCGACCCTCGCACCGCGAAAGGTCGCGCGATCCTTGAGTTCCGGCGCAAGCCCCGACAGGAGCTGGTTGAGATCCGTCGAGCCGTCCAGTGCAGCCGGCGAAGACCGCAGCTGCGCGGCAATATCGAGATCCTCGATGGCCGAGAGCAGAAGCCGCGCCTGGGCAACGATTTCCGCGGCACGCTCGCGATAGCTGTGGTCGGCAGGCCCGAGATACTGTCCATCGATGATCTCGGCGAACCCGATGATTGCGGTGAGAGGCGTGCGCAACTCATGGATCAACTCGCGCAGGGCGGCCTCATCCAGCGGCTCTTCCTCGGCCGGAGCGGATACTTCGGTCTCCTCCATCGAGGAACGCATCGCCACTCCACGATAGCCGGCGAATCGTCCGTCCGATGGCTCGAACGCCGGTACTCCGCTGAGCTTCCATTCGCCCGCCGCCGGTCCCTCACCGGAAACGGTCAAAGCGGCATCGCGAAACGGTGCGCGGACTGCGAATGCGCGCTGGATCCTTTGGTCGACGCCATTGTGCTCGCCCGGATTGGCGAGGGATCGGCCGATCAGCGGCCCGCGTGGAACACCCTCGACCCAGGCGATCTCGCCGGAGGGGCCGCATTCCCAGCGAAAGAGCGGCGAAGGGCCGTCGACAAAGCTTCGCGGTGCGGCCGCGGCCTGCGGCTGAGGTTGCGGACGAGCGAACTGACGCTCCTGACGCAAATGCTCGATGCGGGAGAGCACCTCGCTGATCGAGGGGATCGGTGCCGCTGGGCCGGCATGAGCAGGTTGCGGAGTTGGCGCTGGCACTGACACAGGTTCCGGCTGGCTCTCCGGTTCCGCTGCAACGGCCTGTTCGGGCGGAACGGGTTGTGGCGCCGGTTCCGGACGGTGCTCCGGCTCCCCAACCGGTTCCTGCTCACTGACCGGTTCGAAGACCGCATATTCGGGTTCGGGCGGCGGCGGTGCGGTCGCTGCCCAGGCTGGCAACTCGGGATAGAGCGAGCGGATGAATCGGGTGCTGTCCGCACTCGCCGTGGTCAGGACGTCCTTCCATTGCGAAGGCTGCAGCGAAGCGGCTGCGAGCACGGGCGCCGCGACGGCCACGCTGTCGGCCGCGAACAGGATGACCAAGGGAAGTGGAAGCTGCGGACTGGCGACGGCCCGGGCAGCTGCGGAGCGAAGCTGTTGATCGATATCCTGCGCGTCGGTGAGAATGGCGGCGAGCGCCCGCTGTGCCAACGGAGAGGACAGGTCCGATGCGCGCGCGAGAAGCTCGACCAATTGACGCCAGCGGACGGCGCGGTCGTGCGCGTTGAGGGCCGGCTGCGCCAGCACCGTGTTCAGGCGATCATCGAATCGCAATGCAGACCATCCGCTTCCTCAAAGACCGGTCAGCCACCGTTCTCGTGGTGCGCGGTCCTAAGGAAGGGGCTCTCCCTTAACCATCCCGATATGGGACAGGCCTGACGTCAAAAAGCGGACCGGGAGCGCCTAGGTCAGCGCCCCCGGCCCCATAGTCTCAGGCGAGGGTCGCCACATAGGCGAGCCAGTACTTCGCGATTTCCGTGCGGGGCCCTGTGACTGCGCTCAAAGCCGCGGTTGCACCCGCCTTGTCGCCTGCTCGTGCCAAGGCCATGCCGAGGTGCAGGTTGACCAGGCTGGCATCGGCACCCGGGCGCTTCAGCGCGGTGCGATAGAGCTCGGCCGCCTTGTCGAAACGGCCGTAGCCGTAAAGCAGGTCGCCCGTTGTTAGCGCGCTTTTGGCAGTACCGCCCGCCAATGCCTTCGAGGCAGCACTGTCGAGGGTCGCTTCCTCACCTGACGCCTTCTGGTTGGCCTGCTGGATCATCTCCTTGAAGGGCGCCTTCGTCGCGTCGATCTTCTGTGCGGCAATACCCTCTTCGAGAACGGCCTTTGCCTCGCCCGGATAGCCCTTCATGAGCGCGCCATAAGCGTAACGGTCATAGTCCGCCTCGGCGCTCATCGCCTTCGTGGCCCGCGCGAGACGGTAGAGGTCCAGCGTTCCCTGGTCGTCCACATTGCTCATGTTGCGATAGATGCCGATCGCGTCGTGCCAGTTCGCCGGGGACGGATAAGCCGCAACCCACTGCCGGCTGATGTCCGGGGCAACAGGCATCTTCGCCTTGTAGGCGACGGAAATGGCGCGCTTGTAGACCTCCTCGGGAGCCTTCCCGCCGTTCGCACTGCCTTGGGCGATTGCCTTCTGCAGCTCGGCAATTGCCTCGGCCGGAGTCGCCGTCACCGACTTCGTTTGCGACAGAAGGGTCGCAGCCTCCGTGTTCGTGGGCTGAAGCTCGACGGCCTTCTGGAAGGCAACGATCGCCTGAGGGAACTGCTTCTGATTGTACTTGACCTTGCCCAGCGTCGTGTAGGCTGACGACAGCTGGTCCTGCGGGAATACGCCCGTTGCGATCATCGCCTCCAGGGCGGTCCCCATGCCCGCCTCATCCTTCGCGGCATTGGCGGCCTTGAGGTCGATCTGGGACGCGAGGAAGTGCTCCTCGGGCTTCTTGGCTGCCGCGTGAGCCGCCGCGGATGTAGCTTGATAGCCGGCAGTGTCCTTCGCATCGAAGGCAGCAACCTGTGCCTTGTAGGCAGTGGCAAATTCGGGCGAAATATTGATCTTCTGGTCGCCGAGCGTGACGATTGCCCCGCCTTTCTGCGGCTTGTCCTGCTTCTGCTCGGTCCGAGCCTGCGGCGTCTGCTGCTGTCTCGGCGGCGCGCTATAGCCACCCTCGCGCTGCGCGTGAGCGGCGGTTGCGAATGCCGTCGAGGCGGCAAGGGTGATGCCAAGCATCTTGATCGTCGAATTCACTATTGCTCTCCCACACGCCATAAATCGGCGTTTTCGAATGCTGTGCCGGGGCCAATAAACCTCGGCAGTTGTCACGCCAAGCCGCTGCGCAATCGCGGCTGAACGCCAATTGAATTTTTTATGACAATTTCTGCACTTCAGACCCACATATTAACTTCGGATAAGGTCCGCCAACTTTGTACTCGGGGTATCAAATCCTGGGGCCCGCCACCTCCTTGGCATCGACACCTCAGGAACTTGGCGGGCTCCAACCTCTTGAAGCGGCGCGGTCACCTCCAGAGACCGGGCCGCTTCAATTATTTCAGGTCTGGGCGAATGATTTTCCTCGCGCGTACGCACGCGCGCGGGGTGGTCGGCGGGTTCATATTGGGCTAGTCCACCCCATGTGGGGGTAAGCGCCGTGCAAAGCGGCGACTCCTCCCGCGTACCCGCTTAGACAGACCTTACAGGATCATCACACTTGGCCACCGAACCGCCCGCCGAACTTTCGGGCCCGACCGACGGCAGCGACATCGCTCCGATCTCCATCGTCGACGAAATGAAGACCAGCTACCTCGATTACGCGATGAGCGTGATCGTCAGTCGCGCGCTCCCTGATGTGCGCGACGGCCTGAAGCCGGTCCACCGCCGCATTCTCTACGCCTGTCAGGAGGCCGGTTACGTAGCGGGTCGGCCATACCGCAAGTCGAGCCGCATCGTCGGTGACGTCATGGGTAAGTATCACCCGCACGGCGATAGCGCGATCTACGACGCCCTCGCCCGCATGGTGCAGCCGTGGTCGCTTCGCGTTCCGCTGATCGACGGCCAGGGCAATTTCGGCTCGATGGATCCCGATCCGCCCGCGGCCATGCGGTACACGGAAGCGCGCCTGGCCAAGGTCGCGAACTTCCTGCTCGCCGACATCGACAAGGACACGGTCGACTTCACGCCGAACTACGACGCGTCGGAGCGTGAGCCTCAGGTCCTTCCCGCCCGCTTCCCGAACCTGCTCGTCAACGGCGCCGGCGGCATCGCCGTCGGCATGGCGACGAACATCCCGCCGCATAACCTCGGCGAAGTGCTCGCGGCCTGCCGTGCCTACATGGACGATCCGGCGATCACGACCGAAGGCCTGATGGAGCATGTGAAGGGCCCGGACTTCCCGACCGGCGCCTTCATCCTCGGCCAGTCTGGCATCCGCAGCGCCTACACCACGGGTCGCGGCTCGATCATGATGCGCTCGCGCTACAAGATCGAGGAAGGCCGGGGCGACCGCCGCTCGATCGTCCTTACCGAAATCCCCTACCAAGTCGGCAAGTCGGGCCTGGTCGAAAAGATCGCCGAAGCCGCCAAGGACAAGCGCATCGAGGGTGTCTCGGACATCCGCGACGAATCGAATCGCGAAGGCGTCCGGGTCGTCATCGACCTGAAGCGCGACGCCACGCCCGAAGTCGTGCTCAACCAATTGTGGCGGCACACCCCGGCGCAATCCTCCTTCCCGGCGAACATGCTGGCGATCCGCGGCGGCCGCCCCGAAACGCTGGCGCTGCGCGACATCATCGAGAGCTTCGTCAAATATCGCGAGGAGGTCATCACCCGCCGCTCGAAATTCGAGCTGCTGAAGGCCCGCGAACGCGCCCACATCCTGCTCGGCCTTGTCGTCGCCGTCACCAATCTCGACGAGGTGGTGAAGCTGATCCGTGGTTCGGCCAGCCCGGCGGTGGCCCGCGAGAAGCTGCTCGATCGCAAGTGGCCGGGCGCCGAGATCCGCCCGTACATCGCGCTGGTCGAAGCCGTCGAACCGCAGGGCAAGTCGGAGACGTACCAGCTGTCCGAGACGCAGGTCCGCGCGATCCTCGAACTTCGCCTTCACCGCCTCACAGCACTCGGCCGCGACGAGATCGGCAATGAGTTGAAGGGCCTCGCGGATTCGATCGGCAAGCTGCTCGAAATTCTCGCCAATCGCGTTCGCCTGTACGAGGTGATGCGCGAGGAGTTCGATGAGGTCGAGCGCGAGTTCGCGACGCCGCGTATGAGCGAGCTCGCACCCGCTGCCGAAGGCATCGAGGACGAAGACCTGATCGAGGTCGAGGACATGGTCGTGACCGTGACCATGACCGGCTACATCAAGCGCACGCCGCTCGCCCTGTTCCGCGAGCAGAAGCGCGGCGGCAAGGGTCGCGCCGGCATGCAGACAAAGGACGAGGATGCGGTCACCACCCTCTTCGTCACTTCGACCCACAATCCGGTGCTGTTCTTCTCCAACCTCGGCCGCGTCTACCGCATGAAGGTTTGGCGCCTGCCGGAAGGCGGGCCGAACACCAAGGGCCGCCCGATGATCAACCTCCTGCCGCTGGCGGAAGGCGAGACCATCTCGACCGTGCTGCCGCTTCCGCAGGACGAAAATGAGTGGGGCAACCTGCACATCATGTTCGCAACTGCGCATGGCACCGTTCGCCGCAACAGCATGGCTGCGTTCACCAATATCCCGACGGCCGGCAAGATCGCGATGCGCTTTGGCACTTCGGCGATCGAAGGTGCGGAAGTTGGCGACGACAGTGAAGAGCAGGCAGATCCGAGCGATCGCCTGATCGCAGTCGAGTTGCTGACCGAAGAAGACGACGTCCTTCTCGCAACACGCAACGGCAAGGCCATTCGCTTCAAGTCGACGGACGTCCGCGAATTCCAGTCGCGCACCTCGACCGGCGTTCGCGGCGTCCGGCTGCTCGGCGGAGACGAGGTCATCTCCATGTCGATCCTGCGACGAGCCGGAACGTCTCAGGAAGAACGCGACGCCTATCTGAAATCGCCCACCTGGCGTGGCGGGTGTTGCCCGGAAGGTCTCACCGAAGAGCGCTGGGCCGAAATCGCGGACAAGGAGCAGTTCCTCCTGACCATCACGGAGAACGGCTACGGAAAGCGGACCTCGACCTACGAGTATCGTCGAACGAACCGCGGTGGTCAGGGCATTATCAACATCATCACCAGCGAGCGGAATGGCCCCGTGGTCGCCAGCTTCCCGGTCAAGCCCGGCGAGCAGCTGATGCTAATCACCGACCAGGCGAAGGTCATTCGCACGACCGTCGGCGATATCCGGATTACTGGGCGTAACACGCAGGGCGTCACGATCTTCAAGGTCGCCGATAACGAGCATGTGGTCGGTGTCGCCAAGATCGATGAGAGCGACGAGGACGAGATCGAACTTGACGCGGGCGACGAGAAGGCGCCGGAAGAAGGCGCCGTCGTGGGCGAAAGCGAGCTTGACCGCTCGGCTGATCCGGAACCCGGGGCGTAGCGTCCAGACTCCGTAAAATTGCGGATGAACGATGGGAACGGCGGTGGGTAGCTCGCGTTCGTTGTCGAAACGAAGCTAGGAGGAATTCATGGCCCTTCCCCACCGTGCTCTGGTCCTTGTCGCTGACGGAACGAAGGTTCTCTTCCTCCGCAACCACGGTGATCAGAATCTGATCGACCTGCGGACCGAATCCCACGACGCTCGCCAGGACCGCAAGGACAGCGAGATCAAGACTGACGCGCCCGGGACGAGCAAGCAGAGCATGGGTTACGGCCGTCCTTCCATGGATGAGCCAGACTATCACCAGCAGGAAGAAGACCGCTGGGTGAAGGAGGCGGCGGAGGAACTGAAGAAGCGCGCCCTGCGCAACGACTTCGACGCCTTGGCGATCATCGCCCCGCCGAAGGCGCTCGGCACGCTACGCAAGGAGCTTCACAAGGAAGTTGAGCGACGGATTGTCCTGACGATCAACAAGGAAATGACGGACCGTCCGATCCCCGACATCGAAGAGTTGCTGGTCGGCGAGGCCGCACCACCGGCCTGACCCATCGCTAGGGTGTACTGCTAATATATAGCACCCAGTCCCATCCGTTCGTCCCGCCATTTGCCGATCTGTCGGCCCCTCCTCTATGCTCGTCGAGTTGGCATGGTTCTTGAAGAGATCTCCGCGCAGCAGCCTCGCTGCGACAAAAAAGGAGATTTCTATGAC
>Ga0307410_10000953_pt1 | contig 12406 bp, 8 predicted proteins | sample 322Ometagenome_3_FD_203707 | JGI IMG/M metagenome (GOLD analysis project Ga0307410, IMG submission 203707) | Maize rhizosphere microbial communities from greenhouse at UC Davis, California, United States - 322HYB-O-3 | ecosystem: Host-associated > Plants > Roots > Rhizosphere > Soil | place...
TTTGCGGGGTTGTCCTCAACGCACTGACTATGTGCGGGGGAACGGCCAGCAAGCAGCGCCAACATCGCAAGGAAATAGAGCGGACGGCGGAAATCGGTCATTTCGCAGCGCCGGTGCCTTCACTGAGAAGTGCCCAGAACACGAGCTGGGCCAGGTACTCCTGCGCTGTTTCCCTGGCGACTGCATCGCTAATGTCCGGAAACGTGCTCTTGATGCTCCGCGTCGCCTTGTCGACCTCGGCGTCGTAGGCGCAACTCTTTCTTACTTCCGCGGGATTGATCCGTTGATCGTTGGTCTGCACGGCCTTGGCCATGCAGGAGATTGCCAGTTCGGCGCTCTCGACGATGGCATCGGTCAGCTTCTTATGCGCGAGCACTCGTTCAAACGACCCGTCCAAACCAGGTGAGGGTTCGGCAGCCAGCGCGGCGAAAAGCAACAGGATCAGCACCTAAACGCCTCCTTTGTACGGGCCATCTACGACAGACTTGCGACAAGTGGTGGGGAACGCGACCATCTCGGCGGGCCCGCCCTAGAGCCCTACCGTTAAGATTCCCCGCACCGAACGGCAGTCCGCGGCGCTTCGTAATCTCCGCAATGGGCGAGTGCCGACATTCGCTAATGTCTGCAATGGGTCGAAAGCAGCACTCCGCAAATGTCCGGAATGGGTGGAAAGCGGACATAGGTCCCTCATTACAATGGCGTGTGACCCAGCATTACAGTCGCAAGGACTGGGCCCGCGAGCACTGAGTTCTTGAACAAATTTCGTCCCAAGATCGTGATCGAGGGACATCCTGTAAACGGCACGAGCACCGTGCAGCCGCTCGTCGAATTTCTAGAGAGCTTGGGATACCGGACCCATATCGAAGCTCAGCAAGGACTTCCGCTATGCCTGATCCAGGCCTTTCCGTAATAACAGGCGGTGGGCGGAGACCACGCGCGTTTAGGGACTCGCGAAATTCAGGACCGTTCGACGCCGTTCGGCCACACCGGCGTTTCTATTTCGCTCTACTTTAGAAACAGAAGCGCCCCTTTCGGGATCAGTACGCGGGCGCGTGTCTCCCGTTTTTGACCGTATTTTACGGTCGTCCGGTCCGCTCGCCGCGTACGACGCATACCAAATATCAACCTACTTTGGTATCGCGCGCAGCATTGTTTTTGGGCCTGCGAGAACTGCGGAAATCCCATGCGATCGGCGATGTAAACGTCAACTTTTGTCAGCATCTCATGGGATTCGCTTCAGAGCATTCTGTGAGGCCACGGCCTTTCCGGCTTCAGTTCGCCGCCCAGTGCTCAGCCACCATGCAACTTGCATCGACCTCTCAGGTAGATGTCTCGCCGTCTGCACGACGTCCCCGCCCGTGTGCGAGCACCGCACTCCAGGCCTCGCAGTTCGCTTGATGCAGCGTCGATTAATTCAGCCAAGTCCGCCAGAGCTTGCGTAGATCGGCTCGCCTAGAGTCGCCTATTTTAGGCTCGGACGTGGCTCGCTGCTTTGATTGACGCTGATTGTTTTTCAAAGTCGATCCACCTGAGGCTCCCGGGTTTCACCCGCACTGTGGGAAAAATGAGGCTCGGATCGCTTCGCTAGCGCCGATCGCCTCTGCGCAAACATACTGGTACTAATCAGGCAGGCAGAGCCACGCTCGACCAGGCCGTTTTTAGGTGCGGGAGGAATGCAGGTGGCGATTGGCGAACCGGTCACCGACGTGAGAGGCGGTGGAGTTCGACACCCCCGCCCGCCTGGACCGTTAGCCAAGGTAAGGCTCGTGAACTGTCCCGTTTTGGGCGCCTCCTTCAAATCGGACCCGCTCCCTAACTTTCGATGAGCAGCAACCGCCAGCAATCCCTGTTCTAAGCATTCAGGCACACGGCGTTGGCAGTCCTGCCGGCAAAATGCGCTCGGCGGCTCGGATTGCTGGATTAGTCCCCCAAGCGTTCGAGCCGCTTGCTCGGAGCATTCATGGGATTTTGCTTTCTGCTCGCTGTGATCGTTGCCCGCGTGCGGACCTGACGGGAGCGCGCAGGGCTCACTCCGCATAGCTCAGGCCTTCGCTTCCCAGAACGCAACCGGGCCAGCCTGCATCCTGGCAATCTCGTCTGGCGACATCGGGCCGCCCGCAAAATCAGGGTCAGAATTGAAGGGCTCGCCCGCTTCGCTTTTCGCGGCAGCGTATGGCTTAATTATAGGTACTACCCCTGTCGTAGCAGAGGGTCGCGAGCGAAATGGCGGTTTCCGTGGGCGGCTGCTACGGATGCCGTAGCAGTGGAGCAGGTGCCTGCTACGGAGGTGGTAGCAGATTGGTGCCTCGCTGCTACGAGGTCGGTAGCGTCGAAATTCAGATAGTCGTTCGTCGCCTTGATCGTCCGACCGATGCTGTCGGACGTGTTCACGAACGTCAGGCGGTACTCACGAGCCCTGCGTTCACGCCAAACGGATTCGGCGCTCAGATCCAACAGACCGTGCTGCATCAGCTCGGCAATGGCACAATGGCGAATAGCGGCGAATAAGAAAATGGCTCCCCGGGCCTGATTCGAACAGGCGACCATTCGATTAACAGTCGAACGCTCTACCGCTGAGCTACCGGGGAGCAGCCACGCGGGTCGCGCGGGGCAGGCGGGCTAAATAGCGAAGCAACCCCCAAACGCAAGGGCTTCAGGTCGCGAATTGCTCCATGGCGATTCGCTCGTCCAACGCATGCTCCGGATCGAACAGCAAAGTCAGCGAGCGGTCGCGGTCGAGACTGACTTCGACCTTCGACACCTCGCGGACCTCGACCTGGTCGGCGACGGCTGAAACCGGACGGTTCTCCGCTTCCAGAATGCGGAAGCAGACGGCCGTATCGTCGGGCAGGATGGCCCCAGACCAGCGACGCGGGCGGAACGGGCTGATCGGGGTCAGCGCCAGCATCTTGGCCTGCAAAGGCAGGATCGGCCCGCGTGCCGACAAATTGTAGGCCGTCGAACCCGCAGGCGTAGCGACCAGCACGCCGTCGCAGGCGAGTTCGGGCAACGCTACCCGTCCATTGACAAGAATCTCGATCTTCGCCGTCTGCCTCGTCTCGCGCAGCAGGGAGACTTCGTTGATGGCCGCATGCTGAAACGTCTCTCCCGAAACGGTCGTCGCCCGCATCTGCAGCGGAGCGACGCGGATCGCCTTTGCCCCGGCAATGCGCTCCGCAAGCCGGTCCAGCCGCCAGTCGTTCATCAGGAAGCCGACCGTTCCACGGTTCATACCGAAAACGGGCTTCGGCATGCCCTGGTCCAGCATGCGGTGGAGCGTCTGCAGCATGAAGCCGTCCCCGCCGAGAGCGACCAAGGTCTCGGCCTCTTCCATGCTCGCCCAGGAATAGCGGCGCCGAAGCATCGCCTCGGCCGCCTTCGCCACCTCCGTGTGCGAGGAGAGCAAGCCGATCTTGAGGCTCGCAAGGTCGATCGTGCCATCGCCACCGCCCAGCTTGACTGCGTCAGCGCTCAAACACGGCTCCTTTCGTGGTCGAACATAGGCATTTTGCATGGCGGCGCCACTGTCCCGTTGTGGGTCGTGCGGCAGGTGCTCGGTTTCGGCGCCGAGCGCGTCCCGTTAGCCAGTCTTTATGCAGAAGCGAGATGGCATCGAAACACGGGAGCGGGCGGACGAGCGGAGGGGCGCTTCCGAGCCGCGGAGGAAGCAGGACGACCTGCTGGCCGCAGTGATAGCCCATCAGCAGATCGCGGTCGTGTTTCAGCCGCAGATCAATCCGGCGAACGGGGAGGTTCTGGGGGCGGAGGCTCTTGCCCGGTGGGATCGCGTAGCGGGCGCCGAGCAGCTGTTCGCTCGGGCTGCCGCAGCAGGACTGTCCGAAAGCCTGTCGCGCCTTGTCCAGCACAAGGCGCTGCGCGCTGCAGCGGCATGGGAAGGATCGCTGCGGCGTCTTCAGGTGTCAGTGAATCTGCTGCCCGATGAGATGGCGCATGACAGCTATGTCGATTGGCTCCTGGACGAGGTCCGTGCCGTCGGTATCGATCCCAAAAGGGTCACGATAGAGGTCACGGAATCGGCCTTGCTGAGCGATCTCGACTCCGTGGCTGGCAGGCTCGACCGTATTCGCAAGGCTGGGTTGAAGGTCGCGCTGGACGACTTCGGCACCGGCTATGCGAGCCTCGCTTATCTCGGGACGTTGCCATTGGACGCGCTGAAGATCGACCGCGGGCTGATTGCCAGGATTGGCACCAGCGAGCGCGACCGCATTGTAGTTAGGTCGATCTTCTCTCTTGCCCGTGATCTAGGGCTCAACGTGATCGTCGAAGGAGTCGAAAGCACTGCCCAGCTGGTGCTGCTCGCGGAATGGGGATGCGACCTTTATCAGGGCTTCCTCGGTGCGGGTCCGCTGGATGAAATGGAACTGGCGCGCTTCGTCGCCGTGTCGCACGGACACGCCGCCTAGGCCGCTACAGGTTCCTTCGCCCGCTCGCCCGCGACCGCGACCCGCGCCAATCCAGTCGAAAGCTGCAACGCGCCGCTGAGACGATCCTCAGGGTTCGGCCAATTGCGCGTGACGACCAACTTGCTGTCCGGCCGCAGCTTTGCGGTGCCCTTCAGCCGATCGATATAGCCGAGCAGTCCGCCAAGGTCGGGGAAGCCGCTGTCCGCGAAGGTGACCAATGCGCCCTTCGGCCCGACGTCGAGCTTGGCGATCATCGCTCTCTTCGCATTGAGCTTGGTCTCGACGATCTTGAGCAGGTTCTGCGTTTCGATCGGAAGCTTCCCGAAGCGATCGATCATCTCTGCTGCGAAGGACTCCACGCCATGCTTGTCGTCGAGCTCGCCCAGACGCCGGTACAGTCCCATGCGCAGATCGAGGTCGGGCACATAGGTTTCCGGGATGAGGATCGGCGCGTCGACGCTGATCTGCGGAGTGAACTCCTCGGGTCGCGGGATGCCGCCAGCCTTCTGCTCGACAATCGCGTCCTCCAGCATCGCCTGGTAGAGCTCGAAGCCGACTTCCTTGATGTGACCCGACTGCTCGTCGCCAAGAAGATTGCCGGCGCCCCGGATATCGAGATCGTGGCTTGCAAGCTGGAAACCCGCGCCAAGGCTGTCGAGGTTCGCCAGGACTTGCAGGCGCTTCTCCGCGGTCTCGGTGATCGAGCGGTCGGCGGGGGTGGTCAGGAAAGCGTAGGCGCGGACCTTGGCCCGGCCGACGCGGCCGCGGAGCTGGTAGAGCTGCGCAAGGCCGAAGCGATCCGCGCGATGGACGACCAGCGTGTTCGCTGTCGGGATGTCCAGCCCGCTCTCGACGATGGTCGTCGACAGCAGCACGTCATACTTGCGGTCGTAGAAGGCGCTCATGCGCTCTTCGACTTCGGTCGGCGCCATCTGCCCGTGGGCGACGACGAACTTCACTTCGGGGACCTCCTCCCGAAGCCACTCTTCGACGTCGGGCAAATCGGCGATCCGCGGAACGACGAAGAAGCTCTGGCCGCCGCGATAATGCTCGCGCAGCAGGGCTTCGCGGACCACGACCGGATCCCACGGGGTAACGTATGTACGTACGGCGAGGCGATCGACCGGTGGGGTCTGGATGACGCTCAGCTCGCGAAGCCCGCTCATCGCCATTTGAAGCGTGCGCGGGATCGGAGTGGCGGTCAGCGTCAGCACGTGGACGTCGGCCCTGAGCGCTTTGAGCCTCTCCTTGTGAGTCACTCCGAAGTGCTGCTCCTCGTCGACAATGACGAGCCCCAACTTCTTGAACTTGACGGTTTTCCCGAGGATCGCGTGAGTTCCGATCACGATGTCGACCTGACCCGCTTCCAGATCCTCCCTGGTCTTCTTCGCTTCGGCCGAGGGCACCAACCGCGAAAGCCGGCCCACGCGGATGGGGAAGCCTTCCAGGCGCTCGGTGAAGTTCCGGTAGTGCTGGCGGGCGAGCAATGTGGTCGGAGCGACGATGGCGACCTGCATGCCCGACATTGCTGCGACGAAGGCGGCCCGGAACGCGACTTCGGTCTTTCCGAAGCCCACGTCGCCGCACACCAGGCGGTCCATCGGCTTGCCTGACTCAAGGTCGGCGAGGACTTCCTCGATCGCGCGGTCCTGATCGTCCGTTTCCTCATAGGGGAAGCGGTCGACGAATTGCGGATAGGCGCTGTCCGCCTCAATGACGGCCCCGGGACGGGTGGCCCGCATCGCGGCCGTCTTGATGAGCTCGCCCGCAATCTCGCGAATCCGCTCCTTCATCCGCGACTTGCGCCGCTGCCACGCTTCGCCGCCGAGACGGTCGAGCGCGACGCCCTCGCTCTCGCTGCCGTAGCGGGTCAGCAGGTCGATGTTCTCGACCGGCACGTAGAGCTTGTTGCCGCCGGAATATTCGAGCGCGACGCAGTCGTGCGGCGCCTTACCGACCATGATGGAGGTCAGCCCTTCATAGCGGCCGATGCCATGATCGTTGTGGACGACGAGGTCCCCGGGGGTGAGAGTGGAAAGCTCGGAGAGGAAGGCCGCGGCGCCCTTGCGCTTCCTGCGCCGGCGGACGAGCCGGTCGCCGAGCATGTCCTGCTCGGTCAGGACGGCGACGTCCGACGCGGTGAAGCCATGGTCGAGCGGCAGCACCATCAATGCGGGCTGGGTCTTGCTGCCGAGCGCTTCCTGCCAGTTGTCGACCAGCTTCTGGGACTTGAGGCCGTGGTCGTGGAGCAGGCCCGAAAGGCGCTCGCGAGCGCCGTTGGTGTAGCTTGCGAGAACGACCTTGTGGCCGCCCTTCCGGAGCTTGCCAACGTGAGCGGCGACGGCCTCGTACACGTTCGCCTGCTGCGTCCGCTCGGGGGCGAAGTCCCGCGCGGGATCAACTCCGAAGCTGACGATCCGTTCGCTCTCAGGCTCGGGGAATTGCGAAGTGAGGTGGATCGGACGCGAAGCGACGGCCTCCGTCCATTCCGCTTCGGTCAGATAGAGCGTAGCCGGCTCGAGCGGGCGATAGCTGCCTGCCTCGCCACTCATCGTCTTGCGGCGGTTGGCGTAATAATCGTCGATGGATTCGCGCCGCGCGGCGAGCGCCTGGTCGAGGCCCGCATCGCGCAGGATCAGGTCATCCTCGCCGAGATGGTCGAACAGGGTCGTCAGCCGCTCCTCGAACAAGGGCAGCCAGTGCTCCATGCCGCTCATCCGGCGGCCGTCGGAGATTGCTTCGTAGAGCGGATCGCCGGTCGCCGTCGCTCCGAACGTCTCGCGATAGCGGGAGCGGAAGCGCTTGATGCTCTCTTCGTCCAGCAGCGCTTCCGAAGCCGGCATCAGAGTGAATGCCTTGGCCCGGTCGGTCGACCGCTGGTCCGACGGATCGAACCGGCGAAGCGTCTCGATCTCGTCGCCGAAGAAATCGAGCCGGAGAGCGTGCGTTTCGCCGGCGGGGAAGAGGTCGATCAGCGATCCGCGAACGGCATATTCGCCGTGCTCGGCAACGGCTTCCACGCGCTCGTAGCCCAGCGAATTCAGCTGGGCGACGAGCTGGTTGCGATCGATCCTCGCGCCTTCCTCGATCCGACTGGTCAACTGGCGGACCCGGAAGGGCGTAAGCAGTCGCTGCGTTGCCGCATTCTCGGTGGCGATCAGCAGCTGGGGCGCCTTCGGCTTGGCCTGAAGCGCATTCAGCGTCGCAAGGCGCTCCGCCATGACCCGCAGGGCCGGGGAGGTGCGGTCATAGGGCAGGCAGTCCCACGCCGGCAGGGTGAGGACTTCAACCTCCGGAGCGAAAAGCGGCACTGTCTCCGCCAGCGCTCGCATCGCGCCTTCGTCGGACGCTATGAGCACCGCTCGAGCGCCCTTGGACGAACCGTGGGCGGCGCGCGCGATGTCGGCTGCAAGGACCGGCAGGAAGCCTGACGGAACGCCCGCCAGCGTCAGAGGATCTTTGGCGCGCAGGACGCGCTGCAGGGTGTCCGTCATCGTGCGATCCGGACGTAATCCAGCCGCTTGAGAGCTTCCGTCATGGGACCTGCGAAGCGCTCCGGCGGCTCGGCGGTTCCGATGGCCCACGCCATGATGTCCACGTCCTGCTCCTCAAGCAGGCTGGCGAAAAGAACGCGCTCATCGGCATTCCACGACGCATGCTGCGCGTCGAAGAATCCGCCGATCAGCATGTCCGCCTCGCGCGTGCCGCGATGATGCGCACGCCAGTGCAGGCGTTTCAGTTCCTCTTCTGGAAGCATGGTCGCCAGATAGGAGCGAAGCGCGCCTAAAGGAAGGCGCTGTTAGTGCTTGTGCGGCTTCTCCTGCGACTGAGATACTGCTTCTTGCGCCGCGGGGGCGGAGTGATCAGCCTTGTGCGCGGCGCAGCTGACGCTGGCGTTGAACTGCTCGTAGATGCCTTTCGGGTTCTCCCGGTACAGCCAGACGTGGCGGTCGTAGTGGGGCGTGAACATATGTCCTTCGTCGATCGGCGTCGTTGGATCGTCCTCCATCGAGTTCCAGGTGACGCCCTGGAAGGCGGGGGGATGCATATTCCCCGCGGCCGCCCAAGCGCTCTTGAACACCAGGTTCTCGACCCCGACGAGTTCAAGCGAACCATCCGCTTGCGGCTCGTACAGAAGGATCGCCGGCTTGGTGAAATCGGTGTGGGTGCCCGTCCCGCTCACACGCGGATTGGGCGGTCCGCTGACTCCGATCAGGTCCATGCGGATGTAGTGGACGCCCATTGCGCCGTCGGCTGCCGGACGCCCGATGTCCGGTGCAACCACGCAATGATCCATCGGATCGCGCACGTAGCCCTCGGCCAGAGCGACCTTGACGTCGCGGAAGCGCTCCGTCGCGGCGCGGACCTGGTCGAGCGTAGGTTCAACAAACACCGGACGGGCCGCAGGCGCATTCGGCGCTTGAGCGGCAATGAACGCGACAAGCGCGTAAGCCACGACAGTCATGAAGCTGCTCTCCCCTTTGAGCAACCTCCACCCTACGCGCTGGATATCACAGCGCGCGTTTCCGCCCAAAGGGAAGTTAACGCGCTTGTGCGCGGGCAAGCCTGTCTGCAATTTGGGCGTCCATGCGGCCCGACATCCTCAACCCGCTCTTCGCCGAGGTGGAGACGATGCCCGGCGTGGGGCCGCAGGTCGCGAAGCTATTGAAGCGGCTGGACGTCACCCGCGTCGTCGACCTGCTCTACCACCTGCCGACTGGGGTCATCGAGCGTGTCCGGGCTCCCGCCGCCGCGCCAAGCCTGCTCGGCTGCAACGTCATTCTCGATGTGGTGCCGTTCAAGACGAGGGAGCCGAGATCGGGCAGGGGGCCGATGCGCGTGTTCGCGTCCGACACGGACGGCCACACGATCAGCCTCATCTATTTCAACAATCCCGGCTGGGCGAAGAAGAGCCTGCCGATGGGTGAGAAGCGCACCATCGCCGGGAAGCTCGAAGCCTATGGCGACGAGTGGCAGATCATCCATCCGGACGTGCTCACCGCCGACAGGGGCGCCGAGCTTTCGATACGCGAGCCGGTCTATCCGCTCACCGAGGGGATGACGAGCAAGCGCCTGCGGGAGCTAGCCGTCGCCGCCCTCGAACGCGCCCCCGACCTGCCTGAATGGATCGAGCCGAGTCTCTTCTCGAAGGAGGCATGGCGCCCGTGGCGAGCCGCGATCGCCGAGGCCCATCGCGATCCCGGAACCGAAGATCCGCGCCGGCGACTCGCCTATGACGAGGTGTTCGCCAACCAACTTGCGCTGCTGCTCCTGCGCCAGGCGTCGCGGCGGCATCGCGGCGTGACGCTCGCCGGGGATGGGCGGCTGATCGGCAAGCTGAGCCTGCCCTACCAACTGACCGGCGCCCAACGAAGGGTCATCGAGGAGATCCGTGGCGACATGGCGCAGACCGCGCCGATGCTGCGCCTGCTCCAGGGCGACGTGGGCTCGGGCAAGACTCTGGTCGCGCTGATGGCAATGCTGACCGCCATCGAGTCCGGAGCGCAGGCGGCCCTTCTGGCCCCGACCGAAATCCTTGCGCGGCAGCACCATGCGACCTTGCTCAAGCAGTTGGACAGCATTGGCGTGCGGGTCGCGATCCTCACCGGACGCGAGAAGGGTAAGGCACGCGAGTCGGTGCTGATGGGCCTGGCCGATGGATCGATCGACATTCTCGTCGGCACGCATGCGATCTTTCAGGAGAAGGTTTCCTACCGCAACCTAGGCTTGGCCGTGATCGACGAACAGCACCGCTTCGGAGTGTCGCAGCGGCTGCTGCTCGCATCCAAGTCAGAGCACCCGCCGCACTTGCTCGTCATGACTGCGACCCCCATCCCGCGAACACTGACGCTCATCCAATACGGCGAGATGGACGTCAGCAAGATCGACGAGATGCCGCCGGGCCGAACGCCGGTCGAGACGCGGGTGATCAGCGAGGAGCGGCTCAGCGAGGTCGTCGATGGTCTCGGGAGGCACCTCTCGAACGGCGGTCAGGCCTACTGGGTCTGTCCGCTCGTTGAAGAGAGCGAAAAGAGCGACGCCGCTGCCGCCGAGGAACGCGCTCGCATCCTCCGCATGCGCTTCGGTGACGAAAAGGTCGGTCTCGTCCACGGGCGGATGAAGGGACCCGAGAAGGATGCGGTCATGGGCCGCTTCGCCGCAAACGAGCTGGCGGTGCTGGTCGCGACGACGGTGATTGAGGTCGGCGTCGACGTGCCCAACGCGACGCTGATGATCGTCGAGGGCGCCGAGCGGTTCGGCCTTGCCCAGCTTCACCAACTGCGCGGCCGCGTGGGGCGCGGGACGGGAAAGAGCACCTGCCTACTGGTTCGCGGACAGAATCTGACGGAAGTGGGCCGTGCCCGCCTAGCGCTTATGCGCGAGACGAGCGACGGCTTCCGCATCGCGGAGGAAGATCTGCGCCTTCGTGGCCCGGGCGAAATCCTCGGCACGCGTCAGTCGGGCGATGTCGCCTTCCGTGTCGCCAGGCCGGAAGATGTCGAAGGCTTTGCATCCGTCGCCCAGAGCGACGCCAGGCTTCTGCTCGACCGCGACGGCGGGCTGGCGAGCCCGCGCGGTCAGGCGGCGCGGATCTGCCTCTATTTGTTCGAGCGCGACCAGGCAGTGGGCCTGATCCGAAGCGGCTAGGCGACCAGCAGCCCGTGCTTCTTGCGGCCGAGGCTTAGCTTCACGGCCTCGCCGCTTATCGTGACGACGAGTCCGGCGTCATCGACGACCTCGTCGTTCAGCCGCACGGCGCCCTCCGCGATCTTGCGCTTCGCTTCCTTGTTGGACGGCGTGAACCCTAGTTGGGTCAGCGCGTGGGCGATGTTGACCCCTTCGCCCACGGACAAGGTGGGCAGGTCGCCGCCGGCCCCGCCGGCTTCGAATGTCTCGCGAGCTGTTTGAGCCGCCGCCTCGGCCGCCTCGCGGCCGTGAAGCATCGCTGTGGCCTCGGTCGCCAGCGCAATCTTGGCCTGGTTGATCTCAGCGCCCGGCAGGCTCTCCAGTCTCGAAATTTCGTCTAGCGGCAGATCCGTGAACAGGCGCAGGAACCTGCCGACGTTGGCATCGTCGCTGTTCCGCCAGAACTGCCAGTAATCGTATGGGCTGAGCTGTTCCTCGTTCAGCCAAACGGCGCCCTGCGCCGTCTTGCCCATCTTCGAGCCGTCGGGGTTTGTGATCAGCGGTGTCGTGACACCGAAGACCTCCGTCCCTTCCACGCGGCGAGTCAGCTCGATCCCGCTGACGATATTTCCCCACTGATCGGACCCGCCCAGCTGCAGCCGCAAGCCATGCCGCCGTGACAGTTCGAGGAAATCGTAGGCCTGCAGGATCATGTAGTTGAATTCGAGGAAGGTGAGCGGCTGCTCGCGCTCCAGTCGGATGCGCACGCTGTCGAAGCTCAGCATCCGATTGATCGTGAAATGCCGACCCGTGTCACGCAGGAAAGGCACGTATTCCAACTTGCCGAGCCAGTCGTCGTTGTTGACCATGATCGCGTCCGTTGGCCCGTCGCCGAACGTAAGGAAGCGCTCGAACACCTTGCGGATGCCCGCGATGTTCGCGTCGATCTCCGCATCAGTGAGAAGCCTGCGGCTCTCGTCCTTGCCCGTCGGATCGCCGACCTTGGTCGTCCCGCCGCCCATGAGGACTACCGGCTTGTGCCCGGCCTGCTGCATGCGGCGCAGAATCATGATCTGGACCAGGCTGCCGACGTGAAGGCTCGGCGCGGTCGCGTCGAAGCCGATATATCCCGTCACGATCTCCCGCGAGGCCAGGGCGTCCAGCCCTTCGGCATCGGTCTGCTGATGAATGTAGCCACGCTCGTCCAGGACGCGCAGGAGGGAGGAACGGAACTCGGTCATGCGCGCTCGCTTAGCGTGATGAACCGCGTCCTGCTACTGCATGGGGATGCAGCTCAATCTTCTACCGCACCCGGCCGCGGTGCCGTCGAAGCCCGATTTCAGGGTCTGGGCGAA
>Ga0307410_10000954_pt1 | contig 12401 bp, 13 predicted proteins | sample 322Ometagenome_3_FD_203707 | JGI IMG/M metagenome (GOLD analysis project Ga0307410, IMG submission 203707) | Maize rhizosphere microbial communities from greenhouse at UC Davis, California, United States - 322HYB-O-3 | ecosystem: Host-associated > Plants > Roots > Rhizosphere > Soil | place...
GCAGGCGACCGGGAGCGAGGAGCACCTGCGCGAGGTGGCGCTCAGGGCCGCGTCCGAGGGCTTCAGCCTGCAGGGCGCCGCGCTCTGGCGGGGCAGCGAGTTCGTTCCGACGCCGGACGAGGAGCGCTTCTATGCGGCGCTCGGACTGGCCTGGATCCCGCCGGAGATGCGCGAAGGCATGGAAGAGATCGAGCTTGCCGCGGCCGGGGCCCTGCCGCGACTCGTCGAGCGGCGGGACCTGTCGGGCCTCCTCCACTGCCATACGAAGTATTCGGACGGCTCGAACACGGTCGAGGAGATCGCCGTCGCGGCGAAGGACGCCGGCTACTCGTGGGTCGGGATCACCGACCACAGCGCCGCGGCGTCGTACGCGGGTGGTCTCGCGCCGGGCGATCTCGAGCGGCAGGCCGATGAGATCGACGCCGTCAACGCGCGGCTCGACGGCATCACCGTCCTCAAGGGCGTCGAGGCCGACATCCTCCAGGATGGGCGGGTGGACTACGACGAGTCGATCCTGGCGCGACTCGACTTCGTCATCGCCTCGGTGCACAGCCGCTTCAACATGGATCGCGCCGCGATGACGGCGCGAATCCTCTCCGCGATGGACAACCCGTACCTCACCATTCTCGGCCATCCCACCGGGCGCCTCCTGCTCGCGCGCGATCCGTATCCGGTGGACATGGAAGCCGTCATCGGAAAGGCGGCGGAGACCGGCGTGGCGCTCGAGATCAACGCGGATCCCCATCGACTCGATCTCGATTGGCGCATGGCGGCCGCCGCCCGGCGGGCGGGAGCCGCCATCTCGCTCGGCACCGACGCCCACAACATCGCCGGCCTCGGCTACATCGCGTTCGGGATCTCGATGGCGCGCAAGGCGGGACTGCAGGGAAGCGACATCGTCAACTCGCTCGGCGCGGCGGACTTCCTCACCTTTGCCCGGCGGCGCCGGTGAACTGGAAGCCACGCGGGCGCCGCGGGCCGACCGAGGCCGCCGAGATGATCCGGCGCCTCCGGGAGCTATATCCGGACGCGCATTGCGAGCTCGATCACCGGAACGCGTTCGAGCTTCTCTGTGCCACGATCCTTTCGGCTCAGTGCACCGACGCGCGGGTGAATCTCGTCACGCCCACGCTCTTCGCGCGCTATCCCGACGCGGCGACACTGGCGGGGGCCCGGCAGGAGGACGTGGAGGAGATCATCCGCTCGACCGGCTTCTTCCGCAACAAGGCGAAGAGCCTCATCGGCATGGCGCTCGCAGTCGTCGAACGGCACGGCGGCACGATTCCACGCGCAATGGACGACCTGCGCACGCTTCCGGGCGTGGGCAGGAAGACCGCAAACGTGATTCTGGGAAACGCCTACGGAATCAACGAGGGCGTGACCGTGGACACGCACGTCGGACGCCTCAGCCGGTACCTCGGGCTCACGAAGCACGACGACCCGGAAAAGGTGGAGCAGGATCTCATGCGGCTGGCACCGCGCGAGGAATGGACGCTGCTCTCCCACCTGCTCATCTTCCACGGCCGCCGGGTCTGCATCGCACGCCGGCCGCAGTGCGACCGCTGCGTGCTGGCGGACCTGTGCCCCTCGGCGTTCGTCGCGCCCGGCGCGCCACCGAAGCCGGTCAGTCCAGCTGCCCCGTCACGCGCGCGAACCAGCCGCGGATCCCCGGCGGCGGCGCCGGCGCGAGGTCGCTCGGCAGGCGCTCCCGGGTCTTCAGGTCGCCGAAAACCACCGTCCCGGTAATCCGCACCACCAGCCCGTTCGCCTCCGACGCATCGCGGTTCTTCCGCTGGTGCGACACGCTGCCGAAGACGGTCGAGCAGTCGTTCTCGATCTCGGTGCCCGACGGAACCGTGATCACGATCGAGCCGAAGAAGTTGTTCACGTCCACCTCGAGCACGTTCGACCCGAAGGTGGCATCCCGGAGATCGATCTCGAGCTCGCCGAACATCGTCTGCAGCTCCAGCGCGTAGGGCGCCGTCCAGCGCCCCCTGCGCTTGGTCGTGCCGAAGGTCGCCGACAGCCGGATCACCTCGGGTGGATTGACCCACCCCGGGTCCGGTTCGGACGGCACGACGTCGTATCCGCCCGTGGGCTGGAGGTCGGCGACGATGGCCGCGACGGCCGCCGCGGACGGCGCTTCGCCGATGAGCGCGAGCCGGAGCTCGAGCACTTCCGCGGAGATCCGCTGCTCCGCGGCCGCCGCCTCCAGGAGCGCCTGCGCCTCCTCGCGCGCCAGCGTGATCTCGTCCGGGTTCATCCCGGAGAATATATCGCCTAGTTTTCGTGATGAGCGCACATCGTCTCGCCACCGCCGCCTCGGCCTACCTGCAGAGCGCTTCGCACCAGCCGATCGACTGGTATCCCTGGAGCAGCGAGGCATTCGCCGCGGCCAGGCACCAGGATCGCCCCGTGCTGCTCGACATCGGGGCCGTCTGGTGCCACTGGTGCCACGTCATGGACGGCGAGTCGTACGAGGACCCCGCGCTCGCCGAATTCCTCAACGCCAACTTCGTCTGCATCAAGGTCGATCGCGACGAGCGGCCGGACGTGGATGCCCGCTACCAGCGGGCGGTGCAGGCGCTGACCCGCCAGGGCGGATGGCCGCTCACCGCCTTCCTCACGCCCGAGGGCGAAGTCTTCTACGGGGGGACCTACTTCCCGCCGGAAGGGAAGTTCGGCCGGCCCAGCTTCCGCACCGTGCTCGAGAGCGTGCTGGCTGCCTGGCGCGAGCGGCGCGACCAGGTCGGCGCGCAGGCAGCGGCGATCCGGCGGCTGGTCGAGGAAGATCTCGACGAGGCCCGTTCCGGGGAGATCGACGCGACGGCCCTCGATGCCGCCGTGACGCAGATGCGCGCAGTGTTCGATCCGGTGCACGGCGGCTTCGGTGACCAGCCCAAGTTTCCGCATCCGGCGGCAGTCGCGCTGCTGCTCAGCCGGTGGGCCGACTCGCCCTCGGAGGCTCTGCACACGATGATCGCGCGGACGCTCGACGGCATGGCATCCGGCGGCATGCACGACCAGCTCGGCGGCGGCTTCCACCGCTACAGCGTGGATGCGCAGTGGATCGTCCCGCACTTCGAGAAGATGTCCTACGACAACTCCGAGCTGCTCCGCGTCTATGCCGACGCGGCTGCCGCCCTCGGCCGCGAGGAATACCGGCATGTCGCTCGCGGCATCGTACGCTGGGTGCGCGAGGTCCTCGCGGATCCCGACGGCGGGTACGGCGCGAGCCAGGACGCGGACGTCGGACTCGACGACGACGGGAATTACTTCACCTGGACGCTCGACGAGGCCAGGGCGCTGCTCACGCCGGAGGAGCTCGACGTGGCCGCGGCGCGATTCGACATCGGAACCGCGGGCGAGATGCACCACGACCCGAGCCGCAACGTGCTGTATCTCGCTGCCACGCTGCCGGCCATCGCCCTCCGGTCGGGGCGCACGGAGGACGAGGTCCGCGTACTCCTCGAATCGGCCATGCGAAAGATGATGGAAGCGCGCGAGCGCCGCACCGCGCCTTTCGTGGATCGGACGCCCTATACCGCGTGGAATGCGATGATGGCGTCCGCGCTGCTGCATGCTTCTCCGGTACTCGACGATCCGTGGGCGGCCGAGCACGCGCTCCGCTCCCTCGAACGGCTCCGCGCGACGGGCCATGGCGCCGTGCCACACACGCCGGACGGCGCGCCCGGATTCCTCGACGACCAGGTGCAGGCCGCCACCGCCGCGCTCGAGGCCTTCGAGCACACCGGCGAGGAGCACTGGCTGGACTGGGCGGTCGCACTTGCGGAGCGCGTCTGGGAGGACCATCTCGACCCCGATGGCGGCGGGCTCCTCGATACGCCGGCCGGCCGTGGCGGCGAGGGGCTGCTTCCCGCGCGCGCCACCCCCGTGCAGGACTCGCCGACGCCGGCGCCGAATGGCGTGGCCGCACTCGTCGCGTTCCGCCTGGCGGAGCACCTCGATTCACCCGAGTGGCGAGCGCGTGGCGAGTCGCTGGTTCGCGCCTTCGGTGGCAGCGCGCCGGCGCTGGGCCTGCACGCAGCTACGTACCTGCTCGCCGTCGACCGGATGGTTCATCCGGCAGCGCATGTCGTCATCACCGGCGCCGCGGGAGACCCGGAGGCCGAGCGGATGCACCGCCGCGCACTCCGCACGTTTCTGCCCCGGCGCGTGATCCGGCGGCTCGTCACCGACCAGCCCCATGGCGCGCCGCTCCCCGCGCCGGTCGCGGCGATGCTCGAAGGCAGCGCCGCGGCTACCCCGGCGGCCTACCTGTGCATCGGTACGGCGTGCCGCCTCCCCGCGCGGGACGACGCGTCCTGGGCGGCGACACTCGGGGCGCCCCGCTAGATTCGAAGGATTCGCAGCAGTGCGTCAATTGATCGGGAGGAGCTCAGTGGCAAAGACCGCAACGATCGAGACCAGCAAGGGGACCATCGTCGCCGAGCTGTTCGATACCGAAGTGCCCGGGACCGTCCAGAACTTCGAGAAGCTCGCGAACGAGCGCTTCTACGACGGCACGCGCTTCCATCGCGTGATCGCCAATTTCATGATCCAGGGGGGGGACCCTCTGTCCAGGGAGCCGGGCAACCCGCGCGTCGGCACCGGCGGCCCCGGTTACAAGATCAAGTGCGAGACACACCTCAACACCCACAAGCATGTGGCCGGAACGCTTTCCATGGCGCACGCCGGGAAGGACACGGGCGGCAGCCAGTTCTTCATCTGTCATTCGCCCCAGCCCCACCTCGACCGGCAGCATACCGTCTTCGGACAGGTGACGCAGGGCATGGACGTGGTGAACGCCATCCGGCAGAACGACGTCGTCAACTCGATCCGGGTGGCGTAACCTGCAGATCGACTTCGCCGTCGTCGCCGACTACGCACTGATCGACCAGCAGGGCAAACTCAGCGTCCTGGGCATCTTCCAGCACGTGTGGGTCCAGGCCTTCCCGGCGGTGCATCCGCGCACGCACCTGGTTCTGCGCGTGCGCGGCCGGCGCACGGAAATCGGCACGCACACCATCCGGATCCGGTTCGTCGACGAACAGGGCGCGGAGCTCGTCGGCGGGGACGGCACGGTGCAGTTCGGCGAGCCGCCCGCCGGTGTCGTGGACGTCGAGGCCGGAGCCGTGCTCGTCTTCGACGTCCCCCTGCCCCGCGCCGGCGCCTACGCCTTCGAGATCACGCTCGATGGCAATGCGATTACCCGCGTTCCTCTCACCGCCGGCTCGGCCCAGCCGTTCACAGATAGCGGCTGACCCTCCCCCTGCCAGGAGCTTCGATGTCGCTCACCCGGCAGCAGGCCCTCGACCTGGTGCACGAGTACACGGCCTCCGAGGCGCTCCGGCGCCACATGTACGCCGTCGAGATCGCGATGCGCGCGATGGCGATACGCATCGGGGAAGACCCCGACCGGTGGGGCCTCGTCGGCCTTCTGCACGACTTCGACTACGAGCGCTTTCCGAACGACGCGCACTCCGCCACGGCGGAGCATCCGGCCGAAGGGGTCCGGATCCTGGCGGCGCGTGGCCTCCCCGACGACATGCAGCGGGCGATCCTCGGGCATGCGACGTACACCGGCGTGCCGCGCGATTCGGACATGGCGAAGGCCCTCTTCGCGGTGGACGAGCTCTGCGGGTTCCTGGTGGCGTGCGCCCTCGTACGGCCATCGAAGAGCCTCGCCGATCTCGAGGTGAAGAGCGTGCGGAAGAAGCTCAAGGACAAGGCCTTCGCGCGTGGCGTGAGCCGGGAAGACGTGACGGGCGGGGCGGAGGAGATCGGCGTGCCGCTCGATGATCACATCGCCTTCGTGCTCGCGGCATTGCGGCCGCACGAGGCCGAGATCGGCCTCGGCACCGGATGACCGAGGAGGCCCTCGCCCGCCGCGCCCAGGCCGTCGACAGCGCCATGAGCCGCGCCGCGGGCGGCCGGCCGATTCCCGGGAACAGCGTGGCGCCGCTCATCGACGGACCCGCCACCTACGCGGCGATGTTCGCGCTCATCGCCGAGGCGCGCCGCTGGATCCATCTCGAGAACTACATCATCAGGAGCGACGTGGTCGGCTGGCGCTTCGCGGAGCTGCTCATGCAGCGCTCGCGCGAGGGCGTACACGTGCGCGTGCTCTACGACTGGTTCGGATCGATCGGAACGAGGCGCCGGTACTGGCGCGCACTGACCGACGCCGGCGTCGAAGTGCGCGCGTTCAACCGCATCCGCCCCTTCGAACTGGTCCCCGCCCTCACCCGGGACCACCGGAAGCTCATCGTGGCGGACGGGCAGCGCGCCATCATCGGCGGACTCTGCATCGGGTGTGAATGGACGGGGGAAACCGGGTCCGGGTGCGAACCGTGGCGGGACACGGCCGTGGACATCCGCGGGCCGGCCGCCGCGGCGCTGGACCAGACCTTCGGCGTCACCTGGGGCATCAGCGGGGGGCGCATCACGGCCGGGGATACCGCTGCCGACATCGCGCCGGCCGGGAGCGCCGAGGTCCGCGTGATTGCCGGCGAGCCGGGGCGGGAGCGCGTCTACCGGGTGATCGAGCTGCTCACGGCCGGCGCGCTGGAGCGGCTCTGGATCACCGACGCCTATCTCGTCGCCCCGGCCCGTCTCTTTCAGGCGCTGCGCGACGCGGCCGCGGACGGCGTGGACGTCCGTCTGCTCGTGCCGGGAAGCAGCGACATCCCGATCGTCCGGAACGTGACCCGCATCGGCTATCGCGAGCTGCTCCGCGCCGGGGTGCGAATCTTCGAGTGGGACGGTCCGATGCTCCATGCGAAGACCGTGAGCATGGACCAGCGCTGGGTGCGCGTCGGCTCCAGCAACATCAATCCCGCGAGCCTCATCGGGAACTACGAGCTCGACGTGCTGGTGGAAGATCCCGAGCTCGCCGACGCGCTCGAGAACCAGTTCCGGCGAGACGTGGCGCAGAGCCGCGAGGTGTCCCGCCGCCGCGTACGCGGGCCGGAGCGCATCAGCGCCCGCCTGCCGAGCGCGCTGACCTATATCGGGCCTGAGCGTCGCGTGGAGCACCACAGTGGCGGGCGCGAGATCCGGCAGCGGGCGGCGCTCGCGCTCCGCACCGTGGCGAGCGGTGCCCGCCGTTCGCTCTTCGGGCCGATGAGCGCCGCCCTCGTGCTGCTCGCCGCCCTCTTCCTCGCCCTGCCCCGCGCCACCGCCTACGTGTTCGGGGCGCTCTGCGTCTGGCTGGCGCTCGGCGCCGCCCGCGAAGCCTTCCGCCGCCGGGCGGACCGCTAGCCGGCCGGTCCACCCGCTCCGCTTGCCGCGGGCGCGGCATCCCAACATTCTCACGGGCTCATGCGTACCTCCAGTGTGGCCGATGCCGAGCTTGCCCGGCGGGCAGCGTCGGGAGATGGCGGCGCCTTCGGCGCCCTCGTCGACCGGCACGCTCCGGCGGTCCGGCGGGCGGCGCGGGCCCTGCTGGGCAACGAGCACGATGCCGATGATGCCGCGCAGGACGGCCTCCTGGCGGCGTGGCGCGCGATCGACCGCTACGACCCGGCGCGGCCCTTCCGTCCCTGGCTCATGCGGATCGTGCTGAACGCGGCGCGGGACCTCCAGCGCCGGGGGTTCGTCCGGCGGTCGGAGCCGATCAGCCCGGCAGAGGCGGCACCCGGCTTGAGCCCGGAGCGCGAGACCGACCGCGCGCTCATTCGCGACAAGGTGGCACGCGCGCTGTCGAGTCTTCCGGAGCGCCAGCGGCTCGCGGTCACGATGTTCGATGCGGAAGGCTTTGCCCACGCGGAGATCGCCGAAGCACTCGGGATTCCCGAGGGAACGGTACGATCGGATGTCTTTCACGCCCGGCGCGCCCTGCGCGAGACGCTCGGGTCACTGCTCGAGGAGACGCGATGACGAGTCCCTTCAATTCCGGGCCCGATGAGGCGCTGGGCCGGCTGCTGCGCGATGCGCTCGAGCCGGCCCATCACGATGCCTTCGTCACCCGGATGGCGGCTGCCGTGCGTGCCGAGGCCCGGGAAACCACCTGGGACATCCTCGCCGGCTGGGCGCGGCCAGGGATCGCGGCGGCGGCGGCCATTGCGCTGACACTCGCCATGTGGCTGGCGCAGTCGCGCGCGCCGGACGGCGGCGTGGCCACCATCGCCGATGCGGTCGAGTCGAGCGTGCCGACGCTGCTGCTCTCGGGTGGCGCGGATGCCGGAACGGACGCGGTGCTCGCCGCCATGGTCGGAGACCGCTGATGCGCTCGAAGCGTGGTGCCGCCGTGCTCCTCCTGGCCGCGTTCCTGGTCGGCGTGCTCGCGGGCGCCGGCGGGACGCTCATCGCCGAGCGCGCGGATGACCGGCACGAGCGCGGCGGGCGCGGCCGCGGCGGCTACCTGGAACGGCTCACGCATGAGCTCGACCTCACCGAGCCGCAGCGCGACAGCGTGCGCGCCATCCTCGACCGGCGGAAGCCGGCGATGGATTCGCTGCGCCGCGAGATGGAGCCGCGCTTTGAAACTTTGCAGCAGGCGATTCGTTCGGACATCCGATCGCAGCTCACCCCAGACCAGCAGCGGAAGTTCACCGACATGACGAGACGGTCCGATTCGATGCGCAATCGCGGAGGCGACGCTCATGCGCCGCGCTGACCTGATCCTCCTCGCGGCGCTCGCCGCGGTGCCGGCCGGCGCGGCGGCGCAGGTGGGCGACAGCGCCCGCGCCGTCATCCCGGCCATCGATACCGCGGGCATTCCCCGCGTCACGCTCGGCGAGGCGGTGCGCCTCGCGGAGCAGGTGCAGCCGAGCGTCGTGCAGGCGCAGGCGGCCGTCGAGAACGCGGATGCCCGGCTGCGCACGGCCAAGGCTCAGTACCTGCCGACGCTCAACCTGAACAGCAATACGAACCGCTCCTTCTCCGGCGTGCCCTCGCGCGTCGATCCGAATACCGGCCTCGCCGTCGGAAGCAGCAGCGGCAGCCTGAGCATGTCGCTCAGCTCGAGCGTCGACCTGTTCACCGGCTTCCGCCGCGGCGCTGACACGCGCGCCGCGCGCGCCTCCGGCGAGGCGGCGGAGGCGTCGCTGGTCGACGCGCGGTACCAGCAGGCGCTCACGACCACCAATCAGTTCTTCGATGCGCTCGCCGCGCGGCAGCTTCTCGCGGTGCGCGCCGCGAGCGTGCGGCGCGCCGAGGAGCAGCTCAAGGTATCGGTGAACAAGCTGGCCGCCGGTTCGGCCACGCGCTCCGACTCGCTCCGCTCGCGCGTGACGCTGGGGAACGCGCAGCTCCAGCTCATCCAGGCGCAAAGCGCGCTCGCGACCGCAGAGGCGAACCTCGCGCGGCTCATCGGCCGGACGGGCCGCGTGGCGGCGGCGGACGACTCCGCCTTCAGCCTGCGCCCTCCCGCGCTCGACTCCGCCGCGATCCGCGCCGAAGCGGAGGCCCGCTCGCCGCAGCTCCAGGCCGCGCTCGCGAGCTCCGAGGCCGCAGGTGCCTCCTATCGGGCCTCACGCTCCGCGTACTGGCCCACCCTCTCGCTGTCCGGCAATGTCGGCATGAACGGCAGCAGCTCGAGCGGGTACGATCTGTACGACAACCGCTCGGTGTCGCTCGGCCTCAGCTGGCCGCTCTTCAACCGGTTCCAGCGTGAGCAGAACATCGAGACGCAGCGCAATGCCCAGCTCGTCGCCGAGGCGCAGGCGGCCGAGGCGGCGCGCGCGGTGTCCGCGGACATCACCGCACAGCTTGCCCAGCTCGAGGCCGCGTCGGCGCGGATCACGATCACGCAGATGAGCGTGCTCGCCGCGCAGGAGGACCTGCGCGTGCAGCAGGAGCGGTATCGGCTCGGCGCCTCGACGATCGTGGACCTGCTCACCTCGCAGGAAGCGCTCGACCAGGCGGAAGTGGATGTCGTGAACGCGCGATTCGACTACCTGCGCGCCCGTGCGCAGATCGAAGCCATCATCGGACGGAGCCTATGACCGCCTCGCTCACGGATACCGCGGAGCGCATGGCGCTCCTGCCCGCCGACGTCCCGCGCGATGCCGTCATCGTCACGCGGAACCTCCAGCGCGAGTACGACATGGGCGGTGAGGTGGTCCGCGCGCTTCGCGGCGTGGACATCGTGATCCGGAAGAACGAGTTCGTCGCCATCATGGGCCCGTCCGGCTCCGGCAAGTCGACGCTGATGAACATGATCGGCTGCCTCGACAGCCCCGACGGCGGCGAGTACTGGCTCAACGGGCACCGTGTCTCGGAGCTCGAAGACGACGAGCTGGCCCGGATCCGCAACAAGGAGATCGGGTTCGTCTTCCAGACGTTCAACCTGCTCCCGCGCGCCACGGCGCTTCACAACGTGGAGCTGCCGCTGGTCTACGCCGGGATCGGGTCGAAGGAGCGGTCGCGGATGGCCATCGACGCGCTCCAGCGTGTAGGCCTCGGCGATCGGATGCACCACCGGCCGAACGAGCTCTCCGGTGGCCAGCGGCAGCGCGTCGCCATCGCGCGTGCGCTCGTCAACAATCCGAGCATCCTGCTGGCGGACGAGCCGACGGGCAATCTCGACAGCGCCACGAGCGTGGACATCATGGCGCTGTTCGAGACGCTGCACGCCACCGGCCAGACCATCGTGCTCGTCACGCACGAGCACGACATCGCCGCCCACGCCGACCGCCAGGTCCACCTGAAGGACGGGCAGGTCGAGCGCGACTTCAAGACCGAGGCAACTCACTGATGCGTACCAGATTCGTCGCGGCCGCCGCCCTCGCCCTGCTCGCTTCGGCCTGCAAGGAGGAAGCGCCGCAGGTGGTCTACGAGGCCATCCCCGTCGAGACGCGGGACATCGTCGTGTCCGCGCAGGCCGCCGGCACGATCCAGCCGGACACCACGGTCGAGGTCAAGTCCCGCGCCTCGGGCGAAGTGCTGCAGATCCTGGCGGAGACCGGCCAGCTCGTGAACCGCGGCGACCTTCTCGTCCGGATCGATCGGCGCATCCCGCAGAACACGCTCGCGCAGGCCCAGGCCGAGCTCGAAGTGGCCCGGGCCCAGCAGGCCAACGCGCTGAGCCAGAAGCGCCGCGCGGACGAGCTGTTCAAGACGCAAGCCATCACGGAACAGGAGCACGAGACCGCGTCGCTCGCATACGCGAACGCCCGCGCGGCCGTCGTGCGCAGTCAGGTGGCCGTGGAGAACGCCAAGATCCAGCTCGACGATTCCGACGTGCGCGCCCCGATCACCGGAACGATCATTTCGCGCAGCGTGGAGCGCGGCTCCATCATCACCTCGGCGACCGGCAACGTGAGCGGCGGAACGGCCATCCTCACGATGGCGGACCTCAACCTCGTGCAGGTGCGGACGCTGGTGGACGAGACGGACATCGGGAAGATCCAGCCCGGCCTCGCCGCCACCGTGACGGTGGACGCCTTCCCGAACCGCCCGTTCGACGGCGAGGTGCTGAAGGTGGAGCCCTTGGCCGAGGTGCAGCAGAACGTCACGATGTTCCCCGTGATCGTGCGCATCCAGAACCGCGAGGGGCTGCTCCGTCCGGGGATGAACGCCGAGGTCGAGATCCACGTGGGACGCCGCGAAGGGGTGCTCGCCGTGCCGAATGCGTCGCTCCGGACCCAGCGCGACGTCGCGTCCGCGGCCGAGGTGCTCGGGCTCGACCCGGAGCGGGTGCAGGAGCAGATCGCCGCGGCGCAGCAGCAGCAGACGCAGCGTCAGGCGGCCGCGCAGGCGGATGCTGCGGCGGGCGATACGGCGGGGCGCCGCGCGTCACTCGGCGCCGCCACGCCGCGCGGTGATTCGGCGGCTGCGGGGACGATGACCCTCCCCAACGGGCAGACGGTGAAGCTGCCGGCCGGCGTCACCGAGGCGCAGATCCGGGCCATCATGCAGAAGCGCATGAGCGGCCAGCAGCCGACGCCCGACGAGCAGCGGCTCATCCGGTCGGTCTTCCAGGGCATGCAGCGCGGCGGGCCCGGCGGCGCACGGCGCCAGAGCGCGACCGACGCGCAGTTCGGCGGCAACTACATCGTGTTCGTGAAGCGCGGCGGGGAGCCCACGCCGGTCCCGATCCGCACCGGGCTCACCGACCTCGACTACAGCGAGGTGGTGTCGGGCCTTCAGGCGGGGGACTCGGTCCTCGTGCTGCCGAGCGCGAGTCTCGTGCAGTCGCAGCAGGAAGCGAAGGAGCGGATCAACAACATGACCGGCGGTGGTGGTGTGCCCGGCATGCAGCAGCAGCAGCAGCGGAGGTAGCGGATGCTCGTCGGCGAAACCGTCGCGGTCGCGTTCCAGTCGATCCGCGCCAACAAGCTGCGGTCGATGCTCACGATGCTGGGCATCATCATCGGTGTCGGAGCCGTGATCACGATGGTGGCGCTGGGCAGCGGCGCGCAGAAGGCGGTCGAGGATCAGATCGCGAATCTCGG
>Ga0307410_10000956_pt1 | contig 12391 bp, 7 predicted proteins | sample 322Ometagenome_3_FD_203707 | JGI IMG/M metagenome (GOLD analysis project Ga0307410, IMG submission 203707) | Maize rhizosphere microbial communities from greenhouse at UC Davis, California, United States - 322HYB-O-3 | ecosystem: Host-associated > Plants > Roots > Rhizosphere > Soil | place...
CAGAAGATCCCCGAGGTCTGGCAGGCCAACGGGGAGTGGCGCTACCTGACGGGCGCCCCCCTGCTCCTCCCCTACTACCCGCGCACCTTCGTCGCCCCGAACGGCAAGGTGTTCTACGCCGGCGAGTGGCCGGCCACCAAGTACCTGGACGCGAGCGGCACGGGGAAGTGGACCAACGTCGGCAACAACAAGTTCGGCAAGCGCGACTACGGCTCGGCGGTGATGTACGCGCCGGGGAAGGTGCTGATCATGGGCGGCGCCGGCTACCGGCCCACCGGGAGCCTGCCCACGGCGACCGCCGAGGTGATCGACCTGAATGGCTCCGCGCCCGCCTGGCGCTACACCGGGTCGATGAACTACGCCCGCCGCCAGCTCAACGCGACCATCCTGCCCGACGGCAAGGTGCTCGTGACCGGCGGGACGGCGGCGAGCGGCTTCAGCGTACCCTCCGGCGGCGTGCTGCAGGCCGAGATCTGGGACCCGGACACCGAGCAGTGGACGGTGGTCGCGAGCAACGCCGTGATCCGCGCCTACCACTCCACGACGCTGCTCCTGCCCGACGGCCGCGTCATCCACGCGGGGAGCGGCGACGCGACGAGCGGGCCTGACCAGAAGAACGGCGAGTTCTACTCGCCCCCGTACCTGTTCGACGCCGACGGCACGCCCGCCGACCGCCCGACCATCACCACGGCGCCCGCGAGCGTCGAATGGGGATCGAGCTTCGCGGTCGAGACGCCGCAGGCGGCCCAGATCAGCCGCGTGACGCTCGTGCGCCTCGGGGCGGTCACGCACGCCTTCAACATGGGGCAGCGGTTCCAGAGCCTCTCGTTCAGCCGGAGCGGCTCCAGCACGCTCACGGTGAGCGCGCCCACCAGCGGGAACATCGCGCCCCCCGGCTACTACATGCTGTTCGTGCTCGACGCCGACGGCACGCCGTCGGTCGCCAAGATGGTGCGCGTCGGGGACGCCGCCGCGCCGCCGCCACCGCCGCCACCACCGCCGCCACCCACCAACGTCGCGCCGGTGGCGAACGCGGGCGGGCCCTACGCGGGGAGCGAGGCCGCCACGATCACCTTCGACGGCTCTGGCTCGAGCGACGCGAACGGCGACGCGCTGAGCTACGCCTGGAACTTCGGCGACGGGCGCACCGGCACCGGCGTGTCGCCGTCGGTGGCCTACGACGACGCCGGGAGCTACACCGCCACGCTCACGGTGACGGACCCGGGCTCGCTCTCGAACAGTGCGACGAGCACGGTCACGGTCGCCGAGGTGAACCCCACGGCGACGTTCACCGCGCCGGCGTCGATCACCGAGGGGAGCGCCTTCTCGCTCTCGATGAGCAACGGCACCGACGTGTCCGTCGGCGACCGGCCGTCGATCGTCTACAGCTTCGACTGCGACCAGGGCGCGGGCGAGACCACGCCCGGCACCGCGACGAGCGTCGCCTGCGGCATCGAGCGGGACAACCGGTCGGCGAGCGTGCGCGGGATCATCAGCAACCGCGACGGCGCCACGACCTACGGCGCGACCGTGACGGTGAAGAACCTGCTCCCGGTCGCCAGCGTCGCGCTCGCCGACGCGGGCGCGCCGACGCGCATCACGTCGGGCGAGACGGTCACGGTGACCGGCAGGTTCACCGACAAGGGGGTGAACGACGGCCCGTGGTCGTACAGCTTCAACTGGGCGGACGGCACGGCGGCGACGACGGGGAGCGCGAGCGCGCAGAACACCCCGATCACCGTCTCGCACGTGTACTACCGCCCGAGCACCGAGGCGAAGCCCACCCGGCTGACCTTCGCCGCCACGGACAAGGACGGCGGGATCGGCACGTCGCCGGTGCTCTCGATCGTGGTGGACCCGCTCCCGCTCACCTACGTGCTCACGCCGTCCAGCATGAGCCTGAGCGACGCGGGCACGCCGAACTTCCGCGTCACGATCCGGCAGGCGGACAACCCGACGATCACCGTCACCCAGATCCGCACCGGGACGCTGCGGCTGGGGAACGGGAGCGGCACGCCGGCGGCCCCCGTGTACGCCAGCGCGAAGATCGTCGGCAGCGACGTGATCGCGGACTTCTCGAAGAGCGCGATGCAGTCCGGCGGCTCGCTGTCGCTCACCACCACGCAGCTCATTCTCGAGGGCTCGCTGAACGACAACCGCCGCTTCCTCGGCACGAGCCCCGTTTCGGTGTCGCCGTGAGCGAGCACCCGGCGCCGCCGCGCGCCACGAGCGCACCGGCGCCCGCCGGCGAGCGCCGGCTCCGGGTGCTCGTCTCGGCGTACGCCTGCGAGCCGGGGCGGGGCTCCGAGTCGGGGATCGGGTGGGACTGGGTGCGCCAGGTGGCGCGCTTCCACGACGTCTGGGTCGTCACCCGGAGCAGCAACCGCGAGGCGATCGAGGGGGCGCTGGCGGCGGCGCCGCTGCCCGGCGTGCGCTGGATCTACTTCGACCTGCCGCGCCGCGCGCGCTTCTGGAAGCGCGGGACGCGCGGCGCGCGCCTGTACTACTACCTCTGGCAGGTGGGGGCGTACTTCGCCGCCGCGCGCGCGCGGCGCGACGTCCGGTTCGACGTCGCGCACCACGTGACGTGGGGCAACTACTGGTCGCCGAGCCTGTTCGCCCTCAGCGCCATCCCCTTCGTGTGGGGGCCGGTGGGCGGCGGCGAGTCGGCGCCGCGCCCCTTCTACGCGAGCTTCGGCCTGCGCGGCCGCGCCTACGAGCACGCGCGCGACCTGGCGCGCGCGCTCGGCGAGTGGGACCCGCTCCTGCGCGCGACCTGCCGCGGGGCGCGGGTGAGCGTCGCCACCACGCCGGACACCGCGCGGCGGCTCGTGCGCCTGGGCGCGCGGCGGGTGGAGGTCGTCCCCCACGCCGCCCTGCCGGCCGACGAGATCGCCGCCCTCGCCGGCGTCCCGCCGCGCGAGGGAGCGCCCTTCCGCCTCGTCAGCGTCGGGCGGCTCCTGCACTGGAAGGGGTTCCACCTCGGCCTCGCCGCCTTCGCCCGCGCCGCGCCGGGCCTGGGCGACGCCGAATACTGGATCGTCGGCGGCGGGCCGCAGCTCGGGCGCCTCACCCGGCTCGCGCGCTCGCTCGGCGTGGGCGACCGGGTGCGCTTCCTCGGGGCGCTGCCGCGCCGCGAGGTGCTGGCCGCGGTGGCCGCGTCGGACGTGCTGCTGCACCCGAGCCTGCACGACTCGGGCGGGTACGTCTGCCTGGAGGCGATGGCCGCCGGCCGGCCGGTGATCTGCCTCGACCTGGGCGGCCCCGGGCTCATGGTCACCGACGACACCGGCGTGAAGGTGGCGGCGCGGGACCCGGAGCAGGCGGTGCGCGACCTCGCCGCGGCCATCACGCGGCTCGCCGGGAGCGCCGAGCTCCGCGCGCGGCTCGCCGCGCGCGGGCGGGAACGCGTACGCGCGGAGTTCGATTGGGATCGGCGGGGCGACCTGCTCGCCCACCTGTACGGTGCGCCGGGGGCGAGCGGCCCCGCGGCCGGCCGGTGGGCGGCGGCGCCCGCACCGGCCCTGAGCGGATGAGCGAGCGCGCGCACCCGGCAATAGTGGCTGTTGCGACCACTTGGCGGGCCCCTATTATTGCCCCGGGAGCCGGGGCGATGTGGCCCGCAGCACCACACACACGGGCGGGAGTGTCATGTACATCGATCCGGGCACGGGCAGTCTCATCATCCAGGTAGTCGGCGCGACGCTGGTCGCCATCACCGCGTCCGTGAAGGGGCTGCGGCAGGCGGTCGGGTCGCTCATCTCGCGCCTGTGGCGGCGTGAGCGCTGAGAGCGTAGCGGCGTCGTATCGCGACCCCTCGGGCTTCGTCTATCGACGCGAAGGCGTGCTGTACCGGCAGATCAACCACAGCTTCCGGGACAGCTTCGATCACTTCATCAAGAGCGGGCTGTACGACGAGCTGGTGGCCGACGAGCTGCTCGTGCCGCACAGCGACGCCGACCGATCGCTCGCGGCCACGGACGACGCGTACCGCGTCATCCAGCCGCGGGTGGTGCCGTTCATCTCGTACCCGTACGAGTGGGCCTTCAGCCAGCTGAAGGACGCGGCGCTGCTCACGCTCGACATCCAGCGCCGCGCGCTCAAGCGCGGGCTCGTCCTGCGCGACGCCACCGCCTACAACGTGCAGATGGCCGACGGGCGGCCGGTGTTCATCGACACGCTCTCCTTCGGGCGCTACACGGAGGGCGAGCCGTGGGTGGGCTACCGGCAGTTCTGCCAGCACTTCCTCGCGCCGCTCGCGCTCATGGCGCGGCGCGACGTGCGGCTCGGCATGCTGCACGCCCAGTTCTCCGACGGCGTCCCGCTCGACCTGGCGAGCACGCTGCTCGACCTGCGGTCGCGCGCCAACCTCGGCCTGCTGCTGCACCTGCACCTGCACGCCCGCGCGCAGCGGAAGTACGCGGACCGGCCGGCGGAGAGCGCCGTGCAGGCGCGCCGGGCGCGGCTGGAGCGGCCGGCGCTCGAGCGGCTCCTGGACCACCTGGGGAGCACGATCGCGGGTCTGAGCTGGAACCCGGCGGGGTCGGAGTGGGCGGGGTACGAGCAGGACAACAGCTACACCGAGCGCTCCCTCACCGAGAAGGAGACCCTCGTCCGCGACTTCCTCGCGCGCGTGGGGCCCAAGGTGACGTGGGACCTGGGCGCGAACACCGGCAACTTCAGCCGCATCGCCGCGGGGCTCGGCAGCCGCGTGCTGGCGGTGGACGGGGACCCGGGGGCGGTGGAGCTCAACTACCTGCGCGGCAAGCGGGCGGGCGAGCGCAACGTGATCCCGCTGCTCGTCGACCTCCTCAACCCGTCGCCGGCCTCGGGGTGGGCGAACGAGGAGCGCACCGCCCTGCGCGACCGCGGGCCGGCCGACGCGGTGCTGGCGCTCGCGCTCATCCACCACCTCACGCTCTCGGGCAACGTCCCGCTCCCGAAGGTGGCGGCGTTCTTCGCCGAGCTGGCCGACTCGCTGATCATCGAGTGGGTGCCGCTGCAGGACCCGCAGTCGCAGCGCCTCGTGGTGAGCCGGCGCGAGCCGCCGCACGCGTACACCATCGAGAACTTCGAGGCGGCCTTCGCGCGCCACTTCGAGACGCTCGACAGCCGGCAGCTCGAGGGCTCGGAGCGCCGCCTCTATCTGATGGCGAGGAAGCGGACGCGTGCCTGACGGCGGGCGCCCGTACTTCTGGGTCGCGCCCGCCCTCGCCTCGTACCCCGCCCTCTACATCGCCTCGTCGAACGTCGGCGAGTTCGGCGCCGCCGAGCTGGCGCTGATCCTCCTGACGACCGCCGCCGGGGGCGCGGCGGTGTACGAGGTGGTGCGCCTCCTCGCGCGCGCGCACGGCACGCCGCGCACGCGCGGCCTGGCGGCGATCATCGTCGTCGGCTGGCTCTTCGTCGGCATCGCCCTCCTGGACGTGGCCAGCGGCGCCGTGGGCGCCGCGGCGCTCCGGCAGCCGGAGGTCGCCGTGCCGCTCACCGGCGCGCTCGCGCTGCTCGCGGTCTGGCTGGTGCTGCGCGGCGGGCGGGAGCGGGAGGTGCTCGGCCGCCTGCTCACGACGCTCGTCTTCAGCGCCGCCGCGCTCGCCCTGATCCAGCTGGCCGTCCGCGCCGTCACGGCGAGCCACGCCGCCGCGCGCAGCGAGTTCGTCCGCGCGCGCACGGCGCCGGTCCCCGACCCCGCGCCGGGCGCGGCGCGCTACGGGACGGCGCCCGACGTCTACCTGATCGTCCTCGACAAGTACGCGAGCTCGGCGATGCTGCGCGAGCGGTTCGGCTACTCGAACGCCAGCTTCGACGACAGCCTGCGCCGCCTCGGCTTCGTGGTGCAGGACGACGCGCGGAGCAACTACCCGTACACCATGTACTCCATCGCCTCGCTCCTCAACATGGAGCACGTGGACGGGGCGACCGACACCCTCGGCGGCGCGCGGACGCTCGCGCTCTACCGGATGATCGAGGACAACCGGGCGGTGGAGTTCCTGAAGCGGCGGGGGTACCGCTTCCACTTCTTCCCCTCGCACATGTTCGTGGGCACGCGGCGCAACCGGCACGCCGACGTGCAGCACCACGTGGCGACGGGCGGCGCGCTGCGCGCCGTCGTGAGCCGGTCGCAGCTCGCGCACACGCTCTGGACGGAGAGCGTGCCCGGCCGCCTCGCGCGCCCGCTGCGCTTCGACCTCCGCAACCCGGAGCTGGACCCCGCGACGCTGGCGGCGATGCGGGCGGTGGCCGCCGAGCGCGGGCCGAAGATCGTGGTCGCGCACCTCATGCTCACGCACGAGCCGTTCTTCTTCGACGCCGAGTGCCGGGTGCGGGAGCTGCTCGGCCGCGGCGAGGCCGACACGCAGGCCTACCTCGCGCAGATCGCGTGCGCGAACAGGCTGCTGCTCGAGACCGTGACCGCGATCCTCGCCAGCTCCCCCTCCCCGCCCGTCATCCTGCTGCAGGCCGACCACGGGACGCAGAGCACGTGGTCGGGCACGGCGGACCCCGACCCCGCGCAGCGGGAGGAGCGCTTCCGCGCCTACGCGGCCTACCACCTGCCGGACGGCGGCGCCGCGGCGATCGGCGGCGCCGTCACGCCGGTCAACCTCCTCCGCTTCGTCCTGCGCTACTACCACGGCGCGGCGCTCGCGGCACTCGCCGACGAGCAGTACTGGGAAAGCCTGTAGCGCGGAGACCGCCGCCCCGATGCGCGTCGCCCTCGTCCACAACCACTACCAGCAGCGCGGCGGCGAGGACCAGGTCTTCGCCGCCGAGGGCGAGCTGCTCGAGGCGCACGGGCACCAGGTCACGCGCTACACCGCGCACAACGACCAGGTGAGCGCGCTCGGCCGGCTCGCGCTCGCCCGCACCACCGTGTGGAACGCGGCCGCGGCGCGCGAGCTGGAGGCGCTCCTGCGCCGCGAGCGGGTGCAGGTCGCGCACTTCCACAACACGCTGCCGCTCATCTCGCCGGCCGGCTACTACGCGGCGCGGGCGGCGGGGGCGGCCGTGGTGCAGACGCTGCACAACTACCGGCTGCTCTGCCCCGCCGCGACGTTCTACCGGGACGGGCACGTGTGCGTGGAGTGCAGCGGCCGCGCGGTCCCCTGGCCCGCCGTGGCGCACGGCTGCTACCGGGGCAGCCGCGCCGCGTCCGCCGTGGTCGGCGGCATGGTGGCCGCGCACCGGCTGCTGGGCACCTGGTCGCGCGCGGTGGACGTCTACGTGACGCCCACGGCGTTCACGCGCGACCGCTACGTGGCCGACGGCTTCCCCGCCGAGCGCGTGGTCGTGAAGCCCAACTTCCTCCCGGCCGACCCGGGCGTCGGCGCGCACGACGGGGGGTACGCGCTCTACGTCGGCCGGCTCGCGCCGGAGAAGGGGGTGGCCACCCTCCTCGAGGGGTGGCGGCGGGTGGGCGCGCGGCTGCCGCTCAAGGTGGTGGGCAGCGGCCCGCTCGAGCCGCTGCTCGCCGCGCCGCCGCCGGGGGTGGAGTGGCTCGGCCAGCAGAGCCGCGAGCGCGTCCTGGCGCTCATGCGCGACGCCACGGTGCTGGTCTTCCCGTCGGAGTGGTTCGAGACCTTCGGCCTCGGGATCGTCGAGGCGTTCGCGACCGGGCTGCCGGTGGTCGCGAGCCGCCTGGGCGTGATCCCCGAGCTCGTGCGCGACGGCGAGACCGGATGGCTGTTCGCGCCCGGCGACGCCGCGGATCTGGCGGCGAAGGTGGCGCTGGCGCTGGCCGACGCGGAGCGCACGCGGGCGATCGGACGGCGCGGACGCGAGGAGTTCGAGGCCCGCTACGGCGCGGAGCGCAACCACGCGCTGCTCATGGCGGTGTACGAGGCGGCGCTCGCACGCGCGGCCCGGCGCTGACCCGGCACGCGCCGCGGGGGAGCGCGGGCATGAGACGCGGAACGGCCCGGCGCCTCATCGAGGCGCCGGGCCGTTCTCGCTCACCGCGCGCCGCCCGCGGAGGGCGGCGCGGGTGACCATGGGTCCTAGTAGATGGTGCCCATGCGGCCGGCGTACTCCCAGCCGTACTTGGAGCGGAGCTCGGAGATCGAGCTGACGCCGCCGATGTTCTGCCACCAGGCGAGGCGCGAGACCGTCACCGGCTGGTAGACGTTGGAGTCCGCCTTGATCCCCATCGACGAGGGGGAGGTGAAGGTGCCGCCGAGCGTGTGGATGCCCGAGAAGTCCTTCCAATCCTTGAACTCGTTCTGGAAGAACTTGAGGTTCTTCGTCGGGAAGAGCGGGGCGCCCGAGGACGTGGTGCCGCGGTCGGCGTTCGTCAGGTCGATGGAGCGCTGGTTCGTGATGAAGCGGTTCTTCCGGACGATGACGCCGGCGGTGTTCGTGAGCGAGAGGCCGGGGCCGGCGTTGTAGGAGAAGATGTTGTTCTCGATCGTGCCGGGGCCCCAGTTGATCTCGGAGTTGATGCCGCGGCCGGTGCGCACCGTGCCCGGGATGTCCTTGTTGTGGTGGAAGTAGCTGTTCCGGACCGTGAAGTAGCTGTTGCGCGCGTCGAGCCAGATGCCGGGGCCGATGTTGCCGGTGCTCTCGATGTTGTCGACCAGCAGGTTCTTGCTGGTGGTGATCTTGAGCACGTACGAGGCGAGCGAGGCGGTGCTGGACGTCGCCTTCGTGTAGTTCCCACGGATGATCAGGTCCGTGAGCTTCATGTTCAGGTTCGGCTGGTAGCGGCTGTCCGTGGTGCTCTGCGAGCTGTTGGCCGGGGCCCACGAGGTGATCGCGTGGATCCAGCTCTTCTCGATCGTCGTCTTGGTGATGACGATGTCGTTCGCGTTCGCCTGGATGGCGGTGTTGCCGGCGGCGTCGAACCAGCAGTCCTCGACCTTCCACCCACGCGCCATCTTGAGGGCGGCCGGGAAGCTGGGGCCGGAGGTGCCGTTCACGTTGGAGGCGTAGCCGCGGAAGATCAGGCCGCGCACCGTCACGTAGAGCTGGCCGGTGTTCTGGACGCCGCCGTAGTAGGTGTAGGGCTTGAAGGCGCGGCCGGGGCCGGTGAGGATGACGCCGCCGCGCGAGGCCGCCTGGAAGACGATGCGCGCCGAGCTCGTGCCCGAGTTGCGCACGGTCACGTTCTCGTTGTAGGTGCCGTTGCGGATCGTGACGACGTCGCCGGCGGTGGCCACCTGGGCGGCCTTGTTGATCGTGCGGAAAGGCCGGTCGCTGGTGCCCGGGTTCGCGTCGCTCCCGCTGGTGGACACGTAGAGCGTCCGCTTGCCCGAGACGGGCGCGAGCAGGGTGTAGGTCCCCTTGCCGAAGCCGCGCGGGCGGATCCCATTGATGACGCTGGTCGGGCTGGACATCAGCGCCGACACGGTGGGCTGCTCGACGGGCGCGGCGGGCGTGCTGGTCGGGTCGTCGCCGCAGGCGGCGAGGGCGGAAGCGAGCAGTACGGCAGCGAGCGGGCGGGACGCGACGGCGCGACCCCAGAACGGGACGGTCATTCTTTCCTCCAGAGCGTGCGTGCGGCGGCCCAACCAGCGTGGCACACAGATGTGTGCGGTAGCCTCGTGGCTTTGCGTCACCGGCTTTCGCCGGCTTTGCCTTTGTCGCGACCCTCACTCTGGAGGGGCGATCCTGCCGTCGTGCGACGCGAGAACTAGGGGTGCGGTGGACGTGCGAGGCGAGCGCGCGGATGGGATCAGGCGTTCAGCCCTCTCCCATCCGCGCAGCATTCTATGCCCTTCCTGACCGGTTGTCTAGTCCTTTTTGCTGTCTTTTTGCCTCAAGTGTGGACTTTCGAACGCAGATTTGCGGACAAATTGTCCGAATGCTCCCAAGTTGACTTGTGCGGTGCAGGACGCAAACCCTGCTGTTGCATGCGGTTCCGACAGCGCCGACCGCCGCCGGCCCGATGCGCCTGCCCGCTTCGAATGCGTGGAGCGAGATCGGCCGACGCCACCCCCGCCGGACAGGGCGCTGCGCGACGTCGCCGAGGGGGTTCCGGGGCCGCCCGACGCGACGGCCGACGCGCTGCCTGACGATCACCTGACCCGCGCGCGCCTGACGAGGGGCCGCCGCGGTGCCAGCCGGAGCGCGCCTGACGAGCGGCGCCTGGCGAGCGCCTGACGAGCGCCTGGCGACCGCCTGACGGGTGAACGCAGGCAGCCGCCGGGCGCCAACATGCGCGCCCGGCGGCTGCCTGCCTCGGGCCGGCGACCCGCGCGGTGCGTCACGCGGGTCCGGCCGAGCGTCCCTCCCCTTCTATTGAACGGTGCCGGTGCGCCCCGCGTACTCCCAGCCGTACTTCGAGCGCATCTCGGCGATCGAGCTGACGCCGCCGATCACCTGCCACCAGGCGAGGCGCGAGACCGTGACGGGGTGGTAGACGTTGGAGTCCGCCTTGATCCCCATCGACGCCGGGGAGGTGAACGTCCCGCCGAGCGTGTGGATGCCGGAGAAGTCCTTCCAGTCCTTGAACTCGTTGGCGAAGAACCTGACGTTCTTCGTCGGGAAGAGCGGGGCGCCCGTCGACGTCGTGCCGCGGTCGGCGTTCACCATCTCCACCGAGCGGAGGTTGGTGCTGAAGCGGTTCTTCCGGATGGTGACGCCGGCCGTGTTCGTGACGGCCATGCCGGGGCCGGCGTTGTAGGCGAAGACGTTGTTCTCGATCAGCCCCGGGCCCCAGTTGATCTCGAGGTTCAGCCCGCGCCCGGTGCGCGTGGTGCCCGGCACGTCCCGGTTGTGGTGGAAGTAGCTGTTCCGGATCGTGAACTCCGAGTTGCGCGCGTCGAGCCAGAAGCCCGGGCCGTAGTTCCCCGTGCTCTCGATGTTGTCCAGCACCGTTCCGCGGGTGGTGGTGAACTTGGCCACGTACGAGGCGAGCGAGGCGGTGGCGGACGTCGCCTTGGTGTAGTTGCCGCGGATGATCAGGTCGCTGAGGCGGACGTTCTCGAGCGGCTGGTAGCGGCTGTCGGTGGTGCTCTGCGAGCTGTTCGCCGGCGCCCACGCGGTGATCGCGTGGATCCAGCTCCGCTCGATGGTCGACTTCGTGATGACGACGTCGTTGGCGTTGGCCTGGATGGCGGTGTTGCCGGCGTTGTCGAACCAGCAGTCCTCCACCTTCCACCCCCTGGCCAGCTTCAGCGCCGCCGGGAAGTTCGGGCCGGGGGAGGCGTCCACGTTGGAGGCGTAGCCGCGGAAGACGAGGCCGCGCACCGTCACGTAGAGCTGCCCCGTGTTCGTCACGCCGCCGTAGTAGGTGTACGGCCTGAAGGCGCGCCCCGGCCCCGTGAGCACCACGTCGCCGCGCCGCTCCGCCTGGAAGACGATGCGCGCCGAGCTCGTGCCCGAGTTCCGCACCGTGACGTTCTCGTTGTAGGTGCCCGCGCGGATGGTCACCACGTCGCCGGCGACCGCCACCTGCGCCGCCCGGTTGATGGTGCGGAAGGGCGCGCTCGCGCTCCCCGCGTTGGCGTCGTTCCCGTCAGGCGCCACCCAGAGCGAGCGCCCGCCGGCGGGGCTCAGGAGCGCGTAGCTCCCCTGCCCGAACCCGCGCGGCCGCACGCCGGCGATGACGTCCGCCGTCGGCCCCGCCGCCGGCGTGCTCGACGTCGAGTCCACGGGCGCCGGCGCCGGCGCGGGCGCCGCGTCGCCGAGGACCGCGACCGAGGCCGACGCGCTCTGCTGCATGTCGGTGGTGCCGGTGATCGTCGCCACGCCCGCCTTCACGCCGCGCACGAGCCCCGTGTTCGAGACCTTGGCGACGCTCGTGTCGGAGCTCGTCCAGGTCTGGATGGTCCCCGAGTTGTTGGTCGTCCACGGGTACGGGTTGCTGTAGCGCGTCTTGCCCGACTGGGTGACGAAGACGGCCCGGATGCGGAGCGTGTCGCCGACGGCGACGGAGTCGCTGGCCGGCGTGAGGCTCACCGACGCGTAGACGTAGCCGGAGCCGGAGAGGGCGAGCTGGGGGGCCTGATCGCTGGACGCTGCCAGGGGGTCCAGATGGTCGGTGCAGGCCGAGAGGGCACCGAGCGCGGCGATGGCCGCGGCGAGAGTTGCCGTACGTGTACGCATGCCGAGATCCTCCTGGATGGATGCGTTCGGCGGCTCGACTGGCGTGGCGCGCCCGGCCCGTCCGTGCGCGCTGTAGCCTCGTAGCTTTGCGTCCCCGGCTTTCGCCGGGTTTGCCTTTGTCGCGTAGCCCCCGGGGGGGTCGGCGATCCTGCCGGTGGTGGATGGTGCGGTGTTGCGTGGTGAGAGGGTGGGGTGCTCGAGCGGCGGGGTCGTGGTGCGGTGCGCTGCAGGCGGCGCCCGCCGCGTGCGGACACCGGGTGTCGAGCGCGCCGCGCTCCGGGTGCGCATCCGCTGGGGATGCGCGCCGGGCATGGCGGGCTCTGCCGTATGGACGATCGGGCGGGCGGCG
>Ga0307410_10000957_pt1 | contig 12384 bp, 11 predicted proteins | sample 322Ometagenome_3_FD_203707 | JGI IMG/M metagenome (GOLD analysis project Ga0307410, IMG submission 203707) | Maize rhizosphere microbial communities from greenhouse at UC Davis, California, United States - 322HYB-O-3 | ecosystem: Host-associated > Plants > Roots > Rhizosphere > Soil | place...
TCGAGTGCGCGAGTGCGACATAGGTCAACTTGAAGGGGCCAACCTCGAAGCTCGCATCGCGAGCGACGACGTTGAGCTTCACCTGGCCGGTGAGCCCCTCTTCCGCCAGCTTCTCGGCAATCAGTCCCGCGGTGAAAGGCGTCGCATAAAGCGGCACCTTCAGGTCAGCCGCCAGGTAGGGAATGGCGCCGATATGGTCCTCATGCCCGTGCGTCAGAACGATGCCTGCAAGCTTGTCCCGCTGCTTCTCAATGAATTCGAGCTCAGGCAGGATTAGGTCGATGCCCGGATAGTCCGGGTCCGCGAACGTCAGGCCGAGATCGACCATCAGCCAGCGACCCTGCGTGCCGTAGAGATTGACGTTCATGCCAATCTCGCCCGACCCGCCGAGCGCACAGAACAGCAGCTCTTCGCCTGGAGTCATTTAAGCCGCAGCAACCTTCTCATGGAGCAGGCTTAACCCGCGGATCGTCAGGTCGGGTTCAACGGCATCGAACAGGTCCGTCTGCTTGTCGAACAAAGCCGCGAGCCCGCCGGTGGCGATGACTTTGACGGAACGGCCGATCTCGCGCTTCAGACGGGCGACCAGCCCCTCCATCATTGCAACATAGCCCCAGTAGATACCCGTCAGCATCTGGCTTTCGGTGGTGCGTCCGATGACCGACGCGTCCTCGGGAACGTCGATGGCAATGCGCGGAAGCTTGGCGGCGGCGTTCACCAGCGCGTCGAGCGACAGGTTGATGCCCGGCGCAATGATGCCGCCCTTGTAGGCGCCGGTGTAGTCGACGACGTCGAAGGTCGTGGCCGTGCCGAAATCGATTACGATAAGGTCGCCCTGATACTTTTCATGCGCGGCAATGACATTGAGCGCCCGATCCGCACCGACATTCTGCGGCTCGTCGACGTCGAGAGCGATCGGCCAAGCCGCCTTACCCTCGCCGGCGATCAGCGCCTCCACACCGAAATATTTACTCGCAAGCACTTCGAGGTTGTGGGTCGCGCGAGGCACGACTGTTCCGATGATTGCAGCCGTGACGTCCGACTTCGAATAGCCTTCGAGCTCCAGAAGCTGGTGCAGCCAGACGGCATATTCGTCGCCCGTGCGCCGCGCTTCCGTCGCGATCCGCCAACGCGTCTTGATTTCAAGCCCGTCAACGAGCGCAAAAACGACGTTCGTATTGCCCGCATCGATCGCTAACAGCATGGTTGCGCCCTAGCCGCAGCGGCTGGCGTTCACAACTTGGCGGTGGACATGATGACCGACGACGAGGCGCCCTACCACGCCCACATCTACTTCACGGAAGGTCAGCGCGGCATTGCGGAAGATCTTCGCACTCGGTTCCAAGCGGAGGCCAGCATCCTCTTCGTCGGCGCGATGACTGCCGTCAGGGCGGGTCCTCATCCGATCCCGCAATATGAGGTGCATTTTTTGAAGTCGTCGCTGGACGTGGTGGTTGAAACGATCCGTGAGTCCGGCCTGCGCGCGCTCGTCCATCCGCTGACGGACGACGATCTCGCCGATCACACTACCCTGGGCGAATGGATCGGAGGGAAGCCATTGGAACTCGACCTCACGACGCTCGATCCGCCCGGAATGAATCAGGGCATTGCGAGATTCGGGAAGACAGACTTCTAAAGTTCGACGTCGCCCGCTCGGATCACGTCCACGTCACCGCTGCGACGCAGGCGGAGCGCGCCGTCCGGTTCGATTCCATCGAATGTACCGCTGGTCTTGTCCTCCGCGCTTGAGTGAACCGTGAGGTGCGTGCCGACGGGATGAGCGCGGGCGAGCCACGCTCTTGCGAAGGCTTCCCCGTCAGACGTGCGCCACAGTGACAGAATACGCGCAAAGCTTCCCGCCAGCAGAGGTGCGAACGCTTGCGGCAGCAGCGCGCCATTCAGAGATGCAGTGTCCCGCCCTTCGAGCATGGGAGCGACCGCCAGATTGACCCCGAAGCCGACGACCACGCGATCGCCGCTTCGCTCAAGCAAGATCCCGGCGAGCTTTGCAGTGCCCAGCAGCAAATCGTTCGGCCACTTGAGCATGAGCGGAAGGTCGGGAACCGCGACATCGACGGCCTCGATCAAAGCGAGGCCTGCGGCGAGCGAGAGCGACGGCGGCGGCGGATCGCCGGCGCCAAGCTGAACGATCGTGCTTCCAAAGAAATTGCCGGTCTCGCTGACCCATTGGCGTCCCTGCCGGCCCCGGCCCGCGTCCTGCTCCAGAGCGATGAGCCAGTCGCCTTCGACGGCGACGGCATCGGCAAGCATGTCTGCGTTGGTCGAGCCAATTCGCTCGACGACGCGTATGCGGGTCAGAAGATCGACCCCGCCGCTCGATCCGTGATCGACTGAAGCGGCCCGATCAACAGGTAGCCGAGCGGCGAGACTGCAACTGCGGCCAGGAAGATCAAGGCGCCCTGCACGGGCTGGCGAACGCGGCCGAGTTGCTCGCCGGCATCGTCAAAGTACATGACCTTCACGATCCGCAGATAGTAGTAAGCGCCGACGACAGTGCCGACGATTGCCGCGACCGCAAGTGCGATCAGCCCGGAGTTCACCGCTGCCTGGAAAACCAGCAGCTTCGGCCAGAAGCCGAACAAGGGCGGGATGCCGGCAAGGCTGAACATGAAGATGGCGATGGCGGCCGCGTAGCCCGGACGGGTCTGCGACAGGCCGGAAAGAGCAGCGATGTCCTCCACCGGATTGCCGTCCTTGTCCCTCATCCAGAGGACGCAGAGGAAGGCGCCAAGGGTCATCACGACATAGACGGCCATGTAGAAAAGCACCGACGAGGCGCCCTGCGGCGTTCCGGCAGCAAGCCCGACGAGCGCGAAGCCGACATTGTTGATCGACGAATAAGCCAGCAGCCGCTTGATGTTGGTCTGTCCGAACGCCCCGACCGCGCCGAGGAAGATCGAGGCCAGAGCGGCGAAGATGACGATCTGACGCCATGCGTCGGTCGCCGGCGCGAGCGCATCGAGGCAGATGCGGGTGCCGAGCAGCACCGCGGCAACCTTGGGCGCCGACGCGAAGAAGGCGGTGACCGGCGTCGGAGCGCCCTCGTACACGTCCGGAGTCCACATGTGGAACGGCACGGCGCTGATCTTGAAGGCGACGCCGGCGAGTACGAAGACCAGGCCGAACAGTAGTCCCAGCGACGTGCCGTCGCGGGCAAATGCGGCGGCGATGCCGTTGAAGTTCATCGTGCCGGTAAAGCCGTAGAGCAGCGAGATGCCGTAGAGCAGGATGCCGCTCGCGAGCGCGCCGAGTACGAAATATTTGAGGCCCGCCTCCGCCGAGCGGTCGTCGGCCCGCCGGTAGGACGCGAGTACGTATGCCGACAGGCTCTGCAGCTCGAGACCGACGTAGAGCGTGACGAGGCTGGTTGCGGACACCATGACCGCACCGCCGAGAGCGCTGAACAGAATCAGCACCGAATATTCGGCGCTATGCTCGGTATCGCGTTCGAACCAGCCGTGCGCGGCGATGATCGCCACGGCCGATGCGATGAACACGATCGCCTTGCCAAACGATCCGAACAGGTCCGCTGTGATGAGGCCGCCGAACACGCCGCCCGCGTGGGTCGGCGGACCGGCGAGAGCGACGGTTGCAGCGATCAATACAGCAACCGAAGCCCAGCTGGTGAAGCCACCGCTACGACGACCGCCGAACGCGGCGACCATCATCAGGGCGATGGCGCCGATCGTGATGATCAGCTCAGGCAGGATGGGTGCGAACTGGTTCATTAATGTGCTGCCTCAGGCGCATGATGTTCGGCTGGCGCCTGCGGCTTGCCTCTGGTGAGCGCCATGTCCCCTGCGGGGGCGGCACGCTCGACGCGCTCCAGCAGCCGGCCGACGTCGGCGCGGAACGGACGCAGGAAGGTTTCGGGATAGATGCCCATCCACAGCACGCCCGCGGCGATTGGGCCGAGCAGCCACCACTCGCGCACCGAAAGGTCGGGCATTTCCGCCGCGTCGGGCCGTCGAGCGGTACCGAAGCATATCCGCCAGTAGAGCCAGAGCATGTATGCGGCGCCGAGGATAATGCCGGTCGTCGCGACGATCGCCGCCCAACTCGACACCTTGTAGGTGCCGACCAGGCTCAGGAACTCGCCGACGAAGCCGCTGGTCCCCGGCAAGCCGACGCTGGCCATGGTGAAGAGCATGAACAGCAAGGCATAGCCCGGCATGTTGTTCGAAAGCCCGCCGTACGCCTCGATCTCGCGGGTGTGCAGCCGGTCATAGATCACGCCGACGACAAGGAAGAGCGCGCCCGATACCAACCCGTGACTCAGCATTACGATCATCGCGCCTTCGATGCCCTGCCGGTTGAAGGCGAACAGGCCGAAGGTCACGAAAGCCATGTGCGCGACGGACGAGTAAGCGATGAGCTTCTTCATGTCGCGCTGCACCAGCGCGACGAGGCTCGTGTAGACGACGGCGATGCCGGACAGGACCAAGACGAACGGCACGAACATGGCCGAGCCTTCGGGGAACATCGGTAGCGAGAAGCGGATGAAACCGTAACCGCCCATCTTCAGCAGCACGCCCGCAAGGATAACCGAGCCCGCCGTCGGCGCCTGCACGTGGGCGTCGGGCAGCCAGGTGTGGACCGGCCACATCGGCATCTTCACCGCGAAGCTCGCGAAGAATGCCAGCCAGAGCCACTTCTGCGCATCGACCGGGAAGTCGTAGGCCATCAGGGCAGGGATCGAGGTCGTGCCGGCCTCGAGCGCCATGTAGATCATGGCGATCAGCATCAGCACCGACCCGAGCAGCGTGTAGAGGAAGAATTTGTAGCTCGCCTTGATGCGCTCGGCGCCGCCCCAGATGCCGATGATCAGGTACATCGGGATGAGGCCGCCTTCAAAGAAGACGTAGAATAGGAACAGGTCCTGCGCGGCGAAGACACCGAGCATCAGCGCCTCCATCAGCAGGAAGGCCGCCATATATTCGGGCACGCGCTTGGTGATCGCGTTCCAGCTCGCGCCGATGCAGATCGGCATCAGGAACACCGACAGCGCGATCAGAACCAGTGCGATGCCGTCGATGCCCAGCGCCCAGGAGATACCACCGCCGAGCGGCAGGTTCTCCACGTACTGCCACTGAGGACCGGACGGATCGAACGCGGCCCAGAGGTAGGCACCGAGTGCGAGATCGATCAGCGTAGCGATCAGCGCGATCCAGCGCGCTGCGCTCGCGCTGACGAACAGGCAGATGAGGCCCGCGATCAGCGGGATTCCGATGAGCAGCGTCAACAAGGGCAGTTCTGTCACTTCTGAGCCCACCAGATCGCCCAGCTCGCCGCGCCGATCAGGCCGAGAAGCATCACGAGTGCGTAGGAATAGAGATAGCCGGACTGGAGCCTGGCGGTGATCTTGTTGCCGACGGCGACGGCATAAGCCGCGCCATGCGGGCCGAAGCGGTCGATCGTCCCTTCGTCTCCGCCCTTCCAGAACAGCCGGCCCAGCCAGATCGCCGGGCGCACGAAGATGCGGTCGTACAGCTCGTCGAAGTACCATTTGTTCTTCACGAAGCGGTACACGCCGCCGAACTGCTGGACGAAACCGCCCGCCGCCTTCGGGTTCCGGATGTAGTTCTGATAAGCGATCGCAAGACCGGTCAGCATCGCGATGGTCGCGCTATACTTCACCCAAGTTGGCACCTCGTGCATCGCGTGCGCAAGATGCTCGTCGAAGGCGACGCTGCCTCCCCAGAATTCTGCCGATTCCAGGAAGAAGTGGCTGAAGACAAACCCGGCCAGGACGGCGCCAACCGCGAGCAGGCCGATGGGGACCAGCATCGTCAGCGGGCTTTCGTGCGGATGATACCCCGCCGTGCCTTCGGGCGGCATCGCATCGTCCTGCGAGCTGTCGCCATGCTCCTCGTCCGGATGATCCGCCTCGCCGTGGACGGCGTGCTGGATATGCTCCGACGCGGCCCAGCGCGGCTTGCCCCAGAAGGTCAGGAACATCAGCCGCCAGGAATAGAAGCTGGTCAGCAGCGCCGCGATCGCGCCTGCCCAGAAAGCGATCGTCCCGTGCACCGTTCCGCTCGCCCATGCGCTCTCGAGGATCGCGTCCTTTGAATGGTAGCCCGCGAAGCCGACGCCGGCGATGCCCACGCCCGTGATGGCTAGAGTGCCGATCAACATCACCCAGAAGGTGAACGGGATTTCCTTCCGGAGACCGCCGTAGAAGCGCATGTCCTGCTCATGGTGCATCGCATGGATGACCGACCCTGCGCCGAGGAACAGCAGGGCCTTGAAGAAGGCGTGCGTGAACAGGTGGAACATGGCCGCGCCGTAAGCGCCGACGCCCGCCGCGAAGAACATGTATCCGAGCTGTGAACAGGTCGAATAAGCGATCACGCGCTTGATGTCGTTCTGGGCGGTACCCACCGTGGCGGCGAAGAATGCGGTCGCAGCGCCGACGAAGGTCACGACGATCAGAGCAGTCGCGCTAGTTTCGAACATGGGCGACAGGCGGCAAACCATGAACACGCCCGCCGTGACCATGGTTGCCGCATGGATGAGCGCACTCACCGGGGTCGGGCCTTCCATGGCATCCGGCAGCCATGTGTGAAGGCCAAGCTGGGCCGACTTGCCCATCGCGCCGACGAACAGCAGCAGGCACAGCAAGGTCATCGTTTCGACGTGCATCCCCGCGAAGCCGACGGTCGATCCTGCCATCGATGGTGCGGCGGCCAGGATTGCGGGTATCGACAGCGTGCCGAAGACCCAGAAAGTGCCAAAAATGCCTAGCGAAAAACCAAAATCGCCGACGCGGTTGACGACGAATGCCTTAATCGCGGCCGCATTCGCTGACGGCTTGTGGTACCAGAAGCCGATCAGAAGGTAGGACGCGAGGCCGACGCCTTCCCAGCCGAAGAACATCTGCACGAGATTGTCGGCCGTCACGAGCATCAGCATCGCGAAACTGAACAGCGACAGATAAGCAAAGAACCGCGGCTGGCTCGGATCCTCCGCCATGTAGCCCCAGCTGTAGAGGTGCACGAGGGAGGAGACCGTCGTCACGACGACGAGCATCACCGCCGTCAGAGCGTCGACGCGAAGCTCCCAATTCACCTGCAAATTGCCGGAGTGAATCCAGTCGAGGACCGGCACAACATATTCGTGCGACCCGCCGGTCAGGAAACTGAGGAATATGGGCCAGCTAAGCGCTGCGCCAATGAACAGCGAGCCGGTCGTCAAAACCTTGGCGGCGGTTTTGCCGATCCACCGGCCAAACAGTCCGGCGATGATGGCCGCGAGCAACGGGAGAAAGACGATCAATAGGACTGACATCAGCCGTGCATCCGATTGACGTCGTCCACCGCGATCGAGCCGCGGCGGCGGAAGAAGATGACGAGGATGGCGAGACCGATGGCGGCTTCCGCCGCGGCAACGGTCAGGACGAACATCGCCATCACCTGCCCGACGACATCGCCGAGGAAAGCCGAGAAAGCGACGAGATTGATGTTCACCGCGAGCAGGATCAGTTCGATCGCCATAAGGATGAGGATGACGTTTCGGCGGTTGAGGAAGATGCCGAGCACTCCGAGAACGAACAGGATCGCGGCGACGGTCAGGAAGTGTGCCAGCGAAATCACAGCGTCATGCCTCCGCCCACGTCCGGATTCTCCAACTTCACTGCGTCCTCGGGCCGTCGGTCCACCTGTCTGGAGATCTTCTGGCCGCGGACGTCGCCACGGCTGCGGTGCGTCAGGACAATCGCGCCGATCATCGCGACGAGCAGGATCAGGCCCGCGATCTCGAACGGATAGAGGAAGCGGCTGTAGAGCACCTGCCCCAAGGCTTCGATATTGGGCTGCGTCGTCTCCCGTGGAGCCGCGCCGCTGAGGGCGGGTCCGGAGCGCCAGGCACTGATCGCAAGCACGATCTCCGCCAGCAGCACCACAGCGATGATGATCCCGAACGGCAGGTTCTTGGTGAAGCCGGAACGCAGCTCGGCGAAGTCGATGTCGAGCATCATGACGACGAACAGGAACAGCACCGCGACCGCACCGACGTAGACAATGACCAGCAGCATCGCGATGAACTCGGCGCCCGCGAGCACCATCAACCCCGCCGCATTAAAGAATGCGAGGATCAACCAGAGCACGCTGTGCACGGGATTGCGCGCGAAGATCACGAGCACCGCCGAGGCGATCATGACCGTCGCGAAGAGGTAAAAGGCAAGGAGTGCGATCAAGTCTTGGGACCCTGTTGCGGCGCGCTTATCGGTAGGGAGCATCGGCGGCAAGATTGGCCGCGATCGCCCTTTCCCACTGGTCGCCGTTGGCGAGCAGTTTCGCCTTGTCGTAGAGCAATTCCTCGCGCGTTTCGGTCGCGAATTCGAGGTTCGGCCCTTCGACGATGGCGTCCACCGGGCAAGCTTCCTGACAGAGGCCGCAGTAGATGCACTTCACCATGTCGATGTCGTAGCGGGTCGTTCGACGACTGCCGTCCTCGCGCGGCTCTGCCTCGATGGTGATCGCCAGCGCCGGGCACACTGCCTCGCACAGCTTGCACGCGATGCAGCGCTCTTCACCGTTCGGATAGCGGCGCAACGCATGTTCGCCGCGGAAGCGGGGCGATTGCGGCGCCTTCTCGTACGGATAGTTGATGGTCGCTTTCGGCTTGAAGAAATACTTCAGCGTCAGCCAATGCGCCTTCACGAACTCCCAGAGGGTGAAAGCCTTGATCGTACGCGCGATCATGCCGCACCTCCGTAGCGAGAGACCATCAGCCAGCCCGAGATGATGATGACAAAGAGGATGCTGAGCGGAAGGAATATCTTCCAGCCGAGCCGCATGAGCTGGTCGTAGCGGTACCTCGGCACCGTCGCCTTCACCCAGCTGAAGACGAAGAAGAAGAAGGCCATCTTCGCGAACAGCCACAGGATGCCCGGGATATCGAACCAGGGGATCAAGTCGACGTTCAGCGGCGGCAACCAGCCGCCCCAGAAGATGAGCGCGTTCAGGGCGCACATCAGGATAACGTTGCCGTATTCGCCCAGCCAGAAGAGCGCAAAGCTCATCGAGCTATATTCGGTCTGGTGACCGGCAACGAGCTCGCTTTCGGCCTCAACCAAGTCGAACGGCGTGCGGAACGTCTCCGCCATCGAGCTGATCAGGAAGACCACCGCCATCGGGAACAGCAAGGGATTGAAGCCGAAGCCGTTGAGCAGGCCGAACAGCTTATGGCCCTGCTGCGCCATGACGATGTCGGTCAGGTTGAAGCTGTTCGCGTAGAGAACGACGCAGATCAGCACGAAGCCAATCGACACCTCGTAGCTTACCATCTGCGCGGCCGCACGGAGCGCAGAAAAGAACGGATATTTCGAGTTGGACGCCCAGCCGGCGACGATCACTCCGTAAACGCCCAGCGACGAGGCCGCGAGGACGTAGAGCAAGCCGACGTTGATGTTCGCCAGCACCACCCCGTAGTCGAACGGGATCACCGCCCAGACGATAAGCGCGACCGTGAAGGTGATGATCGGCGCGATCAGAAACAGGCCGCGGTTGGCCCCCGACGGTATGATCGTCTCCTTGAGGAAGACCTTCAGGCCGTCCGCGAAACTCTGCAGAAGGCCCCATGGACCAACCACGTTCGGGCCACGGCGAAGCGCGATGGCCGCCCAAATCTTCCGGTCGGCGTAGATGATCATCGCAACCGCCAGCATAAGCGGGAGAGCGATCACGAGGATTCCGATGATCGTGGCAGTGAACCACGACCATTCGTAGGTCATGCCCCAGGACTGGAACCAGGCCGTCACTCCGCGGCCTCCTGAACGGTACGGCCGTGAACCAGCTCTTCCGAGCAGGCGTGCATGGTCGGGCTGGAGCGCGTGATCGCGTTCGTCAGGTAAAAGTCGCGGATTGGGTAGACGATTGCGCCCTCGGCCTTCGCGGGCAACGTCGGCGGCGCCCAATCGAACTTGATGAGGCCTTCCGTTGAGAGCTGCGGATACTCCTCGATCATCCTCGCGCGAAGCTGGACGAACCGATCGAACGGCAAGGGAGACCCGAGCAGGTCGGAGACCGCGCGGAAGATCGTCCAGTCCTCGCGGGCCTCGCCCGGCGCGAAAGCGGCGCGCTCGCTGCGCTGAACCCGCCCTTCGGTGTTCACATATGTACCGTGCTTCTCAGCATAGGCCGCGCCCGGGAGGACCAAGTCCGCCATGCGCGCGCCAGTGTCACCGTGATGGCCGATGTAGACCACAAAGCTGCCCTTGAGCCGCGCCGGGTCGACCTCATCGGCACCGAGCAGCAGCACGACCTCAGGCTTGGCCGCCTGGATGTCCGCCATGCCGCCCTGCTGTGCATAGCCAAGAATCAGGCCGGCCATGCGCGATGCGCTGGTATGGAGGACGTTGAAGCCGTTCCAGCCGTCCCGAACGAGATTGAGTGAGCTAACGAGCGCCAGGGAAGCACCCAGCGCGTTAGCGGCAAGCGCCCCAGCACCGACGATGACGGCGGGCCGCTGAGCATTGGCGAACGCCTCCGTAACCTCCTTCGGCAGCTTGCCGAGCAGCTTCAGATCGTTGCCGATCCAGCTAACCCGCATGCCTAGGTCGGCCTCCGGCCCGATCGCGAAAACCTTTGCACCCTTGCGCTGGGCCTTGCGCAGGCGGGTGTTGACCAGCGGAGCTTCCCACCGCGGGTTCGACCCGACCAGCAGGACGACGTCGGCATCCTCGATGCCCGCGATCATGGAATTGAAATTCACGGCAGCAAGGCTGGACGTGTCGTAGGTGAGGCCCGTCTGGCGCCCCTCGAGCAAGGTCGAGCCCTGCGTCTGCAGCAGCTTCTTGGCCGCATACATGGTCTCGGCGTCGAGCAGGTCGCCGGCAATGGCGGCGACGCTTGCGCCGGCCTTCTTCAGCCGCTGGGCGAAAAGGTCGAGCGCCTCACTCCACGAAGCCTCGCGCAGCTTGCCTTTTTCCCGAACCCACGGCCGGTCCAGGCGGTTGCGGACCAGCGCATCCACATGGTGGCGCGTCTTGTCGCTGATCCACTCCTCATTCACGTCATCGCTGACGCGCGGAAGGATGCGCATGACCTGCCGCTGGCGGACATCGAAGCGGATGTTCGATCCGACGGCGTCCATCACGTCGATGCCGGGAACGCGGCGAAGCTCCCACGGCCGGGTCTCGAACGCCTGCGGCTTCTGCAGCAGCGCGCCGACGGGGCAGACGTCGGCGAGGTTGCCGGCCATCTCGGTCGTCACCGCCCGCTCAAGGTAGGAGGTGATCTGGCTGTCTTCGCCGCGGTACAGCATTCCCAATGCGGGAACGCCGGCCACTTCCTCGGAGAAGCGGATGCAGCGCGTGCACTGGATGCAGCGGGTCATCGCCGTCTTGATGACGGGTCCCATATATTTGTCGTCGATGGCGCGCTTGTTCTCCTCGAAGCGGGAGAATGGACGGCCATAAGCCATCGCCTGGTCCTGAAGGTCGCATTCGCCCCCCTGGTCGCAGATCGGGCAGTCCAGCGGGTGATTGATGAGCAGGAACTCCATCACCCCTTCGCGCGCCTTCTTCACCATCGCGGTGTCGGTGCGGATGGTCTGCCCATCGGCGGCCGGAAGCGCGCAGCTCGCCTGCGGCTTGGGCGGCCCCGGCGCGACCTCGACAAGGCACATGCGGCAATTGCCGGCGATCGACAGCCGCTCATGGTAGCAAAAGCGTGGAATTTCCTTCCCGGCCAGCTCGCACGCCTGCAGCACGGTCGCGCCCTGCGGGACCTCGATTTCAATGCCGTCGACGGTGACTTTAGGCATTACCTCTTCGCAGCCTCCACAGACTGTGCGGGCGTGGGTGCGTTGAGCCGCTGGAAGAGCGCCTCCGCTAGCGCGGCACGAAGCGCGGGACGACTGGCCTGGAGCTTGACTCCCGCACGGAGGCATTTGCCGAAATTGTCCATGAGGCCACCGAACGCCGCATTTTCTTCAATGCTGGTCGGCTGAGTGCGAGTGAGCGCCAGCACGCCTGCGGGGTTCGTATCCGCCACGCAGGCGCCCATCTCATCGACGCTGACATGGCGACCTGTGATCGCGTACCAGTCGCGCTGGTAAATCTGCTGCAGAGGCTGAGGTTGAAGGACATCAACCTCGTCACGCGCGCGATCGAGCGCGGCCTCAGCAAGCATTCCGCGAAGAATGTCCGTAGGAAAATGGACCCGGCGCTCTTCAACCATATCGTTGCTGAATTCAGCGCCAAAGCACTGGACGTTGCCCATCAGCTTGTTGGTGGCGGCATCTGCAGATGCCTTCGTCGACGCGAGGAGCGCCTGACGCGCAAGCTCGGTCTTCCGATTGTACAGGCATTCGGCCATGCGCTTAGCGCCCTCGGCCTGATCCCGGGCTGTCAGCGTC
>Ga0307410_10000960_pt1 | contig 12376 bp, 12 predicted proteins | sample 322Ometagenome_3_FD_203707 | JGI IMG/M metagenome (GOLD analysis project Ga0307410, IMG submission 203707) | Maize rhizosphere microbial communities from greenhouse at UC Davis, California, United States - 322HYB-O-3 | ecosystem: Host-associated > Plants > Roots > Rhizosphere > Soil | place...
TGGTTATGGGCGCGGAGCTCAACGCGGCGCTGGCGGAAGCTTCGCCGACGGCGCTAAAGGGCGAAATCTATTCGGGTCCGTACAAGGACCAGCTTGAGGTGGAAGAGCCGCAGCCCGGTGAGGATGTCGAGCTCGTGCCGCAACAAGGGGGACCGCAGCTTTGACGGGATTGATGCAAGGCAAGAAGGGCCTGATCATGGGGCTGGCGAACGATCGTTCGCTGGCATGGGGCATTGCGCGAGCGCTGGGGGATCACGGCGCGGAGCTTGCCTTTTCATACCAGGGCGAGGCGCTGGAGAAGCGCGTTCGGCCGCTGGCTCAGGAGTTGGGCTCCGACGTACTGATCGATTGCGACGTATCGGACATGCACGCCCTGGACAAGGCGTTCGATCAATTGAAGCGAAGGTGGGAGACGCTCGATTTCGTGGTCCACGCGATCGGTTTTTCGGACAAGAATGAGCTGCGCGGGAAGTTCGTCGACACGACTGTCGACAATTTCCTGATGACCATGAACATCTCGGTCTACAGCTTCATCGCCGTGGCGCAGCGCGCGCGGGCGATGATGAAGCCGGGGGGTTCGCTGCTGACGCTCTCCTACTACGGCGCCGAGAAGGTGATTCCGCACTACAATGTGATGGGCGTCGCCAAGGCGGGGCTGGAGGCCAGCGTCAAATATCTCGCCATGGATCTCGGCCCCGAGGGCATCCGCGTGAACGCCATCTCGGCCGGACCAATCAAGACGCTCGCGGCCAGCGGCATTGGCGACTTCCGCTACATCATGAAGTGGAACGAATATAATGCGCCGCTGCGGCGGAATGTGACGATCGAGGATGTCGGCGGAGCGGGGCTTTATCTTCTCTCCGACCTGTCCAGCGGGGTCACCGGCGAAATCCATCACGTCGATGCGGGCTACAATGTGGTCGGCATGAAGGCCGAGGACGCGCCCGACATCGCGACGGTGTGATGGCCAAGGCCGCGCGTCATGTCCACGTGACCGGCCGCGTGCAGGGCGTTTTCTTCCGCGTCTGGACCCACGAGCAGGCTGAACGGCTGGGCGTCAACGGCTGGGTCCGCAACTGCCCCGATGGCTCTGTCGAAGCGCATCTTGAAGGCGAGGAGGCCGCGGTCAACTGGCTCGTCGACCTGATCGGCGATGGGCCACCGAGCGCGCGTGTAGCCAATGTACGGGTCAGCGACGCAGAAGTGGAAGGTTCCGCCAGCTTCGAGGTGCGGCACTAGCCGGCGAAGGGATCCCGCACGAGGATCGTGTCATCGCGCTCCGGGCTAGTCGAAACCAGCGCCACCGGGCAGCGGATCAGCTCCTCCACCCGGCGTACATATTTGATCGCCCTCGCGGGAAGGTCGGCCCAGCTGCGCGCACCCCGGGTGGAGCCCGGCCAGCCTTCGATCTCCTCATATTGCGGGATCACGCGCGCCTGGTCCTGGGCATGCGGCGGCAGATAGTCGAAGGTCTGTCCGTCGATCGTATAGCCGGTGCAAATCTTCACGGTCTCGAAGCCGTCGAGAACGTCGAGCTTGGTCAAAGCGACGCCGGTAACACCGCTGACCGCGACCGACTGGCGCACCAGGACTGCGTCGAACCAGCCACAACGCCGCCGGCGGCCGGTCACCGTGCCGAACTCGTGGCCGCGTTCTCCAAGCCGCTGGCCGACCTCGTCCTCAAGCTCGGTGGGGAAGGGGCCGGAGCCTACGCGGGTGGTGTAGGCCTTGACGATTCCCAGCACGAAGCCGGCGGCCGAAGGACCCATGCCCGTGCCCGGGCCCGTCGCACCCGCGACGGTATTCGACGAGGTCACGAACGGATAGCTGCCATGGTCGACGTCGAGCAGGACGCCTTGGGCGCCCTCGAACAGGATACGGCGGCCGCCCCGGGCTGCCGCATCTAGGTCGCGCCACACCGGACGGGCGAACTGGAGCACGAAATCGGCAATTTCAGCGAGATCGTTGCGAAGGCGGTCGCGGTCGACCGGCGGCTCCCCGAAGCCTGCGCGAAGCGCGTCGTGGTGTGCGCAGAGGCGGTCGAGCAGCGGCTCCAGCTCGTCCAAATGGGCCAGGTCGCAGACGCGGATCGCGCGACGCCCGACCTTGTCCTCGTAAGCGGGTCCAATACCGCGCCGTGTCGTCCCGATCTTGCCCGCGCCGCTGGCGTCCTCGCGAAGGGCATCCAGGTCGCGGTGGATGGGCAGGATGAGCGGGCAAGTTTCCGCGAGCATCAAGATTTCGGGAGTGATCTTCACGCCCTGCTCCCGGATGCGCTCGACCTCCGCCTTCAGGGCCCAAGGGTCGAGCACCACACCATTGCCGATGATGGAGGGGGTGCCGGTGACGATGCCCGACGGCAGCAGCGAGAGCTTGTACGTCTGTCCGCCAACGACGAGCGTGTGGCCCGCATTGTGGCCGCCCTGGAAGCGCACGACCATGTCCGCCCGGCTGGCGAGCCAGTCGACGATCTTGCCCTTGCCCTCGTCGCCCCACTGTCCACCGATGACGGTAACGTTGCCCAAGTCGAATCCCCGATGTGAGAAGCCCCGGCGCTCCTACGGGCAGCGGGCGAAACCGTCCAGTTGGGGAACGCGCATGGGCCGAGCCCGTTCGGACATTCGAGGTTAGCGCATGAAGCCGATGACCGAGCAGCACCTGGCGCTCTTTCGCCGCCACATGGTCGAGGTCATTGACATGCATTTCGACCTTGCGGGGGACGAGATCGGGACGGATTCGCCCGATCCGCAGCTTCGACGAGCGCTGATGGACGTGCCTCGTCATCTCTTTGTTCCTCAAAGCTTGATGCTGATGTCGTACCAGGACACGCCGCTGCCGATCGGTTTCGACAAGACAATTTCCCAACCCTTCATCGGCGCGCTGATGCTCGAACTGTTGGACGTGGAACCGGAGGCGCGGGTCCTCGAGATTGGAACCGGGCTCGGTTACCAGGCGGCGGTCATGGCGGACATGGGCGCGGAGGTGTTCAGCGTTGAGGTCGTTGAAGAATTCGCCGAGGCCGCGAAGGCGCGCTTCGGCGTGCTCGGCTACGACATCGAGGTGCGCGTCGGAGACGGCTCCCGCGGCTGGCTGGAGCATGCTCCCTTCGACCGCATCCTCGTCACTGCCGCGGCGGAGGATGTCCCCTCAGCTCTCGTCGATCAGCTTGAGCCCGGCGGCCGCATCGTGATCCCGATCGGCGGCAAGGAGGTTCAGCAGCTAAGCGTGGTCGAGAAGAGCGCGGCAGGCGGTGTGCAGACCCGCGAGATCATGCCGGTCCGTTTCACCGAACTCGAAGTCGCAGCCTGAGCCGCGCCTATTGTCGCCGAGCGCGCCTGTGATACCTTCGAGCGGGGGTACTCATTATGTTGCGTTTGCTACCGCTGGGCGTCGCTGCCCTTGCCACTTCTTTCGCTGCTTTTGCGGCAGTCCTTCCCGATGGTTGGGAAGTCCATGAAGCCGACGAGTTTTGCTACGCCTGGTTGGCGACACCCGATCCCGGCGGAACGGAGTTCGGCCTCGCTGTAGATGCGGGCGAACGGGCGACAATCATCCTCAGCAACAAGGCCTGGCCGCTGAGGCCGAACCGCAGCTATCGCGTGACGGCCGGCGTGCCTGGCTCACTGAACTCGATCAAGGCGCGCAGCCTCGACATTGGTGAAGGCCGGTTGGCGCTTGCAGCCGATGTCAACGATGCCGGCTTCGTTGAACGCTTCGCGACATCTACCGATTTGCAGTTCACATTGCAGAAGGTCGACGCCGGACCAAGGCAAGGGACTTTCCCTTTGACCGGGGTGCGGACTGCGGTAGCTTCCATGCGGGCTTGCCACGAAAAGCTTAAGGTCAAGGTCCGCGATCTCGCCAGAGAGAGGGGAGTCCATGTCCGTACGGACCCGCACGCGGGCCAGACCTTACCTGGCACGAAGTAAGACAAAGCCCGCCGGAGTTGATCGAAATCGGATCGGGGGTTGGCCCAGACGGGAAGCGCCTCAACTTTAGAAGCTTAGCGGCACGACCTCGCGCACTCCGGGCAACTGCTGAAGCTCCTTCGTGAGGTCCGGCGTGATCGGATCGTCGACGGCGATCAGCGCTACGGCCTCGCCTCCAGCCTTTCGCCGCCCGAGGTTGAAAGTCGCAATGTTGACTCCCGCCTTGCCAAGCGTGGTGCCGAGCGCGCCGATGAAGCCTGGAGCGTCGGTGTTGACGATGTAGATCATTCGCGGCGTGAGGTCGGCCTCGACGGCCACCCCGAAGATATCGACCAGCCGGGCGGCGCGATTGCCGAACAGGGTGCCCGAAACGCGCTTTTCACCGTCAGACGTCCCGACGGTGACGGCAACGAGCGTGTGGTAGTCGACCTCCCGTTCGTGCCGGACCTCCCTGACGTCCAGACCGCGCTCCTTCGCGTACACCGGCGCGTTCACCATGTTCACAGTGTCGGAATAGGTTCCCATCAGGCCCGCGAGCACCGCGCCCGTGATGGGCTTGATGTTGAGCTCGGCGGCCGCGCCCTCGACCTCGACCGCAACCGAGCGGATGTCCGCTCCAGCGATCTGTCCGACCAAGCGCCCAAGCTTTTCCGCCAGCGCCATGTAGGGCTTCAGGCGCGGAGCTTCCTCCGCTGACAGGGACGGCATGTTCACCGCGTTGGTAATGCCTCCAAGCAGAAGGAAGTCCGCCATCTGCTCGGCCACCTGGATCGCGACATTGACCTGCGCCTCGTTCGTCGACGCGCCGAGGTGCGGCGTGCAGATCAGGTTCGGCGTTCCGAACAGCGGGTTCTCCTTGGCGGGCTCCTGGATGAAGACGTCTAGTGCCGCGCCGGCGATATGGCCGCTCTCGAGACCTTCCTTGAGTGCCGCCTCGTCGATCAGCCCGCCGCGCGCACAATTGACGATCCGAACGCCGGTCTTGGTTTGGGCCAGTGCTTCGCGGGACAGGATGCCGCGCGTCTGATCGGTGAGAGGCGTGTGCAGGGAGATGAAGTCCGCGCGGCGAAGCAGTTCGTCCAGCTCGACCTTGTCGACCCCCAGCTCCATCGCGCGCTCGGGCGAAAGAAACGGATCGTAGGCAACGACCTTCATCTTGAGGCCGTGCGCCCGGTCCGCAACGATCGAGCCGATATTGCCGCAGCCGATGAGCCCCAGTGTCTTGCCGCTCAGCTCGACACCCATGAAGCGGTTCTTTTCCCATCTGCCGGCCTGCGTGGACTGGTCGGCGGCGGGGATCTCACGCGCCAGCGCGAAGAGCATCGCGATCGCATGCTCGGCGGTTGTGATCGAGTTCCCGAACGGCGTGTTCATCACGACGATACCGCGGGCAGTCGCGGCCGGAACGTCGATCGTGTCGACGCCGATGCCCGCGCGCCCGATGACCTTCAGCCGCGGCACGGCGGCATCCATCGCCTCGGCATTGACCCGTGTGGCGCTGCGGACCGCAAGCCCGTCATAATCGCCGATGATCGCCTTGAACTCGTCGGGCGAGAGACCCGGCTTCTCGTCCACTTCGATCCCGCGCTCGCGGAAGATTGCGGCGGCGCGAGGATCCATCTTGTCTGCAATCAGTACGCGTACCTTCTCGCTCACGCTGTCGCCTCCCAGGCCCACGCGAGCCACGGCCCGAGCGTTTCAATGTCTGAACTATCCACCGTGGCGCCGCACCAGATCCGCAAGCCCGGCGGGGCATCGCGGTAGGCGCCGATGTCATAAGCGGCGTCTTCCGCCTCGAGCAGCTTCACGATCGCCTTCTGCCGCGCCTTGTTCGCATCCTCGTCTGATCGGTCTGTGAACTGCAGGCAAACCGACGTGTTGGACCGGATGGCGGGGTCGCCGGCGAGATGCTCGATCCATTCGGCTGTCTGGACCCACCGGTCGAGCGCGGCGGCATTCGCATCGGCGCGAGCAATGAGCGCTTCCAGGCTACCCACCCCGTCCGCCCAATCGAGCGCCACAAGCCAGTCCTCCACCGCGAGCATCGACGGCGTGTTGATCGTCTCCCCTTTGAACACGCCTTCGATCAGCGCGCCGCCTTTGGTTAGGCGGAAGATCTTGGGAAGCGGCCGGTTCGCCGGAGCCTGCTCCAGCCGCTCGACTGCGCGCGGGCTCAGCACGAGCATCCCATGCCCGCCTTCACCGCCCAAGGCCTTCTGCCAACTGAAGGTGCCGACATCGATCTTCGTCCAGTCGATGCGCTGGGCGAAGGCAGCAGAGGTTGCATCGCAGATGGTAAGGCCGGTGCGGTCGGGGGCGATCCATTCCGCGTTCGGCACGCGGACGCCGCTCGTGGTGCCGTTCCAGGTGAACACGACGTCGCTGGCGGGATCAATGCCGTTCAGGTCGCAAATCTCGCCGTAGCCGGCCGTCCGCACTTGGGCGTCGAGCCTCAGCTGCTTCAGCACGTCGGTGACCCAGCCGGCGCCGAAGCTTTCCCAGGCGAGCATGGTGACGGGACGAGGGCCGAGAAGCGACCAGAGCGCCATCTCCACCGCGCCCGTGTCCGACGCCGGGACGATGCCCAGCCGATAGTCGGAAGGCAGCTGCAGGAGCGCATGCGTACGCTCGATCGCTTCCTGGAGGCGCGCCTTGCCCAGAGCTGACCGGTGCGACCGGCCGAGGACGCGCATGTCGATGAGGGCAGGATTCCAGCCCGGCGGTTTGGCGCAGGGCCCCGACGAGAAATGCGGGCGTGCCGGTAATGTCGAAGGTCTTGGCCGGCGCAACGTCGCGCCTGCCGCAGCTGTGTCAGTCAATTCAACTCTCCTTGCAGAGAGCACGCGCCGCGTTGGGACGGCGTGGCCCGTCGATCGTTCTAACGGCGATTGCGGCATCGGCAAGGCGTGGGCGAAAATCTCGCCCGTTGCGCTTCTGCAACGACTGATTCGGAGCTTGCTCCTCTCTGAGAAGCGCGGAATCAACAGTTCACCGCAGTGAGCGGACGACTCGTCCCGCCACAAGGAACGGAAGGTTGAATTCATTAACTGGGCGGGGTCAGTCTCCCCTTCGCCAGCGGGTGGTGGGCAATATCCACTGGCAGGTGGGGCTGGGGAGCTCCTTAGATCGATGGCTTTCGGACCGTGCTTTGGACGGGGCCGCATTGTTTGTGGAGCGAGGGGAATGACGAAGGTTTTGGCTGCAGCGTCCGGTCTTTTCAGGGACCGCGACTTTTTCGTGCACGATGGCTCGCAGCTGCGCAGGTTCCGCCTGTCCGCTTCCATTCAAATCGTCTTTGCCGCCGCTCTGCTCACCCTGGTGGGCTGGTCCAGCTACGCCGTCGCCCGCATCCTGACTCCCGCTCCCGTTGCCATTGTCGCCCAAGTTTCCTCCACCATCGATTATACCGCCAAGGTCGCTCAGCTCGCCGCCGAGACGGAGCGCCGCGTCAAGCTCATCGAGGACCGTCAGCTGGCTCTTGCCGCTGCCCTCGCGAATGAGGACATCGATCAGGCTACGCTCCGCCGCATGGGCTTCTATCCCCCGCAAGCTGGCCATGAAGGCCGTGGCGGACCGTCCGACGGCAGCGCCGATCCGACATTCAAGCAGCTTTTCACCAGCTGGAAGAAGCTCGACAATCTCGCGTCGGGCGCGATCGCCGTCCCGGCCGACAAGCCGGTGAAGACCGCTGCGTTCACCAGCGGCTATGGCGTCCGCTCCGACCCATTCCGCGGCGGCGCCGCAATGCATGCGGGCATCGACCTGGCCGGCCCGCACGGCACGCCGATCTACGCAACGGCCGACGGCCTGGTGACAACCGCGAAGTGGAACAGCGGCGGCTACGGCAACCTGATCAAGGTCGATCATGGCCGCGGCATCGAAACCCGCTACGGCCACCTCGCGCAAATGCTGGTTCGTGACGGTCAGCAGGTGAAGCGCGGGCAGCTGATCGGGCGAATGGGCTCGACTGGCCGCTCGACCGGCAACCACCTGCACTATGAGGTGCGCATCGACGGCCGCGCCGTGAACCCGATCCCCTTCATGAAGTCGACTGACTATCTCGTCGCCATGCAGAAGAGCGCCGGATCGCATTCGATGGACACGATCGCGCTTGGCGGCCCCCAGGGAGGCAAGCGCTAGGACTGCGGCAAGCGCTAATCCTTGCCGCTTGGGCGGCTCCGCCCTATCTCGCTTGAAGTGAGCGAGCCTGACATCACCCTTACACCAAGCGCTGCGAAGCGCGTCGCCTGGATCGCGGCGCGCCAGTCCAAGCCGGCTATCCTGCGCCTGGCGGTGGACGGTGGCGGATGTGCCGGCTTCACCTACAAGTTTGAGCTTGCTGAAGCGCAGTCGGAGGACGATTCCGTCGCGGAAACCGACGGGGTGAAGCTGGTGGTCGATCCGATCAGCCTAGACCTCGTGCGCGGATCGGCTGTGGATTTCATCGAAGATCTTGGCGGAGCAACGTTCCGCGTGACGAACCCCAATGCGGCTTCGGGCTGCGGATGCGGCTCGAGCTTCTCCGTTTGAAGCTCACCACGTTCAACATCAACGGCATCCGCGCGCGCCTGCCGCGGCTGCTTGAGTGGCTCGACCGCGAGAAGCCGGACGTCGTCTGCCTTCAGGAGCTGAAATGCGCCGATGAAAGCCTTCCAATCGCGGACATCGAAGGCGCGGGCTACGGCGCCGTCTGGCACGGGCAGAAGGGCTTCAACGGCGTCGCCATCCTGGTGAAGGGCGACACTCCGGAACTGCGGCGCGTGGGTTTGCCTGGCGATCCGGATGATACGCACAGCCGCTACATCGAGGCCGAGGTGAAGGCGAATGGCACGGCGCTCGTCGTCGCCTCGCTCTATCTTCCCAACGGCAATCCGATCGGCACGGAGAAATTCGACTACAAACTGCGATGGATGGAGCGGCTCGAGGAACGCGCGAGCGAACTGCTGGCGGAGGAGCGGCCGGTGATCCTGGCTGGCGACTGGAACGTCGTTCCCGAGGACCGCGACGTCTTCTCCATTCGGGCCGCGGCGAGGGATGCGCTTGTGCAGCCGGAGACTCGCGCGCAATGGCGCAAAATCCTCAACCAGGGTTGGACGGACGCCTTGCGTGCCTATCATCCCGACGAGGACCGGCTCTACACCTTCTGGGATTACACCGCCGGCTGCTGGCAGCGTGATGCCGGCTTCCGGATCGACCATCTTCTTTGCTCGCCCGAGGCCGTGGACCGCCTGCAGGGCGCCGGTGTCGACAAATGGGCGCGTGCGCAGGAGAAGGCGAGCGACCACGCTCCGACCTGGGTCGAGCTGGCATAGCCCCCATCAGACTTGGCGGAGCGTCACCTCGCCCCCTTCGAAGTCCAGGCCGAGGGTCATCAAGGCCCGGAATGCATTGTAGCCGTACTTCCCCGGGAAGAAAGCGTGGAAGAACAGTTGCGGCCGCCCATCGGCTCCCGGGGCGACGGACGCGTGTCCCGGCGCCCACCATTCGCGGCTAGATTTCAGCAGCGGCTCCGGTCGTTTCTCGTACGGTCCGAAGGGATGGTCGGCGACGGCGACTCCGATGCCGTAAGCGGGCGTAGAGAAATCGTTGCCCGCATAGAACATCCAGTAGCGGCCGTTCTGTTTGGTAACGAACGGCCCCTCGATCAGGTGCCCCTCCCAATCGAGGTCGTTGGAGAGAACTATCTTCTCCTCACCCTCCAGCGAGCGGCCGTCCGCCGCAAGCCGCCGCGCGTGGATCGGCGTGCGCATGGCCTCGACGATCTCCGGCGCTTTGCCGGACTCGACGAGCGCAGGAAGTACACGTGGCCAATTCTCCAATGCAGCCTCGATCAAAGGCTGCATGAGGAAGAAGCGCTCCATCGGCCGGCGGCCGTTCGCCCAGGGCTGGATCGCGGCCGCGAACGCCGCGCTGCGTTGCTCCCGCTCGCCTTCGAACAAAGTCGGGATCAGTTCGGGATGCTCGCGCAACAATCCGGCAAGGGGACGCGGCCACAGCCCGTTCGTGTCGTTCTTCCAGAATAGATAGGGCGTGCCGTCTTCGTCTACGAAGATGTGGGAATCGATCACTCCGCCACTTGCGGACGTGCCGGGCGTGAGCACCTTGCCACCGGTGATCAAGGGCTGCCCATTGTCGGTCCATGGCCCGAAAGGCGTGGGAGCCCTGGCAAGTCCTATGGCGAGGGCACCGGATTTTTCGCGTGCCGTGTAGGCGACCCAATATTCATCGCCCACACGCTGCATTTCAGGCGCCCAGAAGTCCGCGACCCGCAGCCCCGTGGCCGTCCAGGATGGCGCGTTGCCCTCCGGAAAAATGAACCCCTTGTGCTCCCAGTTGGTGAGGTCGGGAGAGTGGAGGATCGGGAAGGCGTCGAGAGCGTCGTTGGAGGTTGCGGTGAGCACCCAGCCCTCGTCGACCTTGAGTACTGCCGGATCGCCATACCCGCAGAGGCTTCGCTCGCTGAGGTTGGAGGTGATGAGCGGGCGCCACCGGATGTCGCCTGCCTCCGTCGCCGCTATTTCAGCGGAGCCCGGGGCCCGCGTGCCGAAATCGCCGGCGAGCTCGTCGAAGAACAGCAGATAATCGGCATGCTCGTCGCCCGCGATCAGATAGGTGCGGCTCTCTCCGTTCGAAGCGGAGACCGTGACGCGGGTCGCTTCGCCCTCGGCGGATGCATCGACGTCGAAGGAGAGCCCTGAATTGCTACTCTGCATGGGGGCGCGGATAGGCTCGCCGATCGCGGATGGAAACCGCCGATGCTCGCAGGTCCAGCCCCTTTGAGCGCGGGTCAGAGCGCCTTTTCGTAGATGCGGAAGCGGTGGTTGATCCGTGCGCCCGGAAGCTCCGCGATCGACAGCATCCCTTTGTTGTCCTCGAGGATCCAGCCGAACTCGCCTGTCTTGATGCCGTAGGTTCCTACTGCGTCGCGGCGCGTGAACTCGATCAGCATGAAGGCCAGCTGGCTCGCAAGCCGCGAGCCGTGGAATCGCTTGGCGACGCCCATCAGAGGCACGCGCGCCCGCTCGGTCCGCGGCTTGCGCAGCCGCCACAGCAGCTTCGCCCAGTTGAACGGGAACAGCTCGCCGTTCAGGTCCTTAATGAGCGCGTTCACGTCGGGGATCGTGATCATGAACGCAACGGGCTCGCCATCATATTCGGCGATGCGCACCAGTTCCTCGTAGATGATCGGCTTCAGCTTCTTGCCGGCATAGGCGATCTCGGCCTCTGTCAGCGGAACGAAGCCCCAATTGTCCGACCAGGCGTCGTTGAGCAGGCCAAGGATCAGTTGCGCTTCCTCGCCGAACCGGGACTTATCGACCTTGCGGATGCGGATTCGACTGTTTTTCTCCCCCATCGCAATGAGACGGCTGATCGTCGGGTCTGACCAGTTCGTAATGTCGACTTCGTATGTGAGGAGGTCCTTCGCCTTCTTGTAACCGGCGGCTTCGACCCACTTTTCATACTCCGGCCGATGGTGCCCCATCATCACTGTGGGCGGTTCGTCGAACCCTTCGATCTCCAGCCCCGGCTCGTCCCAGATGGACAGGCTGAACGGACCGAGTGAACGGGTCATCCGCTGCTGACGGAGCCAATCCTCAGCAGTCTCGATAAGCGCGGCGGCGGCTTCTGCATCGCAAGCCTCGAACATGCCCCATTGGCCGGTACCTTCGCCCATATGCTCCAGGACGAGATCGTCGACCTGCGCGCTGATCCTGCCGACGACCTCGGCGCCGCGCTCCGCGAGCCAAAGCTGTGCCCGGGCATGCTCGAACCAGGGGTTCTTCTTCGGATTGAGAAGGCCGTGGACCTCGTCCTTCAGCGGCGAAATCCATGCCGGATCGGCGCGATAGACGTCCCACGCGAAGCCGACGAAGGCCTTGCGGTCCGCCTTCGAGACCATGGGACGGATCGTAACGGGCGTGGAATTCATGCAGGAGGGCTAGCGGGACTTAGGGTCGGACGCCAGTAAGGCAGCCGATGAGGAAGCTCATACTTTCGCTGGCGGCCGCCGCCTTGCCAAGCTGCACCACGATGCAACCCAAAGCTCCATCTGCGCAGATGTGGCTGACAACCGCCGATGCAGCGCACAAGCTTGCTAAGCAGCCCGTCGTTCCGTCGGCTGGGCCCGTAACCGGCGACGAAGCCGTCAGCATCGATCCCTCAAGACGCTTCCAACAAATCCACGGCTTTGGCGCGGCGATGACCGATGCATCGGCCGAGTTGTTCAGCCGCCTGCCTGAGGACAAGCGCCGGGTGATCATGGCGGAGCTATTCGGCCGGGAGAATGGCGGCCTCGGCCTGTCCTTCACCCGGCTGACGGTCGGCGCCTCGGATTTCTCTCGGAGCCACTACAGCTATGACGACCCGCCCGGGAACGTTGCCGATCCCGCCCTCCGCTACTTCTCGATCGAGCCGGCGCGGGAATATGTCCTGCCGCGCGTGCGGGA
>Ga0307410_10000961_pt1 | contig 12374 bp, 6 predicted proteins | sample 322Ometagenome_3_FD_203707 | JGI IMG/M metagenome (GOLD analysis project Ga0307410, IMG submission 203707) | Maize rhizosphere microbial communities from greenhouse at UC Davis, California, United States - 322HYB-O-3 | ecosystem: Host-associated > Plants > Roots > Rhizosphere > Soil | place...
TGCGTGAACTTGCCCATGAGGCCCGCGACCACGCCGAGGGAATATTCATCGAGGGGCGTTTCGTCGCCCAGTGCTTTCCCCTTCAGCCAATGATGGTGGAACTCGATTCCCTTCATATCGAGGCCGTAGAAACCGAAGGGGTGGACGTAGCGGTGACCTATGTGCGTCCAGTCGCGGAATTCGATGCCCAGCTTGTACGTCGCGTTCGTTTCCCGGACGAAGTCACCTTCGTTGATCTCTAGCAGGGTGTTGAACAGGTTGATCTGCGGGATTGTGGCTTCGCCGACGCCGACGGTCCCGATCTCCTCGGATTCGACGAGTTCGATCACGAAGTCCGGAATTTCGCTCATGATCTTCGACATGGCCGCGGCCGCCATCCAACCCGCCGTCCCACCGCCGACGATGACGACCTTCCGGATTCGGTCGGGCCTCAAAAGACGAACTCTGGAAGACCCTGCTGCGGGCGAGGTTGGCCGCTGATTCGCGCGATGAATTCGCCGTGGCTAGGAAGCCTTTCGGCGGTCTGCCTGATCGCCACTCGCATCTGCTCGAGGGCGGCAGCGACCTTGTTTTCGTCGAGGGCATCGGCGATCGGATCGTAGGATTCGGGAAGGATGCCCTGCCCGAGCATGACCGCAACCCAGCTCGTCGTCGGAAAAAGCTCGGCCTCATCCCGGAAGGAGCGAGCCTTGGCGCGCCACAGGTCGATCTTGCGCTGAAGGCTGTCAGGAAGGGCCATGGCGGCGCAGCGCTTCCAGAACTCGCTGTCGGTTCGGCGATTAGCCCAATAGTGAAGGATGATGAAGTCCCGCACATCCTCGAACAGGTCGCGGATTTGCCGGTTGTATTCGATGCGCTCGACGGGATTGAAGCGCTTGTCGGGGAAGAGTGCCAGCAGCTTGGAAATGCCGGCCTGGATCATGTGGATGCTGGTCGATTCCAGCGGCTCGACGAAGCCGCTCGAAAGGCCGAGCGTGACGACATTCTTGTTCCAGGCCTCAAGCCGCCGACCGGTCGTGAATGAAAGCCGCCGCGGCTCGGCTAGCGCCTCGCCCTCCAGATTGTCGAGGAGGAGCTGCTGCGCATCGTCGTCCGAAAGGTGGTCGCTGGAATAGACGATCCCATTGCCCATGCGGTGCTGGAGCGGAATGCGCCACTGCCAGCCCGATGCGTAGGCGGTCGAGCGAGTGAAAGGATCGGGATTGCCCTGGTAGGCACAGGGAACGGCAATTGCCCGATCGCACGGAAGCCAATGGGTCCAGTCCTCATATCCTGTCTTCAGTGCCTGCTCGATCAGCAGACCTCGAAAGCCGGAGCAGTCGATGAACAGGTCTCCTTCGATCGTCTGCCCGTCAGTCAGCGTTACGGATTCGACGAAGCCGTCCCCGGATCGGAGCTTGGTGTCGACGATCTTGCCCTCGATACGCTCTACTCCCGCGCGTTCGGCATAAGTTCGCAGGAACGCGGCGTAGAGGCCGGCGTCGAAATGGAATGCGTATTTGAGTTCGGACAGCGGGGCCCGCGCCTCGACTCCGGGACGCGCATACCGGCCCAGCGAAGCCGCTACGCCGCTCATGGCCCAGGCGGTGATGTCCTCTATTTGGCGCCGGCTCCGCTCGCGCAGATAGAGCTGGTGGAACTGGAGGCCCTGAAGGTCCTGCCCATACCTCCCGAAGGGGTGGAAGTAGCGCTGCCCGATCTCGCCCCAGTCCACGAACTCGATTCCGAGCTTGAAGGTGGCCTTCGTGGCGGCCACGAACTCGTTCTCATTGAGCCCGAGCATTGCATTGAAAGTCACCAGCGGCGGGATCGTCGCTTCACCGACACCGATCGTGCCGATCTCGTCGGATTCGATCAGGACGGTCTTCGTGTATCCGTTGTCGAGGTAGCGGGACAGAGCGGCGGCAGCCATCCATCCGGCGGTGCCGCCACCAACAATAACGACCTTGCCAATCGAATGTTCGTTCATCGTGCCCCTTGGATCGAGAGGTTGCGCAGGTAAGTGCCAAGTGGAGGTGCCTGCGCCACCGCGGACTGGATAGCGCCGCGCAGCTGCTCCATCGAGCGCTGAGACTCTTTCTCCGAAATTCCACTCAGCAACGGGTCGATCCGTCGCGGGAGAGCGCCCTGTCCAATCAGCACGGCTGCCCAGCTGTCGCGGGTGAAGGTCTCCTCTTCGTAGAAGGGAAGGCGACCGCGCTCGCGCCATTGGAGGAGCGAGTGCTCCAGCGAACCTGGAAGTGGACGCGAAGCCGAATCCTTCCAGAATGGCTCAGGGCGATCGGAGACCGCGTAGTGGAGCAGGACGAAGTCGCGGGCGCGGTCAATCTCCGCATTCGTCTGGCGATTGTAGTCCCACAACTCCGTTGCGTTGCAATCCGTGTCCGGCATCATCGCGACAAGCCGGTCGATGGCGCTGTGTGCGAGATGCAGATTCGTCCACTCAAGCGGCTCCATCGTCACGGCAGCATCGCCGATCGCCACGCAATTGCGGACCCACGGGTTTCTTAGCCGGCCTGGTTGCAGCTTTATGTTCTCGCCGCCATCGACGAGGCCCTCAGCCTTACCATCGTCGAGATGTGCTGAGGAATAGACAAGACCGCATGAAGTCCGGACGGGTGAAGTCGCCTGCCAGGTCCAGCCGCCATCAAGCGCTTTTGCATGATCGAGCGTTGAAGGTTCGCTCGTTTGAGGATCGTTCGCGACGATCAGACGGTCGGCAGGGAAGAAACGGCTCCAATCGTCTGAGTCCTTGTCGAGCCTGCTGCGGATTTGGGCCTGAGGACCGCTCGCATCGACGAAAAGGTTTGCACTGAGTTCAATTCCATCGCCTAGGCAAATTGCATCGATGAAGCCGTCCTCGCGCATGCGAACGTCAGCAACGACGCCTCCGCGCTCCTCTGCGCCGAGATGCATCGCAAAGGCCCGCATCATCTCCCGATAATTCTGCGGATCGATGTGCAGTCCGTAGGCGTAGCTCGCGAGGCGCGATGCGGCCTTGTCTTCCGACGGCAGGAAGCGCTCCGCTGCGGCGATCGACGCTGCCAACGAATATTCATCGAACGGCGCGGCCTCTTTGAGGGTGTTGGCCCGCAGCCAATGCTGGTGGAAGGAGGTCGCGGCGAGCGTTCGCCCATATTCTCCGTAAGCGTGGACGTAATGGTTCCGGCCGCTCGACCAGCCTTCGAAGCGCGTACCCAATCGGAATCCGCTGCCGGCCCGAACGACTGTGTCTGCGTCGGCGAGGCCGAGGTCGTGATGAAAGTCGACGATTGACGGCAGGGTGCAACCCAGCCTGTCAGCAAGAGCGTCCCGCGGAACGGGTAACACAACGACTGTGACTCGGATGGCCGGAAGCTGGCGACGGATAGCCGCGGCCGCGGACCAGGCGACGATGCCTCCACCAACGATGGTCACGGTCGAGATGGATCGAGCGCTCATGCGGCCATCGGGCAATATCGAGCGATCATCCCAAGATGATCGGGCATGCCCTGCACACTTTGCAGGATTTCGTTCCGCAGTTGCTCCATTCCGCCCGCCAATGATTCAGGGCGCGGCAGATCGGCGCGCATGTCGTGGCCTTCCGGGAAAACGCGCTGCCCAAGATAGACGGCAATCCAGCTGGCCTCGAGAAAAACTCCTTCGCGATATTTGACGACCCGCCCGCGGCGCCGGAACAGCTCGAGCTTCTCCGCAAGCGTGTCCGGAATCTCCATGGTTCGGACATAATCCCAGAATGGCGAGTCCGAACGTTCCGTCGCATGGTAGTGAAGGATGAGGAAGTCGCGGATCCGGTCGTATTCGACATCGACGACGCGGTTGAATTCGTCGCGGTCCGAGGCTGCGATATCCTTCTCGGGGAAAAGCTCTACAAGCGCCGTGATGGCGGCCTGGATCAGATAGATGCTCGTCGATTCGAGCGGTTCGAGGAACCCGCCGGACAAGCCGATCGCGATGCAATTCTTGACCCAGCTCCTTTCGCGCCGGCCTGCCTTGAAACGAAGCACACGCGGATTGGCCAGCGGCTCTCCCTCGACGGTCGAGACGAGCGCGTCCATGGCATCCTGCTCGGCGATGAATTCGCTCGAATGCACGTATCCATTGCCGGTACGGTGCTGCAGCGGGATCCGCCAGCGCCAGCCGGAGTCCATAGCAATCGCGCTCGTATAGGGAGTGACTGCGGTCGCCGTCCGGCAGGGCATTGCGACTGCGCGATCGCACGGAAGCCACTTCGACCAGTCCTGAAACGGTTCCTCGAGCGCCTTGCCAATGAGCAATGCCACGAAGCCGGAGCAATCGATGAACAGGTCGCCTGGAATGCGCTCACCGTTTGCGAGCACGACAGCGGCGATGTTTCCGCTCTCGCCGTGGAACTCGACGTCGACGATTCGCCCTTCGGTGCGCCTCGTACCGAGCCCTTCGGCAATCGAGCGCAGAAAGGGCGCGAAGAGGGTCGCATCGAATTGATAGGCGTAATTGAAAGTTGAACTGATCTCACATGGATCCTGGGAAGGGAGTGCGAACCGGCCCATCCGCGCCATCGTGCAGGCTAACGAATAATCATCGAGATGCTCGACCGCATGACCGTCATGGAGCATCCGCAACCAATACTGATGGAAGCCGACTTCGCCCTGGCCGCGACCGAACGTGCCGAACGGGTGGATGTAACGGTCCCCGACGCGTGCCCAGTTCTCGAACTCAATGCCCAGTTTGAAGGTCGCGCGCGTGCGCGCCATGAATTCGGCCTCGTCGATTCCGAGCCGCTCGTTGAAGCCGCGGATGTGTGGGAGGGTGGCCTCGCCAACACCGACGATGCCGATCTCTTCCGACTCGACAAGATGCACGTTGCAAGCGCGCGGAAGAAGCTTCGTCAGCGCCGCCGCCGTCATCCAACCGGCGGTGCCTCCGCCGACGATCACGACTTGGATGGGTGGTTGCGCTAACATTTCTTTCCCGGGCAACTGTACGCACCAGTGGCGCGGCGGGTCAATTTAGCCGATGTAACCGCTTCCATTGGGGGAAACCCTATGGGAATCCAGCATGTTCGGGGATTTGTTGCAGTTTCGCAACAGGAGCGACCCAGCGGTGAATCTTTGGCAAACATGCCCTCTTGCGTCCTGCCCGAACTCCGGATTATCGTCTGTAGTGGAGAGAAATAGCGCTTGGGGCTGTTAGCGCTAACATGAAAGGGGAGTGTATGGCGTCACCGGTGACCGGCGGACTCCGTCCGCGATTTGGCCTCGGCGCGTCCTTGCGGTGCGGAGTCTCTGCAATCGCAATCGGCATGTTCATGAGTCCTGCCTACGCGCACGACTCGGGCGCTGCTCAGCCGGAGCCGGCCACCGATCAGGTTCCGGAATCCACGGTCACGGACAGTCAGGAGCCCACAACTGAAAACGGTGCCATAGTCGTCACCGGTATTCGCCAGAGTCTGCAGAACTCTCAGAACATCAAGCGCAACTCGGATACGGTGGTCGACGCGATCACCGCTCAGGATATCGGCGCCTTACCCGATCGTTCCGTGACCGAGGCGCTCCAGCGCGTCCCAGGCGTCGCCATCAATCGGTTTAAAGGCACCTCCGATCCGGATCACTTCTCGGTTGAAGGTTCGGGCGTCACCATCCGCGGTCTTACGTACGTCGCGTCGCGGTTCAACGGCAGGGATACCTTTTCAACCGGTGTTTACGGTCAGGCCATCGGTTTCCAGGACGTGCCAGCCGAGCTGCTCGGATCAGTCGAGGTTTACAAGAACACCACGGCCGACAGGCTGGAGGGCGGACTTTCCGGCTCCGTCAACATGAACCTTCGCCTGCCTTTCGACAGCAAAGGCTTCCACTTCGGTTACGACCTGGAGGCAAACTATGGCGACCTGCGCGAGAAATGGTCGCCCGTTGGCTCAGTGCTCGCCAGCAACACCTGGGATACGGATGCCGGTCGTTTCGGCGTTCTTGGTGCCTTCTCTTATTCAAAGCTGTACAGTCGCTCCGACGCCGTCCGGGTTTCCAACTTCCAGACGCGCGACGGTACCTATTCAAACAATAACTCATCGGGCACTCCGTCAGGCATTTGCCGAGCTCCGCTGCCGTCAACCACCGATAGCACTGGGTTCCCGCCGATCATTCCTTCTACCGGTCAGGACAGCCCCTGCTACGGTGCGGCTCCAGCCGGAACGGACGGCTTCGCGGATTTCCTGAGTGGCGCCTATTACGCGCCGGTCGGTGGCCAATTCCAGACGGAGACTCATGACCGTACGCGGCGGGGTATTGCGGCTGCCGTCCAATGGGAGAGCGTCGATCAACGCGCGATCCTCACGGCGACGTTCCTGAATTCCAAGGCGACCGAGGACAACGACGAGCACATGCTCGGCGTCGGTTCCGACCTTTCCGAATACAATACCTTCCCGCTGGGATGTCAGCAGAACGGCAATGGAACACTCGGCAGGCCCAGGGCAGAATGTCGCGTCGACGCATCGGGGAACTTCGTCTTCGGCACCAATGGCCAAGGCAATGGATACAGTCCTTTGGCGGGCCAAGGATTTCCCAACTATCAGTACGGCGACGATAATATCTTCGAGAGCGGGTACATCACCCTGCCGGGTACCGGATGGCGGACCTCGGACAGCGGCAGCGCGACAACGCGCGTTCCCACCGGCGGCATGCAGCAATCGCTCGATCGCCGTCAGGTTCACGACAAGAACGTGGTCACTGATGCGTCGTTGAACTTTAAGTTCAAGCCGACGGAGCACTGGGACATCAACCTGGATGCTCAGTATGTGAAGGCGAAGCACGATACGCTCGATATGGAAATCTCCACGTCGAACTTCGCCGACCAAGAGATCGACCTGACGGGTAATTACCCGCTCGTTACACCGCACAAGCCGAACACTCTCAGCGCAACTTGGGCAGCGCCCAACCCGGCCATGGCGGCCGCGACGGACTCCGAATATTTCGCTGATCCGCAGTGGACGTTTTGGCGGAACGCGATGGACCACATCGAACACAGTCGCGGACGTCAGTGGTCGTTCCAGGGGGATGTTGCTTACAACTTCCTCAATGACTCGTTCTTGAAGCAAGTGAAGTTCGGAGCACGTTACGCCGACCGCGATCAGGACATCAAATACACAACCTACAACTGGGGCTCGTTGAGCGAAATCTGGACGGGCTCCGGGCCGGCAATCTTCCTCGATCAGGTGGGCGTTCCGCAAGGCGCGACTCAGCTTTATGATTGGGGCGATTTCTTCAGGGGCAAGACGAATGCTCCGCCCTCGGCGCTCTACTATGGCGGAAACTTAACCGACGATTATCAGCAGGCCATCGCATTCGCCAAGCAGGTACAAGCCGCAGCAATAGCGGCCGGAAGTGGTGGCGCCGCCACATGGCTGCCGCTTTCCGAGCGCCCCAACGCAATCCCTGGGACGCCGTTCATACCGAGCGATATTCAACCGGTCAGTCAAACGACCAAGAATGCCTATTTGATGCTACGCTTCGGCAAAGATGAGCCAATCTTCGGCAACGTCCGCCTCGATGGCAACGTCGGCGTCCGCTACGTAAACGATAAGCTGACTTCATCGGGGTCGATTGGCGTGCCCTCGGCGCAGGCTCTTGGTTTGGCCGTCATCAGGAACGGCCAGCAAATTCTCATTCCGTTCAATACCGACCCGGCCGTTATCGACCCGAACACCGGGTTGCCGCTGCCAGGTCGTTGCGATCCGCAGATTCCGCCGCCCCCCGCCCCGCAGGTGCCGACGGTACCCGGCGGGGTCTGCAATTTGGGACCAACGGGATATGCCCAGTTGCAGCAATGGGCAGGCACCGGCGCGACGGTCGATGACACGGCGGTCAACAAATATGATTTGTGGCTGCCAAGCCTGAACTTGAAGTTCGGTCTCTCTCGCGACCTGATCCTGCGTTTTGCCGCAAGCAAGGATATGGCGCGGCCGTCGCTTGCAGACATTCGCAACTTCATCACCGTCGGACTCGATGCCAACGGGAACCCCACGTCCAGTGCGGGTAATCCATTCTTGAAGCCGATCACGTCGAAGAATTTCGACGTCACTTTGGAATGGTATTTCGCCGGCAGTGGCATCGGCTCGCTCACGGCCGACGTATTCTACAAGGGTATCGATAACTACATTTACTCAAGTACCGTTGCGCGTGACATTGTCAGCAATGGGGTGACAGAAACGATCTTCGTTCGAGGCCCTTCGAATTTCGACAAGAAGGGAACGGTCAAGGGTTTCGAGCTTTCCTACGTGCAGACCTATGACTTCCTGCCGGGCATTTTCAGCGGCTTGGGATTGAGCGCCAATTACTCTTACGTGAAAAGCAAGGGCGTCCCCAATTCCTATCTGAATACCGGCGCGGCGGTAACGAACGTACCACCTACCGGTGCGGCCGGTCGCTTGCCGCTGGCGCAATTGTCGAAGCACACGATCAATATCGAGCCCTTCTATGAAAAAGGGCCGTTATCGCTTCGTGTAGCCTATAATTGGCGGTCGAAGTTCCTGCTGACCGAGTCTGACGTGATCTTCCCGTACACGCCGATATTCCAGAAGGCGTACGGCACATTGGACGCTTCCGCATTCTACACGATTGCACCGTTTTTGAAGGTTGGCGTCCAGGCGCAGAACTTGACCAATGCGGTGACCAAGACCGTGCAGCAATTCACGATCAGCGGATTGCAGGGGCCGAGGTCGGACGTGATGCAGGACCGGAGATATTCGTTCATCGTTCGCGGAAGCTTCTCGCCCAAGCCGGCCGTGGCCCCGCCGCCACCGGCGCCGCCGCCAGCTCCGCCGCCGGCTCCGGCGACGCAGACGTGCGCGGACGGGTCGGTGATCCTGGCGAGCGACGCCTGTCCGGCGGCGCCGCCTCCACCGCCTCCGCCGCCCCCGGCGCCAGAACGCGGTTGAACAGGCACAGTTCGTCACGCTGAGCCCCTCCCTCGCGGAGGGGCTCTTCTACGTGCCGTTCGCTAGTGACCCGGAACGTAGGGGAAATTCAGCGCCTTGTAGTAGTCGAGCGTGTGGGCCGGCGGCTCGGCGCCGGCGGGCAGCGGTCTCCTCGATACGCTCTGGAAATAGGCGACCGAGGCGTCTCGCCACCACTGTGCCTCTCGCTCTTGGATGCCTAAGAACGCGTTTACTTCGATGAATCGCTCATCGTCCACACGGCCACGCAACAACTGCCAGCTTCGCCGCATCCCGCGCACCTGCTCCACGCCCAAATCGTAACGGCCAACTAGCTCGTTCCACAGCGTGTGCCCGGATTTCCTCCGGTGATCCCACCGTAGATGGTGGAACCAGAGCAGATAATCGTTTGAAACACAGTTCAGGTCCGCAAAGCAGGCCGCCACAGGCGCGGCGTATTGGGCGACCGCGTTACTTCCGCTGGCCGTCCGGTCGAACCCGATGCCGTTCGCATCTGCGCGGTGGAAATAGGTCGGGTTCCAATCCTCGCGCTCGAGATTGTCGACCCAGGGACCGGGCCCGTAATGATGCTCGGTCGCCATCAAATGATGTAGCCCCAGCGGCGTCATGTAGTTCACGACCGCTTGGCGCGATTCCATCATCATCCCGACGATCGGAGCGACGAGGGCCGGATCGTTACCCCATGTCATTCGTGTCCATTCCGCGGCTATCGACCGGGCGGACAGGTCATGGTCCCAGGCCAGCCGCCCGAACGCGTACCAATTTGCCTGGTCGAACTGCGATCCGGTCCAGTTGCGGTCTGTTCCCACGTTCGAAACGCCGGCCATTCCATTGATCGTGCGCGCGACCGGCGTTCCACAGTGCGGCGAGCAGGTGTCCGAACTCAGCACCTCCTCCCACATCGTTCCAAGGTAGGCGAGATGAGTGGCGAAGCCGAGATACTCCTTGGTGACCTGCGCTTCCATGACGAGCGGAGTCTTCGGCATCTGCCCGAAGAGTGGATGGAACGGTTCGCGCGGCTGGAAATCGATGGGCCCGTTCTTGACCTGTAGCATGACGTTGGGGCGGAACTTGCCGTCCAGCGGTCGGAATTCTTCGTAGGCCTGCTTCGCGCGGTCCTCGCCAGCTTTCGACGTGTAGACGAACGCACGCCAGATGACCGTCCCGCCATGCGGAGCCAATGCATCCGCAAGCATGTTTGCACCGTCGGCGTGCGTCCTTCTGTAGTCCTGAGGCCCGGGCTGCCCTTCCGAGTTGGCCTTGACCAGAAATCCGCCAAAATCCGGCACGTACCGGTAAATCTCGTCTGCTTTTGCTCGCCACCAGGCACGCACGTTCGGATCGAGCGGATCAGCCGTCTTTAGGCCGCCCAGCTCGATCGGAGCGCTGAACCTGGCAGTCAGATAGACTCGAACGCCCCAAGGTCTGAGCGTGTCGGCAAGGGCGGCAATCTTTTTCAGATAGAGCGGCGCAAGTACCTGAGCGTTCGCATTGACGTTGGTCAGGACCGTTCCGTTGATCCCGATGGATGCGTTCGCCCGGGCATAGTCCGTGTATCGGGGGTCGCTCCATTGCGGCAGCTTCTGCCAGTCCCAGAGCGAAAAGCCGGCATATCCGCGTTCCACCGTACGATCGAGATTATCCCAGTGGTTGAGCAGCCTGATCGACGAGTCCGGCGCATCCACTATGTTGAGATTATCAAGGGGCTGATGCGTCTGAACCCGTCGAAGCAGTGCAAAGCAGCCGTAGAGTGCTCCGCCGTCGGAATTTGCCGCGATGACGGTGACTTGCTTCCCTTCGATTGTCGCACTGCGGATCAGGTAACCTTCCCGCCCGAGTCGCTTCAGCGGGAGTCGGAGCGCCGCGATCTTTCCTGTCGAACCGGGCGTTGCGATGACGATGGACCCGACACGTATCGCGCTGGAACGACTAACTGTCCGGCCAAGTAGCCCGACAAGCCCCCGTTGTAGTTCGTCCGCCGCGGCGCGGAGGGTGGGGGTTCTGGCATCGACGACGATCGATGTGGCGCGTTCCACGTAACCGCTTAGAAGCGGCTCTTCGACAAGACGATAACGCAACCACAGTTCATGACCGTCCTCGGCCGTGGCCGGCGAGGCGATGACGACTAGCAGAAGCAGGAGAAGCTTGCGCACGAACCCCAGCCTGTTAGCGCTATCAATCGAAATCAAGTAGGAGGGCGACGTGCTCGACAGAAGAACGGCAATCGTATCCGGTCTTGCTGCGGGAGCGGCGGCCTGGGCGTCTCCAATATCGGCGGCGGATCGGGCGTCCGACTCGCTTACTAGTCTCGCGGCCAGAAGTGGCCGTCGCTTCGGTTCCGCAGTAGCCTGGGGAAAGCCCGGAGCGGATAGGGGAAGCTTCGCCAATCCTCGCTACGCCGCCGTCATTGAGCGCGAATGCTCTCTTCTCGTTCCCGAGAACGAGCTGAAGTGGCAATGGACTCGTCCCGGACCGACCGCATTCGACTTTCGTCAAATGGACGCGATCGCCGATTATGCGGGAAGTCATGAGTTCGCCATTCGAGGTCACACGCTCTTCTGGCTCCCGCAGAAATGGTACCCCAAATGGCTCGTTGGCCACGATTTCGGCCCACATCCGGCGGCAGCGGCCGAAGCAATGCTCCGGAATCACGTCGAGACGGTCTGCCGCCGTTACGGCACGCGCATCTATTCCTACGACGTCGTCAACGAGGCCGTGCAGCCGGAAACAGGGGAGATCCGCGACACGGTCGTGACCAAGGCGCTTGTTGGGGAAGCCACGCTGGACCTGATGTTCCACACGGCACGCGCGGAGGCTCCGGGAGCACAGCTCGTTTACAACGACTACATGAGCTGGGAGCGGAACAACGATGACGAGACGCACATGCGTGGGGTGCTCAAGCTGCTCGAGGGTTTCAGGAAGCGTGGCACGCCTGTCGATGCCCTCGGTATCCAATCGCATATTCGCTTGCTCAAGCCGTTGAGCGTCGCCGAAATCGTAGCCGAATCCGAAGGACCTTGGCGGCGTTTCCTCGATGAGGTCGTCGGCATGGGATACCGGCTCGAGATCACCGAGTTCGATGTGAACGATCGCATGGCGCCAGCCAATCACGTGAAACGCGACCGAATGGTCGCCGACTACGCCAAGGCGTATCTCGATCTGATGCTGAGCTATCCGCAACTACGGGACGTGCTCGCGTGGGGGATGGTGGACCGGTACAGCTGGTTGAACGGGTTCGACCCCCGCGCGGACAAACAGCTCAAGCGCGGCACTACCTATGACGCGAACTTCCGGCCAAAGCCGCTCAGGGAGGCGATTGCGGCGGCCTTCGCCTCAGCCACGGTTAAGGCGAGCGCGTGAAATCAGGAAGGAAGAGAGTCATGAAGACGCCAGCTCAGCTGATCCTGCTCTGCTTCGCTGCCGCGGGCTGCACCGCGGGACCGCC
>Ga0307410_10000962_pt1 | contig 12365 bp, 13 predicted proteins | sample 322Ometagenome_3_FD_203707 | JGI IMG/M metagenome (GOLD analysis project Ga0307410, IMG submission 203707) | Maize rhizosphere microbial communities from greenhouse at UC Davis, California, United States - 322HYB-O-3 | ecosystem: Host-associated > Plants > Roots > Rhizosphere > Soil | place...
ATCACATGTTCGAATTCGAGCTGTTTGTGTACTGGTATTTGGAAATACAATTCCTACTAAATTAACATGCATAGAAGATGATAAAGATAATGACATATCTTCTAAACGTGTATTTTCGCCCATCGTCAATAAAGTTGTATCAGATGTAGCCGTTAATGATAATTTAGATACTAATGTAGATATTCCTCTCATTGCTACTCCATCCTTAATTGTAATAGATTCATTATATTCTCCAGGATAAACCCATACAGTGTCTCCGACTTGTGCTGCTGTCATTCCTGCATTAATAGTTAAAAATGGCCGACCATTTCGTTGTCCTAATGAATCATTACCATATATTTTATCTATTCTTATTACATTACCAGCAAAAGAAAAACTACCATCAACACCAGTTGGTCCTGTTATATTAGAAGAGCTTCCTGTTGGACCAGTAAATGAATTTCCTTGTAAACCAGTTGGTCCAGTAATATTTGAATCATTTCCTGTTGGTCCTGTAAATGAAATTCCTTGTAAACCAGTCGGTCCAGTAATATTAGAAGAACTTCCTGTTGGACCTGTAAATGAATTACCTTGTAAACCAGTCGGTCCAGTAATATTAGAAGAACTTCCAGTTGGTCCTGTTACATTAGAAGAATTTCCTGTTGGACCTGTAAATGAAATTCCTTGTAAACCAGTTGGACCAGTGATATTCGAAGAACTTCCGGTTGGACCAGTGATATTCGAAGAATTTCCTGTTGGTCCAGTAAATGAAATTCCTTGTAAACCAGTTGGCCCTGTTGAACCAGTATTTGTAGCAAATCCGTTTATTCCTGTTGGTCCGGTAATTGAATTGCCATTTTGACCGGTTGGTCCAGTAATAGATAATCCAGTAAAACCAGTAATAGAGTTAGGTATACGTATCCATTCAATACCAGATGATACATACAACTCACGTGAAATTATGTCATAAAATATCGATCCAACTGATTGAATTGGGTGATCTATTATAATTCCTGATGGAACAATTAAATTACCATTATTATTTATTATAAATGATGTAAATCGTCCATCTATTTCTATCACTGACATTTATATATAATAAATAATTAAATAATTAATTATTCATGATAAACAATTGCCTGTACATAATTCAAATGTTACAATAATTTATTTGTATTTAGATGAATACAAATAACTTATAAAATTATGAATTTGTATATTTCACTTTATGAAAATATTATAATATAATAATGATTGGATGGATTATATTATTTATCATATTAGCATTTGTGGCTTTATTAATATTTGGTATAATTGAATTGGTCAAATTCTTCAAAAGAGAAACATTCAAAGTTATGGGATCGTTAGGTCCATATAAACAGGATTATGCAACATGTTTACGCAATTGTCAAGCAGATGATCCTACTCATTATATGAGCAATGATAAATTGCAATGTGGTCAATATTGTGATTGGTTATTTAGTGAATTAGATAGAAGTCAGGTCGATAGAATTCCACATAAATTGTGTAATGGTGATACGGTGACCAATATGAGTTATAAAAGAGATTTGAGTACAGATAAATTGATATCTACGCATGCGCCACAAAGATTATACAATGATCAAGTCGCATGTCAGGAATTGTGTGGGAGTGATTTGAATTGTAGTCGTGCATGTGTTTGTCATAATGAAGTTGCCAAATTCTGTGCCGAAAATTGCAAATACAGTTCATTACCTCATGATCAATGTATGGAATATTGTGCAAAATCCAAGTCCATCAATTGTGTTACAAGTGGTGGATGGCAATTCAGAATGTAATAAAATATAATAGTATAATAGAATATATTGAATTAAATTTATACATATTTATTGTAATGATATGAATTATAATATTTACAAATGAATTGTAAATATATGAATTGACACTTTACACTTTTTTGTAATGATATGAATTATAATATTTACAAATGAATTGTAAATATATGAATTGACACTTTACACTTTTTTTGTAATGATATGAATTATAATATTTACAAATGAATTGTAAATATATGAATTGAATGTGTACACATTTTTTGTAATTTATTTTATGATTTATTTTGCATGTGCACAGACTTTTTGTGCGTATTTTCCTCCAGGTTTATAATATATCTTTAACCACCAATTTCTAATAATATTTACAGCATCTCGAATCGATTCACCTATAGATAATACTGTGTCACACAAGTACCAAATATCCACACTTTTATCCACATTTTTATGTACAAATAAATCATACATCAGCCGAGATGTTATCAAATTTGATGGTATCATTAGAACAAATTCATAAATAAATTTTGCAACACGTTTATCTATTGGATCATCCATGTAAATTCTCCTCTTTTCTTTTTATTAAATGGAGGAATGAGATTATCAGTAAGATGTGTGCGATAATCATCATTCATTACGATTGGTAATAATTTGTCATAATATAAATTCACAAGATATGATTCGTCAAATTGTTTATGTTGACAATAATAATCATACAAAAATTCACAATAACATTTCAAATTATTCAATGTGTATGGTTTATTCCAATCAAACACTGGTAATCCATTATCATTTGATTCTGCATGCGCATAACTAAACGTAGAATATATTTTAAGAATATTTGAATTATCCATTCCATAAATTTATAGACAATACATCTTTATCATTCATTAATCATTTTTATTGTTAATTGTGTATGAATTAACAATTTGAATTTATTATATCAACAAATTAATATTTGCGGGAACGACGACCGCGAGACTTGCGTCGGGATTTAGTCTTACGACCAGTGCGTTTGCGCGATGATTTAGTTGATTTGCGTTTAGTGCCACGTTTACGACGTCTAGCCATTATAATAAATAATAATTAAATTTTTCATAAAAAATAAATTCATATTTATAAAATACATAAATCATATTAATTGTAACTAAACTGTAAATATGAAATTCAATATTATTGTAGCTATTGATTCAGATGGTGGAATAGCTAAAAATGGAAATATTCCATGGTCTTGTAAAGATGATATGAATTTATTTCGTCGTATAACTATAGGTGGTGGTAATAATGCTATTGTGATGGGACGAAAAACTCACGAAACAATTGGTCGATTATTACCAAATCGTCATAATATTATTATATCTACACAATCTCAAAATATATTTCCTGTTGACATAAGTGTTTATTCATCATTAGATACATGTTTAACAGATGATGGGTTGAGTGTGTATGATGAAATATTTATTATTGGAGGTCAAATGATTTATGAACAGTGTTTAACAAAATACATGAATATGTGTGATAAAGTATATATTTCAGAATTTCACAAATCGTATAATTGTGATCAAACATTTCCAATGGATTTGATATCACATTTAAAATATCATATTCACCCAATAACATATTCAGATTTTGATTTTTATGTTTTGAAAGTTTGATAATTCATATTATTATAATATTATATACAATTTACAAAAATTCTATATACATTTTATATAGAATGAGTATACAAATTTATATATAACTTTATATGAATGAATGCAAAAATTCTATATACATTTTATATAGAATGAGTATACAAATTTATATATAACTTTATATGAATGAATGCAAAAATTCTATATACATTTTATATAGAATGAGTATACAAATTTATATATAACTTTATATGAATGAATGCAAGTTTTACAAATTATAACAAAATGAAAAACTCAATTAGAGATATTCAGTCAAATGACAACTATCTACAATAATATAATTGAAATGCTGTCCAGATTTAATATAATTGTGACTGTAGATGCGAATGATGGAATTGGAAAAGAAAATTATCAAGGGGAATGTATTATACCAGATGCATTTGGAACAGCAGCAAATATGAAATTTATTCGTGAAAAAACAATTGGAAGTGGAAGAAATGTATGTATTATGGGTCGATATACATATGAATTATATGGATCAACTCCGTTACCTGATAGAACAACTTGTGTAATATCCAGTGTCATGAAATCGGAAACAAATAATCAAATTTTAACTTTTACATCTTTAGTTGATGCATTACAAGGAATTGCGGCGTGTCACAAATACGAAACAGTTTATATTATTGGAGGTGAAAAATTATTTAATGATGTAATTAACAGATTTTTATATTTGTGTGATAATATCTATGTGACAAAATGGAAAACAAATTTTGAATGCAGTAAATTTTTCCCATTTGATAAAATCAGTCAATATCCTCAAAATTCGGACCCAATCAAAACACGTGATTATACAAGATACACATTCTGTCCAAATATTATTCATCCAGAATACGGTTATTTGAAATTATTACAACGAATTCATGAATCGGGTGATTTATCTTGTGACAGAACTGGAACCGGAACATATTCAGAATTTGGTGTTCGTTTGGAATTTGATATATCCAAACATATTCCAATTTTAACCACAAAAGAAGTCAATTATCGTCACGCAATTGCTGAGTTATTATGGATGTTGAGTGGATCGACTGATTCTAAATTATTGGAAGTTCAAGGTATTAATTATTGGAAATCCAATACATCCAAAAATTTCCTGGAATCTCGTGGATTGAATTATCGCGAAGGTGATTTAGGACCAGCATATGGTTTTCAATGGAGACACTCCTCAGCAGAATATACAGGATGTGAATCTAATTATACTGATCAAGGAATAGATCAGATTCAACGATTAATACATGATATCAAAACTACTCCATCATCTCGACGATTAATTGTTGATTCTTGGAATGTTAAGGATATTGATAAAATGGCGTTGCCATGTTGTCATAACATGTTTCAATTTCACGTTTCAGGAGATCGACAATATCTAGATATTCAGGTTTATCAAAGATCTGGTGACATGTTTCTAGGAATTCCTTATAATTTGATTATGTATTCGGTATTGTGTCATATCATCTCTCATTTAACACATCTAACGCCTAGAAAATATGTTCACATTATCGGTGATGCACATATATACAAAAATCACATGGATGCGGTTAGAAAACAACTAACTAGAACTCCAAGACCTATGCCAACTATTCGTATTCTAAATCCGGAACAAATTCTCGAATTATCAGATTTTAATATGGATAATATTCAAATTGAAAATTATGAATCATGTCCGAAAATTCCAGCACCAATGAGTGTTTAATTTTTATTTGTAATGTACAAATAAAAACTTTACATTTAATAATTTAATTAAGTGTAAATAATAAATTCATTAAATTGTATCAATTTTATGTTACGATTTTTTACTTTATTGAATAAACCCTCAAATCATACGTATTTTAGTATTTATACGAATACAGATAAAATCTGTAAATCTGTGTATAATGCATTTGAACACAACGATATTGTTAATGTACGATTGGAAATACAACCATCACATGAATATATGAATATTCTACAATATTTATTAAATCACAATATTCCAATTACAACAGCTCATGATCATTATCAATTCATTCATATCGCACATTTAAAAAAAGACGAATTGAAAATATTGGAATCTCATCCTAATATTACAAATATAACTATAAATAATTAAGATAATAAAAGTGTAAAGTGTCAATTCATATATTTACACAATTGTGTAAATATTAATTCATATGATTACAGAAAAAGTGTAAAGTGTCAATTCATATTAATTTATATAAAATTTATGAATAAACACATACGAAAAACAATATCTTTTCTTATTCTCTAAGTGTCTTTTTATTTATAATATATTATGTGTTTCAGTATGTATTTTAATAAAAAAATGATTTAGAGATGATGTATTGATATAATCAGTACCGTATTCGATACCCTCCCACTCAATAAATATACAAAATGCCTGTTGTCAAGAAACCCACTACTAAAACTACTGCCAAACCTGCTAATGTGGAGGTAAATACACCTGCAGTTTCAACAAAGCCTGTTGAAGAAAAACCCGCAACTCCTGCTAAAGCTGTTGAAGTAAAACCAGTTGCTTCAACTAAACCAACTGATGCAAAACCCGCTGCAAAAGCAAAACCCAGTAAATCTGAAGCTTCTGCTTCTCAAAGTGCCGCGCAAAGTGGTGTTGAATCGGCAACGGTTGCTCCAGTTGCTGTTCCTGAATCTACGTCTTCTACTGAAAAGAAACGTGCAGGACGTAAACAGAAAGAACCAGCTGCTAAAACTGAAGAAGGTGATGGTGAAGCAGAAGAAGGAGCGCAGGAATCTGGCCGTCGTTATTTCAAGATTCTGAATGAATCCATTGATCCTCCTCTTGCAGATGCAACGACTGGAACTACTGGACGATATTCTGGACGTAATCCCATGCAAGCTGCGAAAAAGGCATTCAAACAGATTTGCCGTCGTTCGGGACAAACTGGAAATTATGTTTGTCGTCTAACCATTCAGGAATGCACGCACAGCAGTCAGAAACGTCAGTTTACATATGATTGCCGTCGTGAAAAACTTGATACTCCTCAACAAGTCAAAAAGGCTGATACTTCGTATTCCATCAATTTCCGAACTCATGTCAAGGCTTATAAAGCTCCTGCTTCCGAAGGAGCGGCACCTAAAGCTAAGGCTAAAGGTGGAAAAGCCAAAGCGGCTCCCAAAAAGCGTGTTCCTAAACCCAAGACTGAAAAGGCTGCAGATGAAAAAGCACCTGCAGAAAAGAAACCTCGTGCTAAACCTGCTGCTCGTGCAGCCAAGACTGAACCCGTAGATGCATAGAAACAAGATATGAATAAAATTTAACAATAAATAAAAAGATATGGTTATAAATAAGGTAGTTTGTGTAGTTTAGTATATAAAATTTCTTCAATTCTATTGAAGAAAAAATGATTAATTCTATGAATTGTTATTAATAAATATTACGGGATGTTGTCATTGCATTTGACCATTATCATATTCGAATTTTTGGATTATGATATGAGAGATATGTGTAAAAAAGTTAATAAAGTATATTATACAGAATTATCTAAAGATAAATATTCGATTAAAAGTAATTACGATAAAATTGAATTATTTGCGTTGAATGAATTTTGTCGACAGATGATGCACCATAAAATTAGCAAATATCATCTCTACAATTTGTGTAAAAATATACCGCATGAACATAAATATAGTGAATCGATGTGTAATAGATGTATATTGTGTTTCAAACAAAATACATTACATAAAGAATGTCGATTAGAATATCATGAATTGAAATCATATTGGTGTAATGTGCAAGATAAACCTGTAACAGATTATCTTTTAAAATGTAATATATGCTATTATGAAAAATATACAAGTCAAACTGATTATTAATAATTCACACTTATCCGCAATTGTATCCATGATTATATTTGTATTGATTTGTGTAAAATGAATTCTTATTCTATTGAATAAGAATATAAACACATAAAATACATAATTCATACAATTATCATTCAATCACATAACTATTTACACTTTACAATTATGAGTTTTGAATTGGATTTTACGGATTTGACTCCGCAATTATCTGAAAAATTACAAGATTTGTGTATTATTCGTAGAGACGCTGATGCATATAATCAAGATGAAATATACGAATTATATCATATTGATTCTAAAAAACAAAAAATTATCATTCCAATTGGTTTATGGAAATTATTCAAATCTGTTTTTCCCAATTCAATCGGAAAAATATCAAATAATTCTCATATTCAATTTCCCAAAGATTTGTATTCCTTATCAACCGATCCTCATGGTTTTCGCGATCAGGACGTCATTACAAAATATACAATTAACAAATTGGATAATGATGGAACATGTATGTTGGCTTTGTGTACAGGTTTTGGCAAAACGACAATTGGAACTTTTATAACGTGTCATTACAAACAAAAGACCATGCTGTTGTGTCATTTGTCCATCGTTAACAATCAATGGATTGAAGCCTTTGAAGAATGTGGTTTACGTGTTCAATTCATCAAAAATAAACAAAAGATGCGACCAGATGTAGATGTTTATGTTATGGGTATTTTAAAAGCCAAGAATTATTCTGATCCTTTGTTATCTACAATTAAACTTATTATATTGGATGAAGCACATATTGCCGTTGTATCCAGTTCACAAGTATTATTAAGATTTGTAGGATGTAGATATTTATTGGGATTATCAGCCACTCCTGATAGATTGGATGATTTGCATGTATTGATGTATCCATATTTTGGTCCAATTCAGAATTATATTACTCGTCAACAACTCAAATCGTTTACTGTATACAAAATTTATACGGGTATCGTTCCGGAAATTGGATATCAATGGTGTCAAGGTCGTAAAGTTTTGAATTGGACCAAAGTCCGTAATTCTATCGAATATAATTCAGAATTTCACAAAAGAGAGGTTAGTGACGTTTTAAATCATCCAGATCGTGTTATTCTGTTATTGGTTTCAAGAGTTGAACATCTTGAAAGTTTATATGAATTATTATTGAAAAAAGGTGAAAATGTAGATGTTATGTATGGTGACAAGAATGATTATGATGAAGATTGTCGTGTATTAATTTCCATCGATAAAAAGGCCGGAGTTGGATTCAATCGAAAATCCACTAATATGCTAATATTAGGATTTGATTGTACGGATGTCAGACAATATGAAGGACGAATTCGTTTGGATAACTTTATCATTATCGATTATGTTCATGAATTACCAACTTTCAACAAACATTTTGAAAATCACAGAAAACCATGGTATACTCAAAGAGGTGGGACAATTCAAACAATTGGTAAAACACAAATGAATAAATCAGAATCCGAATTCAAATCTTTACTACATCCTAACAAAAATACTGACAATTCATAATATATAAATATTTATTTGTAATTACAAATAAATTATTGTTTCTAATTGTTAAATATCGTGTTTTGAGCTAAATAATATTTCATAACATTTATAGCTAATAAATCAGTTCTGATATAACTATCACATGGTACATCTGCACCAGTAAATGTGTATTCATATTTGTCAAATTCGTTCAATATTTTCATCAAATCCCGTCCACTTATAGTTATTTCCTGATCTAAATAATAATTCATGTCATATTCTTTAATTAATTGGATAAGTTCTTTATTTGACATATTGGAACGAAATGATAATCCTTTGTCATTGCACACATTCATCAATTCCGGAACAGTCATTCGTCCTAATTTGTAATAATATGGATCCAAACTTTGAATAAATTCTTTGATATTCATTATTGTAATAATGTGAAAAGTTATACAATTATATTTATAATATCTGTAATTCATTTTATTTGTAATTTACAAATAAAAAATTTAGTCATCTACAACATTATAACCAATAACATGCAATTGTGTATTTCCATCACCAGATAGAAATCGAACACTGGGATAAGCGAATCGTGATATATCACATATCACAGATTCACTAAGTGCTGGAAATTCATTCAATAATTTTTCATTTTGGTCATTCCATGTTGCCCGAAATAACCAAATTGATTGTGGTGTATGTCCTAATTCATTAAGATGACCATGAATGGATTTAGACAAACAATAACCAGTAGCAGTAATTAATTCAAAATCTGTTCTATCGTTCGTATACATTCTGGTAAGTAATAGACTCTGGGTACTTGTTGTGTGATCATCCAAACATAATAAAATTGTATCACCTCCATTCCATGGTTTATGGTATACAAGTTCTTTTTTGATAATCATAATCAAGATATTTTATATATTAAATGTATTTAATTTGAATAAACAAATACAAAATTCATTTTATTCATAAATACAAAATAATTTGTGATTCTTATTATTTGTAAATTACAAATAAAAATTTAGTCATCTACAACAATATAACCTGTAACATGTAATCTTGTGCCATTTTCAGGCGAAAGAAACCGAACACTTAAATTATGAAGTACTGAAATATCACATATAACAGATTCTCGTAGTGATGGTAATTCAGTAAATAATTTTGTCATATTATTACAATACGCAGTTTGAAACATATAATCACCCAGATGTGTATTTCCCAATTTACTAAAATGACCATGAATAGATTTAGATAAACATCTTGAGTCCCAAATCAATTCAAATTCTGTTTTATTGTTGGTAAACATTCTATCAAATAATAAAAATCCACCATTCGGTGTATGCATACGATAATCTGTATAAAATATAAGTGTATCTTCATTATATGGTTTAGTATATACGAATTCTCTTTTAATAATCATATTCTAGATATTTTATATATTAAATGTATTTAATTTGAATAAACAATACAAAATTCATTTTATTCAGAATAAATGCAAAATTATTTATAAAAAGTTATAATAAGATGGCTTCATTTGTAGCCTTTTGGGTTTATGTTATATTAACAGCCATCAGTTTCGTATACTTTTGGATGACATCACCTCTATCATCACGAACCAAATTACGATTATCCGTATACAGTTTACTATTCGCTATTTTATGGGGTTGGTTAGTGTGGTGGTTAATCAAACACAATCATCCTGTATTAGCATGGATTGTCGTTTTATTACCATATATCCTCTCACTGCTCGCCATGATGTTTGCCGGAAATTATGTATTAAGTAGACTAAATATGTTTGAACGACAATATGGTCCAGTTTATTAATACACAATTACAAAACAAACTTTTTCTATAAAATATGGATTATAATATTTACAAATGAAATGTAAATATATGAATTGAACTTTTACATTTTTTCTGTAAAAACGTGAATTAAATTTATACAAATTTTTTGTAACAATACGAATTAAATCTTCACTTTTTCTGTAAAGATGTGAATTAAATTTATACAAAATTTTTGTAACAATACGAATTAAATCTTTACACTTTTTCTGTAAAGATGTGAATTAAATTTATACAAAAACTTTTGTAATAAATTACATATTTGCCGTAAACATTTTATTAACATTGTTAATAAATTAAACTATTTCTTGTGTTTTTATATTTTGTGCCATTTTATTTTTATATTCTCCATAATTTACACAAACATCATAATTGTAATACAATCCATTCAATAAATTTATTGCACATACCAAAGCTATTGTAAAACATTTTACAATATCTATTGAATCATTATATACATACCATGATGCATAAGCGAAACACACAGATGATACTAATCCTGGAGCCCTAATCCACATATTTAGATGAGAATTAATGTATTTTTGTCGAAGTTTGGATATATATCCATATTTACACAATAACAATAAAATATAATTAATACCTCCTGGCATACCAGTTATAAAAAATAGAATATAATTTAGAATCGGACCCCATTCAATGGCTATAGCTATACTTCCGCATAAAAATGCAGAGAATGTGTGATGCATCCAATCAGATAATGATAAATCTTGAAAATTACAAGCATGATATAAATGCACAGCAACAGCAATATATGATGGTATTTTTGTTACCCCTCCTAAAATACAATCTATTGGATTGTGTAGAGTTTTGATAACATCCGTAATACACAATAATGTAATAAATGTATTGGCAATTATGTGCAATGAAATCCATCTATTATTATTAGAAATAATTTGTGAATTCTCTGGTACTTTTGATGATTCAACAGAATTTGAAGATAAATTTACAAATGATTTGTGCAATAATGAATCACACAATCCAAATACTTTATATATAACAAATATACCAATTACATCAATCACTAATTGCATAATCATTGATATTCAAAAAACGAATTGTTTAAATTTAAATAATCATAAAGTATATAAAATTTTTATGTCATTCATGTAAAATTTTTTATATCCATTCATATAAATTTTATATTAATTTATTGTATTCATTCAAATAAAATGTATATAAAATATTTATAAAAATTATAAATAATGAATTAAGCACAAATTCATAAAATAATATTACCAAATAAGGATAATTGTAAATACAGATTTTATGAATTTTAATAAAGACGAATTGTGTGAAAAAGACAAGATGTGTATTAGTGATTATTTGTCATCATTAACCATAGATGAATCCATACAAAATTTTTATGGTAAATGTTATGGAATAGTGTGTAGTTTGGGTGATACATATGAATATACGGATATATATGTATATGGAAATGATAAAAGTGTTATAACATCTTTATATATTGTAACACCTAATCCCGAACATATTGACAAAATAGAATTAACATTGGACGATCATATTTTCGAATATTCTAATAAATATTGTATACACCAATACTCAGAATTTGAACACGATTTATCTGAAAATTTCATAAAACGAAGTGAAAACAGAAATTTGAATTTGTTATCTGATCCAATCATATTGTCATTTCTCTCCAATCCAAATGCATGCATTCGTTTATATTCACAAAATGAATTCGACAAAT
>Ga0307410_10000964_pt1 | contig 12354 bp, 10 predicted proteins | sample 322Ometagenome_3_FD_203707 | JGI IMG/M metagenome (GOLD analysis project Ga0307410, IMG submission 203707) | Maize rhizosphere microbial communities from greenhouse at UC Davis, California, United States - 322HYB-O-3 | ecosystem: Host-associated > Plants > Roots > Rhizosphere > Soil | place...
ATGACAATCTGTCAAGCACACGTGCGCACATTCTGCATCGATGTAGAAGGGCCGCCTCCCCTACCAGCCCGCCTGCCGCCGTCGTAGGTTGGATCCATGGGACTGAACATTCAGATTGTCACGGATTGCAGGAACCCACACGCACTGGCGGACTGGTGGGCCGAAACCCTGGACTGGGCGGTGGAGCCCCAGGACGAAGGATTCATCAGGTCCATGATCGACCAGGGTTTTGCCACCGAGGACCAGACCCTGGTCCACAAGGGCAAACTCGTGTGGCGTGAAGGCTGCGCCATCCGGCCGCCGGAGGAACTCGACGCAGCCAAGCCGGAACGGCGGCTCCTGTTCCAGACGGCGCCGGAAGAAAAGACCGTCAAGAACCGCGTGCACTGGGACGTGGACCTCGCCGGCCGGGACAAGGACGAGGCCCGGAAGGCCCTCGAGGCCCGGGGCGCGACCTTCCTCTGGAGTGCCAGCCAGGGCCCCCACTCCTGGCACACCATGGCAGACCCCGAAGGGAACGAGTTCTGCATCAGCTGAGCCGATTACTAGACTTGTTCGGTGAGCAACCAATTCCCCGCCAAGGTGTCCGACGTTTTTGATCCTTCCCGCTGGCGCACCGTGTCCGGCTTTGACGACTTCCAGGACATGACATACCACCGCCAGGTGGAGCGGGACGCGGCCGGAACCGTCACCAGGGACCTGCCCACTGTGCGGATCGCCTTCAACCGCCCGGAGGTACGCAACGCCTTCCGGCCCGGCACCGTGGACGAGCTCTACCGCGCCATGGACCACGCCCGCATGACCCCGGACGTGGCCACTGTCCTGCTCACCGGCAACGGCCCCTCCCCGAGGGACGGCGGTCACTCGTTCTGCTCCGGCGGGGACCAGCGGATCAGGGGCCGGGACGGCTACAGATATGCCGAGGGCGACACCCAGGAAACCATCGATCCCGCCCGCGCCGGCCGCCTGCACATCCTCGAGGTCCAGCGGCTGATGCGCACCATGCCCAAGGTGGTCATCGCGGTGGTCAACGGCTGGGCGGCCGGCGGCGGGCATTCGCTGCATGTGGTCTCGGACCTCACCATCGCCTCCCGCGAACACGGCAAGTTCAAGCAGACGGACGCCACGGTGGGAAGTTTCGACGCCGGCTACGGTTCGGCGCTGCTGGCCCGCCAGATCGGCCAGAAGGCAGCCCGCGAGATCTTCTTCCTGGCCCGCGAATATTCCGCCGAGGACATGGTCCGGATGGGCGCGGTCAACGAGGCAGTGGACCACGAACGGCTTGAGGACGTTGCCCTCGAGTACGCCGCGGACATCGCCCGGCAGTCCCCGCAGGCCATCCGCATGCTCAAATTCGCCTTCAACCTCGCCGACGACGGCCTGGCAGGCCAGCAGGTCTTCGCGGGTGAAGCCACGCGCCTGGCGTACATGACGGACGAGGCCGTGGAGGGCAAAGAGGCGTTCCTGGAAAAACGCGACCCCGACTGGTCCCGTTTCCCGCACTACTTCTAAGGCAGGACATCCATGAACATCGGACCCATGAACAGCGGCCCCATAGACATCGACCCCGCCCTCAAGGCGCTGGCCGCGGCCTTGCACGGTGAGGGACCCGCCGTCGAACTTTCCGTGGGGGACGACGGCGGCCTGGTGGTGGGCCATGTGGAGACCCCCGGCTGCGACGACGCCGTGGCCGTGGTGCGCACCTCCGGCTCCACCGGCACCCCCAAGGCCACCATCCTCACGGTGGAGGCGCTGGCTGCCTCCTCCATGGCCACCGCGTTCGCGCTCAAGGGCGAGGGCCAGTGGCTCCTGGCGCTGCCCGTGCAGTACGTCGCCGGCGTGCAGGTGCTGGTGCGTTCACTGTTCGCCGGCACCCGCCCGTGGGTCATGGACATGTCGCGGGGTTTCACCCCGGAGGCCTTCACCGAAGCCGCCCTGGAGCTGACCGACAAGCACCGGTACACCTCGCTGGTCCCCACCCAGCTTCAGCGGCTCCTGGAGGACCCGTCGCCGGAGACCCTGGCGGTGCTGCGGCGCTTCAACGGCGTCCTGCTGGGCGGCGCCCCGGCATCGGCCCAGCTCCTGGACGCGGCACGCGACGCCGGCGTCCGGGTGTTCACCACGTACGGTTCGGCGGAAACCTGCGGGGGCTGCATCTACGACGGCTACCCGCTGGAGGGCTCAGCGGTCCGGATCGCAGAGGACGGCCACATCCTCCTGGGCGGCGACACCATCGCCGCCGGATACCTGGACGCCCCGGACCAGGCCGCGGACGTCTTCTTCGAGGAGGACGGCGTCCGCTGGTACCGCACCAGCGACCTCGGCAGCCTGGACGCCGACGGCCGGCTCACGGTCCTCGGCCGCGCCGATGACGTGATCATCACCGGCGGCGTCAAGGTCTCCGCCGCACATGTGCAGGAAGAACTGGAAAAGTCCGACGGCGTCACAGCGGCTTTTGTGGCCGGCGTTCCGTCCGCGGAGTGGGGCCAGGCGGTGGCCGCCTACGTGGCCGTCCCGCCGCGGGTTGCCGGGTCCGAACCGGCGGGTTCCGCTTCCGCCGGGGATCCCGCCGTCGCCCTTGAACAGCAATGGCACCGGACGCTGGGGCTCCTCGCGCCGAAAACCGTGCTCACCGCGCCGGAGCTGCTGATGCTCCCCAACGGCAAGCCGGACCGCCTGGCCATGACCGGGCGGCTCAACGCCCTGCACCAGGGAAAGTAAAGTAGTCCTGCACCGGCCGCGGCTTTGCGGCAGGTGCGTTCCCGGTTCGCCGAACCCCGACCCAACATGAGGTACTCACCGTGGCCACAGCCGCCCAATGGATCCAAGGCGCCCGACCCCGCACATTGCCTGCGGCTATCGCGCCGGTGCTGATCGGCACCGCCGCCGCGTTCGAAATGGATTCGTTCCTCCTCTTCAACGCGGTCCTTGCCGCGCTCGTGGCGCTGCTCCTGCAGATCGGTGTCAACTACGCCAACGACTACTCGGACGGCATCCGCGGCACGGATGAGGACCGCGTGGGCCCGCTGCGGCTGGTGGGATCGGGCGCCGCCCGCCCCGAGCAGGTCAAGTACGCGGCCTTCGGCGCCTTCGCCGCGGCCATGGTGGTGGGCCTGGTGCTGGTGGTCGTCACGCAGAGCTGGTGGCTGATCCTGGTGGGGCTGGGCTGCGTCATGGCTGCCTGGGGCTATACCGGTGGCAAGAACCCGTACGGGTACATGGGCCTGGGGGATGTTTTTGTGTTCGTCTTCTTTGGCCTGGTGGCCACGCTGGGCACCACGTACACGCAGGCCGGCCAGATCAACCTCGCGTCCATCATCGGGGCCATCGGCACCGGACTGATTGCCTGCGCCCTGCTGATGGCCAACAACGTGCGGGACATCCCCACGGACATCCAGGCCGGGAAGAAGACGCTCGCCGTGCGACTGGGCGACAAGCACGCCCGGGAAAGCTATGTGCTGATGCTCGCCGTGGCCATCCTGCTGGTGATCATCCTGGCGCCGGGGCGCCCCTGGATGCTGATCGTCCTGCTGCTCATCCCGGCCTGCCTGATGCCGGCCTGGCTGATGATCAACGGGCGCAAGCGCAAGAGCCTGATCCCGGTGCTGAAGCAGACCGGCCTGATCAACCTCGGCTACAGCCTGCTGTTCTCACTTGGACTGGTGCTCAGCCACGGGTTCTAGCTGTTCTGGCCCTTGGGTTCTGAGGGCTGCGGTTCTGAGGGCTTGGCATCGGTGCGGATGGCGACGTCCGGGTTGGCGTCCACCAGGGAATCCTCGGCCTGCGCGTCGTCCACCTCGCCGGCGGTGCGCAACGGCTTGGCTTTGCCTGAGAACCTGCGGCGCATGGCCGCGGTGGCGGCATCGCGCTGCTCCTGGAAGAACAGGTAGCTGACAGCGAAGGCGATGGCGGCGGCGCAGATGACGGACATCACCGCGCCCAGGCCCAGGTAGAGGAACAGCACAAAGAGCGGCGCGAACAGCGCCAGCCGGATCAGGGAGTATTTCAGGAAAGCCACGATCCAAGTTTAGCCGCCCTCCCTGAACGCCCGCCCCCGTACGGACGATAGACTTAATGCCATGCTCTTCCGTGTGGTTCTCGCCGTCGCAGTACTTGCCATCTTTGTGTATGGCCTGGTGGACGTGATCCGCACTGACGGACGCCTCACCCGGGGCATCTCCAAGCCCGCCTGGATCATCGTGATGATCGTCCTGCCCGTTCTGGGAGCCATCCTGTGGCTCCTCATAGGCCGCCCGCGTGGCAATTCCGCGGTCCGGCAGAACTACAGCCACCCCACGTCACCCGACGACGATCCCGACTTCCTCCGCAACCTCGAGGTCCGCCGTCGCAACCAGGTGGAGGCCGCCCGCCTGCAAAAGCTAAAGGATGAGCTCGAAGCGAAGGCAAAGGCCGATGGCAGCGGCCCGGACACCGGCGGCCGCGGGACGGGGTCCACCGGCGCAGGCACGGTGGACGGCGGTGCAGCCGGCGATGCCAGCACCGGGGACGCGGACACACACGATACCGACGACCGGAAGTAACACACCCATGGCTCAGGAACCTGACGGAGAGCAGCTGCGGACCACCCGGCCCGCACCCCCGTCAGGCGAGCCGGCTGCGTCACCCCCACCCATCCAGCACCTACCCATCCAGCCTGCTCCCGTCCAGGCTGGTCCCGTCCAGCCCGCCCCCGGCGGACCTGCATCCCGGCCCGCCGGTCCCCCGGCTCCGCCGCCGCGGCCCGGGCTTTCTTACTCTTCCCCGGCGCCCATCGTGGTGGTCCCGCCGACTCCGCGCACGCTGCAGGTGGCGCGAACTCTCTGGCTGTTCAGCTTCGTCGCCGGCTTCGCCGTCCTGGTCGGCTCTTTCCTCACCCGTGATTCCCACCTGGAACGGCTGCGCTCGGTGGTGGATGAGATGGCACCTGGCGGTGACGCCGATGCCCTGACCACTGCCTCGGGGATTGTCTTCTGGGGCAGCATGGGCGCCATGCTGCTGGTAGTGCTCCTGGAAGCGGCCGCGTTGGCAATACTCAACGGCAGGCAAGGCTGGATCCGCTGGCTGATGATTCCGCTGCTGCTCGTCCATGTGGGCGCCGTCGTGGTGGCGGAGGCCTTCCTGGTTCCCGAGGGCGCTGCCGGCAGCTACGTCTGGCTTCTGTGGGGAGCCCAGATGCTCATGGCATTCGTGGGCCTGGTCCTGCTGTTCATGCCGGCCAGCAATGCCTGGCTCAGTTCCCGGAAGCAGGCTTAGTTTCCCGCAAAAGGGCTAGTTCAGCTGCAGGGCTGCGCAGTCTGCGAGGACACCCTCACAGCTGCGCATCACCACGCGGCACACGTCCTGCCCTGAACGGTCCGTCAGCGGGTTCTCAGACACCAGCCGCCACCGGCGAAGACACTCCCGGGCCTCAGCTGTGATCTGCTCCGGCGTCGCATCCGGTTCAAGCGCAAGACGGAGATACGCCGCAGTGCCGGCGCCGCCGATCAGCCTCTCCGCTTCGGTCTCCAGGTCGTAACTGAGCGATGATCCGGCGGTCCGCAGCGAGGCGAGCAGCCGCAGCTCACGGAACTCGTGGGCATTGGCCTGGAGCCGTTCCAGTGCTGCCGCCAGGTGTCCCGAGCCCTCACGCGGCGATGTCCGGATCAGGGTCTCCACACCCACCAGGGCGGTGCGGGCCTTGAGTGCCTCGGCGCGGGCATGGAACTGGCGTCCCACCATGGCCAGCAGCGGGTCCAGGCCACTGCGCCTGGCAAGTTCATGCGCCAAGGGTGTGGGATCCGTGAAGCCGGACCGGATCAGCACCACTCCAAGCCGGATCCCGAACAACCCGAAGCGCTCCAGCAGAGAGGCCCTGGCACCGGCGTCCAGGCTTTCCGGCACACCGGCCCGCAGGAACCTGTCAGCGGAGAGCAGCTGCTTCTCCCGGGCCGCCCGGTCCATGCCGGCGAGGAGCGCCAGCGACTCATAGTCTGCCTGGCGCATACTTCGGGCGCTTTGGGCCAGGAGCCCAGCCACCGGGACCACCCCCAATGCCAGCTTGCGCAGGCTGTGGTCCCGGCGATACCGCTCCGCGATATCCCCGGCAGAAAGCAGGGAATCGATCCTTCCTGCACCGATCTCGTCCGCCCGGGACAGAACAGCAACCGCGTTGACTGTGCCGGACCGGGCCGCCTCCGTGTCCCTGAACGACTCCAGGAACCGGAGATCCGAGGCATGCATATGCCGCATGAGGTATATGACGGCGTCGGCCTCCGAGGGCGCATCCTCGGGAGTGAGGAAGCTGACGGACCTGGCGGCAACTTCCTCGGACAGGGAGGCGATTCCCGGAGTGTCAATCAGGGTGACTTCGCGCAGGCTTTCGGAGGGCCACTCGACTACCAGGCGTTCCACGTCGCCCGCCTGTGCGCTGCCCAGGGCGAACACCAGCCGCCCGCCCACCCGCTTTATAGGCAGCGTCCGCGGTTCCCCTGCCACCGGGTAGAGCGTGATGCGCGGCGAATGCCCGTACCGGTACCAGGTGACGATCCGCGTGCATTCGCCCGTATCAGTAGGCGCAATCTCCTCCCCGATGATGGCATTGAGCAGTGTTGATTTTCCTGCCTTCACCATGCCCGCCACGGCCACCCGCAGCGGTTCGCCCAGCCTCCTGGCATAACCTTCCAATGCGGCTGTTGCAGCGGCGTCATCGCCATAGACCGCGAGGGCTTCCTCGATCAGGTCTGCCACTCCCGCGCCGGTTGCCTCCTTCATCAGCCCGCCGCCACTGCCTGCGGCGCTGGTCCATCCCCCGAGAGGACCTCGGCCGAATGACGGCCGTGGTGGGGACCTCCGGCTTGATGATCGGTTGCCGGGGGTTCAGCAGCCTCTGGCGTTGCCGGTCCCCCCGCCGGCTTTGCGGTTGCCCTGGTGCCAGCGGTTCTGCCTCCGTGGGTGTTGGCACCGGCGGTTTTGGCTCCGGCGGTTTTGGCTCCGGCCAGCTCTGCCGCCACCGAGCCGGCAATACGGTGCAGGGCATCCACGCGCTTGAGCTCAGCCTTGATGTCCCGGATCCGCATCTCCTTTTCCAGGGTGTACGTGGTAGCGGCCTTTTGCGCCGCAGCCACGGAGTCGGACAGCGAACGGTGGTGCTCTTCCGCGATCTCGGTGAAGTGGTCCCGGGTGGAGCGCTGAACCAGCCGGAGGCGGTCCTTTAGCTGTTTTCCCACCTGGAACACCACATCATCAAGCTGGCGGCGTACCAAAGCCTTGGCCTCGGTCTGCCTCCGCTTGAGCCTGGCCTCCTTGTCTTCCCGGTAGGCCTTGTGTCCCAGCAGCAAACCAGCGCCGACCGAGAGCGGATTGATCAGGGCCATCCCGAACAGCCCGGTCAGCAAGCCAAACATCAGCACGCCGCCGTAGGACCCGCGCATGCCGATCAGGACCTTCTGCATGGGATTGATTTTCCCGTCATCCAGCCCGGGCATGTCGTCCACCGGGTCCAGGGCGTCCCCTGTGTCCGACACACGCAGCACTGGAAGCGCCACCTCGTCCTCGGAAAAGTGCTCGGCCACCTGCGCCGCCAGCCATTGCGACCGCTCGCTTGTCCAGACGAAAGTGTCCGAGATGGCAGCCGCGGCGCATTCTTCCAGCCATTTCGAGAACTGGGGCCAGGTGGGGCCGGGATCGCCGAGGTCGATGGCGGTCTCGGCCTCACGCTGGATCCGCCGCAGGCGGTCCCGCAGGTCGTACTCCATGTCCGAAATAAGGTCGCCGATGCCGTCGTTCAGGGTGATCTGCCACCGCGCGGAGCGCTTGCGGAGGTCGTCCGCCTCCAGTTTCGCGGCTTCCAGCCCGGCGATCATCAGTGGAGTCCCCTCCGGGTCCTCCAGCGCCGCCAGCTCCGACTGCAGGGACAGGCGGAGGTTCTCCGTCACGGAGAGGAGGTCCTGGCTGACGGAACGGCGCTGGATCCTTTCAGCCTTGCCGACGATTTCGTTCCGGAGATGGCCTATCAGGCCGGGGAAGCCCGATTCCGCGTTCAGCTCGCCGTCCTGCAGCCGGGTGGCTTCGAGGCGTAGATCCGAGGAAACCGGGAAGAGCGGGATGTCCGGCGAGATCTGTGCAAGGTGGTGGCGGTCCAGCTCAGCAACCCTGCGCCACTCCGGATAGAGATCCGTTTTGGACAGCACGCCCACCACGCTTGGGGTAATCCGCATCGCCTGCTTCAGGAACCTCATCTCAGGTTCGGTGTATTCCTGGGAAGCATCGGAAACGAGAAGCATGGCATCTGCCGTGGGCAGCGCCGTGAGGGTGGTCAGCGTATGCGTTGACCCCAGCCCGCCAACGCCCGGGGAGTCAACCACCGTCAGCCCGCCGGAGAGTACCTTCCGTGGCAGGAAGACTTCGGCGGCCACCAGTTTTTTGGCATTGCCGGGGTTTCCGCGTTCGGAAACGTAGGTGGCGAGTTCGCCGATGTTGACCGGCTGGCGTTCCAGCGATGCTTCGTCGCCGGGCTCCACGTCAGCCTGTGGCAGGAGGACAAACGCCGACGCCGGGTCACCGTGCCGCACTACTGTCGGCACCGACGTGGCGATGTCGTCGTCCACCGGGCACACGGGGGCGTTCACCAGTGCATTGATGAGCTTGCTTTTGCCTTGCTTGAATTCACCCACCACGATCACGCGGATGCTTGGATCCTGCAGTCTGCGCAGCGTCTGGTCCAGGCGTTTTCTCAGGTCGGCGCGGTCTCCTGCGCTAACCAGGCCGATGCCCTGTTCCACAAGCTTTGTCAGTTGTGCCGCTGTGAGCGGAGTTGAGGGCCTTGCCGTTCCTGCTGGGTCTGCCGTCTTTGCCAGACCCCCGGGGCGTTGCGTTTCAACCACAGCCAGTCCTTTGCTTCAAGTCTCGAAAAAGGGGACGTTGGGGTCGCCGTGCGAAGTGCCCGGCAGGTGTTCTGGGCCACCTGCCGGGCACTCCCGCTACCCGGGACGAGCTGCTACAGCGTTACGTCACCGCCATGGTCAGCGACGATGTTGTCCTCGATGTCGACGTCCACTTCGGTGTTGACCGAGTTGTCCTCGGTGAATTCGAGCTCGTTGTCGGCGATAACGGTGTTGTCCTTGACCACCGTCGTCTCCGAGTTGTCGTTGAAGGAGTCCTCGAGCTCGACGTCGATTTCGGTCTCTGTCTCATTGAACGAGTCGTCAATCTCAACATCCGTTTCGGTCTCGTTGAAGGAGTCCTCGACCTCAATCTCGGTGGAGTTGTCGGTGTTGAAGGAATCCTCGATCTCGGTCGAGTTGTCGTTGAATGAATCCTCAACGTCTACTTCCACGTCAGTTTCAGTCGAGTTATCAACCGAGTTGTCGTTGAAGGAGTCCTCGATTTCGACTTCCACATCGGTCTCGGTCGAATTGTCCGAGTTGTCGTTGAACGAATCGTTGGTGGAGTTGTCGGAGTTGTCGGAGTTGTCGTTGAAGGAATCCTCGACGTCGACCTCCAGGTCCGTGTTGAAGGAGTCGTCGATGTCCGTCTCCTCGTTGCCGATGTTGACGTCTCCCCCGGCTGTAATGGAGTTGTCTTCGGAGTTGTCCGTGGAATTGTCCGTGTTGTAGGAATCCTCGGTGTTGTAGGAGTCATCGACGTCGAGGTCCCCGCCAGCGGCATTGGCGTAGTCGCCGGAGGCCACAACCGAGTCGTTGTCGAACCATTGCTTGACGTCGCCGTCGGCCCAGATGTTCTGGTTGACGGACTGGTCGGTGATCGTGTCGCGGTCATCCACCGTAGACGTGTACGAGTAGTTGTTGACGACGTGGTGCAGCTGCTGGACTGCGTGTGCGTGGTCATCGTGGTCATGGCCGCCACCACCGTGGCCGCCACCGTGTCCACCACCGTGGGGAGGCGGAGGAGTGTGACCGCCTCCACCGCCACCGATGTGGCCGGTCGCTGCGCCGTTGCCGCCGGTGTTGTACTCCCGGTCGAAGGAGGAGTGGTTGAGGGTGATGGGAGCGTAGTCCAAAACAACCGGCATGGCAGCATCAACATCTGCAGAGCAGACGTGGCCCAGGCCGTGATCCTCAAGTACCTTCTCCGGATCGTCCAGGAAGTCCTTTGCTGCTTGCTGGTTTCCAAAAAGGCTCATCAGGAACTGGACGAGCTCGCTTGCGAGTGTAGGCATTGGATGGTCCTCAAATCTTCTCTGAGTTGTGGCTGGCCTGGCGTCCTTACCAAGCTTGAATCAAACGTACGGTCCCACCCAAAGACCGGGCATCGGGTCACTTCCCCCTACCGCCAGGCCCCTGCTAGGGGATCAGCGGCACTCCCATTAGGGGTTATAGGGGCTCACTCACGTTGGGGGTTTTCGGACCCCAACGCGAGGCGCAGCCGGACCAGCAGGTCGGAACGGTTTTCGGCACCAAGGCGGCGTCGCATCCGGGCGATGTGGTGTTCAGCGGTCCGCGGGGAGATGTAGATCGCCTCTCCGATTTCGCGGTAGGTCTTCCCTTCAAGCACCAGCCTCGCCACCTCCTTTTCGCGCTCGCTCAGGCCTGAGCCGGCGTCCGGTGGCACGCTGTTGCTGCTCTCCGCGGCCGGAACACTGCGCGGTTCCGCTGGCCCGGATCCCGTGCCGGCTGAGCTTCCCTGGGGATGAAGATCGCGTGCACAGGACAACAGGCGGATCATGTCCTTGCGCTCGTCTGCGCGGGCCGCCGCGTGCCCGGCGAGCCGCGCACCCTCCCACGGCATCCCGACGGCGTTGAGCCCCCGCGCGGCAGCCTCCACATCGGAGGCCGCAAAGTTTGCCGCCATGACCGACACCCAGGCCTTGCCAGCGGCCGCCAGCACCCACGCGAGGTGGCTGTGGTCCGACGCCCGGGCCAGCGCCGTGGCGTGCGGTGCCAGGTCTGCGGGGCTCTCGTTCAGCAGCGCGGCCTGGACACCGGCCCAGTGCAACGGAACCGCCCACAGCGGCGGGTCGCCGAGGTCGTGCAACAGCTTCCATGCTTCGTCGAGGTAATGCGACACCCGCCTGGTCTCGCGGAGCCGCGCAGCCGTGATCATCAATTCGCCCCACGGCAGGAGGTTGTAGAGGTCCACGGACGTGTGAAGCATGGCCTCCCTCGCCCGCTCCCAGGCCAGGACCAGGTCATGGACTTCGCCGCTTCGACGCGCGAGGCCCACCTCCAGGGCAGCGCACAGGAATTCATCCCGCGGAACCAGTGGCCAGTGGTTGGCCTTTGAGGCCTCGTTGATGGCCAACCGGGCGTCCTCAGGCTTGTCCTGCTGCATGGCTGACCACGCCTGGAGCAGGAACAGCCTGGGCTTGGCCGCGTCGCCGCCCTGTCCGGCCGCAACTGCCGCACGCACAATGGTTTCCGCCAGGTGCGGCTCACCGCTGTGCAGCGCCACCAGCGCGGCGAGGGCGCCGGGCGTATCAGGCATCGGGACTGAGGCGCCGGAGGCGTTCAGCATGTCCGACGCATGGATGAGCATGGGGAGCCCCTGATGCGGGTCCCCTGACAGCGATTCGAGGACGCCTTTGGCCGCCTGGGCCTGTGCGACGGCCAGGAGCGTGGGCGACGCCGGAGACGAGCCGCTGGGGAACATGGACTCGGCTCCGGCGCGGTTTCCGCAGCCGATCATGGCCACAGCTGCGGCCGGCGCGGAGGGTCCCACTTTTGCGGCGCCAAGCCACGTGTAGACATCCGCGCTGCGGCCCAGCATCCCCCGCTGCGCCCACACTGCTGCAGAGACGTCCACGGCGAGGCGGAGGTCTGGCGGTTCAGGGCACACCAGCAGGCCGTCGATGATGCGGTCCGCGGTATCCAGGTCTCCGGTGGCCGAAGCGGCGTGCGCGCGGCGGGCCGCCGTAGCCAGGTCGTCGGCACCTGCCAGCAGGGCTTCGTCAAACAGTTGGGCGGCAAGGCCCGGATCGTGCTCGAGTGCCTTGTTCCCGGCCCGTTCCAGCTCAGCCGCCACCCGGTGGTCGGCAAGGCCGCTCCGTGCCAGTTCGCGGGCGAAGTCACCGAGCGGGCGCCGTTCCGCAGCGAAGCATCCCACCAGTTCGCGCTGTAACGCGTGGATCCTGGGTGTGGGCGTCAGGGTCAGGAGCGCGTGCTGGGCTGTCCCCACGACGGTACCGTCCGGGAGGAGGAGCCCGGACTCCTCCGCCTTTGCAACCAGCGAGTCGAGGCTCTCTACGTCGCCGCTACCCACCTTCCGCTCAAGTTCCGCAGGTAATGGCCCGGGAAGGGTAAACCCGACCGACAATGCCAGCAGGAGTTCCCGGACGGCCGCGTTCTCGCCGCGAAGCTGCGCCATGAATTGCGGGTCATCCGGCGCCCGCCGGTCCAGTTCGAGCCCTGCTTCCGGTGC
>Ga0307410_10000967_pt1 | contig 12342 bp, 22 predicted proteins | sample 322Ometagenome_3_FD_203707 | JGI IMG/M metagenome (GOLD analysis project Ga0307410, IMG submission 203707) | Maize rhizosphere microbial communities from greenhouse at UC Davis, California, United States - 322HYB-O-3 | ecosystem: Host-associated > Plants > Roots > Rhizosphere > Soil | place...
TGCACCTCCTCGACGCTGCCCACGGCGGCGATGCGGCGAACGATGCCCTGGCGCTCGTAGTAGTCGAGCACCGGGGCGGTCTGGGCGCGGTAGGCCTCGAGGCGCACCTTCACGGCGTCCGGATCATCGTCCGCCCGGCCCTCGATCTCGCGGCGGCGCTCGATGCGGGCGAGGATCTCCTCGTCGGCGACGTCGAAGAAGAGCACCACGTCCATCCTGCGGCCGAGGTCGGCCAGCACGCGGTCGACGCCCTCGGCCTGCGGGATGGTGCGCACCACGCCGTCGAAGATCACCCCGCCGGCGGCCTCGGGCTTCGCCAGCTCCTCGCGCACGATCCCGAGGATGAGGTCGTCGCTGACGAGCTGGCCGGCGTCCATGACCGCCTGCGCCTTCAGCCCCAGCGGCGTGCCGCGCTTCTTGTGGTCGCGCAGCAGGTCGCCGGTGGCGAACTTCGGAAGCCTGAGCGTCCGGGCGAGGAGGGCGCCCTGCGTGCCCTTCCCCGCGCCCGGCGGGCCCATCAGGAGGATGTCCATGTCGTCCCTGGTTGGGGGGTCCCCGGAGCGGTCTGGCCCCCAGTGTCCCGAAAGGGAGCTGGGGGCCAGTGTCCGGCTGCTAGCGACCCCGGCTCACATGTAGCGCTGCTGGCGCCCGCGGAACTTGACCCGGCCGGTCTTCATGAAGCTGTCGTACTTGCGGAGCACCCGGTGCTGCTCCACCTGGGCGATCGTGTCGAGCAGCACGCCGACGACGATCAGGACCGAGGTGCCGCCCCACTGGGCCTGGATGCCGAGCCGCGCGGTGACGATGATCGGCAGCAGCGAGATCGCCGCGAGGAACAGCGCGCCCGGCAGGGTGACCCGCGCCAGCACGCCGTCGATGTAGTCCGCCGTGGCGGCGCCCGGCTTCACGCCGGGGATGAACCCGCCCTGCTTCTTCAGGTTCTCGGCGATGTCCACCGAGTTGAAGATGATCGACGTGTAGAAGTACGTGAACACGACGATCATGAGGGCGAAGAGGATGTTGTACGCCCAGTCGCCCGGGGTGAAGACGTTCGCGATCTCGGTGAGCGTCGGGTTCTGCGTGAAGCTGGCCAGCGTGCCCGGGACGATGATGATCGTCTGGGCGAAGATGATCGGCATCACGCCCGCGGTGATCAGGCGGATCGGAATGAACGTCTTCTGGCCCTCCCGGATGCGGCCCCGGCCCATCACCTTGCGCGGGATCTGGATCGGGATGCGGCGCGCGGCGATGGTCATCGCCACGACCGCGGCCACCGCCAGCGTGAGCACGGCCAGGAACGTCACCGCCCCGAGGGGCGAGACGACGTCCGAGCGGACGTACTGCGCCAGGTTCAGCGTGCCCGGCCAGAGCTGCTCGAGGATCGAGAAGGCGATGAGCAGGCTCATGCCGTTGCCGATGCCGCGCTCGGTGATCTGCTCGCCGAGCCACATGACGAAGATGGCGCCGGCGGTGAGCGTGAGCACGATGACCAGGCGGCTGGCGAAGCCCGCGTTGGGCACGGCGCCCGGGATCGACTCGGTGAAGAGCGCGTAGGTCCAGGCCTGCGAGATCGCGATGAGCACGGTGGCGTACCGTGTCCACTGCGTGATCTTCTTCCGGCCCTCCTCGTCCTTCTGCATCTTGCCGATCGAGGGCACGATGCCGCCCGCGAGCTGGAAGATGATCGAGGCCGAGATGTAGGGCATGATGCCCAGGGCGAAGACCGTCGCGCGCGACAGGCCGCCGCCCAGGGTGTCGTAGAGCCCGAAGAGGCCGGCGGCCCCCGAGTTCCGGATGTAGTCGGCCAGGGCCGAGACGTTGACGCCCGGGGCGGCGATGTGCGCGCCGATCCAGTAGATGAGCAGGGCCAGGAAGGTGAACTTCAGCTTCCGGCCGAGCTCGTCGTCGAGACCCAGCCCGGCGGGGACGCGCGGTGCGGTCACTATTAACCCTCGATGGTGCCGCCGGCCGCCTCGATCTTGGCGCGGGCCGACGCGGAAAGGGCGATGCCGCGGACCGTGTAGGCCCGATCGACGTCACCGGTGCCCAGGAGCTTGACCGCCTCGCCCGCCTTGCCGACGAGGTTGGCCGCGTACAGCGACTCCGGGGTGACTTCGGTCGTCGGGAGCTTCTTCAGCTGCGACAGGTTGACGGCCTGCGCGGTCACCTTGAACGGATTGGTGAAGCCGCGCTTCGGCAGACGCCGGTACATCGGCATCTGGCCGCCCTCGAACCCGGGGTTCGTCGAGCCGCCGGTGCGGGCCTTGTGGCCCTTGTGACCCTTGCCGCTCGTCTTGCCCAGCCCGGAGCCCGGGCCGCGGCCCAGGCGCTTGCGCGACTGGGTGCTGCCCTTGGCCGGGCGCAGGTTCGACAGGGTGATCTTGTCCTTCTGCTGGTCGGCCATTCGATCAGCCCTCCTGGGCCGGCGTCACCTCGACGAGGTGCCGCACCTTGTACAGCATGCCCTGGATCGCCGGCGAGTTGGTCACGACGATCGTCTGCTGGTGATGCCGCAGGCCGAGGGAGCGCAGGGTGCGGCGCATCGTCTCGGCGTGCCCGATCTCCGAGCGGATCTGCTTGACCACGAGGGTCTTCGCGTCCTTCTCGCTGGGGATCGTGGCGGCGTGGAACTTGGGGCCCTGACGGCCCACCACGGGATTACGGCCCATCGCTTCAGCCCTCCTGCTTCTGACGGGGGCGGTAGGCGATCTGGTCGGTCTCGACGCCGCGCTCCCGCGCGATCTGGCGGACGCTGACGAGATCCTGCAGACCGGCCATCGTCGCGCGCACCATGTTGTGCGGATTGTTCGAGCCGAGGCTCTTGGTCAGGATGTCGGTGATGCCGACGCACTCGAGCACCGCGCGCACCGGGCCGCCGGCGATGATGCCGGTACCCGTGGCGGCCGGCTTCAGCAGCACGCGGCCCGCGCCGTGCGCGCCGAGGACCTCGTGCGGGATCGTCGAGCCCGCGCGCGGGACGTCGACCATGCCGCGCTTGGCGGCCTCGACGGCCTTGCGCACCGCCTCGCTGACCTCGTTCGCCTTGCCCGTCGCGACGCCGATCTTGCCCTTGCCGTCGCCGACGGCGACGAGGGCGTTGAACGAGAACCGGCGGCCGCCCTTGACGACCTTGGCCACGCGGTTGATCGCGATGACGTTCTCGACGTGCTCCTTCTCCTCGCGGTCGCCGCGCGCGTCCGAGCGGTCGCGCCGGTTGCCGCGGCCGGGGCCGCCCTGGCCGCCCTGACCGCGCCCGCCGCCCTGCCCGCCGCGCCCGCGGCCGCCGCCCTGGCCGCCCCGGCCGCCGCCCTGATAGGGGCCGCCGTGGGTGCCCTGGCCGCCGCCCACCGGGCCGCGCTCCTGCGTCTGGACGGAGCTCTGCTCGGCCGCAGACGCGTCGCCGCCGGGACGCTCTTCCTTCGGCTCGGCCGAGGCCGGGCCCTTCTGCTCGTCTGCCATTTAGAACTCCAATCCGCCTTCGCGCGCGCCCTCGGCGATCGCCTGGACGCGGCCATGGTAACGGTAACCCGCGCGGTCGAACACCACCTTGGTGATCCCGGCGGCCTTGGCCTTCTCGGCCAGCAGCTTGCCCACGGCCCGGGCCTTGCCGACCTTGCCGGCGCCCTCGACCTGGATGCCCTCGCTGCCGTCGCTGACGCCGAGGACCGTCACGCCGCGCGCGTCGTCGACGAGCTGGGCGTAGGCGTGCTTGAGCGAGCGGAAGATGACCAGGCGCGGCCGCTCGGCCGAGCCCTCGAGCCGGCGACGGATCCGGACGTGCCGCCGGTAGCGCTTCTCGGAGCGGCTCTTCGGAGAATGAATCGGACGCATCGCTTACTTGGCTCCTGTCTTGCCGGCCTTGCGGCGGACCTGCTCACCCTGGTAGCGGATCCCCTTGCCCTTGTAGGGCTCGGGCGGACGGACGTTGCGGATCTCCGCGGCCACCTGGCCCACGGTCTCCTTGTCGGCCCCCTGCACCGTCACGGTCGTGGCGTTGGGCACCACGAAGGTGATCCCCTTCGGCGCCTTGTACTCGACCGGGTGCGAGAAGCCCATGTTCAGCAGCAGGCCGTAGGGGCGGGACTCGGCCTTGTAGCCGACGCCCTGGATCTCGAGGGTCTTCGCGAAGCCCTTCGAGACGCCCTCGACCATGTTGTTGATCAGCGAGCGGGTCAGGCCGTGCAGCGCCCGGTGCTTCTTCTCGTCCGAGGGCCGGGTCACGACGACCTCGCCGTTCTCCAGCGCGATGGTCATGTCGGCCGGGAGGGTGCGCGTGAGCTCGCCCTTCGGGCCCTTCACGCTGACCGTGTTGCCCTGCACGTTGACCGTCACGCCCTGCGGCACGACGACCGGCTTCTTTCCGATACGCGACATCGTAGCGCTCCTTACCAGACGACGGCGACGAGCTCGCCGCCCAGGTTGGCGCTGCGGGCGTCGCGGTCGCTCATGAGACCGCGCGGCGTCGAGACGATGGCCATGCCCAGGCCGTTCTTGACGCGCGGGATCTCGCGGCACTTCACGTAGCGGCGCAGGCCCGGCTTCGAGACGCGGTGCAGCTCGCGGATGACCGGGGTCTCGTTGTGATACTTCAGGTACAGCCGCAGCACGCCGTGCGCGTCGTCGTCGAGGACCTTGAAGTCCGCGATGTAGTGATTGTCGCGCAGCAGGCGGGCGAGCTCGTTCTTGAGCTTGCTCACCGGCATATCGACCCGGCGGTGCCCCGCCATGCAGGCGTTGCGGATGCGGGTCAGCATATCCGCGACGGGATCCGTCATGCTCATCGTCGCGTCTCCTTACCAGCTGGCCTTGCGCACGCCGGGGATCATCCCGGTCAGCGCAAGTTCACGGAAGCAAATCCGGCAGAGGCCGAACTTGCGCAGAAAGGCCCGCGCCCGCCCGCAGCGCTGGCAGCGGTTCACGGCACGCACCTTGAACTTGGGCGTGCGCTTGGCCCGCTCGATCCATGCAGTCTTCGCCATTTATCCTTTGTCTCCTCAGGCCACGCGCTGGGGGAGCTCGCCGCGGAACGGCCAGCCGAATGCCCGCAGGAGGGCCATCGCCAGATCGTCACGCCCGGCGGACGTGACCAGCGTGATGTCCATCCCGTGGATCTTCTCGACCTTGTCGAAGTCGATCTCCGGGAAGATCATCTGCTCCTTGATGCCGAACGTGTAGTTCCCGCGCCCGTCGAAGCTCTTGTTCGGCAGGCCCCGGAAGTCGCGCACGCGCGGCAGGGTGATGTTGATGAACCGGTCGAGGAACTCGTACATGCGCGCCCCGCGCAGCGTCACGCTGGCGCCGACCGGCATCCCCGCCCGCAGCCCGAAGTTGGCGATCGCCTTCTTGGCGCGCGTCACCACCGGCTTCTGCCCGCTGATCTGGGCCAGCTCGTCGACGGCCGCGTCGATGAGCTTCGGGTTCTTCGCCGCCTCGCCCATGCCGACGTTGAGCACGATCTTCACGAGCCGCGGCACCTGGTGCGGGTTCGTGAGGCCGAACTCCTTCGCGACCTGGGGCCGGACGGTGGTCTCGTAGTACGTCTGCAGGCGCGGCTTGCCGACCGACGCCTTCGGCGCCGGATCGGTCGGGCCCGTGGGCTTCCGCTTCTCGGACTTGGCCGGCTGCGCCGGCGCGCCCGCGCCCGCCTTCTTGGGCGCCTTCGCGGGGGCCTTGCCCCCCTTCTCGCTGGTCTTCGCCATCGCTTACCGGCTCCTCGGAATCGACTGTCCGCTCTTCACCGCGATCCGCTCGACGGTCCCGTCGGCGTCCTTGCGGCGGCGCACCCGCGTCGGCTCGCCCGACTTCGGGTCGAGGAGCATGACCTTCGAGTGGTGGATCGGGGCCGGGAACTCCACGATGCCGGCCTCGGTCGTCTGCGTCGCGCGGCGGTGCCGCTTGACGATGTTCACGCCGTCCACGGTCACGCGGCCGGTCTTCGGGAAGACGCGGAGGACCTTGCCCTCCTTGCCCTTGTCGTCGCCCGAGATGACCCGGACGGTGTCACCCTTGGTGACGTGCAGCTTGAGGCGGACGACCGGCTTCTGCCGGACGCGCTTCGCCTTCTTGTAGACGAGGGGCTTCATATCAGAGCACCTCCGGCGCCAGCGAGACGATCTTCATGTAGCGCTTCTCGCGCAGCTCGCGCGCGACGGGCCCGAAGATGCGCGTGGCCTTCGGCTCGCCCGCGTCGTTGATCAGGACCGCGGCGTTCTCGTCGAAGCGGATGTAGGAGCCGTCCTTGCGGCGGGTCTCCTTCGCCGTCCGCACGATCACGGCCTTCGCCACGTCGCCCTTCTTCACCTGGCCGGTCGGGATCGCGTCCTTGATGGCCACGACGACCCGGTCGCCGAGGCCGGCGTAGCGGCGCTTCGAGCCGCCGAGGACGCGGATCACGAGGGCCCTGCGGGCGCCCGAGTTGTCCGCGATCCGAACGATGGTTTCCTGTTGAATCATGGTGTCGGTTCCTTACTTCGCCCGCTCGACGACTTCGGTGACGCGCCAGCTGACCGTCTTGGCCAGGGGCCGCGTCTCCATGATACGGACCGTGTCGCCCACCTTGGCGTCGACCTCGTTCCGCGCCTTGACCTTCTTGGTGACGGTGATCTGCTTGCCGTAGGCCGGGTGCGCGTAGCGCCGCACCATGGCCACCGTCACGGTCTTCTGCATCTTGTCGCTGGTCACCACGCCCGTGCGCACCTTGCGGCGGCTGCGGGCCTCGGTGCCGGCATCGGTGCCGGCATCGGTGCCGGACTGCTCGTTCTGCTCAGCCATGTCTCGTCGCCTCAGGCCTTGGCCGCGCGCGCGGGAGCGTTGCCGCTCTCGCGCTGGCGCAGCACCGTCAGGACGCGGGCGATATCGCGCCGCAGGGTCCGGAATCGGATCGGGTTGTCCACCGTCTGGGTGGCGCTCGCGAAGCGCATGCGGAAGCGCTCCTCGCGCAGCTCCGTGAGCTTCTGCTGCAGCTGCTCGACGCTCAGGTCGTTCAGGTCGCTCGCCTTCATGCCGTCGCCTCCTCGCGCTTCAGGAAGCGCGTCTTGACCGGCAGCTTGGCGGCGGCCAGCGTCATCGACCGGCGGGCGAGCTCTTCCGGCACGCCCTCGATCTCGAACATGATGCGGCCGGGCTTGACCACCGCCACCCAGCCCTCGGGATTGCCCTTGCCCTTGCCCATGCGGGTCTCGGCGGGCTTCTTCGTGATCGGCTTGTCCGGGAAGATCCGGATCCACACCTTGCCGCCGCGCTTCATCTCGCGCGTCATCGCGATACGGGCCGCCTCGATCTGCCGGTTCGTGATCCAGCCCGGCTCGAGGGTCTGCAGCGCGAACTCGCCGAAGGCGATGCTGCTGCCGCGCTGGGCGATGCCCTTGGTGCGGCCCTTGAAGGTCTTGCGGAACTTGATCCGCTTCGGTGCCAGCATGGCTCAGCTCCCCGTGCTGTAGGTGCGGCCCGAGACGTCCTCGACGACCTCACCCTTGAAGATCCACACCTTGATGCCGATCGTGCCGTAGGTCGTCTTCGCCGTCGAGTGGGCGTAGTCGATGTCGGCGCGCAGCGTGTGCAGCGGCACCCGGCCCTCGCGGTAGCCCTCGGTGCGCGCGATCTCCGCGCCGCCGAGGCGGCCCGAGACGCGCACGCGGATGCCCTGGGCGCCCATGCGCATCGCGCCCTGCACCGCGCGCTTCATGGCGCGGCGGAAGCTGATGCGCTGCTGGAGCTGGTGGGCGATGTTGTCGCCGACGAGCTGGGCCGAGGTCTCCGGCCGCTTGATCTCCTCGACGTTGATCGCCGCTTCCTTGCCCGTCAGCTGGGCGAGCTCGTCGCGCAGCTTGTCCACCTCGGCGCCGCGCTTGCCGATGACCACGCCCGGACGCCCGGTGTGGATCGTCACGGTCACCTTGCCCGGCTTGCGCTCGATCGTGATCTCGCTGATCGCCGCGTGGCCCAGGCGGGCCTTCAGGTACTTCCGGATCAGCTCGTCCTCCTTGAGCAGCGCCGGCATGTCCTTGGTCGCGAACCACTTCGACGACCAGGGCTTCACCACGCCCAGGCGGAAGCCGATCGGATGCGTCTTCTGACCCATGTTACCTGCCCCCCTTGGTGCCGGCGGTGCCGACGTGGATCTCCACGTGGCTGGTCCGCTTCCGGATCGGCGTGGCCCGGCCCTGCGCCGCGGCCGTGAAGCGCTTCAGCGGCGAGCCCATGTTGATCTGGGCCTTCGTCACCACCAGCGCGTCGACGTCGAACGACGCGTTGTCGCTCATCGCCTTCTGCTCCGCGTTCGCCACCGCCGAGCGCAGCGTCTTGGCGATCTGCTTCGCGGCGAGCTTCTTCGAGAACGCCAGGTAGGCGTAGGCCTCGTTGACGTTCTTGCCGCGGATCTCGTCGATCACCAGGCGCATCTTGCGCGGGCTCTGCCGCACGCTGCGCTGGATGGCGTGGCCCAGCTCGCGCGCCGGGCCCGTCTTGCTCTTCGTGCTCACGAGGGCCTCGCCTTCTTGTCCGCCACCAGCTTGCCGCTGTGGCCGCGGAAGAGCCGGGTCGGGGCGAACTCGCCGAGCTTGTGGCCCACCATGTTCTCGCTCACGTAGACCGGCACGAACTTGTTGCCGTTGTGCACCGCGAACGTGTGGCCCACGAACTCGGGGAGGATCGTGCTCGCCCGGCTCCAGGTCTTGACGACCTTCTTCTCGTTCTTCCCGTTGAGGGCCGTCACCTTCAGGAGCAGCGACTCCTGCACGAAGGGGCCCTTCTTGATGCTACGCGCCATTACTTGGTCGCCTTCCCGCGCTTGCGGCCGCGGACGATGAGCTTGGTGGACGCCTTCTTCGACTTGCGGGTCTTCCGGCCCTCGGGCTTGCCCCACGGGCTCGTCGGCGCGCGGCCGCCCGAGCTCTTGCCCTCGCCGCCGCCCAGCGGGTGGTCGACCGGGTTCATCGCCACGCCGCGGACCTTCGGGCGCTTGCCGAGCCAGCGGCTCTTGCCGGCCTTGCCGACCGAGAGCAGCTCGTGCTCGCTGTTGCCCACCTCGCCGATCGTGGCGAGGCAGCGGCCGTGCACCAGGCGCATCTCGGTGGAGCGCAGGCGCAGCGTCACGTAGTCGCCCTCCTTCGCCACCACCTGGGCGCTCGTCCCGGCCGAGCGCATCATCTGCGCGCCCTTGCCGATCTTGAGCTCCACGTTGTGCACCGTGGTGCCCAGGGGGATCTCGCCGAGCGGCAGCGCGTTGCCGGGACGCGGGTCGGAGCCCGGGCCCGAGACGACGGTGTCGTTCTGCTTCAGCCCCTTCGGGTGCAGGATGTAGCGCTTCTCGCCGTCGGCGTACACCAGCAGGGCGATGCGCGCGCTGCGGTTCGGATCGTACTCGATCTCGGCCACGCGGGCCGGGATCCCGAACTTGTTGCGCTTCCAGTCGATGACGCGGTACTGGCGCTTGTGGCCGCCGCCGCGGTGCCGGCTGGTCAGGTGGCCCAGGTTGTTGCGGCCGCCGCTCTTCGTGATCGGCTCGACCAGGCTCTTCTCGGGCTCGCTGCGCGTGATCTCGTCGAAGCCCGAGACCGAGCGGAAGCGCGTGCCGGCCGTCATGGGCCGGAATTGACGGATGCTCATGCTCAGACCTCGTAGACCGGAATGCTCGCCGACCCCTCGGCCAGCGTGACGACCGCCTTCTTCCACGCCGCCGTGGTGCCGCGCGTCCGGCCGCGGACGACCGCGTGCCGGCGCATCTGCATCGTGCGCACGTCGGCAACCTTCACCCCCGCGAACAGCTGCTCGAGCGCCGAGCGGATCTGGTACTTGTTCGCGTCCGGGTGGACCTCGAACGTGTAGGCCTGCCGATCCTGGTACGCCACCGAGCTCTTCTCGGTGATCAGCGGCCGCACGATGATCTCATGCAGGGCGGGCATTACTCGGTCTCCTTCTTCTTCCGGGGGGCCGCCTTCGTGGCCGCGCCCTCGGTCGCCGACTTCTTGGTGGCCTTCTTGGCGGGCTTCTCAGCCGCCCCGGCGCTCGCCGCCTTCTTGGTGGCGCGCTTCTTCGGCGCCGGCGCGGCCTCGGCCGCGTCCGTCGCCTCGGGCTCGACGCCCGTCAGCGCGGCCTCTTCGACCACCACCGCGTCCGCCCAGAGGACGTCGTAGGCCGACGCCTCGGCGTAGGCCAGCACCTCGACGCCCGGCAGGTTCCGGCCGCTGAGGTAGGCCGCCGGGTTGTGCCCCGCGGTGAGGACCAGCGTCTTGCGCCCCGCCAGGCCCAGCTGCTCCAGCAGGCCGACGAGCTGCGCCGTCTTCGGGCCCTCGAAGGCGAGCCGCTCGACGACCACCAGCGCGTCCTCGCGGGCGCGGGCGTTCAGCGCGCTGCGGCGCGCGAGCTGCTTGACCTTCTTCGGGAGCGTGGTCGTGTAGTCGCGCGGCTGCGGACCGAACACGGTGCCGCCGCCCCGCCAGTGCGGCGCGCGGGTCGAGCCCTGGCGCGCGCGGCCGGTGCCCTTCTGGCGCCACGGCTTCTGGTTGCCGCCCGAGACGAAGCTGCGCGTCTTGGTCGCGGCGGTGCCCTGGCGCTGGTTGTTCAGGAACGCGCGCACGGCCGTGTGCAGCACCGGCTCGTTCACGGTGCCGTCGAAGTACTCGGCCGGGAGCGCGAACTTGGCTTCACGCCTGGCGCCGGCCGCGGAATAGTGCAGAGCCTCAATCATGGCGGCTCGGTCCCCCCTGCTTGGCGACGGTCACGATGCCGTTCTTCGAGCCCGGGACGGCGCCCCGGACGAACAGCAGATTGCGCTCGGCATCCACGCGCACCACCGTCAGGCCCAGCTCGGTGTGCCGCTTGTTGCCGTGCTGGCCGGGCATGCGCTTGCCCTTGATCACGCGCGACGGGTCGGTGCCCGGCCCGATCGAGCCCGGCTTCCGGAAGCGCGTGTTGCCGTGCGAGGCCGGGCCGCCCCCGAAGCCGTGCCGGTGCACGACGCCCTGGAAGCCGCGGCCCTTGGTCGTGCCGGTCACCTTGACCAGCTCGCCCGGGGCGAAGATGTCCACCTTCACCTCGGCGCCCGGCGCCGGCGCGTCGCCGTCGTGGGCGAACTCGCGCACGATCTGCGGCGCCACGTCCAGGCCCGCCTTCTTGGCGTGGCCCAGCTCGGCCTTCGGGGTCCGGCTCGCCTTCTTGGCGCCGAAGCCCAGCTGCACGCTGCCCGCGCCCGCCATCACGACGCGGTTGGGGCCGACCTCGATCACCGTCACCGGCACCGAGGTGCCGTCTTCCGCGAACACCCGGGTCATCCCGAGCTTGCGGCCAATGAGTCCGTTAGTCATCGCTATTCGCCTCTCGCCTACTCGACCTTGATCTCGACGTCGACGCCGGCCGGGAGGTCCAGCTTGGTCAGGGCGTCCATGGTCTGCGGACGGGAGTCGTGGATGTCGAGCAGCCGCTTGTGCGTGCGCAGCTCGAACTGCTCCCGGCTCTTCTTGTCCACGTGCGGGCTGCGGAGGACCGTCCACCGCTCCATCTTGACCGGGAGGGGGATCGGGCCCGACACCTGGGCGCCGGTCTTCTCCGCCGTGCGCACGATGTCCGCCGCGGCCTGGTCCAGCACCACGTGGTCGAACGCCTTGAGGCGAATGCGGATCTTGCCTGCCATTAGTTCCTCGGATCGTGGTAGAGGCCGGCCGGAAACGGACGGCGTGCCTTGCGGGTTCCCCCGCGCCGGGACGGGCCCATGTGCCCGTCCCGCAGCTGGTTCCTGCGCCTGCCTTACGCCTGCTTCTTGCTGATGATCTGCTCGGCCACGGCCTTCGGCACTTCCTCGTAGTGCGCGAACTGCATCGAGTAGACCGCCCGGCCCTGGCTCATCGAGCGCAGGGTGGTCGAGTAGCCGAACATCTCGGCCAGCGGCACGTGGGCCGCGATGACCTGGGCCTCGCCGCGCTGCGTCATGCCGCCCACCTTGCCGCGGCGGCCGGAGAGATCGCCGATGATGTCGCCGAGGTAGTCGCTCGGGGCCACGACCTCGACCTCCATGATCGGCTCCAGGATGACCGGCTTCGCCGAGCGGGCGGCCTCCTTGAAGGCCATCGAGCCGGCGATCTTGAACGCCATCTCGCTCGAGTCGACGTCGTGGTAGCTGCCGAAGACCAGCGTGGCCTTCACGTCGACCACCGGGTAGCCGGCCAGCACGCCCGTCTCGCACGCCTCGCGGAAGCCCGCCTCGATCGGCTTGATGAACTCGCGCGGAATCACGCCGCCGACGATCTTGTCCTCGAACTGGATGCCGGCGCCCGGCTCCGTCGGCTCGAGGTGGATCACGACGTGGCCGTACTGGCCCTTGCCGCCCGACTGGCGCACGAACTTCGC
>Ga0307410_10000969_pt1 | contig 12335 bp, 12 predicted proteins | sample 322Ometagenome_3_FD_203707 | JGI IMG/M metagenome (GOLD analysis project Ga0307410, IMG submission 203707) | Maize rhizosphere microbial communities from greenhouse at UC Davis, California, United States - 322HYB-O-3 | ecosystem: Host-associated > Plants > Roots > Rhizosphere > Soil | place...
GTTAATCCACATTTTGATGCTGTATTTACAATCATTACTTTTTTACCTTTCAAAGAAGCAAAATCAAAAGGATTTCCGGATAAATCTTCTACTTTGTATTGGTATATAGTTTCTTTTGCCATAACCTTGTCCGTTTTAGGAGTTTTTGTTTTATTAGTTTGCGCCTGATTTTGGCAGCTAAATAAAAATAGTACGCCGTAAGCCAGAAATAATATTTTTTTCATCGTTTTAAATTTTTATAAAATTAATGAAAAACATTTTTGCAAAAAGCTTTTAGAGTGCTTTATTTTATTAAACACAAGTTAAATAAAAAAACGAAGCCTAACGTTAATCAGACGTTAGGCTTCTCCCCATACAAACAAATCAAACCATGAAATTTGAACCTTACAAGCAATTGCTGCTTTAAATTTTAGGGAGTTCCGGATGCAGAAATTCTGTTACTTCCCGGACTCGTTTTTTTATTTTAATTCGTCTCAGACAATTTATTAACTGAATAAACTTAACTGAAACGGATAATGATTTGCATTAATTTCAATCAACTAAAATTGTTTTTATTTAATAAAATCAGGCACCATTGGAGTATATATTTATCTTTCTAACCAATTCATTTCGTTGTGCATGTATGTGGTAACTATCTCAAAAATTATTTCGTTAACGGATAAGAAACCTTTAATCAGCGCCTGATTTTTCAGAAGTTAATAGTTCAACCGCTTAGCCATAAGAGCGAACTGTGCAGCTTCCTTATTTTTTATTCTTATTATAGCTGATGCCTCGGTTTATGATGAAAATTGTTATAATGTTCACGGCGTATATCTGGATAACTTTAATATTGGTGTTTACAATAATAAATTTTAGATTCAATAAAAACGATACGAACTAATTTTCGGTTGGAAGTCCGAAAGCATCAACTATTTAAACTTATGAACTTTTCAATCTTATCTTCTACAGAAATTTCAATCTGCTTTGATTCCGTTTGCTCCTGCCTTTTTTGAAAATCATTTTTATTAAAGTTTATTAATGCCAAAACATTGGTTAGGGCTAAGATTAATATTTTTAAAGCATTTATTTTCTGCATGATTTTTCTTGTATTTCGAATTATCTTCTTTTTAATCAAACTTTACAATACGATTCATTTCTATTGACTAAAATATTTTTATAAGAGTTTATAATTACATTGCTATTAACTTTTTTAAGATTAATATTATAATAGCATTTACGTAAAAGGTTTCCTTTTGGTTTAAAAAAAAGTAAAAAAAAAGTTGTTTTTTTTAAAGGCCCATATTTTACTAAGGCTAAGACTATTAAAAAAAATGTTTTTAATACAAAAAATCAACTACCTTTATCTCTAACTAATTTAAATATGCTATAAAAAAACTTTTGTTTAAGCTTAAAAAAACCAATCTATGAGTCAGGAAGAATTATTAGAATTAATCAACAAAAAGGACGAAAGAGCTTTTACACATTTGTACGATATGTACTCTAAGAGTCTATTCTCAGTTATTAATGTTTTAATCAAAAACCGAGAAGAAGCTGAAGATGTCCTGCAGGAAGTTTTTGTCAAAATCTGGAAAAATATCGATTCTTATAATGAAAGTAAAGGTCGATTTTATACGTGGATCCTTAATATAGCAAGGAATACGTCGATTGACAAGCTGAGATCGAAAAATTTTAATAACAGCCAAAAAAACCTTAACTCAGATAATTTCGTAAATCTGTTAGATGACAGTAATAAATTAATGAACAGAATTGATTCTATTGGTATACAGGAATTTGTGAAAAAACTGAAACCAAAATGTATTGAAATCATCGATTTATTATTTTTTAAAGGATATACCCAACAAGAAGCTTCAGAAGAATTGGCAATGCCGCTGGGAACTATCAAAACACAAAACAGAAACTGTATTAATGATTTACGTAATTACTTAAAAATATAATGGAAGCACAAGAATATATCGAATCAGGAATTCTGGAGTTATACGTTTACGGTTTATTAACCGAAAAAGAAAATCTGGAAATAGCTGAACTGGCAAAAAATAATCCTGAGGTAGATCAGGAAATTATTTCAATTGAAAAAGCTATTGTCGCTTTATCATCGAGTTTCTCTCCTTTTCACTCTGTAGCGAACTTTGAGAAAATCAAAGCCCGTCTGGAGCTTAAACATGGTAAGGTTGTCGAAATGAAACCAGCTTCAAACTGGTCTCAATATGTTGGCTGGGCAGCTGCTGTGCTATTGCTTTTAGGACTGGGGTACCAGACTTTAGAATTGACTAAAACAAAAGATGCAATTTCTACTGTTGGTACAGAGAAAAATAAAATAGAAAGAGAATTTGCATATCTAAATCAGCAGAATAAAGAGACTGAGAAAAGTTTAGCGATTGTAAGAGATATTAAAAATACAGGCGTAACACTTGGCGGTCAGGCAGTTTCCCCAACATCATTTGCAAAAGTGTACTGGAACAAGGAAACTAAGACTACTTATATTGATGCTGCAGGTTTGCCAAAACCTCCAAAAGGAATGGTTTACCAGGTTTGGGCATTAAAATTAAGTCCGGTATTAACACCTACAAGTATTGGTTTATTAAGCGATTTTGAAGGAAATCCTAAAAAAATATTTGCTGTTGACCGTACTAATGAAGCTGAAGCTTTTGGAATTACTCTGGAGCCTGCCGGTGGAAGTTTAACTCCGACTATGACACAATTATATACTCTAGGAAAAGTATAAAGGAAAAACATAAATTAAGAACTTAAAACATCAGGCGCATATTAATTTAATATGCGCTTTTTTTATTATTTTTAATACACTAATCAACCTCAAAACTATGAACGGAATTTTACTTCTCAGAATTGCTGTAGCGCTAATCCTTCTTACTCATTCTGTTTTCGGAATGTTTAATAATGGTATAAATGATTTTGGCAATTTGTACTTAAATCAAATTGGGTTTGCTCCTTTTGGAGTTTTTCTGGCATGGTCAATAAAAATTTCCCACGTTGTGGCAGCACTATTGTTGCTTCTTAACAAATATATCAGGGCAGCAGGATTTGTTACAATATTTGTACTTATAATGGGTATTATCCTGGTACACTTTCAGGAAGGCTGGTTTGTTGTTGGCGGTGGAAGAAACGGTATGGAATATAATTTTTTATTGATTATAGTTTTATTGGTAATCATGTATCCTAATGGATTTAAAAAATCACAATAAATGTCTTTTGCATAAAAAAAGGTTCAACTCTCGCTGAACCTTTTTTTTATGAATTAATCTTTATTTTTTGCTTTTATAATGTTTGCGGTAACTCGGATATGTTATAGCGCCAATTACGGCAATTGCACCCAGAGAATAATAAATCCAGTTTAGAGAATGTGCTTCTCCGCTTGCGTATGAATGCAGTCCTACCAAGTGGAAATTTACTCCGTAATAAGTAAATAAAATCGAAATAAAAGCAAACATACTCATCAGGTTAAAGAACCATTTTCCGCGTAATGCCGGAACAAATCTGGCGTGAATCACAAATCCGTAAACCATAATAGAGATTAACGCCCAGGTTTCTTTTGGATCCCATCCCCAGTAACGTCCCCAGCTTTCATTTGCCCATTGTCCACCCAAAAAGTTTCCAATTGTAAGCATAATCAAACCAATAGTCAATGCCATTTCGTTTATATAAGTGATTTCCTTGACATGTAAACTCATTTTGGCCTTGTTCTTATCATTGGTAAAGAAAATCAAAATCAAGGCCACAAAACCTAAAATCATTCCTAATGCAGTAGGACCATAACTAGCAACAATAACTGCCACGTGAATCATTAACCAGTAAGAATTAAGAACCGGCTGTAAATTTGCAATTTCCGGATCTACCCAATTTAAATTTGCAGACATAAAAATCATAGATGTTACAAATGCAGCCGAAGCTACAGTAAGTTTCGATTTTCTGTCAAAAGCTAAACCAAAGAACATTGTCGACCAAGCAACATATACAATAGCTTCGTAAGCATTACTCCAAGGTGCGTGACCTGAAATATACCATCTTGCGATCAATGCAGCCGTATGAAAGGCAAATATTATTCCAATTAAAATATGAAAACCATTTACTGTAATTCTTAAGAACTTTTTATCGAAGAAAATACTAAACAAAGTAAAAATCAACATAAAAATTCCTGCAAGCGAATACCAATAAGTCATTTTTGGCAAAATATCGTAGGTATTGTAAGCAATTTCAAGATCAATTTTTCTTTCACTTGGACGCACCTTTGATCCAAATTTCTTTTGGAAACCATTAATACTTTCTACCAAATTATCTGCATTGGTAAAATCCTTAGAAATTGAACCATTATTCAATGCACTAAAGTATAAAGGCAAAATCTGTTTTACATATGTAGAGTCCATTCCTTTTAGTCCGGCATTTTCACGTTCTAAGAAAGAAACCCATTTATTGTTCGGATCATTTGGAATTGGAAATATTTTCAAAATACTTCCGCTCAAAGCCGATTCCATTAAGTTTACTTTTTTATCTGTTTCGATAAAATCTTTTTCAAACTGATTTGGATTTGCTGCTTTGTACGCTGCATCTAAATATGGTGATAATTTGTAATTTCCATTTTCATCAAAGAACTTTACAAAAGGTGCATACTTTGCATTTTTATCAATACCTACTATTTTTCGAATACTATCATTTCCTGCTCTTAAATATATAATCGGAATCTGGATCCAAACCTGAGCATATTGTGTCATAGACAAAAATACTTGATCAGAATTCATTCCGTTATACTTATCACTGTGACTTACTTTTCGAAGTAATTCAGAAGAAAACGTATTAATAGGTTTCATTCTTCCTCCCGCATCCTGAATAATCAGACGTCCAAACTTTGCAGCATGTGCTTCCGGCGCTTTGTAGATTGTCAATAACGAATCTAATTGTTTCTGACTTGGCGGTGCGGTAACATGATTAGCGTGATCGTTTGGATCCGCAGTATGATTATGTCCCTGATCATGTGAGTGAACATGAGGTGTCTGCTGCGCAAAACCGCTTAAACTCAGCATTAAAACTAGAATCGTAATCAATTTTTCTTTCTTCTTTTTAACAATATCCAATTTACGTTTCAAATCACCAAAGCGAGAGTGTTTGGTAAACATAATAGCCATTAGGCCGAAATACAACAAAAAATATCCAAAATAGGTAATGTTTGTTCCCCAGAAATCATGATTTACAGATAAGACAGTACCTTTTTCGTCCGGATCAAATGAGGATTGAAAGAAACGATATCCTTTATGATCCAATACATGGTTCATATAAATATCCGCATCAAAAGTTTCTGTAGAATCCTGAACGGTTACTTTACTTTCAAAAGCAGAATAACTTTTTTCTGTTCCCGGATATTTTGTAGCAATAAAGTCATTTAGTTTTATTTTAAATGGCAAAACATATGCTTTACTTCCGTAGAATAATGAATATTCGATATTACCAATCTTAACCGTTTTTGGTTCACCAATACTTCCTTTAGATCCCAAAAGTGTTACTTCTTTTTCCTGGCCTTCTGCCTTTACCTTTACAATTAAGGCATCTGTATGGCTTTTGGCTTTATAATCATTGTTAGATTCATAGGCTACAATTCCTCTCATGGCAGGATCAGGAAACACAATTCTAATGTCTCCAATACTATAAAGAGAACGCATCATTAAAGGCTGAACATTATCTTTGGTAACTTTACCTTCAAATTTATCGGCCATTCTCATAAAGTTTCCTTCAAATGGCGTTTGTATGGTATATTTCTCTCCGGTTGTGTTAATGTTTATAGCACCATCCGTAGGTTTGTTTAAAGCAAATAAAACGTTATGAATATTCTGAACTTCTCCTTCTTTTAGAAAATGTTCTTCACGTCCGCCGGCACCTGCCTCAACCAGTTTAAGATATAAAGTTCCCTTTGGATCTGGTTTCACAACTTCTTTGGCCCCCAAAATGTAGTTTTGATAAGTTACTTCAAAAGGAGTTTCATCAAATTTACCCGAGATACTAAAATTATTATTTGTAACCGGTGATAACAAAAGATTTTTCTCAAAAACCCTGCGTTTCATTTCACCTTTATATTCTCCGTCAGCAAAAACGGTTAAAAATGTTTTATCAGAATATATTTGATTTTCGGCAGCACCTTCACGAATTGGCATCATGCCTTCATAACTAATATATCGTGTTATCCCTGCTCCTACAAGAATAAAAATAAAGGCAATGTGCAATAGTAGAGTCGCCCATTTTTCCTTTTTTAGTAATTGGTAACGTTTAATATTTCCGATAAAATTGATCACAAAAAAGACCATTATCGCTTCAAACCACCAGGTATTATATATTAAAATTCGGGCCGTATCGGTATTGTATTTACTTTCTATAAAAGTTCCGATACCCATTGCTAATGCAAATGTTAAAAAAAGAACGGCCATTAATCGTGTAGAAAACAAAAAAGAGAATATTTTTTTATCCATTTTTGAGGAATTACATTGTATAAAAGTGCCACAAAAGTACTTAAAAATGTTGAGTTGCTATATTTATCATTTGTTAATAAAAACCAAAAAGATAACGTACAATTTTTCTGAATTTCTTAAAAATGACTGTCTTTATTATCTTTATATCAAATAGCAGTAATTTCTATTAAAATAATTTTATTAGATTTGTGTAATCGATTACAAAAGAAATAAATATAATTGATTACTAACTACAAAACCACAAAATCAGGATGAAACTAAAATTAATTTACTGGTTATCAATAACTTTTTCTGTTTTGATAATTGGGTGTTCAAAAAATAGCATTGGAAATACCTCATATTCTGCCGATACATACAAAAATATAGAGTTCAATATAAACAAGGTAAACGAACCAAAAATCCCTAATAATGTAGTCACTATTACAGACTTTGGTGCCATTAATGGTGGTCAAACCTTAAACACAAAAGCTTTTGCAGATGCTATAGATGCTGTGTCAAAAAAAGGCGGCGGAAAAGTAATTATTCCTCCCGGAATCTGGCTTACTGGTCCTATTATTTTAAAAAGCAACATAGAATTACATGCAGAAACCGGAGCTTTAATAAAATTTTCTACAGACAAAAAATTATATCCTATTATAGAAACCAGTTTTGAAGGACTCAATACCTGGAGATGTATTTCTCCTATATATGGTAAAAATCTTGAAAATATTGCCTTTACAGGAAAAGGTGTCTGGGATGGATCGGGAGAAGCCTGGAGACAGGTAAAGAAGAGCAAACTAACAGAAGATCAATGGAAGAAATTTATTGGTTCGGGTGGTGTTTTAAACGATAAAAAAGACAGCTGGTATCCTTCTGAGCAATATTTAAAAGGTGCTAAAGGTGCTGATCAGAATGTTCGTTTGGACTTAAAAACCAAGGAAGAGTTTGAAGCTATTCATGATTTTCTCCGTCCGGTATTGGTGAGTATTCAAAATAGTAAAAGAGTGCTTTTTGACGGGCCTGTTTTTCAAAATTCTCCTGCATGGTGCCTGCATCCGCTGATGATAGAGGATTTGATTATTAGAAATATTACAGTTCGCAACCCTTGGTTTTCTCAAAATGGTGATGGTCTTGATGTGGAATCCTGCAAAAATGTTATAGTAGAAAATTCAAGTTTTGATGTTGGTGACGATGCGATTTGCATTAAATCCGGAAAAGATAAAGATGGCCGTGACAGAGGAATTCCTTGTGAAAATATCATTATTAAAAACAACATCGTTTATCACGGGCACGGCGGCGTAACGGTAGGAAGTGAAATGTCCGGAGGGGTAAAAAACCTGCATGTTTCAAACTGTACTTTTATGGGGACTGATGTAGGATTGCGTTTTAAAAGTACCAGAGGGCGCGGCGGAATCGTTGAGAATGTTTTTATTTCGGATATTTTTATGGTAGATATTCCATCTCAGGCAATTTCTTTTGACCTTTATTATGGCGGAAAATCAATTGCTGAAACGTTAGCCGAAGGCGGAAATAAAATCACAACCAAAATTGTTCCCGTAACAGAAGAAACGCCTCAGTTTAAAAATATATCAATAAAAAACATTACCATAAATGGTGCTTATCAGGCTGTTTTTCTGCAGGGTCTGCCAGAAATGAATCTTGAAAATATAGAAATCTCGAATCTGATTGTGAAGGCACAAAATGGTTTTTCTATTATTGATGCCGACAAAATCAAATTAAATAATATAAAACTGGATATTGAAAAACCAACGGTATTTGAAATCTATAATGGTAAAAATATTTTTTTTGAAAATGTAGAGTTTAATTCAACATCACCCAAAGCCATAACAATTGACGGAGCGGCAAGCCAAAACATTGATTTTATGTCTGCTAAAAACTTAGATTTATCTCATAAAACTGTTTTGGGACAAACTGTTCCTAAAGATGCCGTGAAATTTTAATCCTAAAAATAAAAGAATCTGCTGTTTTGTCCTTATCAAACAGCAGATTTATATATAATTTTCTAATCAGCGCAAAAAGACAAAGCAATCAAAAGCAATTAACTTTAAAAAAAATAATGCTAATTTTGCGATATGATTCGAATAACGTTAATTGGTTCCGGAAATGTTGCGCAGCACTTAATTAAGGCTTTCACTAAAAGTGGACTTATAGAAATTGCGCAGGTTTTTTCGAGAAATAAGGAAACGCTGGCACATCTGCTCGGTTCAGATAAAATCATAACTGATTTTTCAGCATTAATACCAACTGACTTGTGTATTATTGCTGTTTCGGATAATGCTATTTCAGAAGTTTCAAAACAATTGCCTTTTCAAAACCAATTAGTTGTGCATACATCAGGAGCTGCACCACTGGATGTTTTAGACTCCAAAAACAGAAAAGGAGTTTTTTACCCTTTACAAACATTTTCTAAAAATAAAGAAGTAGATTTTTCTGGAATTCCGTTTTGTCTGGAAGCAGAAAACCATTCCGATTTTGTCGTTTTAGAAACGGTTGCCAAAAGTATTTCGAATGCTGTTTTTTCAATTACTTCAGAGCAGCGAAAAGCGCTGCATGTTTCGGCTGTTTTTGTTAATAATTTTACAAACCATTTATATCTGCTCGGACAGCAGATTTGTGAAGAACATCAGGTTCCGTTTGAAATTTTAAAACCGCTGATTCAGGAAACTTCTGAAAAAATAAAAACATTAAATCCGGCAGATGCTCAAACTGGACCAGCAAAGCGCAATGATTCTAATACAATCGACGGGCATTTGAAATATCTTACCAACGAGAATCAAATAAATATCTATAAAATATTAACCCAATCTATACAAAATAATGGCAAAGAGTTATAAAGAAATAATGAACGATATCAACACCTTTATTTTTGATGTTGATGGCGTATTGACAGACAGTTCTGTTTTTGTAACCAATGAAGGAGAAATTCTTCGTACGATGAATATTCGTGACGGTTATGCAATGAAAGCGGCTGTAGAAAGCGGCTACAATGTCTGCATTATTTCTGGCGGGAGCAATGAAGGAGTTCGCGTGCGTTTGCGCAATTTAGGTATTACTGATATACATTTAGGAACTCCTGATAAAGTTCAGACTTTTAAGGAATACACTGATGCCTATAATGTCAAACCTGAAAATGTATTGTATATGGGCGATGATATTCCTGATTATCACGTAATGAAATTAGTAGGATTACCTACCTGCCCACAAGATGCCAGCCCGGAAATTAAGAACATCTGCAGGTACATATCTCACGTAAAAGGCGGACGAGGCGCTGCACGCGATGTGATAGAACAAGTTATGAAAGTACAGGGAAAATGGATGGAACATTTTAACGGTAAACACGATTAAATATTTTAGATTTTAGATCTTAGATTTTAGATTGAATGCTGTATAGAAACTTTGACAAAGTTAGAACCTCAGAACCTTAGAACCTTAAAAAAAAATGAAATTCCTCAAACTCATTCGATACAAAAACCTACTCATGCTTGCTTTTATGCAGCTTTTATTTCGTTATGCTTTTTTAAAGCAACAAGATATTCCGCTTGCTTTGGCTGACTGGCAATACGGATTATTGGTATTAAGCACGGTATTGATAGCTGCTGCCGGTTATGTAATTAACAATATATATGATGTTGCTACAGACAGTATTAATAAACCAAATGATGTTGTAATTGGAAAAGGAATTTCAGAAACTGCAGGTTATAATATTTATATTGTGTTGAACATTACTGGGGTTTCAATTGGTTTTTACCTTTCAAATATCATTATGAGGCCTGGTTTTGCGACTCTTTTTATCTTAATTGCATCATTGCTTTATTTTTATTCGACATCATTAAAACAAATTATGGTTTTGGGTAATTTTATTGTTGCCTTATTATTGGCTTTCAGTGTTTTGATAATTGGCGTTTTTGATCTTTTTCCTGCCACAACGGTAGAAAATCGTGCACAAATGGCTAGTTTGTTTTCTATCTTAACAGATTATGCTTTATTTGCTTTTATGATCAATTTTATTCGCGAAATTATTAAGGATATTGAAGATGTAAATGGCGATTACAATCAGGGAATGAATACTTTGCCAATTGCTATCGGAAATAACAGAGCTGCAAAAATTGCTTTAGGGCTTGCTGTTATTCCGTTTATTCTGACGTTGCTTTATATCGATAAATATTTTGTAGAAAATAACCTTTTGATTGTAACTATTTATGCCTTTGCTTTTGTTTTGGCACCACTTTTATATTTTATCGTTAAAATATTTACGGCAAAATCTCAAAAGGATTTTCATCATTTGAGTACAGTTTTAAAATTAATATTGCTTTTTGGAATCTTGTCTATTTTGGTTATCACATTAAATATCAAATACAATGCTTAAGGAAAAACTTAAAAAATATACTTTAATCCTTGCTTCAGGATCGCCGCGAAGACAACAGTTTTTCAAGGATTTGGATTTGGATTTTGAAATCAGACTAAAGGAGATTGAAGAAATATATCCGCCTGAATTTAAAGCGGTTGAAATAACCGACTATCTGGCTCAATTAAAAGCAAATGCTTTTGAAGGGGAATTAAATCCGAATGAGATATTAATTACAAGCGATACTATTGTCTGGCATCAGGATAAGGCTTTGGGCAAACCTAAAAACGCGCAAGATGCTTTTGATATGATAAAATCAATGTCTGATCACACGCATGAAGTGTTTACATCAGTTTGTTTTAAAACCAACTCTGCTTCTACCCTTATTAATGACGTTACAAAAGTCACTTTTAAAGATCTTTCTGATGAAGCCATCTGGTATTATATAGAGAATTACAAACCTTATGATAAGGCTGGCGCTTACGGCATTCAGGAATGGTTTGGTTTTATGGCAGTTACAAAAGTAGAAGGTTCTTATACCAATGTTATGGGACTTCCGACGGCTAAAGTTTACGAATATTTGAGTACTTTAGTGTAAAAAAATAAATTATGTTTTCTTTTAAAGAATATAGCCAGGAAATATTAGCCACCATAATTCTTATTGTTGCTTTAGTCTCTCTAAGAGTAATTGTGGCAAGATTAATTCGTGGATTTGCCAAATCAAGTCATTTATTAGAACACCGTACCAATCTGGTAATCAAATATATTCACATATTAATGAATATACTGGTAACTATAAGTCTAATTGTAATTTGGGGAGTAGACACCAAAGATATTTTTATAACTGTTTCTTCTATTGCTACTGTAATTGGTGTAGCAATGTTTGCACAATGGTCTATCCTGAGCAATATTACTTCGGGGATGATTTTATTCTTTTCTTTTCCTTTTAAAATTGGTGACACAATTAAAATTCATGACAAAGATTTTCCCATTGAAGCTGAGATTGAAGACATTAGCGCCTTTCACGTAAATCTCAGAACAAGAGAAGGCGAAAGAATTATTTTTCCAAACAATTTATTGCTTCAAAAAGGGATATCAATTATCCCTACTCCATACGAGGACAAAGAGTTTTTTGACTAACAGAATGGGAATTTTATAAACTAAAGTAGGAAAGGTAAAACAATATTATTTAAATAAAGTATAATATTTGTTAACCAAAACTCTTTTTATTTAATTCCATATAACAAATGACTCAAACAATAAAATGGCCTTTTTATGCCAAACTTTCTTTGATTTTAGTAAGTTTAATATGTTTTGCTTTTATTTTCTGTATCGGTAAAGATATCCTCACGCCTGTATTAATGGCGTTTTTATTTGCTGTTTTGTTACTCCCAGTATTCACTCTATTAAACTCAAGACTTAAGATTCCGAGGCATTTTGCAGCCCTTTTTTGCGTATTGCTTTTTGCTTCGTGCATTGTGGGCATCCTGGTGTTCATTTCTTATCAGGTAACCGATATGGCA